>ENA-ORBV01002108-ORBV01002108.1-microbial-mat-metagenome-genome-assembly--contig:-NODE-2108-length-42692-cov-11.619594_pt1 | contig 42692 bp, 35 predicted proteins | sample MGYA00237777_ERZ505514 | MGnify/ENA primary metagenome ERZ505514 (study PRJEB26160, sample SAMN06269048) | microbial mat metagenome | isolation source: Oligotrophic lake microbial mat | place... | reverse complement strand
GGCAGGGCGACGATGGCTTCGAGCCAGTCGTTCTCGATGATCCACTTGCGGATGTCGCTCTCGCCCGAGCCCGCGCCACCGGTGAAGAGCGGCGAGCCGCTGAAGACGATGGCCAGGCGCGAGCCGTGCTTGTGCTCGGCCGGGCGTACCGGCTCGAACTTGTCGACCATGTGCTGCAGGAAGAGCAGCGAGCCGTCGTTGACGCGCGGCAGTCCGGCGCCGAAGCGACCGTCGAAGCCGCGCTTGTCGTGCTCCTGCTGGATCTCCTTCTGCTGTTTCTTCCAGTCCACCCCGAAGGGCGGGTTGGTGAGAAAGTAGTCGTAGGTCTCGCCCGCGAACTGGTCTTCAGTGAAGCTGTCACCGTAGCGGACGTTGTTGCCGCCGCCGTTGTGGTCTACTTGCTTCATCAACATGTCGGAGGCCGCGGTGGCGAAGGCGCGCTTGTTGTAGTCCTGCCCGTAGACGTAAAGCTTGGCCGCGCCGTGGTGTTCGCGCAGGTAGTTCTGCGCTTCGGCCAGCATGCCGCCGGTGCCGCAGGCCGGGTCGAGCAGCTTGCGCACGGTGCCGGGCGTGGCGAGCAGCTTGTCGTCGTTGATGAACAGGATGCTCACCATCAGCCGGATGACCTCGCGCGGCGTGAAGTGGTCGCCCGCGGTCTCGTTGGCCAGTTCGTTGAAACGCCGGATGAGGTTCTCGAAGATGAGCCCCATCTGCTCGTTCGGCACCGCCTTCGGGTGCAGGTCCACGTCGCAGAACTTGGAGACCACGAGGTAGAGGAGGTTCGCCTCGCGCATGCGCTCGATCTCGGCTTCGAACTCGAAGAAGTCGAAGATGTTGCGCACGTTCTTCGAGAAGCCCTTGATGTAGCTGACGAGGTGCTTCTCGATGTTGTCGGGGTCGCCCTTGAGCTTCTCGAAGTCGAGCGGGGAGTGGTTGTGGAAGCGCTGGCCCGCGGCCTTGTTCAGGCGCTGGTCGAGGGCTTCGCCTTCGACCTTGCCGCCCTTGAGCCTCGCATGCTCCGCCAAGACCTTGGCTTTCGTTGGGATGAGGACGCAGTCGAACCGGCGCAGCACGGTCATCGGCAGCATCACGCGCTCGTACTGTGGCGGGCGATAGGGGCCGCGCAGCAGATCTGCGATTTGCCAGATCAGATTGGAGAAATAGTTGTGGTCGGGCATGGGCAGGGGTGAAATGCTTTTAACCTGCGGGCTCTGCCTGCGGCTTCCAGACCGCCACCAGACGGGAGCGCCGGATTGCGGCGTCCTGCGTCGCGAGCGGTAGGGAATGCGTGCGCGCCGTCGCAACGATGATCCGGTCCGCGGGGTCGCCATGGAAGCTGGCGGGCAAGGCGTCCAGGGTGATCACAACTTCCCGGTCCAGCGGCAAGACGCTGATCATGCGCTCATCGGTCGCGCGGGTAATCCAGTCGGCAAAGGGCAGGGGAAGGACCAGCCGTCGCTTGGCATGAAGGAGCTGGGCTTCCCACAAACTCACGGCAGACAGAGCGAGCGGCGCCCGCCGCACGGCGGTGTCGAGCGCCTGCCGCTCCTTCGGTTTCAAGGGGGAATGCGGCGTAAGCCACCAGATCCAGACATGGGTATCGAGCAGGACGCTCAACGCCCCGCCTCGAAATCCTCGGCCTGCAGGACCGACTCGCCAGGCTTCGCGAGCAGTTTACCCCCGAGGTCCCGCAGGACCTCCCAGGGCCTTCGCCCGTCCGTCATGGTAGTGGTCCCGGACGGGGTGAGCCGCGCCACGACCTTGCCACGCCGGGTGATCGCGACGGGCTTGCCGGTGCGCTCCACGCTGCGCACGATCTCCAGACATCGCTGTTTGAAGTCAGTTACCGAAATGTCCATTTCGCCAGTCTAAATGTCCATGACAAGGATGTGCAAGAGCAACGGCTTACATCCTGAACACGCCGAAGCGCGTTTCCTCGATCGGTGCATTGAGTGATGCGGAAATGCCCAGTCCGAGAACCATGCGGGTGTCGGCGGGGTCGATGACCCCGTCGTCCCACAAGCGCGCACTGGCGTAGTAGGGATGCCCCTGGATTTCGTATTGCGCGAGGATCGGCGCCTTGAATGCCTGCTCGTCCTCGCTGCTCCAGGCCTTGCCGGACTTTTCCAGGCCGTCGCGTTTGACCTGGGCCAGCACGCTGGCGGCCTGTTCCCCGCCCATGACCGAAATGCGCGCGTTCGGCCACATCCAGAGGAAACGCGGGGAGTACGCCCGACCGCACATCCCATAGTTGCCGGCACCGAAGCTGCCGCCGATGATGACCGTGAACTTCGGCACTTTGGCGCAGGAAACCGCAGTCACCATTTTCGCGCCGTTGCGTGCGATGCCTTCGGCTTCGTATTTCTTGCCGACCATGAATCCCGTGATGTTCTGCAGGAAAACCAGCGGAATCTTGCGCTGTGAGCACAGCTCGATGAAATGCGTGCCCTTGAGGGCTGACTCTGAAAACAGGATACCGTTGTTGGCGACGACGCCCACGGGGTAGCCGTGGATGTGCGCGAACCCGCATACCAGGGTGGCGCCGTAGAGCGGCTTGAATTCGTCGAGCTCGCTGGCATCCACGATGCGCGCGATGACTTCGCGCACGTCGAATGGCTTGCGCGCGTCGGTAGGCACGATGCCGTGCATTTCCGCCACTTCATGCAGGGGTTCGCGCGGCTCGCGGATCTCCAGGCCCGGTTCCTTGCGGATATTGAGATGGGAAACGATGCGGCGCGCGAGCTCGAGTGCATGGACATCGTTGAGCGCGTAGTGGTCGGCCACACCGGAGACGCGGGTATGCACCTCCGCGCCGCCCAGTTCCTCGGCACTGACGACTTCACCGGTTGCCGCTTTCACCAGGGGCGGCCCGGCGAGGAAAATGGTGCCCTGGTTCCTGACGATGATCGCTTCATCGGCCATCGCCGGGACATAGGCGCCGCCGGCGGTGCAGGAACCCATGACGCAGGCGATCTGCGGAATTCCCGCCGCTGACATGTTGGCCTGATTGTAGAAAATGCGCCCGAAGTGATCGCGGTCGGGGAACACTTCGTCCCAGGTCGGCAGGTTGGCGCCACCCGAATCGACCAGATAAATGCAGGGCAGCCGGTTCTGCTGTGCAACTTCCTGCGCGCGCAGGTGCTTCTTCACTGTCATCGGGAAATAGGTGCCGCCCTTCACCGTGGCATCGTTGGCAACGATCACGCATTCACGGCCTGAAACGCGGCCGATGCCGGTAACGATTCCGGCCGCGGGCACCTGGTTGCCATACATCTCCCAGGCTGCAAGCTGAGAGAACTCGAGGAAAGGCGAGCCGATGTCCAGCAGCCGGCGTACGCGCTCGCGCGGCAGCAACTTGCCGCGGGCCAGATGCTTGTCGCGCGCGGCTACGCCACCGCCCTGCTTGATGGTCTCCACCTTGGCACGCAGGTCGGCAACCAGCGCGGTCATCGCATCGCGGCTGGCTGCGTAATCCGCCGAACGCGGATTGATCTTACTCTGGATGGCGGGCATGTTCTCAGGCGGCCTTGATGGGAATGGGATGACCGGGAAGCAGGTCGTAGGGGTGCTTCCAGCGCGGCACGGCGCGGATGCGTGCGAGCCAGTCGTGGATGTTGGGGTACTGGTTCCAGTCCACGCCGAGGTCTTCGTCGAAAAACAGATACCCGCAAATGGAGATATCGGCAATCGTCAGGCGTTCGCCAACAACGTGGCTGCGCCCTGTCAGGTGCGTATCGAGGATTTTCCAGCTCGACTCCGAACGCTTTCGAAACTCCGCCAGCACCGCCGGGCCGGGATTGGGCATCAGCTTGTTCATGAAGCGGAAGGTCGCGGTATAGCTGGTCAGCTTGTGGTTGTCCCAAAGCAGCCAGCGCAGGATCTCGCGCCGCTCCGCGTCGTCCTTCCAGCCGAACTTGCCCAACTGTTCGACGAGATAGTCGAGGATGACGCCGGATTGGGAAATGCGCTGACCTTTGTGCTCCAGCACAGGCACTTCCCCCATCACGTTGATCTTGCGATAGTCCGGCGTGCGGGTCTCGCCGTTGAAGAAATCCACGAATCGAGGTTTCCAGTCGGCGCCCGCCAGCTCCAGGCAAAGCGCCGGCTTGTAGGAATTTCCGGACTGGGCGAAACCGTAGACGACGTATTCGCTCATCACCAGCCTCCGGTCTGAAGCCAGCGCTCAACCTGCGGCAACCGGTCGCAACCCCAGAAGGGTTCGTCGTCTACGAAGATGAACGGCGAACCGAACACGCCGCGCTGGATGGCCGCCTCAGTTTCCTGCCTGAGCTTTTCCTTGATCGCCGGATCGGCAATGACTTCCAGGACCTTCTGCCGGTCCAGCCCGATCGACGCGGCGACGTCAGCCGTGACGTCGGGGCTGGAGATGTCCTTGTCGTCGACCATGTAGGCACGATACAGCGCCTTTGTGGCCTCTTCCTGCCTTGCCGCGCCCTGCGATTCGAGCCAGTAGATCACGCGCGCGGGGGATTGGCTGGAGATGGGAAACTTGCTCGGAATTTTCAGTGGAATCCCCATCAGCCGCGCGGAGCGCTCCATGTCGCGGCGGCTGTAATCTCCCTTGAGCGGCACGTTGGGAAGCGGCATGCCGCCCGTGACCTTGAACGCTACGCCAATCAGCATCGGCTTCCATTCGACGGTGCGGCCGTGCTTCGCCGCCAGCGCGACAATCTGTGTCGATGCCAGGTAGCCGTAAGGCGACGCGAAGTCGTAGTAGAACTGGATCGTCTTGGCCATGCGCAATCCTTACTTCGGCGGAAACGGCGTGTTGTTGATCTTTGCGACCGCGGGCACCAGCGACGCCACCAGGTCATCCGGACCGCCGAAGCCCATGTTCACCGCCTGGGTCAGCGTCTGCAGCGTTGCGGTGGCCATCGCACCGGATACGCCGAACTCCATGGCCATCTGGTTAATTTCACCGATGTGGAATATGTTCTCGCAGAAAGCCTTGAGCGCCGGTTCGATCTCCTTGAACGTCGCTTCGTCGGCGCCGACCATGGTGTTGAGCCGGCCTTGTTCCGCTTCCACGGGCGTACGCGCAAGCGGCGCGTCCGCAAAGCGCACACCTTTGGCCTTGAGATCCGCCGCGATCTTCAGCGTGGAACCCGGCTGGGCGGTGGAGGTGTCTACCACGATCTGCCCGGCGCTCGAACTCTCGAGGATGCCACCCTTGCGATACACGAGATCCTCGACCTGCGGCGAGCCGGTCACGCAGATGAAAATAATCTCGCTGGCCTTGACCAGCTCGGGGAGATCTTTTGCCTCCTTCGCGCCGAGCTTCACCAAGTCTTCGACCGGAGCGCGATTCTTGTGCCCGAGTATCGTTGTGGCGAAGCCTTTCTGCGCCAGATTCTTCGCCATGCCGTGGCCCATCATACCCACACCGATGAAACCTATTTTCTTGTTAGCCATGCTTCAAGTCTCCTCAAAAATGCATTTACACCCAACGCAGAGGCGCAGAGAACGCAGAGAAGGTCAACGAAAACGCCATGAATGGTCTGGCATTGCCCCTGGATGAATTGAAATGTCGCATCACACTCCTCCATCCATTTGAGTTCGCATTCTCCGCGTACTCCGCGCCCTCTGCGCCTCTGCGTTGAGATCTAGTTAAGCTCTATTGCCATAGCCGTGGCTTCGCCCCCGCCGATGCACAGGCTGGCTACGCCACGCTTCAATCCGTTCTTTCTCAGCGCGCCGATCAATGTGACCAGGATGCGCGCACCCGAAGCGCCAATCGGATGCCCAAGCGCGCAGGCGCCGCCATGCACATTCACTTTCTCGTGCGGCAGCTTGTGCTCTTTCATGGCAGCCATGGTCACCACCGCGAAGGCTTCGTTGATTTCGTAGAGGTCGACCTTGCCGGCATCCCAGCCGGTCTTCTCGAACAGTTTGCGAATCGCTCCGATCGGCGCCGTAGAGAACCAGCCTGGCTCCTGCGCGTGCGTCGAATGACCGACGATTGTCGCCAGCGGCCTCACCCCCAGCTTGTCCGCCGTCGAACGGCGCATCAGCACCAGCGCGGCGCCACCATCGGAGATCGAGCTGGAATTCGCCGCGGTCACGGTGCCGTCCTTCCTGAACGCGGGCTTGAGCAGCGGAATCTTGTCGAAATTGGCCTTGAACGGCTGTTCGTCGAACTCGATGAAACGCTCATCCTTACCCGCCTTGATGGCAATGGGTACCGTCTCCCAGGCAAACGATCCATCCTTGTTGGCTTTCTGCGCGCGCTGCAGCGACGTGATGGCGAATTTGTCTTGCTCTTCACGCGAAAACGAATACTTACCCGCGCAATCCTCCGCAAACGTGCCCATCAGCCGCCCCTTGTCGTAGGCATCTTCGAGGCCGTCGAGAAACATGGAGTCGATGACCTGCTGGTGTCCCATGCGAAAACCGGAACGCGCCTTGGGCAACAGGTAGGGAGAATTGGTCATGCTCTCCATGCCCCCCGCCACCATGATGTCGTTGGTCCCGGCGGCAAGCAGGTCGTTGGCGAACATGGTCGCCTTCATGCCCGATCCGCACATCTTGTTTACAGTCGTGCAGCCTGCGGACAGCGGAAGTCCGGCACCGAGCGACGCCTGGCGGGCCGGCGCCTGTCCCTGGCCGGCGGGCAGCACGCAACCCATGATGACTTCCTGGACCTGCTCGGCCTTGATGCCCGCGCGCTCCACCGCGGCACGGATAGCCGCGGCGCCCAACTGATGCGCCGCAAAGTCCTTCAGTTCTCCCTGCATGGCGCCCATCGGCGTACGGGCTACGGAAACAATTACCACCGGATCATTCGTCATAACACCCTCCAAGTAATTGCAAATCAATTTGCCACAGAAGACACGGAGAAGATCATGAAATGCCTGTACAGGAAAATAATCTGCGACTCCCGTACTAGTTCGAGCGCTCCACATGCTCCCGAATGACGAGAATCCGGTTTTCGGCTTCCGCCGTGCCCTCTGTGCCCTCCGTGGTTCACGCCTTAGCCTTGACGCCGAGCGAAGCGATTGCGAAACCGCAAGGTTTCGGGATAGGGAAATACGTCTTCGATGTGACCGGCCGCAATGCTTTGCTTGGCAGCATTCCAGAAGTCGGCATCCAGCAGCGCCGCGTGGCGCGGCAGGAAGGCTTTCCGCACTCTCGGATCGCCCAGCAGGAAGGGGGCAAATTCTTCCGGGAACACATCGTTGGGTCCAACCGGATACCAGGGCTCGGCCGCCATTTCGTCTTCCGGCGTGCGGGCAGCCGGCATGCGGCGAAACTCGCAATCCGTCATGTAAGCGATTTCGTCGTAATCATAGAACACGACCCGGCCGAACCGGGTCACGCCGAAATTCTTGAACAGCATGTCGCCGGGGAAGATGTTCGCCGCGGCAAGCTGGCGGATCGCATCGCCGTACTCGCCGATCGCGTGTTCTATCTGCTGGTCGCTGGCGCCATCGAGGAACATGTTGAGCGGAATCATGCGCCGCTCTATATAAAGATGGTGGATGACGAGCGAATCGCCGTCTTCCTCGATCACCGAGGGCGCCAGGCGCCGCAGCTCGTCCAGCAGTTCTGGCGGAAAGCGATCCTTCGGCAGCGCCACATCCTTGTATTCCAGCGTATCCGCCATGCGCCCGACCCGGTCGTGATACTTCACCAGCAGATATTTGTCCTTGACCTGCTGGCGATCGGTTTCCTTGGGCGGAGAAATCACGTCCTTGATGATCTTGAAGACGTAGGGATACGAGGGGAGCGTGAATACCAGCATCACCAGGCCGCGAATGCCGGGCGCGACGATGAACTGGTCGCCCGAGTGCTTCAGGTGATGCAGGAAGTCCCGGTAGAAAAGGGTCTTGCCGTGCTTCTGCAGGCCCAGCATGGTGTAGATCTCGGCAGCCGGCTTGTTCGGCATCAGACTCTTCAGGAAATCCACCCCGGCCGAGGGCACTTCCAGGTCCGCCATGAAGTACGCGCGGCTGAACCCGAACAGGATGGAAAGCCGTTCGAAATCCAGCAATACCGTGTCGAGGTAGATGCTGCCGTCGTCATTGCGCAGGATCGCAACGGCGAACGGATACTGCAGGTTGCCGTTAATGATCCTGCCGATGGCGTATGCGCCCTTGTTGCGGAAGAACAGCGCAGAGAGCACCTGGATCTGGTGATTGGCTTCGAGCGCGAACGGCCGCGGCAGATGATTGCGCGTCGCCCGCAGCAGCCAGCGCGTATCGCGATGCAAATCCCGAAAGGGATTGCGCAGGCCGAAATCGCGCAGGATGCGGCTGATGGTGGCTCGCAGGCCGTCCCGCGCCGGGTAATAGCTCCGGTAAGTGGGCGGATCGGAATCGATATGCTCGGTGGAAAGCGCGGGCCGCACGAACAGAAAATCGTTGTGGTAGTAGCTACGGTGGAGAATGCGACAACTCACAGAATTGAAGAAACTTTCCGCCAGTTCCGGCTGCCGGTGATGGGTCAACAGTCCGATGTAGTGCAGCTTCACCTGCTGCCAGACCGCATCCGGTAACTGATCCATATTGAATCGCCGCTGCAGGTACTCCACCGTTTCGGTGACGCGGCGCTCGTAGAACTGGATGCGTTCCCGGGAGATGCGCTGGATCTCCGCCCACTGGCCGGCTTCGAAGAGTGATTTGGCGTAACGGCTGGTTTCGCGGAACAGGCGGTAATGGCGGTTGAACCCATCCAGCGTTCCCTGTGCGATCAGGAACGCAAGATCCTCCTGGGTCTGGGCCTGGACTGTTGTTATCAAGGGCAAGCTCTGAACGCAGAGACCGCAGAGTTCGCGGAGGAGATGCCAATGAGAGAGGCCCCGGCTAACCCGTCGAACTGGAAGCAATGGTTACTTCCACATCCATCAAATGGCACGATTCATTCTCCGGTGTTCCTCTGCGTTCTTTGCGTGCTCCGCGTTGAGCGCTTCAGGAAGTTTCCTTGAATAGCTCGCGGCCGATGAGCATGCGGCGGATCTCCGAGGTGCCAGCGCCGATCTCGTACAGCTTTGCATCGCGCCACAACCGGCCGGTCGAGTACTCGTTGATGTAGCCGTTGCCGCCCAGGGCCTGGATTGCCTCGCCGGCCATCCAGGTGGCTTTTTCCGCGGCATAGAGAATCGCGCCAGCCGCGTCCTTGCGCGTGGTTTCGCCCCGGTCGCAGGCTTTCGCCACGGCATAGACATAGGCCCGGCAGGCATTCATGGTCGTGTACATGTCCGCGACCTTGCCCTGCATCAACTGGAATTCCCCGATGGCCTGGCCGAACTGCTCGCGCTGGTGAACATAGGGCATGACCACGTCCATGCAGGCCTGCATGATGCCGAGCGGACCGCCAGCCAGCACGGCGCGCTCGTAGTCCAGGCCGCTCATCAGCACCTGCACACCGCGGTTGATTTCGCCAAGCACGTTTTCGGCGGGCACGGCGCAGTCGCGGAACACCAGTTCACAGGTGTTGGAACCACGCATGCCGAGCTTGTCGAGTTTCTGCGCGGTGGAGAATCCCTCGAAGCCCTTTTCAATCAGGAAGGCGGTGATGCCTTTGGGGCCGGCATTGACGTCGGTCTTGGCGTACACCACAAGGGTGTCCGCATCCGGTCCGTTCGTGATCCACATCTTGTTGCCGTTGAGGATGTAACGGTCGCCTTTCTTCTCGGCACGCAGTTTCATGCCCACCACGTCGGAGCCGGCGTTGGGCTCGCTCATTGCGAGCGCGCCGACATGCTCGCCGGACACCAGCTTTGGCAGGTACTTGCGCCGCTGCGCTTCGCTGCCGTTGCGGCGGATCTGGTTCATGCAAAGATTGGAATGCGCCCCATAGGAAAGCCCAACAGAAGCCGAAGCGCGGGAGATCTCCTCCATCGCCACTACGTGGGCAAGGTAGCCCATGCCGGTGCCGCCGTATTCTTCCTCGACGGTCACGCCCAGCAGGCCAAGGTCGCCGAGTTTGCGCCAGAGATCCACGGGAAAGACATTGTCGTGGTCGATGGCGGCGGCGCGCGGGGCGATTTCGCGGGACGCGAAGTTGCGCACCGTGTCGCGCAGCATCTCGATGTCTTCGCCAAGGTCGAAATTGAGCGAAGGAAAGGAAACCATGGCGATTTGCTGCGGTCGGTTCATTGTCAGAGATCCTTTCTTCCGTGCATGGTCATCAGCGTCTGCAGGAGCGTGGCGCACAGGGTTTCCTGTCCGCCCTTGATCGCGATCGCATCGACCTGCGTCACCACCAGCAAGCGGCCGGCCTTGAGGACGCGTCCCCTCGCGACCAGTAGTTCGCCGTCACCGGGCGCCAGCAGGTTCATCGTGTATTCCACCGTCAGCACGCTGGCATCCTCCGGCATCAGCGAGAAGGCGGCATAACCCCCGGCGGAATCTGCGATGGTACCTATGATGCCGCCGTGAAAGTAGCCGTGCTGCTGCGTCAGGTCGTTCCGGTAAGGCAACTGGATTTCGCATTCGGCAGGCGCGATCCGGCTGACCCGCGCACCGATCAGCGCCATCACCCCCTGCCTGTCAAAGCTCTCTTGCACGCGCTGCGCGTAGGCGGGGTTCCTGGCTTGAAATTCCGGCATCTCGATCCTTTCGGGCCGATGACTTTAATTGACGTTTACGTCAACGTCAACGCATGCGGCTCATGTTGCGATAGAATCTTTGAACATCAATCAGTTAGTAGTTTACAGATCTCCCGATCGAGACTTTCGATGCTGCACACTCAAACCGGGAGATTGTTGCGCCGACTGGGAAAATTTGTTGCGCAACAACTGCGTATTTTCAGGCCTTTAGGAGAGAGCCGTGCTTGCGGCCATCCGCATTGGCGCCTTTATCCTTCTTGCGCATCAGCAGATCGCGGCATTGGCTTTCGAACGCATCGATTTCGCCCAGCACTGCCTCGATGTCCTCACGCTGCTGTTGCAGTATGGCGCGGCGTTTTTCCAGCACGTGGAGGAAGCGCTCAAGCTGGGCCTGGTCGTCGCCGGTCGAGTCGTACATGTCGATCAATTCGCGAATCTGCACCAGCGAAAAACCGAGACGCTTGCCCCGCACCGTTAGTTTCAGACGAACCCTGTCGCGATGACCATAGACCCGCGTACGGCCCACACGCCTGGGCGCCAGCAGGCCGTGATCCTCGTAGAAGCGGATGGCCCGGGTGGTCAGGCCGAACTCGCGCGCGAGGTCGGTGATGGAATAGGTGGTATCGGTCATGCAATCCGCCGTTGACGTAAACGTAAAGTAGAATTCGAGTATAGCGCGGGCGCCGCCCGTGGCATCAAACTCCGCCGATGACCCATCCTTCCAGCGCCGCAGTCGCTACTCCGCCCGTTAGTTCGGCCAGCCTCGTTTTTCCCCACGCCAGTCCGGTCACGTCGGGTTCGGTGCAGGAAGTCGCGCCCGGCGTTTACTGGTTGCGCATGCCCCTGCCGTTTGCCCTCGACCACATCAATCTCTGGTTGCTGCGGGATGGCAACGGCTGGACCGCGGTGGATTGCGGCATCGCCCTGGCAGAAACCCAGGCGCACTGGGACAAGGTTCTCAAGGAAGTCGTCGGTGAGAAGGGTCTCTCCCGCGTGCTAGTCACGCATTTTCATCCCGATCATTTCGGTAATGCCGGCTGGCTGACACGGCGCTTCGACGCGCCGCTGTGGATGACGGAATCGGACTACCTGACTGCGCACGCGCAATACCAGGTCCATGCGGGGCATGGGTCGGATGCAGCCGCGAGACTGTTTGCGCAGCACGGCCTGGACGCCGAACGAGTTGCCGCCATTGCCGGCCGCGGCAATTCCTATCGCAAGATCGTCTCGGAACCACCGACGCAGTTCATGCGCATCATGGAAGGCGACGAAATCACCATCGGCGCGAACCGTTGGCGCGTCTTCATCGGTTACGGACACGCACCGGAGCATGCTTCGCTGTATTGCGAAGCGTTGGGCGTGGTGATATCCGGTGACATGCTCCTGCCCAAGATCAGTACCAATGTCAGCGTATGGCCGACCGAGCCGGAAGGCGATCCGCTGAAACTGTTCCTGCGCTCGATCGACCGTTTCCTGGAAATCGAGGGCGATACCCTGGTGCTGCCCTCCCACGGACTGCCGTTCCGTGGCGCGCATGAGCGCGTGCGGATGCTGCACGATCATCATCGCGACCGGCTGGCGGAAGTGATGGAAGCCTGTTCGTCGCCCGCCACTGCCGCCGACCTGTTGCCGGTGCTGTTCCGGCGCAAGCTCGATTCCCACCAGGTTTTTTTCGCGATGGGCGAAGCCATCGCCCATCTCCACTACCTCTGGCATCAGGGCCGTCTGCACCGCACGCGTGGCGATGACGGCATCTACCGTTTCATGCGCTTGCCGGGATGAAAGTCGGCGGCGTTTCCTATCGCAGCATCTGGCGCGACGGGGATCGCGTCGGCATCGTCGACCAGACGCGCCTGCCTTTCGAGTTCCACACACTGCGACTGGAAACCAGTGAACAGGTCGGACACGCGATACGGTCGATGCAGGTACGCGGCGCCCCGTTGATCGGCGCGGCGGCCGCTTACGGCATCGCCCTGGCACTGGCGGAAAACGCCTCCGACGGGAACCTGGAACATTCGGCGGAAATGCTGGCTGCGACGCGGCCGACCGCGGTGAACCTGCGCTGGGCCATCGAACGGGTGCTCGCGCGGATTGCGCCCTTGTCGCCGGCCTCCCGCGGGAGATCGGCCTGGGCCGAGGCGGAAGCGATAGCCGGCGAAGATGTCGCACTCAATCTTGCCATCGGCGGCCACGGGCTGGAATTGCTGCGCGCCATCGCGAACAGGAAAGGCCGGGTCAATGTCCTGACCCACTGCAATGCCGGCTGGCTCGCAACCGTGGATGTCGGCACGGCGCTGGCCCCGATCTACCTCGCGCACGATCAGGGCATCCCGGTGCATGTCTGGGTGGACGAAACGCGGCCGCGCAACCAGGGCCTGCTCACCGCATGGGAGCTATCCCAGCATGGAGTTCCCAATACGCTGATCGCCGACAATGCCGGCGGGCACCTGATGCAGCACGGACAAGTGGACATGGTGATCGTCGGCGCGGATCGGGTCAGTGCCGACGGCGATGTTTGCAACAAGATCGGCACCTACCTGAAAGCGCTTGCGGCCAGGGATTGCGGCGTGCCGTTCTATGCGGCCGTACCCGGCCCGACCATCGACTGGTCCGTGAACGATGCGTTGCGGGAAATCCCCATCGAACAGCGCAGCGCCGAGGAACTGCTCCAGGTGCAGGGCAGAACGACCGATGGCCGGCTCGACAAGCTCAGGATCGGCACCGAAGGCATGGCGGCGGCGAATCCCGCCTTCGATGTCACCCCGGCACGGCTTGTTACCGCGATCATCACGGATCGCGGCATTTCTCCCGCAAGCCACCAAGGACTGGCGGGGCTCTACCGGGACAAAGCCGCATGACCGAACTGCAGCTTCGCAGGCAGATTATTGCTATCGCGCTGCGGATGAACGCGTCGGGCATCAATCGGGGCAAATCGGGCAACGTCAGCGCTCGCTGGAAATCGGGTTTTCTGGTCACGCCGTCGGGCCTGGCCTATGAAAAGACAAAACCCGCGGATATCGTCTTCGTGGACGCCAAAGGAAAGGCGACGGGAAAACGCGAACCTTCGTCGGAGTGGCGCTTCCATCACGACATTTACCGGACCCGCAAGGATTGCCTCACAGTGGTGCACACGCATTCCAGTTTCGCTACAACGCTGGCCTGCCTGCGCATGGACGTACCGGCCTTTCACTACATGATCGCCGTCGCGGGAGGCAACAGCATTCGCTGCGCACCCTATGCGACCTTCGGTACCCAGGAACTTTCCGGTCACGCGCTCGCCGCCCTCGAAGGCAGAAAAGCCTGCCTGCTGGCGAACCACGGTGTGATCGCACTCGGCGCCGACCTGGATCAGGCGCTTGCCCTGGCGATGGAAGTCGAGTCACTGTGCGAGCAGTACTGGCGCGCCCTGCAGATCGGCCAGCCGTTCGTGCTTCCCGATGAGGAAATGGCCATCGTCATCGGGAAATTCAGAACTTATGGCAAGGCCGCGGCAAGGAAGCATTGAATGTCCATGATCCCGCCCGAAACCGCGCTGGTCTTCTTCGCTGCGAGCGCATTGCTGGCGCTGACACCGGGGCCGGACAACATTTTCGTGCTCACCTTGTCCGCACTGCATGGACGCAAAGCCGGGTTGCTGGTAACCCTCGGCCTGTGCACGGGCCTGATTGGCCATACCGTGGCGGTCGCGCTCGGCATCGCGGCCCTGTTCCAGGCGTCGGCGATTGCTTTCACCATACTGAAAATCGCGGGGGCTTGTTACCTGTTGTATCTCGCGTGGGGTGCATTCCGCGCGTCGGCATTGCAAATCGAGGCAAAGCCGGGCGTCCCGCCGAGCGGCTGGCAGCTTTATCGCCGCGGCATCGTCATGAACCTGACCAACCCGAAGGTTTCGATTTTCTTCCTCGCCTTCCTGCCCCAGTTCGCCGATCCGGCGCGCGGAAGCCTCACGCTGCAACTGATCATGCTTGGTGGAATCTTCATGCTTGCGGCGTTGTTCGTCTTCAGCGGCATCGCCGCCCTGGCGGGCGCCCTGGGTAGTTGGTTGAGTCGCTCCTCGCGGGCGCAGATCACCATGAACCGCGTTGCCGGGACCCTGTTCGTCGTGCTGGCGCTGAAACTGGCAATGACAGAACGCTAGGGCGAGACGCCTCGCTTGCGCGTAGCGCCAGATACGCTTAGCGTAGCGCCCATGGCCGAATCCAAATCCAAACCACCCGAATCCCCCGTGGATCAGACCGATTTTGCGCGGACTTTTGCCGAAATTGGGCTGCGCAGCAAACACCTGGTCGAGAACTACTACGCGGCACAGAAGACCGAAGGCAACGCAGAGAATGCCGACGATCTGGGCGTTGGCAAGGCATTCAGCCAGTTAGCCGCGAAACTAATGAGCGATCCGCTGAAACTGGCAGAAGCCTCGATGCGCATGTGGCACGACTATTTCGTCCTGTGGCAAAGCACCATGCGCAAAGCCGTCGGCGAAACGGCGGCCCCGGCCGCGGAACCGGCGAAGGCCGACAATCGCTTTCGCAGCGAGCTCTGGCAGAACAACCTTCTGTTCGACTATATCAAGCAGTCCTACCTGATCGCATCGCAGAACATCCAGAACACGGTTGCGGAAGTCGAGGGACTGGACGCGCAGACCGCGCGCAAAGTGAAATTCTTCACCCGCCAGTACGTGGACGCGCTGGCACCGACCAACTTCGTGATGACCAATCCCGAAGTCCTGAAAACAACCCTGGAGTCCGGCGGCAAGAATCTGCTCGATGGCCTCAACCATCTGCTGCAGGACCTGGATCGCGGGCACGGCAAGCTGGCAATCAGCATGACCGACTACAAGGCGTTCAAGCTCGGCGAGAACGTCGCCACTACACCGGGCAAGGTCGTATTTCAGAACGACCTCATGCAACTGATCCAGTACCAGCCGACAACGGAAAAGGTCCAGCGTGCACCCTTGCTGATCGTGCCGCCGTGGATAAACAAGTACTACATCCTCGACCTGCGCCAGAAAAACTCGTTTATCCGGTTCGCTCTCGATCAGGGCATCACCGTATTCGTCATCTCCTGGGTCAATCCCGACGAGAAACTGGCAAACAAGACGTTCGACGACTACCTGCTTGAGGGTCCGATCGCTGCGTTCGGCGCAATGGAACAGGCCACCGGCGAGAAGGAGTTCAACTTGATCGGCTATTGCCTCGGCGGCACGCTGTCCGCGGCAATGCTGGCATGGATGGCGGAGAAGGAGGACACGCGGGTGAAGAGCGTGACTTTTTTCACCACCCTCATCGATTTTTCGGAACCGGGCGAACTGGGTGTTTTTGTCGACGAGGAATCAGTCTCCAGCCTGGAGAAGAAGATGACCGAGCGCGGTTATCTCGAAGGGGCGGAGATGGCCACCACGTTCAATATGCTGCGCGCCAACGACCTGATCTGGTCGTTCGTGGTGAACAATTATCTTCTCGGCAAGGAACCCTTCCCGTTCGACCTGCTCTACTGGAACTCCGACGCCACGCGCATGCCGGCGAAGATGCACACCTTCTACCTGCGCAACATGTACATCCGCAACGGCTTGCGCGAGCCCGGCTGTCTAACGCTTGCCGGGGTGCCGATCGATTTGTCGAAAGTGAAGATCCCGGCCTATTTCATCTCCACGGTGGAAGACCACATCGCACCCTGGAAGACCACCTATCTCGGCGCACAGCTTCTGAAAGGCCCGGTGCGCTTCGTCCTTGGTGGCTCGGGACATATCGCCGGCATCGTCAACCCGCCCGCCGCGAACAAGTACTGGTACTGGACTAACGGCAAGCTGCGCGACTCCGCGGATGAATGGCTGGCAACTGCGGAGAAGAACGAGGGCTCGTGGTGGAACGACTGGACAAGCTGGATTGCCGGGTTCGGCGGGGAAAAAATACCTGCGCGCGCGCCCGGCGAAGGCAAGCTTGCCGTTATCGAGGATGCGCCCGGCAGCTACGCGAAATTGAGGCTGGACGCACAAGCTCCGGAGAACCCGTCCAAGGAAAAGCCACGTCCGGCATCCCGCGCGAAACGCGGCCGCACCTAATACACGACTGGCTCGGAACGGCGCCCGAGCGCGCCGAGCGACTGGCTCGCGAACATGGCGAGGAAGCCGGCCATCACCTGAGCAACGAATTGCGCAAACGAATGCGCGAAGTTTCCTGAGGCGGGATCAACAGCGTGTCTGAAGGGAGGAGAAGATGGAACTGACCAAAGAGCAGCGGGAACATTTCGACCGCGAAGGCTACCTGTTTTTCCCCGGGCTGTTCTCCGAAAAAGAGATCAAGGTCCTGCTGGATGAAGTCCCGGCGCTGTACGCGCAGCGGCGCCCGGAGAACGTCCGCGAAAAGGACAGCGATGCAGTGCGCACCAATTTTGCCGCCCACATGTACAGCAATCCCTTCGCCAGGCTGGCGCGCCATCCGCGCATGGTCGAGCCCATCAGGCAGCTTTTCGATGAAGACGTGTACATGCATCAGTTCAAGGTCAACGGCAAGATGGCCTTCGACGGCGACGTCTGGCAGTGGCACCAGGACTATGGCACCTGGAAGAACGACGACCAGATGCCGGAACCGCGCGCAATGAACGTGGCCATCTTCCTGGGCGAAGTGAACGAGTTCAACGGTCCGCTGATGTTCATTCCCGGCAGCCACAAGCTGGGCGTGATCGATGCCCAGCACGACACGTCCACCACCAGCTATCCTTTGTGGACCATCAGCCACGATACCATCCGCAAGCTGGTCGACCGCGGCGGCATCGTCGGGCCGAAAGGCCCGGCGGGTTCGATGATCCTGTTCCATTCCTGCCTGGTCCACGCCTCGAGCTCGAATCTGTCGCCTTGGGACCGGATCAATGTTTACCTGAGCTTGTGTGCGGTGTCGAACCACATCCGTCGCTTCAAACGTCCCGAGTACATCGCGCATCGTGATTTCACCCCGATCGACTGCCTGCCCGACGATTGCCTGCTGAAAGACTACGACGTGCCGCTGCCCTGGAAAGACGGCACACCCGAGCAGGCCCTTAAGCCGCTCGCTGCCTGAGGGGCGCAGCATGAATCTGTACGCGAAGCTTCGCGAACGCGCTGCCCAGGGCAATCCGCTTCGGGTCGGCCTGATCGGTGCGGGAAAATTCGGCGCCATGTATCTGGCGCAGGTGCCGAAAACACCCGGACTGCATCTGGCCGGGATCGCTGACCTGTCTCCGGCCAATGCAAAGGCGAACCTCGATCGCGTCGGCTGGAAAGCCGAACGCCATGCGGCAGCGTCGCTTGATGCGGCGTTCTCCTCGGGCCTGACCCACGTCGGCGACAACTGGGAAGCCCTGGTGAAAGATCCACGCATCGACATCATCGTCGAGGCCACGGGCAATCCCGTCGCCGCGGTCGATCATGCGCTGCTGGCATTCGAAAACGGCAAGCACGTCGTGATGGTCACGGTGGAAGCGGATGCGATGTGCGGGCCTTTGCTCGCGCGCCGGGCCAGCGAAGCCGGCGTCGTCTACAGTCTTGCCTACGGCGACCAGCCGGCGCTGATCTGCGATCTGGTCGACTGGGCACGCGCCTCCGGATTCAACGTCGTCGCCGCGGGCCGCGGCCACAAATGGCTGCCGCACTTCGCGCAGTCCACCCCTGAAACGGTCTGGGGTTACTACGGCCTCACGCCCGAGCAGGCGAAGATCGGCGGCCTGAACCCGAAGATGTTTAACTCCTTTCTCGACGGCTCGAAGCCGGCGATCGAGAGCACCGCGGTCTGCAATGCGACCGGCCTCACCCCTGCGCCGCACGGATTGCTGTTCCCGCCCGCGAGCGTGGACGACATCCCCAATGTGATGCGCCCGGTTGCCGAGGGCGGGCACCTGCACCACAAGGGCCAGGTGGAAGTGATCTCCTCCCTGGAAAAGGACGGCCGGGTCATTCCCTACGACATCCGCTTCGGCGTGTTCGTGGTGTTCGAAGGCGAGACCGAGTACATCCGTAACTGCTTCAAGGAATACATGGTGCGCACCGACAGCACGGGACGTTATGCCTGCCTGTACAAGCGCTGGCACCTGATCGGGCTGGAAGTGGGCATCTCCGTTGCATCGGTGGGCTTGCGGGGTGAAGCGACAGGTTGTCCGACGGGATTCCGCGCCGACGTGGTCGCGACCGCAAAACGCAACCTCAAGGCCGGCGAAATCCTCGACGGCGAAGGCGGCTACACGGTGGTCGGGCAACTGATGCCCGCAGCGGCATCGCTTGAAATCGGCGCCTTGTCGCTGGGACTGGCGCATAACGTGAAGCTGCTCAAACCCGTCGCGGCAGGGCAGCCCGTGCGCTGGACCGACGTGGCGGTGGACGAATCGAACCATGCGGTGAAGATACGGCGGGAAATGGAACGGCTGTTCTCACCAGACCAGGAAGCCGTGCTGGCCCAATAGACCGGGTTCGTTGCACGGCCGCCATCCATTGATGGATGATAGGGGTGTTTCACCGCCGACCGGCCAACTCCCCGCCTGCATTTTCCCGTCCCATGCCCCAAAAAAAATCACGCAATACCCAGATCGCGGCTGCCGTCATCGGCAACGCCCTCGAATGGTATGACTTCGTCGTCTACGGATTCCTGACCGTCATCATCTCCCGCCTGTTTTTCCCGGCGGAAAGCGAATACGCGTCATTGCTGCTCACCATGGCGACCTTCGGCGTGGGTTTTTTCATGCGGCCGGTTGGCGGCATCGTGATCGGCCTGTACGCCGACCGCAACGGCCGCAAAGCCGCGCTGCAACTCATCATCGGCCTGATGACGCTGTCGATGGCCATCATCGCCTTTGCGCCGACCTACGCCGCGATCGGCATCGCGGCACCGTTGCTGATGGTGTTCGCGCGGTTGCTGCAGGGTTTCGCGACCGGTGGAGAGTTCGCCAGCGCCACGTCCTTCCTGGTGGAAATGGCGCCGCCGGGCAGGCGCGGCTTCTACGGATCCCTGCAGATGGTGGGCCAAAGCCTCGCCGCACTTTCCGGTGCCATCGCCGGCGCACTGGTCCTGCGCGGTCTTACGCCGGAGCAGGTCGATTCCTGGGGATGGCGCCTGCCTTTCATCTTCGGCCTGCTGATCGGCCCGGTCGGCATCTACATTCGCAAATACCTCGACGAAACGGACGCATTCCTGGAATCGCGCAAAGCGTCGGCCGCCCCGGGTGCAAAGAGATTCTCGCTGATCCAGAATGCGCGCAGCATCGCGGTCTGCTTCGGCCTCGTCATCTGCGGAACCATTTCCTTCTACGTTGTGCTGGTGTACATGCCCACGTTTGCCAAGACCCAGCTCGGCATCCCGCTGGCGGACGCCTTCGTGGCCCAGGTGATCGGTTTGATCTGCCTCACGCTGGTGATACCTGTCTGCGGCGCGCTCACAGACCGCATCGGCCGCAAGCCCGTGCTGATGGCCGCGGCCATTGCCTACTTCGTCCTGCTCTATCCGCTGTTCGACTGGGTGCACTCTGCGCCCAGCCTGGCACGGCTCACCATCATGCAGGCGGTGCTCTGCAGCCTGGTCGGCGTGTACTTCGGCGCGATATCCACTGCGCTGGCGGAACAGTTTCCGACCCGGGTGCGCTCCACCGGGCTTGCGATAGGCTACAACTTTGCGGTAATGCTGTTCGGCGGCTTCGCGCAGTTCATTGTCACCTGGTTGATCCGCGAAACCGGGTCGCCGATCGCACCGGCCTACTATGTCATGTTCGGCGCGGTGGTCGGGTTTGTCGCATCGCTTTTCGTGGTTGACCGCTATCGGGAGCAGCATTTGCCCAAGACTTACTGAGGAGCCGCTGATGGAAAACAGGACGAAAACATTTCTGGCCGGCGCGGGACTGACCCTGTTCGCCGCAGGCCTCTGGACCGGGGCCCTGCTTCAGTCCGGAAACAGTCTGGCCGACGCGGGCACCAAGACGATGAAGGTGGTGCGCATCTACACCGGGCCGGACAACCAGTCGCACTTCGAGGACCTGGAAGTCCCGCTCAAGGACGGCGGCAAGATCGGATTCATGTCAGAACGGATCCAGGCCACCGGCATCGTGTTTCGTGAAACGGCCGGCGATTACAACTACGACTTTCACACGGCGCCGCGGCGCCAGTACGTGGTGAACCTCGAGGGCGAGGTGGAAATCGAAGTGGGCGATGGGACCCGGCGCACCCTTCGCAGCGGCGACGTCTTGCTGGCCGAAGACCTCACCGGGCAGGGCCACATCAGCCGGGCGGTTGCGGGAAAATCCCGCAAGTCGCTGTTCATCACGCTCGACTAAAGGCCGGATCGGATTATTTTCTTCGTTTTTGGCCTTGTTCAGGAAAATAATCATGTATGCGCGTCGATTTGCAGGTGAAATAGGAAAGCATTTGGGGTGAAATCGCCCTAGACTTTCTCCTGCGATTTGCGTTGGTCAACCCGCCTCAAAAGGGCGCGGCGAACCCGAAGGAGCCCGACCGGGGCCGCACCGAAGCGCAAGATAGCGCCGGCCGCAGTGAAGTTGCGGAAACAGCCGGGTTTTACGTTAACGTCAACGTCAGCAATAATGAGCGCCCGCGCTTATTGCGCGGCCTTTTTTGATCGGACGCCATCGCCATGACCGACTTGAGCGTGCAAAGCGCGGACCAGGGTAACCAGGCCAGGAACAAGATCCGCTTCGTCACCGCGGCGAGCCTGTTCGACGGCCATGATGCGTCGATCAACATCATGCGCCGCATCCTCCAGGCCAGCGGCGTCGAAGTCGTCCATCTCGGCCACAACCGCTCGGTGGACGAAGTCGTGAACGCCGCCATTCAGGAGGATGTGCAGGGCATCGCCATTTCCTCCTACCAGGGCGGCCATGTCGAGTACTTCAAGTATGCGATCGACCTGCTGCGCGAGCGCGGCGGCGAGAACATCAAGGTATTTGGCGGCGGCGGCGGCGTCATCGTGCCGCACGAAATCGAAGAACTGCACAAGTATGGCGTGGCCCGCATTTACTCGCCGGAAGACGGCGCGAAAATGGGGCTTCAGGGCATGATCACCGACATGATCCGCACCGCGGACCGCAATCTCGCCGCGGAACTGCCGGCCAGCCTGGACGAAGTCTTTCTTGGCAATGCGCGGGCCCTGGCCCGGGTCATTACGGGTCTGGAAAACGGCACGCTGCCCGAGGCATTGCACAAGCAACTGCTGGAACAGGCCGCGAAACATGAAGACGTGCCGGTCCTGGGCATTACCGGTACCGGCGGTTCCGGCAAGTCCTCGCTCACCGACGAACTGATCCGCCGCTTCCGCATCGACCAGGACGATACGCTCAAGGTCGCGGTCATCGCGGTCGATCCCTCGAGGCGCAAGACCGGCGGCGCGCTCCTGGGCGACCGCATTCGCATGAATGCGATCAACCATCCGAACATCTACATGCGCTCGCTGGCCACGCGCGATGCAACCAGCGAGATCTCGGCGTGCCTGCCGGATGTCATAGCGGCCTGCAAGTGCGCCGGGTTCGACCTGGTGCTGGTCGAAACCTCGGGTATCGGCCAGGGCGACGCCGCCATCGTGCCGCATGTGGATTTTTCGCTGTATGTGATGACGCCGGAGTTCGGCGCCGCCAGCCAGCTCGAGAAAATCGACATGCTCGACTTCGCCGATTTCGTTTCCATCAACAAGTTCGACCGCCGCGGCGCGCAGGATGCACTGCGCGACGTACGCAAGCAGATGCAGCGCAACCGCGGCGCCTTCGGCGTCTCCCCGGAGACCATGCCGGCGTTCGGCACCATCGCCTCCCGCTTCAACGACGACGGCGTGACCGCGCTCTACCAGACGATTTTCACCGAACTGAAGACGCGCGGACTGAAGGCCGGCGAGAGCCGGCTCAAGCCGGTGGCCGTCAGGTCATCCTCCGCACTGAACATCATCGTGCCGCCCGCCCGCTCCCGTTACCTGGCGGAGATCGCCGAAACGGTGCGCGGCTACCACGCCGACGTCGTCACGCAGGCCCGCATCGCGCGCGAACGCCAGCAATTGAGCGAAGCCCGCCGCATGCTGGACGTGGCAAAAAAAAGCTCGGCCGATCTCGAACCGCTGATTGCGGAACGCGACAAGGCGCTCAGCGCCGATGCCCGGTCGGTGCTGGAACAATGGCCGCAGGTGCGGCAGGCTTACTCCGGCGACGAACAGGTCACAAAGACCCGCGACCGCGAGATCCGCACGACGCTCAATTCCACCACCTTGTCCGGGACAAAAGTACCGAAAGTCGCACTGCCCCGGTTCGAGGATGACGGCGAAACCCTGAAATGGCTGATGCGCGAGAACCTGCCCGGTTATTTTCCCTACACCGCCGGGGTGTTTCCGTTCAAGCGAGAGAATGAAGATCCGACCCGGATGTTCGCCGGCGAAGGCGACCCGTTCCGCACCAATGCCCGCTTCAAATTCCTGTCGAGGGACATGCCCGCCAAGCGCCTGTCCACCGCCTTCGATTCGGTGACGCTCTACGGTTTCGACCCGCACGAACGGCCGGACATATACGGCAAGGTCGGCAACTCGGGCGTCTCCATCGCCACGCTCGACGACATGAAGGTGCTGTATTCCGGCTTCGACCTCTGCGATCCGGCGACGTCGGTGTCCATGACCATCAACGGCCCGGCGCCGACCATCCTGGCGATGTTCGTCAATAGCGCCATCGATCAGCAGGTCGACAAGTTCGCCGCCCAGCACGGCCGCCAGCCGAACGAGCAGGAAGGGGCAAAGATTCGCGCCTGGTCGCAGGAAAACGTGCGCGGCACCGTGCAGGCCGACATCCTCAAGGAGGACCAGGGCCAGAACACCTGCATTTTCTCGACCGAGTTTTCGCTCAAGGTGATGGGCGACATCCAGGAATATTTCGTCAAAAACAAGGTCCGTAATTTCTACTCGGTGTCGATTTCCGGCTATCACATCGCGGAGGCCGGGGCGAATCCGATCTCGCAGCTCGCGTTCACCCTTTCGAACGGCTTCACCTTCGTCGAAGCCTATCTGGCGCGCGGCATGAGCATCGACGACTTTGCGCCGAACCTGTCGTTCTTTTTCTCCAACGGTATGGATCCCGAATACACCGTGCTGGGCAGGGTGGCGCGCCGCATCTGGGCCACCACGATGAGGAACAAATACGGCGCCAGCGAACGCAGCCAGAAACTGAAGTACCACGTGCAGACCTCGGGCCGTTCGCTGCACGCCCAGGAAATCGCGTTCAACGATATTCGCACCACCCTGCAGGCGCTGATCGCCATCTACGACAACTGCAATTCCCTGCACACCAATGCTTACGACGAGGCGATCACGACGCCGACCGCGGAATCGGTGCGCCGGGCGCTGGCGATCCAGCTGGTCATCAACCGCGAATGGGGCCTGGCAAAGAACGAGAATCCCAATCAGGGTTCGTTCATCATCGATGAAATGACGAACCTGGTCGAAGAAGCCGTGCTGCAGGAGTTCGAGCGCATCTCGGAGCGCGGCGGCGTACTGGGCGCGATGGAAACCGGCTACCAGCGCGGCAAGATCCAGGAGGAATCCCTGTACTACGAGCACAAGAAACACGACGGCTCCTACCCGATCATCGGCGTGAACACCTTCCGCAATCCGGACGCGGAGGAAGCCGGCGGCAGCATCCCTCTGCAGCGCTCGACCGAGGAAGAGAAGCAAAGCCAGATCAGGCGGCTGCGAGAATTCCAGAGCCGCCATGCCGCCGAAACGCCGGCCGCCATCGCCAGGCTGAAGCAGACGGTCATCGACAACGGCAACGTGTTTGCCGAGCTGGTCAACGCGGTGCGCGTCTGCTCGCTGGGCCAGGTCACCGACGCCCTGTTCGAAGTCGGCGGGCAGTATCGCCGGAGTATGTAGTCTCGAATTAGATCATCGACAACACCTGCGAAACGTTTACTTAAAGGCCGGCTTCATCTTATCTCGTTCCCCGCGAGAAATGCCGATGCCTTCCGCTTCCTCAAGCCACGAAGAGGTGGCCGCAAGAACCTCGTCGATGATAGCGGCCCCTTCCTTTGTGCTCAGACCATAGGCACCCGTAGCTTTACGGAGAACATCGAGGTTGCTGGAGGTATTCACCTCATCAATAGCTATGGAATGATCCTTCCCTTGCGGGTTCGGATTCATGTCATATGCAGGCGAAAGCGCTAGACCTTGTGGTTCCACGAAGAAACCGTGGTTGCGCAGGTGGTCGTCTGTGTTTGATACACATATGTTGAAAGCGACGCGTCGATAAAGTTGGGCGCAATCGACTTGGGCACGTGCTCCACGAGTCTGTAAGAGTTCAACGAGTTCAAGGTAACTTGCCCCCTCTTCCCCGTCTTTGCGTTGCAGAAGGGTCATTGCGGATACAAAAGCCTTCCGACCGCCTGAGTCGGTCCGATCGAATCGTCGGCTAAGAAATGTATGACCCTCTTCGCCTAAGCGAAGCAACTGTGTCGGCGCAACGTCGATTCCCGCCCTTAAGGCGAGTCGGTGTGCAACGTACTCCCATGCCCCAACGTCTTGGATGTCACGACGGCTTGGAAACTTGGCAATGCAAAGGTTTCCACCTTCATCAATTACCGCAGCCTTTGGACGCGCACCTCCGAGCGCCGATCCTGGCGCGACAAGTTGGGCCAGCCATTTTTCGTAGTCAGGATGTTCTTCGGCGTGCTCCCCTTCTAGCTTCAGGCTGACCGCTTGAAGTGTCTGTACCCGTGCAATGGGAGGAGCGGCCTGCTCTTCTTTGTCGTCAAGAAAAGGCGCCTTCTCGTCTCGTCGGAAGCGCAAAGCTCCCATTCTCGTCAGATCGTGCACGTCGATTAAATAGTCCCAGGCGGAAAGGGTTGGTGGGGGATTTCCCGCCTTGGCTGCTCGTTGGGCCGCGCGTCTTTGCATCAGGAGCCGGCCCCAGCGATCGGGAGAGGAGTCCAGAAAAATCCCGAAATTTTCACGATCGGCAGGTGCGTAGAGCCTGCCTTCGACCAATTGCAGATCTGGATCGAACTGAAAAACTTCCGGGTGCTTTAACCAGTCCTTGTCGTACTCGAAGGAAAATACATCGCCTCCGCCCCCAACTTGCCGGTGAAGCCAACCCATCCGCTGAAGTCCGCCCAATCGTTCGAGGTCAATGACAACCTCTACAACGTCAGCTTTCTGGTTTGGGTTCTTCATCTGATCGGTCTCTGCGGGGAGATCGCTTCCTTGTGGGAAGTTGCAAATCCTGGAGACGGCGTCCAAGTACATCATCGTGCGCCAACGCCGCGAGATCCTCGACCAGGCCCAATGCCTGAAGAACTCTTGCGTAAATACCCAATGCAACGGCTGGATCTCCTTGCTCGACGCGCGAGAGTGTCTTGCGAGAAATTCCCGCTCGCTCTGCGACGGTTTCGGCGCTGTAGTGACGCCTCAGCCTCGCCTGTCTCAGGTTCATCCCAAGCTGTCCTAGTAAACGGGATAGTTTTGGAAGGAGATGTGGGGTTACTCTAGGCATAATGGGATATATCTTACACAAATTCATGAGAATTGAGTAAGATATAGCTCTTTATCTAATACTAGGGCCCACAAATCATACCTTCGATTTAATGGGTTATATCTTTCCCACAATTTGCCCTAGTTGGGGAATATATGTCTTATTAGCTGAAGATCAGCAAGAAAGAGATCAACCTCTTCCCAATCAAGGCGCAGAACCTCAAAGACTAATAAGAAACCAGGCCGGCAACGAAGTTGCTCGCCGGTTCAAGTGACGACGAACGCTCGATCCTGCTGCATGATCATGCCGGTTCAAGAACAACACTGAAAAAAGAATCGACATGGCCGCTGTTGACGACCTGATCGCTCAGATTGAAGACCCCGCGCCGGCGGCAGGGAAAGCTACGTTCGGCTGGACTTCAACGACCTCGCGATCCGGCGAGACACTGCGCGGGTTACAACGCCTGCACAACTGGATGAGGTATTTGCACAGCGTGCGCGTTCGCGATAGGTATCCCGCCCAAGGTGGCGACCGGTTTAGGGTTGTTAGTTATATTGCAGAAAACTGCTGTTTGAATGTATTCAGGAGAGGAAGCGATGTCCGATTTCCAGCTCAATCATGTCAACATTCCCGCGCGCGATCCGGACGGTCTCGTGCGCTGGTACGTCGAGACGTTCGGCCTGCGGGCTGAAGGCAACAAGGCGCGCGGTCCCGGCGTGCTGCTCGTCTTCAAGCCAGGTGAACCGGTCAAGCGAGCGCCCGAACTGCACCTGGGCTTCCAGGTACCAAGCAATGCCAAGCTCGCCGAGTGGGCGCACAAGTTCAGCGCCACGATCACGAAGGGCGAGGAATTCAACACCTTCCAGGTCTCCGATCCAGAGGAAAATTGCCTGGAGATCTACTGCGCCAGGGACAGTTGACCGCCGCAGACCCCGTGCCGCCTGCTTCGCTGCGTCCTCGGCCTGCCTCGCCATTGCGTTGGGACCGCTGCGCCGCGGCGAGCGCTGGGCTTGGTGGACCATGCTCGTCGCCAGTCTGTCATTGTTCGGCGGGGTATTCGTGGCGCACGCACTGTCCCACGGCGGGCCGGCAATCGATCACTGGTCCTACGGATCGTTCCTGGTAATTTCCATGGTCGTCCTGTCCGGCTTCTGAGCCGATGACGGCTTCCTTGAGTCTTCCCGCATCGCGTGATACCGTTGATTTTCCTGCCCGTTCCGGCCCTCTCATCAGCATGAGCACGATCAATATCAACAAGGGCGGCTCGACTTTGGCTGGTCCCCGTCTCCGCAACCTCTGCATCACCGCCCTCGTGATCGTCCACGGCCTCGGCATGCTCGGCGCACCCTTCGCCGCGGCGATTCACTTCGGCCAGCCCGACAGCACCGCGCACCAGAACTTTCACGTGGTGTGGGAGGCGTTCAAGTACTTCGCGGCTTCGTCGGCATGCTTCGCGATTGCGCTCGGCCCGCTCCGCCGGGGTGAGCGCTGGGCCTGGTGGACCATGCTAATCGCCTGCCTCGCGCTTTTCGGCGGTGTTTTCGTCGCGCACGCCCTGTCCGGGGGCGGGCCGGCCATCGATCACTGGTCCTACGGGTCGTTTCTTGTCATTTCGATGGCTGCGCTCGCGGTGCTGGCCAGGGTTCCTCCCCGCCCCATCCGGTAGAGTTCGCCCTTTGCGAAATCGACGGGGTTGTCTCAATACAAGTCCCGCCAAGCCGGCCATTTCATTCAGGGCTACTTCCCCGGCGCATTCTCATAGTAAGCTCCGAAAAAATCGGCACGGCTCTCTGGTGTTCCGTCGTCGCCGTATTTACCTGACGAGGAGAACTCTTGACGCAATCGGGCACCATCGGTGGCGGGACGGCTGACACCTTCCCCCTGCTGCTGTTGAGCCACGCCGAAACGCGTGGCGAGCGGACCGCCATGCGCGAGAAGGATCTCGGCATCTGGCAGAGCTGGACCTGGAAGCAATCGGCGGACGAAGTGCGCCGGCTGGCCTGCGGCCTCGCCGCATTGGGTTTCCGCCGGGGAATGAACTTGGCCGTGATCGGCGACAACCGGCCCCGGCTTTACTGGGCTTTCGCCGCTGCGCAAAGCCTGGGCGGCGTGCCCGTGCCGGTCTATCAGGACTCGGCCGCCCAGGAAATGCTCTATGTCCTGGACAACGCGGAAATCGAATTCGCGATCGTCGAGGACCAGGAGCAGGTCGACAAGCTGCTCGAACTGCTTCCCCAAAACCCGCGCCTCAAGCACATCATCTATGACGATCCGCGCGGGTTGCGCAATTATTTGCGGTCGGAACTGATTTCCTATGACGCACTGCGGGACCAGGGCGCGGAATTCGACCGAGACAATCCTGCCTTTTTCATGAAAGAGGTCAACGCGGGCAAGGCCGATGACACCTGTGTCATTCTCTATACGTCCGGCACGACCAGCAAACCCAAAGGGGTGTGCCTGACGCATGCCGCGCTGACCGCGGCGGCGCGCGGCGACATCGCGCTGGACCACTTCACCGATCGCGACGAGGTCCTGTCCTACCTGCCGATGGCCTGGGTGGGAGATCATCTGTTTTCCTACGGCCAGGCGCTGGTGGCAGGCTTTACCGTCAACTGCCCCGAATCTTCGGAAACGGTGATGACCGACCTGCGCGAGATCGGTCCGACTTATTACTTCGCGCCGCCCCGGGTTTTCGAGAACCTGCTGACCCAGGTGATGATCCGCATGGAAGACGCCAGCCGCATCAAGCGCTGGCTGTTCCAGTATTTCATGGAGGTTGCCCGGCGCTGCGGCGCCGAGATCATGGACGGCAAGCCGGTGTCCCTGACTGATCGCATTGCCTATTCAATCGGAAATCTCGCCGTCTACGGTCCGCTGCGAAACATACTCGGCATGAGCCGCATCCGCGTCGCCTATACCGGGGGCGCGGCCATCGGTCCCGACCTGTACCGCTTCTACCGCTCGATCGGGATCAACCTCAAGCAGCTTTATGGCCAGACCGAGACGGCTGCTTACGTGTGCAAGCAACCCGATGGCGAGGCCAAGCTCGACACCGTCGGCAAGCCGCTGACGGGCGTCGAAGTGCGCATCGTCGAAAGCGGCGAGATCTGGGTGAAGACGCCCAGCATGCTCAAGGAATACTACAAGCGGCCCGATGCCAGCGCGGAATCGATCTCTCCCGATGGCTATTTCATGACCGGCGACGCCGGCTTCTTCGACGGCGATGGGCACCTCAAGATCATCGACCGTGCCAAGGACGTCGGCAGACTCAATGACGGCGCGCTGTTCGCGCCGCAGTTCCTCGAGAACAAGCTCAAGTTTTTCCCCTATATCAAGGAGGCTGTATGCTTCGGCGACAGGCGCGACATGGTCTGCGCGTTCCTGAACATCGACATGGCCGCGGTCGGCAACTGGGCAGAACGCCGGGGACTCGCCTATGCAGGTTACGTGGACCTCGCCAGCCGGCCGGAGGTATACGCGCTGATGCAGGACTGCGTCGAGAGGGTAAATGCCGACCTGGCGGCCGAAGCCAGCCTCGCGGGTTCGCAGATCCGGCGCTTCCTGGTGCTGCACAAGGAACTGGATGCCGACGACGATGAACTAACCCGCACCCGCAAGGTACGACGTGGGTTCATCGCCGAGAAGTACGGGATCCTGGTCGACGCGCTGTACGACGGCAAGCAGCAATGCGTCATCGAGACCGAAGTGAAGTTCGAGGACGGCCGCAAGGGCAGCGTCAGGGCCGATGTACGCATCAGCAACCTGCCGCTGGCAACGCCTGCGGCGAAGGCGGCATGAATGAAACAGTGCTGCGTGCCGGGTGCTGCGTGCTGAGAAAAATGTCTCGAGACCCGAAACCATGAATGCCCGCAATCCTGGCGAAACGATCCTCGGGGTGGAGGACATCTCGCTCGCCTTCGGTGGCGTGAAAGCGATTTCGGGCGTGAGCTTCCAGGTCCGGGAGCGCGAGATTTTCGCCATCATCGGCCCCAACGGCGCAGGCAAGAGCTCGATGCTGAACGTCATCAACGGCGTTTATCAACCGCAGCAGGGCACGGTGCGCTTCAGGGGACAGGCATGGAAGCGCATGGTGCCACACGAAGCGGCGAAGCTCGGTATCGCCCGCACCTTTCAGAACATCGCGCTATTCAAGGGCATGACGGTGCTCGACAACATCATGACCGGCCGCAACCTGAAGATGCACAGCTCGCTGCTGGCCCAGGCGCTTTACTGGGGTTCCAACCAGAAAGAAGAGATCGAGCACCGCGAGAAGGTCGAGCACATCGTCGACTTCCTGCAGATCGAATACATCCGCAAGACGCCGGTCGGACGCCTGCCCTACGGGCTGCAGAAGCGCGTGGAACTGGCGCGCGCACTCGCGGCCGAGCCGGTGCTGCTGCTGCTCGACGAGCCCATGGCGGGCATGAACGTCGAAGAGAAACAGGACATGTGCCGTTTCATCCTCGACGTCAACGACGAATTCGGCACTACCATCGTCCTGATCGAACACGACATGGGCGTGGTGATGGATATCTGCGATCGTGTCGTGGTGCTGGACTACGGCCGCAAGATTGGTGACGGCACCCCGGACGAGATCCGCGCCAACAAGGCGGTGATCGATGCGTATCTGGGAGTTTCACATTGACTACACCCAACGCAAAGGCGCAGAGGGCGCAGAGTTCGCAAAGGAAAAAATGCGTCATGTAGAACCGGGACTCAGCGCGCTGAAGATGGTTCGTCGACGCGGGATGACAAAAACACATAATTTTTCTTCTCGATTTTCTCTGCGTCCTCTGCGTCTTTGCGTTGAGGCGGAAGGTTTAGGTAGATGAGCTTCTTTTTCGAAGTGCTGATCGGCGGATTGCTGGCGGGGGTGATGTACTCGCTGGTGGCGCTCGGCTTCGTACTGATCTACAAGGCGTCGGGCGTGTTCAATTTCGCCCAGGGAGCGATGGTGTTCTTCGCGGCGCTGACTTTCGTCGGCCTGCAGGAGAAATTCGCGCTGCCGTTCTGGGCGGCGTTTGCGCTGGCCCTCGCTGCGATGGTGGTACTGGGCATCCTGACCGAACGCATCGTGCTGCGACCGCTGGTCAACCAGCCGCAGATCACGCTGTTCATGGCCACCATCGGACTGGCATTCTTCATCGAGGGCCTGGCGCAACTGATCTGGGGCACCAACGTGCGCCGGCTGGACCTCGGCATCAAGGACGAGCCGATACCTTTCCTTCTGGAGCGTTTCGACATGGCGATCAGCGGCTTCGACCTGATTGCGGCCGTCGTCGCGGGTGTGCTCGTCACCGTGCTGGCCGTGTTCTTCCAGGTCACGCGTGTCGGCCGCGCCTTGCGCGCCGTCGCGGACGACCACCAGGCCGCACTGGCCGTCGGCATTCCGCTCACGCAGATCTGGGCCATCGTCTGGTCGGTGGCGGGATTCGTCGCGCTGGTCGCGGGCCTGATGTGGGGGGCGCGCAACGGCGTGCAGTTCGCTTTGACTTTCGTCGCCCTCAAGGCCCTGCCCGTGCTGATCATCGGCGGCTTCGAATCCGTCACGGGCGCAATCGTCGGCGGTCTGATCATCGGTGCGTCGGAAAAACTGGCCGAGGTGTATATCGGGCCGCACATCGGCGGCGGCATCGAAGGCTGGTTCGCCTACGTCATGGCCCTTCTCTTCCTCCTGGTCCGCCCCGAGGGCCTGTTCGGCGAACGAAGAATAGATCGGGTTTGAAGATGTTTTCCCTCGCCCCTCATCCCTCGCCCCTCGCCCCTCATGTTCTATAGGGAAGCAGGACAATTCAAAACCTCCTACGCTGCGGATCAGGCGCTGCTGCCGATCCGCCAGGACCGCTACGGGATGTTCATCCTCCTGGCGATCGCGTTCGTCGGCCTGCCGCTATTAGCCAGCGACTACTGGCTGACCGCCATCCTCATTCCCTTCCTGGTGTTTTCGCTGGCGGCGCTGGGGCTGAACATCCTGACCGGCTACGCCGGCCAGCTTTCCCTGGGCACCGCCGCTTTCATGGCGGTCGGCGCGGTGGCGACGTACAACTTCGAGTTGCGCGTGCCGGGAATGCCGGTTCTGATCAGCTTCATCCTCGGCGGCCTTTCGGCCGCGGCGGTCGGTGTCCTGTTCGGATTGCCCAGCCTGCGCATCAAGGGCTTTTATCTGGCTGTTGCGACGCTGGCTGCGCAGTTTTTTATCCCCTGGTTGATCACCAAGGTGGGCTGGTTCTCGAATTACAGTGCATCCGGCGTCATTACCGCGCAACCTATTGAGATACTCGGAATGCCGTTCGATACGCCGATGCGCAAGTACCTGCTGGTACTGGCGATCGTCGTCGTGCTCGCCCTGCTGGCAAAGAACCTGGTGCGCAGCCGCATCGGCCGCGCCTGGATGGCGGTGCGGGACATGGACGTGGCCGCGGAAGTGATCGGCATCCGCATCCTGCGCACCAAACTCACGGCCTTTGCGGTCAGCTCTTTCTATTGCGGCGTAGCCGGGGCGTTATACGCCTACGCTTACCTCGGCAGCGTGGAACCCGACGGCTTCAACCTGGACCTGTCGTTCCGCATCCTGTTCATGGTCATCGTCGGCGGGGTGGGCAGCATCATGGGTTCCTTCCTCGGCGCGGCCTTCATCACCCTGATGCCGATTTTCCTGGAGGTTGCCTTGACTGAGGCCAATACCGCGTTCAACCTGAACCTGGGCCCGGGCGTTACTTCCATGTCGCAACTGCTGGTATTCGGCGGACTGATCATTTTCTTCCTGATCGTCGAGCCGCACGGACTGGCGCGACTGTGGCAGATTGCAAAAGAAAAACTGCGGTTATGGCCGTTTCCCCACTGACATTCCCCACTGGAACGCAGCACAACAAGCACCGGAGGAGTACATGAAGACCTGGATAAAAACATTGACCGTACTGCTCGCCCTGACCGGCGGCCTTGCGGTCGTTCAGCCCGTCGCGGCACAGCAGGCGGGCACGCAGTTCATGGGTATCCTGGGATACCGCGTTGGACCGTACGGAGCCAACGGGGCTGCCTTTTTCACCGGCATGATCGACTACCTCAACCTGGTGAACGAAAAGGACGGCGGCATCAACGGCGTCAAACTGTCCTGGGAGGAATGCGAGACCGAATACAACAACGCCAAAGGCGTCGAGTGCTATGAGCGCCTGAAAACCCGCACCACGACCGGGCCGACCGCCATCCATCCGATGTCCACCGGCATCACTTACGGGCTGATAGACAAGGCCCCGGTCGACAAGATTCCGCTGATCACGCTGGGTTACGGCCGCACCGACGCCACCGACGGCCGCGTGTTTCCCTGGGTATTTCCGATCCTCTCGAATTATTGGGACGGCGCCACCGGCATCGTGAAATTCATCGGCGACCAGGAAAAAGGCTCGCTCAAGGGCAAGAAGATCGTCCTGCTGTATCACGATTCCGCGTACGGCAAGGAGCCGCAGCCGGTGCTGGAAGCCGAAGCCACCAAGCTCGGCTTCGAACTCAAGATGATTCCGGTGCCACATCCCGGCAACGAGCAGCAGTCGCAGTGGCTGCAAATCCGCCAGTACAAACCGGACTGGGTGATCCTCTGGGGCTGGGGCGTTATGAGCGCGACAGCGCTGTCCACCGCCCAGAAAGTCGGCTATCCCCGCGACAAGATGGTGGGCATCTGGTGGGCTGGCTCCGAAATCGATACCCAGGCCGCTGGGCCGGCCGCAGAAGGCTACTACGCGGCAAGCCTGAACCTTGCAGGCAAGGACTTCCAGGTAGTCCGCGACGTCGAGAAGTTCGTCTATGCCAAGGGCAAGGGCGGCGACCCGAAACTGGTCGGCACCGTACTGTGGAATCGCGGTCTGGCGGCCGCCATGATCACGGTCGAGGCCGTGCGGACTGCGCAAGGCAAGTACGGCAAGAAGCCGGTCACGGGCGAACAGACGAGGTGGGGCATCGAGAACCTCAACATCGATCAGAAGCGCCTCGACCAGCTCGGCTTCGGCAGCATGGTGCCGCCGCTGAAGCTGTCGTGCGCGGATCACAGCGGCAGCGGCCTGGTGCGCTTCCAGAAATGGGAAGGCGCGAAATGGAATGCGGCTTCCGACTGGATGAGCGGCGACCGGGCGCTGATTCGCAAGATGGTCGAGGAATCGGCCGGCAAGTATGCGAAGGAAAAGAACATCACGCCCGGTTGCATGAAAGGATAAGGCTTCGCGGGGGCGAGGGACGAGGAATGAGGGGGTAATGCATTCAAGCTTTTCCCTCGACCCTCGTCCCTCACCCCTCGCCCCTTTTAACTGACACCACGACCAGATCACATATCACCGCAATGTCCGCAACTCCCGCACCCCTCCTCACCGTCAACAACATCGAGGTCATCTACGACCACGTGATCCTGGTGCTCAAGGGCGTTTCGCTGCAGGTGCAGGAAGGCTCGATCGTTGCGCTGCTCGGTGCCAATGGCGCGGGCAAGACGACGACGCTCAAGGCAATTTCGAACCTGCTGGCTTCGGAGCGTGGCGACGTGACCAAGGGATCGGTCGAATTTCGCGGCAAGCGTGTCGACAAGGCCACGCCCTGGGAACTGGTGAAGCTCGGCGTGGTGCAGGTAATGGAAGGCCGACATTGCTTCCAGCATCTGACCGTGGAAGAAAACCTCCTGACCGGCGCTTTCACCCGCAGCGCCAGCCGCGCGGCGATTCGACAGGACCTGGAAATGGTCTATCAGTATTTCCCGCGCCTCAAGGAAAGGCGCAAGAGCCAGTCGGGTTACACCTCCGGCGGGGAACAGCAGATGACGGCCATCGGGCGCGCGTTGATGGCGCGGCCGACCATGATTCTCCTGGACGAGCCTTCCATGGGACTCGCGCCGCAGATCGTCGAGGAAATATTCGAGATCGTGCGCGGCCTCAATGAAAAGGAGAAAGTAAGTTTCCTGCTGGCCGAACAGAACACCAACGTCGCGTTGCGGCACGCGGACTACGGCTACATCCTCGAGAACGGCCGGGTCGTCATGGACGGCCCGGCCGCGGACCTCGCCAGCAACGAAGACGTGAAGGAGTTCTACCTGGGGCTCTCGACCGCGGGCCGCAAGAGCTTCCGCGATTCCAAGCACTATCGCCGCCGCAAGAGATGGCTGGCTTAGCTGCAGGGGAGAGGGGCGAGGGACGAGGGGCGAGCAAGAGCCTTCGGACTCAAGATTCTGTTTTCCCTCGATCCTCGTCCCTCACCCCTCGTCCCTGAATCATGGATTTCTACGACGACCTCGAAACCCGTAAACCCGACGAGCGCGAACGCGAGCAGTTCGCGGCGGTGTCGATGCAGGTTGCGCACGCCAAAGCCAACGCACCCTACTTTGCGGCACTGCTGAAGGACATCGATCCGAAGGATATTCGCGACCGCAAATCCCTTGCGGCCCTGCCGGTCACGCGCAAGTCCGACCTGATCGGCCTGCAGAAGCAGACGCCACCATTCGCCGGCATGACAGCCGTGCCGAACGGCGCGTTGGGACGCATCTTTTCCTCGCCGGGTCCGATTTACGATCCGCAAGGGCCGCGGGGCGATTTCTGGCGCATGGGCCGTGCGCTGTTCGCCGCGGGATTCCGCCACGGCGACGTCGTGCACAACACCTTCTCCTACCACTTCACGCCGGCGGGTTTCATGATGGATCTTGGCGCACAGGCCATCGGTTGCGCGGTGTTTCCTGCCGGCATTGGCCAGACCGAATTGCAGGTTGCAGCCATCGCCGACCTCAAGCCCAACGCCTACGCCGGTACGCCCTCGTTCCTGAAGATCATCCTGGAAAAAGCGGATGAACTGAACTTCGACGCATCCAGCCTGAAGAAGGCCATGGTTTCCGGCGAGGCTCTGCTGCCGCCGGTGCGCGACTGGCTGAAGGCGCGTGGCATCGAAGTTCGACAAAGCTACGGCACCGCAGATCTTGGTCTCGTGGCTTATGAAACGATACCAACGGCGGGACTGATCGTCGACGAAGGCGTGATCGTGGAGATTGTCCGCCCCGGAACCGGAGATCCGCTTACCGATGGTCAGGTCGGCGAGGTTGTCGTCACCCTGCTGTCCGTCGAGTATCCGCTCATCCGCTTCGCCACCGGCGACCTTTCCGCCGTCGCGGCCGGCGCCAGCGCGTGCGGCCGGACCAACATGCGCATCAAGGGCTGGATGGGCCGCGCCGACCAGACTACGAAAGTGAAGGGAATGTTCGTTCACCCTTCGCAGGTGGACCAGGCGGTCAGGCGACACCCGGAAATCCTCAAGGCGCGGCTTGTGGTGAACCACGATGCCGGCAGGAATGACGTCATGACCCTGCGTTGCGAATCGAAGACCCGAAGCGACGATCTGTCGCGGACGATTTCGGATACCCTGCGCGAAGTATGCAAGCTTCGCGGAGAAGTCGAGTTCGTCGATGCCGGCTCCCTGCCGAACGACGGCAAGGTCATAGAAGACCTGAGAAAATATGATTGATGCGCAATGCTGGGCATTGCGCTGGTGAATGCGTGAAGGGTGAATGTGTGAAGGGGATAGAACCACATCTTTAGAGCACTGCACCCTTCACTCCTTCACGCATTCACCCTTCACGCCTTTACACCCTCTGAGCGAAGCAAAATGACCCATCCCATCAGCAAATACCCCGTTCCGAAACTCGAAGACCTGCCGGAAGACATCCGCACGAAATTGCTCGAGGTGCAGCAGAAGGCCGGGTTCATCCCGAACGTGTTCATCACGCTCGCGCACCGGCCGGACGAGTTCCGCGCCTTCTTCGCCTATCACGACGCGCTGATGCTGAAGCAGTCCGGCCTGTCGAAAGCCGAGAAGGAAATGATCGTGGTGGCGACCAGCGGCTTGAACCAATGCCCCTACTGCGTGATCGCCCACGGCGCGATCCTGCGCATTTACGCCAGGAATCCGCAGATCGCCGACCAGGTCGCCATTCACCACGGCAAGTCCGACCTCACGCTACGGCAGAAGGCCATGCTCGATTTCGCCTGCAAGCTGGCACGCACACCCGAAGCCATGAACGACGCCGATCACGCGACATTGCTCGGCCACGGATTCAGCGACGAGGATATCTGGGACATCGGTGGCATCACCGCTTTTTTTGCCCTGTCCAACCGTATGGCGCATCTCATCGACATGCGCGCGAACGATGAGTTCTACCTTCTCGGCCGGGTCCCTCCCGCGCCAAAATGACGCACTGCAGCGCAGCGCCCGGCGGGGCGTGCAGCATGACTGCAGTGCTATAATTTTTATTATCGCCGGCCTGGGTGTCACGAACGCCGCAACGCCGCGAGACCAACCTTACCAAGGGTAGAAACCATGGCAGCACTTCCGGATGACGATCCGCAGGAAACAAACGAGTGGCTGGATGCCCTCGACGGCGTGCTGCAGCACGAAGGTCCCGAACGCGCCCATTACATCCTCGAACAACTGATCGAGAAGGCACGCCGTTCCGGCGCCTACCTGCCTTACAGCGCCAACACGGCGTACATCAACACCATCCCGCCCGGCCAGGAGGAACGCTCCCCGGGAGATCACGAGCTGGAGCATCGCATCCGCTCCTACGTGCGCTGGAACGCCGCCGCCATGGTATTGCGCGCCAACAAACAATCTTCCGAACTGGGCGGACACATCGCCAGCTTTGCCTCCGCCGCCACGCTGTATGACGTCGGCTTCAACCACTTCTGGCATGCGCCCTCCGACAAGCACGGCGGCGACCTGATTTTCGTCCAGGGCCATTCGGCGCCAGGCGTTTACGCGCGCGCGTTCATGCTGGGACGGCTGAAGAAGGAGCAGATGGACAACTTCCGCCAGGAAGTGGACGGCAAGGGGCTCTCCTCCTATCCGCATCCCTGGCTGATGCCGGACTTCTGGCAGTTCCCCACGGTATCCATGGGGCTTGGGCCGATCATGGCCATCTACCAGGCGCGCTTCATGAAATACCTGCAGGACCGCGGCATCGCCAACACCGAAGGCCGCAAGGTCTGGTGTTTTATCGGGGACGGCGAGATCGATGAACCGGAATCGATGGGCGCGATCGGCGTGGCCTCGAGGGAGAAACTCGACAATCTGATCTTCGTGGTGAACTGCAACCTGCAACGCCTGGACGGCCCGGTGCGCGGCAACGGCAAGATCATCCAGGAACTGGAATCCGATTTCCGCGGCGCTGGATGGAACGTGATCAAGGTGATCTGGGGGTCCTACTGGGATCCTCTGCTGGCGCGAGACCGCAGCGGCCTGCTGGCACGCCGCATGGAAGAGGCGGTGGACGGCGAGTACCAGACTTTCAAGTCCAAGGACGGCGCCTACGTACGCAAGCATTTCTTTGGCAAATATCCGGAGCTGCTGGAAATGGTCGCCAACATGTCGGACGACGACATCTGGCGCCTGAACCGCGGCGGCCACGATCCGCACAAGCTTTACGCTGCATACGCCTCCGCCGTGAAGACGCAGGGGCAGCCAACCGTGATCCTGGCCAAGACCATCAAGGGTTACGGCATGGGTGAAGCCGGGGAAGCGCAGAACATCACGCACCAGCAGAAGAAAATGGGCACCACGTCGCTGAAAGCTTTCCGCGACCGCTTCGACCTGCCGGTGCCTGATGACAAACTGGAGGAAATCCCTTACCTCACGTTCGAGGAAGGCTCGCCCGAACTCGCGTACATGCGCAAGCGCCGCGAAGAACTCGGCGGCTACCTGCCGCAGCGCCGCCAGAAAGGCGACACGCTGGAGATTCCGGCGCTCGGTGCGTTCGAGCCGCTGCTGAAAAGCACCGAGGAACGCGAATCGTCCACCACCATGGCGTTCGTGCGCATTCTCAACATCCTTGTAAAGGACAAGAACGTCGGCAAGCGCGTCGTGCCGATCGTGCCCGACGAATCGCGCACTTTCGGCATGGAAGGCATGTTCCGCCAGCTCGGCATCTGGTCTTCAGTCGGGCAGCTCTACACGCCGCAGGACGCCGACCAGCTCATGTTCTATAAGGAGGACAAGAACGGCCAGATCCTGCAGGAAGGCATCAACGAGCCGGGTGCCATGTCTTCGTGGATCGCCGCAGCAACGTCGTACTCGACGCATGGCGTCTCGATGATCCCGTTCTACATCTACTACTCGATGTTCGGTTTCCAGCGCGTCGGCGACCTGGCCTGGGCGGCCGGCGACCAGCGCGCACGCGGGTTCATGCTCGGCGGCACTTCGGGACGCACCACGTTGAATGGCGAAGGCCTGCAGCACGAGGACGGCCACAGCCACATCCTGGCCTCGACCATCCCGAACTGCATTTCCTACGATCCGACCTTCGCCTACGAAGTCGCGGTGATCATCCAGGACGGCTTGCGCCGCATGTTCACGAACCAGGAAGACGTCTTCTACTACATCACCCTGCTCAACGAAAACTATTCCCACCCGGCCATCCCGAAGGGCGCGGAAAAAGGCATCCTCAAAGGGCTGTACCGGATTTCCGAGGGCAAGGGCAAGAAGGACGCGCCGCGCGTGCAGTTGCTGGGCAGCGGCTCGATCCTGCGCGAAGTCATCGCCGCGCAAGGCCTGCTGGAAAAGGATTTCGGCGTGGCGGCCGACGTATGGAGCGCCACCAGCTTCAACGAACTGCGTCGCGAGGGCCTGGACGCTCAACGCTGGAACCTTTTGCATCCGGAAGACAAGCCGCGCGAATCCTACGCAGGCCAATGCCTCAACCACGCCCCCGGTCCGGTGGTCGCGGCAACCGACTACATGAAGCTTTTCGCCGACCAGATCCGGCCGTTCCTCGACAAGACCTACGTGGTGCTCGGCACGGACGGCTACGGCCGTTCCGACTATCGGCGGCAGTTGCGCAAATTCTTCGAGGTGGACCGCTACTACGTGACGGTCGCCGCGCTCAAGGCGCTCGCCCAGGATGGCAAGGTGCCGGCTTCCATGGTCACCAGCGCAATCAAGAAATACGGCATCGATCCGGCGAAGCCGAATCCCGTGACGGTATGAGATTCAGTGAAGGCGTGAAGGGTGAATGTGTGAAGGGTAAGAACGTGAATGCGTTCCAGTGTTCCACCGGCGTCGCCTTCCAAGGGGTATGTTTTTACCCTTCACCCTTCACGCCTTCACTCATTCACGCTTGATGCGTTCACGACACCCCTGACCTATCATCCACAAATAGCGAACCACGAATCACACATGGGCAGCCTCAGAGACGTTCTCGTTCCAGATATCGGCGACTTCAAGAATATTCCGGTGATAGAAGTGCTGGTGAAGCCGGGCGACTCGGTCAAGGCGGAAGACGCGCTGATCTCGCTCGAATCCGACAAGGCCACGATGGAAGTGCCGGCGCCCTTCGCCGGTGTGGTCAAGGAAATGAAGGTCAAGCTGGGCGACAAGGTCTCCCAGGGCACTGCGATCCTGAGCCTGGAAATAGGCGAAGGCGCTGCCGCGCCGGCTGCCGAATCGCCAAACGCCGCCGCACCTGCGCCTGCTGCTCCGGCGCCAGCCGCGAAGGTAACCGAATCAAAACCGGCGGCACCCGCTCCCGCCGCCGCGCCCGCACCGGCTGCTGCACCGGTCAATGAAGAGAGCTTTTCGCGTGCGCATGCCAGTCCTTCGGTGCGCCGTTTCGCGCGTGAGTTGGGCGTGGACCTGGGCCGCGTCAAGGGCAGCGGACCGAAGGGCCGCATCCTCAAGGATGACATCGCCGGTTTCGTGAAATCGGCGCTTGCGCAGCCCACCGGCGGCGGTGGCGCCGGATTCGCGCCCGGCCTGCCGGCCTGGCCCCAGGTCGACTTCGCGAAATTCGGCCCGGTCGAGAACCAGCCGATGTCGCGCATCAAGAAAATCTCCGGCCCGTTCCTGCACCGCAACTGGTTGTCGATCCCGCACGTCACCCAGAACGACGAAGCCGACATCACCGAACTCGAAGCCTTTCGCAAGGGCATGGCCGACGAGGCGCAGAAGCAGGGCGTCAAGCTCACGCCGCTGGCACTGATCATGAAAGCCGTGGTGGCCGCGCTCAAGCATCATCCCGAGTTCAATGCCTCCCTTGCGCCATCGGGCGATGCACTGGTCCTCAAGCGCTACTACCACATCGGCGTTGCCGTCGATACGCCGGGCGGGCTGGTGGTGCCGGTGATCCGCGACGTCGACCAGAAGGGCGTGTTGCAACTGGCGAAGGAACTCGCCGAAGCCGGCGCCAAAGCGCGCGACGGCAAGCTCGGCCCGGCGGACATGCAGGGTGGCACGTTCTCGATTTCCAGCCTGGGCGGCATCGGCGGCACGCATTTCACGCCGATCATCAACGCACCCGAAGTGGCGATCCTCGGCGTCTCGAAGTCGGCCATGAAACCGGTGTGGAAAGACGGCCAGTTCGTGCCGCGCCTGATCCTGCCGCTGTCACTTTCGTACGATCACCGCGCTGTCGACGGCGCACAGGGCGCGCGCTTTATCACCGCCTTGTCGGCTACCCTTTCGGATATCCGCCGCGTTCTTCTGTGAACGGTGGATGGAAAAAAGTGACCGGTAAACAGTGAACAGTGAACGGCAAGAAATGAATGCCACAGGTAGCGAAGCGACGCGGCCGGGACTCGGCCGTTTGCTGGTTACCGTTCACCGTTGCCTGTTCACCATTCACTGTTTACCGTTCACCGTTCACCGTTCCCTGTTCGCCGGCATTTGAGTTCCTCAGCGCCAATCGGCATCCTCGGCGGCACGTTCAATCCGGTCCATGTCGCGCACCTGCGCCTCGCCCAGGAACTGGCCCAGGAACTGGGCCTCGGCAGGGTTCGTTTCATTCCGACCGGAACCCCGCCACACCGCGACGCTCCAAGGGTTGACGGCCGACACCGGCTGGAGATGGTGCGCCTGGCCATCGCCGCCAATCCGCTGTTCGAGGTCGACGACCGGGAAATCCGCCGCCAGGGCATCTGCTATACCTTCGACACGCTTACGGAATTGCGCGCCCAGTTCGGCGGCCTTCCGCTGTGCCTGCTCATGGGGGCGGACGCGTTTTCGGCGCTGACCACCTGGCACCGGTGGGCGGAACTGTTCGATCTCGCGCACGTGGTCATCGCCCACCGCCCCGGCTATCCGCTGGAGGAAATGCGGGCTTCCCTGCCTGCGCCGCTGCGTCAGGTTTACCTGCGGCGCCAGGCGCCCGATTCGGGGGCATTGCGAATCAGTGCTGCCGGCTCCATCTTGATACGGGAGATCACCGCGCTGGACATATCGGCAACGGGGATCCGCGAACAACTGGCCCGGGGCGCCAGCCCCCGGTATCTGGTGCCCGACCCGGTTCTCGACTACATTGATCGCAATTATCTTTACAAGGAAAAAGATGCAGGTTGACGCCATAAAGGATGCCGCCATAGAGGCGCTCGAGGACATCAAGGCAAGGGATATCACGGTCCTTGATGTCAGGAAAATGACCTCCCTGTTCGATTACATGATCGTTGCCAGCGCCGAATCCACACGGCAGACCAAGGCGCTCGCGAACAACGTGCAGGACAAGCTGAAGGAAATCGGCGCCCGGGTGCATGGCGTGGAGGGGGAGCAGTCGGGAGAATGGGTCCTGGTCGACCTTGGCGATATCATCGTGCACGTCATGCAGCCCGCGGTGCGGGCCTACTACAACCTGGAACAGCTTTGGGGTGGCAAGCCGCCGGCCCCCCACCCC
>ENA-ORBV01002105-ORBV01002105.1-microbial-mat-metagenome-genome-assembly--contig:-NODE-2105-length-42749-cov-7.849972_pt1 | contig 42749 bp, 35 predicted proteins | sample MGYA00237777_ERZ505514 | MGnify/ENA primary metagenome ERZ505514 (study PRJEB26160, sample SAMN06269048) | microbial mat metagenome | isolation source: Oligotrophic lake microbial mat | place... | reverse complement strand
TTTTCAAGCAGAAGACGGCATACGAGATTCGCCTTAGTCTCGTGGGCTCGGAGATGTGTATAAGAGACAGGTTAGAGGTTCGAAAGAAAATCGACGACTCGTTCAAAGGGGTCGAAGCCGCCAAAGGCTTGCGCGATGGGGGCGCGGAGATTAGAGTTGGCGTTCACGTCGTAGAAAATAAGGCGGCCGTCCTTGGCTTCCAGATATTCGATGCCGCCAACATCGAGCTTGCCAGCAGCGACGATTCGCTTCCCATGGGCGACGGCGGCGACGGGAACTTCTTTGTAAGGGTAGAACTCCACCGGTTTCACGGGCGCGGCTTCGGGGATCTCGCAGTGACCGCCGCCGCCTTCGGGATTGCAGGTTTCGGATGGGCAAAGGTTGAAAGCGCCATGGGAAACGACGCGCATGGCGTAGAGGAGTTCGCCGCCGAGAAACTCCATGCGGACGATGCCTTTGGCGGGGTCGACCGGGAAGTATTCCTGGAGAAGCAGCAGGTTGTCCGGAAGCCAGATTTCGGGTTGATCGCGGAGCAGGCGGCGGGCTTCATCGGCACTGTTGAGCAGGTACATCCGCGCCCCGCTCCCGCCTTGTTCGGGCTTGATGAGCGCGGGCCATTGGTCGCCCCATTGTTCCAGAGCGGCGTCAATATCGTTGAATCCAAGGGTACGCGGGTGGGGGATGTGAAGCGAGTGTTTGAGGGCGGCCTGAGCGGATTTACTGAGCTCCAGAGCGAACGGTTCCGCGCCGTTCAATACTCGTGCGCCGCCGAGTTCCAGCGCTCGCATGAAAGACAGTGCGAACGGGACGGCCCGCGTGTTGCCGCGGACGTAAGCGGAGGGACTGGCTTGGTTGAAATAGAGCGGCGCTTCGGGCGCGGCATCCGGATTGAAAGCGGCGCGCTTCAGATCGAATTTGGCGTAGTGGACGCCGCGCCGATCAAGCGCTGCGAAGAGCGGCTTTTGCCACTCGGGATGTTCGTAAAGGACGACGAGATCGGAGCCCATGGTTCGATTTCTACTCTACCGCGCGAGGAGTTCAGGCCGCGGCAAATGACTTAATTTCAACGCGGGCACTATCGGCCATCTGGGCCATGGTGACCCATTCGCGATTGGCGTCACGAATTACGGCAAGGCTCTCCCGCAGACGCCGCGTTTTCTCTTCGAGCGAACCGCCGGCGCGCTCCAGATGCGTCTTCTCGGTGCCCGCGAAGTCTTCGTCACATGTGAGGTCAGCCGGGTGAACGACTTAATAAAAGAACCGGCCAGCCTTAACCGCGGCTCGCAGCAATGCAAAATGGCGTTCCCAACCCAGCAGGAAACCGGTGGTGTGCCAGACAGCTATGCCTAACGGCCCCGGCGTGGTCGGCACCGGGAACACCATAACATCGTCTTCAAGGTGCGGTTCCCGGGAACCGACAATCGGTTGCGGCCAGTCGCGCCGATTCAGCACACGGCGCAGCTTTTCCGAATGGCCAATGTGGTCCAACGCATTCTTGATCACAAACGGATAGTACAGCAGGGATGGGAACTGACTCATATCGTAGCGGTAGCCGAGTTCGTTCAGCAGCCGCATCAGCCGCGCGGAGTAGCACCAGGCCGGGGAAATGAAGCCGCGCGGCGCTACGCCGACGGCGTCCTCGAGCCGTTCGTGCGTGCGGACAATCTCCTCCCGCATCGCATCCAGCGCCAACGCTCCCAGATCCATGTAGTGGTTCCACGTATGATTGCCGATCTCGTGGCCAGCCCCGGCAAGCGCGCGCAACCGCTCGCAAGCAAACGGGTCGTCAAGATCCCGGCCAATGGCGTACAGCGAGTAGGGCAACTGAAACTCCCGGCCAAGTGCAAGTAAACGATCCATCGCCTGCCGGTAAGTCGGGTCAACGTCCCCCTCCGGATAACCGGCGGCTTGCGCCATGGAATCCAAATGGAGCGCCACCGCCGCAAAGCCAGTAGATACAGCCACAATCGTGTATCGACGGTGTCAACCAATAGCTTTAGGCAACCTCGACAAGGGCCGGCTTTACCTTCGCGTTGACGGTGTTGTCGAGGTCGAACTGCATGCGGGCCGCGACATCGCCGGCAATGCCGACCATCGTATTCCAGGAGTTGACCTGGGGGTAGCACTGGGCGGTGGTGGCGAGATAGAGACGGCTGTCACCGCAGCGCATTCGCGGTTTAGAATTCATATAGCCAAGCGGCCAGACCGGTTCGACGAACGGCGCGCGGAATACTTTGATGTCCTCAACCCAGTCCTGATTGAACTTGGCGTTGAAAGATTTCATGGACTTCAGCGCCTGGAATCTCACGTCGGCGTCCAGCTGGCGGAACGTGTCGCTGTCCTTGCCGCAGTAGTTGAGGAGATAGACGAGGTGACGCCCGCCGGTCTGCGACATTGGGACTACGTGGGTGGTTTCAACCAGGCCCTGGAAGGGAAAACCCTTCTGGACGATCGCGTTCCAATAGTTGGGCTGCAAGCGTTTCTTCAGGATGGCGACGGCGTTGACGACGCCCTGATAAGCCACCTTCTGCCGGGGGATAGACTCATCGAGCCGGCCGCGTACGATCTGCCGGAGAAGCGGCAGCGCCAATGTGGATACCACGGAGTCAAACGACTCCGAACGGCCTTCCGAATCGATCCGAATGGCTTGCGGCGCTTCCTGAATTGCGGTGATCGGCGTACGCATCCGTATGGCGCCGCCCATGCGGCGAATCTCGGTGCGAAGGCGGTCGGCAATGCGGCGATAACCGCCGTTGACATACCCCTTCACCTCTTTGGCGGAGCCTTTCTCGCGGCGCAGACGGGTCCAGAACCAGTAGGCGGGCACATTCTCATACATGTCGCCGAACTTGGCGCGGAGCAGCGGGCGCCAGAGTTGGGCGAAGACTTCGGCGCCGAAGATACCTTCGAGCCATTCGGAAACGCTAATCTGATCGAGCCCCTTCGGATCGTTCAGCAACTTGGCGATGTAGGCGCCTCCGAACGCGGTCCGGAGGCGGCCTATAAAGCTCAACCCGCCGAACCCGAGCAGATCGATGGGCGTGTTGAACGGATAGAGCGTCTTGCCATACAGGAAGCCCATCTTGGTCTCCGTCCAAGTCGTTTCATCGCCGAGGTCAAGCTCCTTCAAAAGCCCGAGCAGGTGCTCATCCGTGTTGAGCATGACATGGTAGAACTGCTCCATCGTATGGCCTTCGTGCTGGAAGGTTCCGCCGAGGCCGCCGAGTTCGTCGGTCGCTTCAAAAAGGGTGACGCGGTTGCCCTTCTGCAGGAGCCGGTAAGTGCTGACCAACCCGGAGATCCCTCCGCCAAGTACGGCCACGTTGTTTCTGGATGAGTTCTTCATGATCTCTCCTGCCTTTTGGCTACTCTTCAATGACGAACCGGCCGCCAGCCATCTTCGCGTCGGCCCACATGCTCAACGTCGTCCATCCGGCCAAACGCATCAGCGAGAGATGCGCCGTGACCGACTGAAACACATTGATTTTCGATTCACCGAACATGCGGCGGTCAACCGGCATCGGTAACTCTTTAACGCGGAAACCGTGGAATATGGCCCGCAGCATGATCTCCGCGATGGCGGCGAAGCTATTCGATTCGAGCTTCACCTTCTTGATCACTTCGCGGCGGCAGGCGCGGTGCATGGGGGTAAAGCTGTGGACGTCGTTGCTCAAAATCCGCCGATAAACCCGGGACGCTCCCTGGCTGAGAATCTTGCGCACCGGGTGAACCGATCCCTGCCCGCTCTCCGGATGCCACGGCGACGCCGTCACAATATCCGCGCCCTCGCTCAGCATCCGTATCATTTTCGGCTGCGTTTCCGGCGCGAACGTGCAGTCGCTATCCATGGTGCAAACCACCGGGGCGAGCGCGTCTTGAAAACCCGTGCGGACGACGGCGCCCAAACCTTTGTTGGTACCGTGGTGGATCACCCGCACCCACTCGTGATCCTTGCCGATCAAGTCCAGCGCCTCGCGCGTCCCGTCCTTGGAGCCGTCATTGACGAATAGAACTTCCCAACCGGACATCTCACCGGCGGCCCGCATCGCCATCAGGCGGCGCATAAGTTGCGGGAGTCCATCGATTTCGTTGTAACAGGGGATTATAAGTGTGACGAGGCTGCCAGCCATTTCAAGCTCCGAGGTATCTTTTGGATAACTTGATTCTCGGCGGCAGGGTTGTTCCGGTCACTCGCGCGTCGGTACTCGAACCTGGTTACATTTTTTCGATCCGTACCTAGAACCAAGGGTTGGACCTGCGTACTATCACTTTTGTGTTTTCAACACGTTACGGCTGGTTAGGCGCCCAGAGCGTTTCCGGTTGCCGCAGTAGACGGCTTGCCAAACGGCTCCAAACGAACAGCGCATCGCTCAGCCGATTGAGGTATTGCACGGCTTCGGGCGGTGTAGGCTCCTGGGCGGCAAGGGATACGGCGCGACGCTCCGCCCTCCTGCAGATGGTTCGGCAAATGTGCAGTTCCGCGTTCAGCCGGCACCCGCCAGGCAGAACAAAGCTCCGCAGCGGCTCCAGCGTCGCATTCGCCTCGTCCATTTCCCGTTCCAGGCGCGCGACGTCATCAAGGGTGACAACGGGCTGCCCAGGGCGAATATCGGCGGCTTCGGTCGCCAGCAGCGAGCCGAGGTTGAACAGCTCATGCTGTACCCGCGTCAACCGGACCGCGAGTAGACGAAGCGGCGGAGAGCCTTCGGGGATGGAGGTGATGGCGAGACCAATAGCGGAGTTAAGCTCGTCAACCGTGCCATAGGCTTCGATGCGCAGGGCGTCTTTGGAAACACGTTGGCCGCCGACCAGGGCCGTTTGGCCTTCATCGCCGGTGCGCGTGTAGATCTTGGAGAGGGTGACGTTGGGGTCGTGGAAACGGTTGTCGCTGCTCATTTCTCCCATTGTCGGCGAAAATATAGAAATGCCTCCACGATCGCCGCTTTTGGTCTTGGCGGCGGCGTGTGCTCGCGCGGCTTGGAACGGGCCACTCACAGCGATCGCGATGACACGATGGCGGTCGAACGGCATTGTGCCGCGAGCGTTTTCGGGCTCGAAGTTCTTAGCGGGCGTTTCGCTTGGGGTCTTCGGGTTAATGGGGTTGGCGGGATGTGCGGCGGAGCGGCCGCCCTATCCGCCGGGGGCAGATCGATTCGCGGATCTGCGGGTAGCGGTAGCCCCACCCGCTCCCGCGACACGGAGCGATGAGACGGAGGATGAGGCGGAAATACAGTTTCGCGCGGCAATCGTGTTTTACCGTCGGGGGCAATGGAATTACGCCGTTCCAGCGTTTGCGGAAGTCGTGGATTATGACGATGACCGTGACGATGCCCGGTACTATTGGGCGGCATCCCTGGTGCTGGCGAACCGCAATGAGGAGGCGTTGCCGGTGCTGGAGGAACTATTGGAGACGGCTTTTGAAATGCCGGCGCGTGCGCTGCTGGCGCGAGTGCTGTTCCGGCAAGCGAAGCGCGCCGAAGCCCGCGCCGCTGTGGCGCCGGCGGCGAAGGAGAATTTCGACGCCGCCGGCTGGCTGGCCCGCTATGACTTGCTCTCGGAATAGCCCAAAGGCTTTCCGGCGAGGTTCCTAAGGAGCGTGGCGGCAAGCGCTTCAATCGTGCCACCGCCCCCTGTGACCAGGATGTTCGGAACGATCGGCGTTCCCGACTTCGACAGCGCCTCGACCGCGTTCACCAGCGCCGTCGCGTTAACGCCAAGCGCTTTAACCTGCGCGTCAAACGCCTCCGCCTTCGCCATTCCAACCGCGCGGACTTCGGCGCCCTTCGCCTGGCCGGTCTGCTCAATATAGAACGACTCCCCTTCGGCCTCCGCCTTCCGGGCGTTGGCGTTGTTGGTCCGAATCGTCACTCCGACCTTCGACTTCGCCAGTTCCACCTGCATATCTGCCGTCCCGCGAGCCTGCTCCGTTTCAATGCGCTGTAACTGCGCTTGCTTCTGTTGCTCAAACGTCGCGATTTCCTGTTTGGCGATCTCGCGCTCTGTAAGTACTCCGACTAATTCCTGCGGCAGAATAACATCCTGGATGTAGACGCCGCGCGTTTCGATAAAGTAGGTTTCTAACTGCTGGCGAATGCGCTCGTACGCCGTCCGCTGTACCTGCTGCCGCGTTTCAATAAACTGGACCGCCGGCATGGACTGCAGTGTATCCCGGAAGTGATTGCCAACCGCGGCCTGCAAGACTTCATCGACGAGATTATTGATCGTTCCCACCGTCGAGATCACGCGCGGCGCGTGAGCGTCCGGGATATGAATCTGCACCTGCAGGTCCATCTTAAACACGAAGCCCTCGCTGCTCTTCGCCACAATGGATTCGAGCTTCGCGTCGAGCTTATGCGCCGCGCTGACGCGCTCCGCCCAGTTCAGGGTAAGTATGGCCGTCGGCACCAGTTCCGCTTTATAGCAGTAAAGGTTGATGGGATATTTACCAGTGCGCAGCGGCTCCTGCCAGATGCCTCGGTGACCGGGCCGGACCAAAGTGCCGAACTTGAAATCGCTGCCGGAGGTGTCCGCGCTGGGCAGTCCCACATAGGATTTGATCACCGCCACCTGCCCCTGTTCCACGACTAACATCGGGACTCGTTCAACCCGAACCAAAAACGGGTTCAAGTTATAAGCGCCGTGCAGCAGCGGGTCATGCTGCAGGCCAATCCGGCCCTTCCGGTCGAGAAACGACTGAAAGTCCTGATAGCTGTTGTGCAGGCTGTTCTTGTTAGACAGCAAGCGCTCAATGATCTCGGCGTCCGGCGCGTTGCCGGCTTCCAGAGCGGCGACGTCGGCGTAGCTGTCGATGCGCGAGGCGATGTCGCCGGAGTCGAGCGGATCGCCCTCAAACACCGTGACTATGCCGATCATGTCCTGATGAGTCGCCAGGTCGCGCTCAATGCGCACGACTTCCAAATTGTCCGGGTGCAGGGCAAAGCTGGCGGCGGTAAGCGGTCCGGCGCTCGCGAATCGCTCGGAAATGGGGACGCCGTAGACGCGGTCCCGCGTGATGACCAGGAAGGCCACCGGATGCATTGGCAATGTGGTGCCCGGAGAAAGTACCGGGCGCTGCACTCCCTTCTGCCCGCCGTTCTTGATAAACGCGGGAAGATCGGTAAACTGCTCAAATTCCGGTTTGTAAATGGCGGATTTGGCGCCATTCGGCAACGGCTTCCCGATTTGGGCGATCACGACGCCGAGCTGGCCGGCGGGAATCTGCACCCACGCGAATCTCTGGACCGAATAGAGCAGGCAAAATTGGAAACGGATACCGGGCATCAGCAGTTCAGCCTGGTATCCGGCTTCGCCTTGGAAGGCGATGGGGTTGTCTTCGGACAAGCGCCGGCGCGAAAAGCGGCGCGTTACAAGGCCCACTTCGGTAGGGCCGATGCGATGCAGGGATAAAAGAATCAAAGTCCCGGCAAGGGTAAGAAGTACACCAAGTACAACTAGGGTTGTGGTTAACATAGCAGCCCCCGCGGCTGAATCCAGCCGGACGAAGGCAAATCGTCATATGAAGATACCGCTGTAAGTTCGCGATTGTTCCATGAATCGGATATAAATCGAATGGGCCATACTGGGAGTTGGACTTATGAAGCCGAGCAAGCGGGCACTGGGCAAGATTTTCACGTATTTGGGTCTTTTCTTGACGGGCGTGGCGTTGATCGGCATTATGGGACCGCACATGGAGTTGCAGCGTTCCGGCCGGCTGATGGCGCAAGTGGTGGGGAACGATATCGGCTACCGGCAACCGGGAATGTTCGCGTTCCGGCTGCAATTGAAGTGGACGACGCCGGAAGGCGAGCAGCGGACGAACATCACTACGCCGGTCCGCGCGGCGTCTGAATACGAGGCGCGCCAATCCTACCGCGGCAAACACTTAGTGACCGGGCAGACGTATGAGTTCTATACCGATGCCGAAAATCCGGACCGAATCCAGCCGTTCAAGGGCTATAACTGGACCACGTTCGGGAAGTTTGTGCTCTTGGCGGTAGCAGGGCTCGTGGTGTTTTTCACCGGAATGACCATTGTGCGAAAGGACCGGGCGGCGGTCTAAAGCTATCGCCCGGAGGAGCCGAACCCGCCCTCACCGCGTGTTGTGCCGGACAGATCGCCCTCTTCAACCTCCACCGCCTCATATTTGGCGACCACCATTTGCGCGATCCGGTCGCCTTTATTGACCTGATACGCCTCCCGGCCAAGGTTAATGAGAATCACCTTCACCTCGCCCCGGTAGCCGGGATCTATGGTGCCGGGACTGTTAGGAACGCTGATGGCGTGCTTAAAAGCCAGGCCCGACCGGGGCCGGATCTGGGCTTCGTAACCGGGCGGAAGTTCAATGGACAGACCGGTCGGGACCGCTTGCGGGACGTTGGGTTCCAGCAGCGCGCCCGCGACGGAACAGAGGTCCATGCCGGCGTCTTCTTCGGGGCCATGCGCATACTGCGGGAGGATAGCGTCGGCGTGGAGCTTGCGAATACGGAGTTTCATTGGGATGCTTGGATATCCCAGTATGCCTGAACGAATCAAACGGCAGGTTCTTGCAATCGCTCCGATGCCGCCGGAGAAGAGCGCCTATGCGCTCGCGCGGTACAGCCGGTCGGCGGATTCCATCGTCGAATCGCTCGCCTGGGTTCGCACCCATGATTCGTCGAAGTTTCTGGAGAGCTTCTACTTCCAGTATGGCCACGCCTCGATTGCCGACCTGGGCCATATCGTGATGTGTTTTGAGGGCATCTCGGAACTGGCCGCCGCGGAAGTGGAAGATGAGCAGCTTTGGGACGGACAGGCAAAATCGTCCCGGTATCAGGACTTCGGGAAGTCCGGATTCGTGACGCCGCCGGAGTTTTCGGCAAAAGATGCCGCTACTTATGAAGCGGCGGGGCAGGCGCTCCTGGCCGCCTACCGGGAAGTGCACGACGCGTCGTTTGGGTATTTGAGCGAACAATTGCCGCGCCCGGAAGAGATGAAACCGGACGCCTATCAGCGCAACATTACCGCCCGAGCCTTCGACGTCGCCCGCTACCTGCTCTTTTGGGGCGTCCCGACCAATGTCGGCCAAGTGACGTCTATTCGCACCTTGGAAAAGCAAATCCAGCGGTTGAAGTCTTCGCCGTACGCGGAGATGCAAGCGATTGGGGATGAGATAGCGGCGGCCTGCGCGGCCGAGCCGGGTTGCAAGTGGGACCTTGATCGGCCCGCCGAGCCCATGGCGCCCACGCTGGCGAAGTACTGCGCCGCGGACGAGCACCTGCGTGCGTCGCGCGAGGATCTGCGGGTTTGGGCGGCGCAAAACCTGGGTTCGTTCGGCGAATCGACGGGCGAGCCCGTAGATCTGATGAAGCCCTCCGATACCGTCGCCGACATTGTGGCGACGCTGCTCTACCCGGTGTGCAACTGGCGTTTCAGGGCTTTGTATGACTGGGCCGGAGGCGTTTCAGCCGCCGTGCGGGCGGAAGTAATCGACACCGCCGTCCGGTCCCGGACGCGGCGCGACGATTTGCTGCGCGAGTTCCGCGGGAATTTGTATTGTTACGACATGGTGATGGACATTGGCGCTTACCGCGATTTCCACCGCCACCGGCGATGCCAGCAGTACCGGCAGGCCTACACCGGAGCGCTCGGGTATGACGTCCCGGACGCAGTGACGGCATCCGGCATGGAGGAGACTTACCGCGCAGCGATGGACAGCGCCCTGGCGACAGTGCGCACGTTGCCCGCGCCGGGATCGGATTACTTGCTCCCGTTCGGAGCGCGCAGCCGCTTCCTTTTCAAGATGGACTTCGCCGAAGCCGAGTATATTGCGCGCGTGCGAAGTGGCGTGAAAGGGCATTTTAGTTACCGGAAAGTGGCGTGGGAGATGAAGTGCGCTATGGAGCGGTTGGAGCCGGAACTGGGCCGCCTGCTGGATGCAACGCCGCCCTGGATTGAAGATCCGTTGAAGCGTTAATCACCCCGCTGCCGCCTCCAATACCTTCATCTTGGCCGTTAGCGTTGTGCGCTTCATCCCAAGTATGTCCGCCGCCTGGCTCTTATTGCCGCCGGTACGGCGCATGGCCTGCTCAATCAGCGTTCTTTCCAGCCGGTGTACTGTTTGCTGCAGGTCCCCGCCGGATTCGGAGAGCGGCGCGGGCGTCACAGCCAGTTGCGAATGGCCCGCGCGCGGCAAGGCAAAGTCGCCGGGGAATAGCGTCTGGCGGTCACCGCTCAGGATGATGGCGCGCTCCATCGTGTTCTCCAACTGGCGCACATTGCCCGGCCAGTTGTAGCCCTGCAGAATCTCCAGTGTTTCCCGGAAAATGCGTTTCACCGGCAAGCTTTCCGCCTGGCAGATCTTCTCCAGAAAATGGTCGGCCAACGGCGGAATATCCTGCCATCGTTCCCGCAGTGGCGGAATGTGAATCGGAACGACGTTCAACCGGTAGTACAAATCCTCCCGGAACTTGCCCTGCTCAATCCGGAGTTCCAACTCCGCATTGGTCGCGGCGATAACCCGCACATCCAGCTTTACGGTTTCACCGCTTCCCAGCCGCTGGCATTCCCGCTCCTGCAGCACACGCAGCAGCTTGGCCTGAATTTCAAACGGCAGATCTCCGATTTCGTCGAGGAAAATAGTGCCTCGCTGCGCCTGTTCGAACCGCCCGACCCGTGCCTGCATGGCTCCCGTAAACGCTCCCCGCGTATGGCCAAACAGCTCCGCTTCCAGCAGCGTGTCCGGTAGCGCGGTGCAGTTCACCGTGACCATGGGAGCCGCGGCGCGGGTGCCCGCCGCGTGCAGAGCTCTCGCGATCATCTCCTTGCCCGTTCCCGTTTCGCCTTGAATGAGTACGGTACTCCGCCGCGGACCCAGAAGGCGGATGGTGTCGAAGACCGGCTGCATAACCGGGCTGTCGCCGATGAGAAACACCCGCCAGGGCTCGACAGAGGCCGATGCCTTTTCCCCGCGTGGTTGCCATTCCGTCGCGGAGATGGCATCGTCAAAATATTCAGCCGCGCCCAGCCGCAGCAACCGGATGGCTTCATGCGCCGGACCGTTCTCGCGGAAAAACGCCACTGGTACGCCGGGATGCAACCGGTGTGCGGTATCCAGCAATGCCTCCGGACCGTCCTCGCCTGCGAATGGCAGCGAGATCAGCACGCCAACCGGGCGCATCACCGCCAGGTACGCGAGCGATTGCGGATCCGTTACTTGCAGAACGTCCATCGGATTGCCTCCCCTATCTATCGTCCGATATGCGCATGGAGCTTTATTTCAGAAAAGTCCGATGTATACTCGGGGCATGACGCGTCGAATCATCATGGCCGTGATGGCGTTGGCCGGACAGACCCCGGAAAAGGAGCTTTCCGCCGACGAGTTGAAAGCGCTACTCGATAAGAAGGTGAAACTCTTCTACTTGGACGTTCGCGAGCCGAAAGAGTTGGAGGAACTGGGAACAATTGACGGTCACGTCAATATTCCAATGTCGCAACTGGAAGCCCGGCTCTCCGAAATTCCACGGGATGTCCTGATCGTCGCGGGTTGAAACCGCGGCGGGCGCGCCCGGCGGGCGGCCGAAATCCTCAGGAAGAATGGCTACAAGCAGATCAACGTCGTCGGCTTGGAGGAGTACAAAAAGAAGGGGTACAAGCTGGTTTATCCCAAGGGCATTACCCCGCCATAGCCGCCGTATACTATAGTTTGAGGAAAATGGCAGGACGCTATTCCGGTCCAATAGTTCTGGCTGGCGCCCTTCTGGCCGCATCCGCCGGACGCAGCCAGCCAGTGCATAGCGCGGGCTCACGGACCAACGCCGCGCGCGCGGAGAAAGCATTTACCGACGGGCAAACCGCCGCGCGGGAGCAGCGCTGGTACGACGCCCTGGAAGGGCTCACCACGGCCATCCTATACCGCGAAGATTACGCGGAGGCGCACCGCGCGCGGGCGCATGTATTTCTGAGCATTAACCGCGACGCCGAAGCGCTCGCCGATTTGAACGCGCTTTTAAAGGAAAAGCCCGCTGATGGCGAGGCCCTCGGCCTCCGCGGAACGCTGCACTTGAAAGCTGGGCGTGATCAACAAGGGCGTGCCGATCTCGAGGCCGCCATGACCGCGGGGTACAAAACGGCCCAGATGTTCCGCGCGCGCGGGCGCTCCCTGGCCGCGGCCAATCAGCACGAAGCCGCCATCGCCAGCTTCAGCGAAGGTATCCTCCTGCGCGCGGACGATCCCGCTGCCTTCAAGGAGCGTGCCCTTTCCCACATGGCTCTCCGCCACTTTAAAGAAGCCATCGACGACTTCACACGCTGCTTGGAACTCCGCCCCGCCTGGCCGGAAGCACTCATCGAGCGAGGCTTCGCTTACGGTCAATTGGGCCAGTTCGAACAAGCCGCCGGCGCGATGACCGAAGCCCTGGCGGCCCAGCCGAAAAGTGCGCGGGCGCTGTTCTTGCGGGGCGAAGCGTACCGCCGGCTGAATAAGGGCGAGGAGTCGATTGCGGACCTGACCGCCGCCATTGCCATTACGCCGGAAGACGCCAATCTGCGGCTCGCTCGCGCCGCGACATATACGACGCTGGGCCGCATCGACGGCGCGCTCGCCGACCGCACGGAGGCCATCCGGCTGCAACCCGACAACGCCCGCGCTTATATCGCCCGCGGCGGTTCGTTCCACATGTTGGACCGTCACGACGAAGGATACGCCGACCGCACCAAAGCCATCCAAATGGCGCCCGGAATGCCTGAGGCGTGGCTCGCACGGGGCAGCGCCTACTATCTGAACGGCAGCTTCACGCTGGCCCAGTCAGACCTGGAACGCGCACGGCAGTTGGCCCCCGGCGATCCCGAAGTACAAGGCGTGTTGACGGCCGTCCGGGAAAAAATCGCCGCTCAGCGCGCGCCCCAACCCGTGGTTGCCACGATCAAACCGCCGCCGGCGCCGCCAGTCGAGGCGCCTCCGCCCCCCCCGGCGCCGCCAAAACCCAAACCGGTCAACCTCCAGGAAACCGCCCGCGTGCTAGCCGCCGCAAATGATTTCAAGGGCGCCATCGCCGCCTATTCAGAGGCGCTCGAAAGGAATCCGAAGCTGCCGCTAGCCTGGAACGGCCGCGGTTACGCCAAGCTGCGTCTCGCCGACTTCAACGGCGCTATCGACGACTTCACCGCCGCCATCCGCCTGAATCCCAACTACGCCAACGCCTACCGCAACCGCGCAGCCGCCTTCCGCGCCAGCGGCAACCCGGCCATGGCGGCGGAAGACATCGATATGGCCACGGCGCTGGGCGAAGGCCGTTAGTTTGGGGTGACTAGTTCGAGGATTGACCTCCGCGCCCACGATCTCGCCGCGACGAGGATCGCCGGCTTCGTCTTGGCCAATGGAGGCATACGGTCGAATCAATCCGGCAAAGGCGAAATCCGCGGGGCCATCGTCGAAGCGCACCTTGCCGGCTACATGATTGCCTCAACCGCGACCGCTTCGACGAGTATCATTGCCCCGCCCCGAAAGCCGAAAATTCACTACAATAAACCGAAATCCCATGCGCAACTTAATCACCCTTCTATTCCCCATTATTGCCCTCGCCCAAACTCCGAAAGACTTCGACAACCTGAGCTACCGTTTCATCGGTCCCGCCGGCATGGGCGGCCGTGTCACCGATGTCGAAAGCGTCCCCGGTAACCCCAACATCGCCTACGTTGCCACCGGCGGCGGCGGCTTGTGGAAAACCACCAATGCCGGCACCACGTGGACGCCAATCTTCGAACGGCAGAACACCTTCTCACTCGGCGACATCGCGCTCGACCCCCGTAACTCCGAAGTCATTTGGGCCGGCACCGGCGAAACCAATCCGCGCAACAGCGTCTCGTTTGGCGATGGCATCTACCGCTCCTCCGACGGCGGTAAAAACTGGATGCACATGGGCCTGGAAAACACAGAGCGCATCACCCGCGTCCTCGTCAATCCGCTGAATCCCGATATCGTTTACGCCGGCGTTCTCGGCCATGCCTTCGGCCCCCACCCCGATCGCGGCGTCTTCATGACCACCGACGGCGGCAAGAGTTGGACCAAAACCCTCTACATCGACGACAGCCACGGCGTGTCCGATCTCGAAATCGATCCCCGCAACCCCAACATCCTCTACGCCGCCATGTGGAAGTTCGAACGCAAGCCCTGGACCTTCACCAGCGGCAGCGAAAAAGGCGGCATCTTCCGCTCGGCCGACGGCGGCCGCACTTGGAAAAAGCTTACCGAAGGCCTTCCCAAACTCATGGGCCGCGCCGGCGTCAAAGTCGCTCCATCCAACCCAAACAAGGTCTACGTCATCGCCGAAACCACTGAAGGAACGCTCTTCACGTCCAACGACAGCGGCGATAAATTCACCAAAACCACCGACAACCCCGACATCGTTTGGCGCGGCTTTTATTTCACTGACCTCCGCGTCCACCCAACCAACGAAAACCACCTTTACTTCCTCTCCTTCACCCTCTATTCATCCATCGACGGCGGCAAAACCATCAAAGACATCTCCCCCAACATTCACCCCGACATGCACGCCCTTTGGATCGATCCGTCGAACCCCGCCAATCTATGGCTTGGCTCCGATGGCGGCGTCGCTCTCTCCCGTGACAGCGGCGTTTCCTGGGACTACCGCAATAACATCCCGCTCGGCCAGTATTATCAAATCCATGCCGATAACCGTCTGCCTTTCTATCACTTGACCGGCGGCCAGCAGGATAACTCCACCTGGTCCGGCCCCAGCCGTACAACAGATACAAAAGGAATCGCCCATGCCGATTGGACTCTGATAACCGGCGGTGACGGTTTCTACGCTCTCTCCGATCCCAATAACCCCGATATCTTCCTCTCCGAATCCCAAGGCGGACGCATCAGCCGCACTAATGTTAAAACGCGTGAGCAGCAACAGCTCTCGCCGTCCCCCCGCGCCAGCCTGTTGACAGACGCCAAATACCGCTTCAACTGGAACACGCCCATCGTCGCCTCGCCCCACGGCAAGAGCACTTACTATTTCGCCGGCAATATTATCTTCCAGAGTCCCGACTTCGGCAAGACCTGGGAGCCCATCTCTCCCGACCTGACAACAAACGATAAAACCAAGTACGCCCCGGCGGGCGGCCCCGTCTGGTTCGAAGCCACAACCGCGGAAAACAATGGCACCGTGATCACCATTGCCGAATCGCCGGTTACGGCCGGCGTCATCTGGGCGGGCACTGACGATGGTCACCTCCAACTCACCGCCAACGGCGGCCGCACCTGGACCAAAGTAACGCCAAACGTGCCCCCCGCCTCCGTTATCACCCACGTTGAACCGTCCCGCACAAACGCCGAAACTGCGTACGTCGCCGTTGAACGGCACATGTTCGACGACTTCAAACCCTATATCTTCAAAACAACGGATTCCGGCAGGACGTTTAGTAACATCGCCGGTAACCTCCCGGCCAAGGCTTACTTACAAGTCATTAAGGAAGATCCCAAGAACCCAAAACTCCTATACGCCGGAACCGAACTCGGACTTTTTGCTTCTTGGACCGGCGGCGACGAATGGCACCCGCTACTCATGAAGAACATGCCGCGAGTCGCCGTGCATGACTTACTGGTCCATCCCCGCGACAATGACTTAATCGTCGCCACGCACGGCCGCGGCCTCGCCATCTTCGACGATGCTACCGTCCTTCAGCAAATGTCTTCTGAAATAGCCGCCCGCCGCGCCCATCTCTTCCCGCCTCAACCCGCCATGCGCCACTATCGTTCCCAAACGAATGGCTCGGTGGGCGATTCAAATTACTATGGGCCGAATCCCGCCTACGGCGCCACCCTCACTTACTATCTAAAGGAGAAACCCGTCAAGGAGAAGCCCGCCAAAATCCACATCTTCGATCAGCAAGGGAAGAAAATCGCCGAACTTCGAACCGTTCCCGCCGAGGCCGGCCTGAACCGCGCCGCCTGGAATCTTCGCTACGACGCTCCGCGCCCTCGGGCCAATCCAGCGCCTGGTGAAGATCCCGATGCCGCCGCAGGCCCCCGGGGCGGCGGCGGTCCCCAAGTTGTCCCCGGCAAGTACACCGCAAAACTACTCCTGGGCGAAGAAGTCGTGGCCGAGCGGGAACTCGAAGTTCGCCTCGACCCAACTCTCACCGTTTCCCAATCCGACCTCCAGCAACAATTCGATCAGGCCATCCGCCTTCGCGATCTGGCCTCCAGCGTCAACGACGCTCTCCGCGCCCTCGACCTTGCCAAGACCCAACTCGAAGCAAGCGAAAAGCTAGCCGCCAAGCCCGATCAGCCCAAATTAGCGGAATGGAAGAAGCGAGTCGAAGCCGAGATCGCCCGTTTCGCCTCCGGTGCCCTCCGTTACCGGACAATCAAGAAACCGCGCCTCGCCGAAGAGATTGGCCCAGCGCTCGCCGGCATCGCCGGTGGCAACCTCGCCCCCACGCAGTATCAGATCCAAGCCGCCGCCCAACTCGCCGCCGAATACAAAACCGAGGCCGCCGCCTATAACCAGTTCCGCTTATCTGTTTTACCCGGCTGGAACGACGAACTGCGCAAACTCGGCCTTCCCGGTTTATCCGCTCTGAAAACCATTCCCGGCTAGATGGCGTGCGTCCCGCGCATCCAAATCCGCAGCGGAGCATGCGGCGCCGGGCCGGGCGCTGCATCGCAATTTCCCGCTTCGGCCCGTCAGCGCGATGGCTTCCATCCCTTGGCTGCGGCTACGCCAAGCTACGCATCGCCGATTTTAACGGCGCCATCGACGACTTCACCGCCCGACCTCCGCCTGAATCCGAACTAAGCCAACGCCTGCCGCGCCCGCGCTCCGTTCGACCGCTTAATCACCCGCGCTCGAAAGCTTTGTGAGATATCCGGGCTGGTTATGGGAACTGGACTCATTTCGTTACAATTAGTTCACCAACGCGCCCCAGGCTACCCAAGACCAGCGCCGTTTGGCCGCCTCCAAGCCACGTAACCTGAATGCCCCGTCCCCCGAAATCCCCTACCCAAAAATCCAACGGCGCCGTCATCGGCTTTGAAGCCAAACTCTGGCTCGCCGCCGACAAACTCCGCAACAACATGGACGCCGCCGAATACAAGCACGTCGTCCTCGGCCTGATTTTCCTCAAGTACATCTCGGACTCCTTCGAAGACCTCCGCGCCCGCCTCATTGCCGGCCAGGGCGATTACTCCGGCGCCAACCCCGAAGACCCCGACGAATACCGCGCCGAAAACGTCTTCTGGGTCCCCAAGGAAGCCCGCTGGCTCCAACTCCAGGCCAGCGCCCACCAACCCGCCATCGGCAAACTCCTTGATGACGCCATGCTCGCCATCGAACGCGACAACACGCGACTCAAAGGCGTCCTCCCCAGGGACTACGCCCGCCCCGCCCTCGACAAGCACCGCCTCGGCGAACTCATCGACCTCATCGGCACCATCGGCCTCGGCGACCCCGCCAACCGCGCCAAGGACATCCTCGGCCGCGTCTACGAATACTTCCTCACCCAGTTCGCCAGCGCCGAAGGCAAGAACGGCGGTCAGTTCTACACGCCCAACTGCATCGTCCGCCTCCTCGTCGAAATGCTCGCCCCCCTACAAAGGCCGCGTCTATGACCCCTGCTGCGGCTCCGGCGGCATGTTCGTTCAATCGGAGAAATTCGTCGAAACCCACGGCGGCCGCGTCGGCGATATCGCCATCTTCGGCCAGGAATCGAACGCCACCACCCGCCGCCTCGCCGTCATGAACTTAGCGCTCCGCGGCATTGAAGCCGACTTCGGCCCCGAACAGGCCGACACCTTCCGCCGCGACCTCCACCCCGACCTCCGCGCCGACTACGTTCTCGCCAACCCGCCCTTCAACGACTCCGACTGGTTTCGCAAGGACGACGACGTTCGCTGGCAGTACGGCGTCCCGCCCAAAGGCAACGCCAACTTCGCCTGGGTGCAGCACTTCATCCACCACCTGGCGCCCAACGGAATGGCGGGCTTCGTCCTCGCCAACGGAAGCATGAGTTCCAACCAGTCCGGCGAAGGCGAAATCCGCCGCGCCATCGTGGACGCGGACCTCGTCGACTGCATGGTCGCCCTCCCCGGCCAGCTTTTCTACAGCACCCAAATCCCCGTCTGCCTCTGGTTCCTCACCAAGGCGAAGCGGAACCGGCGCAAGACCCTCTTCATCGACGCCCGCAAACTCGGCACGCTAATCGACCGCGTCCACCGCGAACTCACCGACGCCGATGTCGAACGCATCGTCGGAACCTACCACGCCTGGCGCGGCGAGAAGGGTGCGGGTCAATACGCGGACATCCCCGGCTTCTGCTTCTCCGCGACTACAGCGGACATCGCCACCCACGGCCACGTCCTAACCCCCGGCCGCTACGTCGGTGCGGAAGATATCGAGGACGACGGCGAGCCGTTCGAGCAGAAAATGGCGCGCCTAGTCGCCGAACTCACCGCCCAGTTCGCCGAATCCGCGAAACTTGAGGACGCCATTCGCTCAAACCTCAAGGGGTTGGGCTATGGCGGGTGATTTCGATACCACACAACTTCGCGACCTCTGTGAGTTGATAGTAGATTGCCCCCACTCGACGCCCCTCTGGACCGACCAAGGCGTCGTCGTACTCCGTAATCAAAATATCCGAAACGGACGCCTCGACCTCACTTCTCCGAGTTACACGGATGAGGCCCACTATGAGCAACGGAGTCGTCGGGCCCGCTTGCGTGAAGGCGATCTTGTACTCACCCGCGAGGCACCGATGGGTGAGGTTTGCATGGTGCCCAAGACTCTACGGTGCTGCCTGGGACAACGAATGGTTCTCTTGAGACCCGACCCAAAAAAATGTGATTCGCGGTTTCTCTTGTATGCTGTGCAATCGTCTGCGGTGCAGAATGAGATCCTAGTGAATGAGGGAACGGGTTCTACAGTTAGTAATTTACGGATCCCACTACTCGAAGCACTACCGATACCAAGTCCACCCCTCCCCGAACAAAAGGCCATCGCCTCAATCCTCGGCGCCCTCGACGACAAAATCGAACTGAACCGCCGGATGAACGTGACGCTGGAAGCGATGGCGCGGGCGCTGTTCCAGAGCTGGTTCGTGGATTTCGACCCCGTCCGCGCCAAACTCGACGGCCGCCAACCCGCCGGCCTCGACCCCGCCACCGCCGCCCTCTTCCCCGCCTCCTTCCAAGACTCCCCCCTCGGCCACATTCCAGAAGGCTGGACGATCGACCCAGTCGGCGAAGTCGTGGATTGCGTCGGAGGAGGAACACCGAGCACAGCCGAGGCGAAGTATTGGGAAGGCGGTATCCATCACTGGACAACGCCTAAAGACTTTTCCTCGCTACAAGCACCCATACTGCTCGACACAGACCGCAAGATCACTGACGCCGGTATCGCCCGAATCTCCTCCGGGCTGCTTCCGGTTGGAACGCTCCTGCTTTCATCCCGCGCCCCGGTCGGGTATCTCGCGATCACCGCCATGCCCGTCGCCATCAATCAGGGTTTCATAGCAATGAAATGCAATCAGCGCGTCTCAAACTACTTCATGCTGAACTGGTGCCAGACGAACATGGCCGAGATCGAAAGCCGAGCCACTGGCACCACATTCGCCGAAATCAGCAAACAGAACTTCCGACCCATTCCTGTCGTCCTACCGCCCAAAGCAGTTATTGCGGCGTTTACTGCCACAGTTGCCCGGCTCTACGCTCAAATAACCGCTAACCTCCGCCAATCCCGCACCCTCGCCGCCCTCCGCGACATCCTGCTGCCGAAACTACTCAGCGGCGAACTCCCAGTGATCTCTCGATAAGCTCACATCGAAGGGCACATATGAGCACATATTTATTCATTGACGGTGGCTATCTCCGAAGTAAGTTTGCAGCGTACACGAAGCGCTACTACAATCTTGAAAGCTTGCCCGACCTCGCAGGCTTGTACGAAGCGATGTCCGGCCAGCACGGCCCGACAAGACACGACATCGAGAAAATCTTCTATTATGACTGCGTTCCTGAGTCGAATCCCGCGGCCTCGCCGTCAAGTTCCCATTCCACTACCGTTCGAATCGATGAGCAGTACGTCAGCGAAATCCGTGCTAAGCCGAGGTGGCACGTGAGGGAGGGCCGTCTGGTGGGCGAACGTGCAAGAGGACTCCGCCAAAAACGCGTCGATATTTTGCTGACAGTTGAGATGCTGAGCCACGCATTCGCTAAGAACATGAGCCGTGCAATCCTGATTGCTGGAGACGACGACTTTACGCCCCTGGTGAACGAACTCTTACGGCATGGCATATTTGTCGAACTGTGGTCGGACCCACTCGCTCCCGCTCAGCACTTGGCTGATTCCGCCGACGAATTCCGACCGATGAGGATTTGGTTTTATTGGCGCCTGATGCCACCCGAAGAACGGACGAAACACCCATTCCCCGACTTTCACGGAACAACACTACTGCCACCAGATGACCTGGTCGTCAGGTGTGGAGTCTCGCGAAGTGGATTGCCGATAATGATCTGCAAAACGTCGGACCTTTACCATTTTGTTTCCCAGCAAGATCTCACCAAGCGCTCGCACGCCAGATGCGCCGATCGCTACGTCCTCGAAACACTAATAGCGGACGAATTTCAAAACCATGAGCTAACGCCGAAGAGATGGGAGGATGTGTAATCGCAGTGCACTCTCTAAGCGGGCTTGTAGGCGATTCCTGATGGCCGACCCCGAATTACCAGGAGCCCAGAGTGGTCATTCAGGGGTATTTCAACACGCAATGGGCGCGGCTTGATAAACTCATCAACATAGACCATTAGCAAGGAGCCTATCGTGTCCAAAGATACTCATGTCTTTGGCGGAGGATGGACGGATGAAAAACTGTCAATCTTGAGCAAGTATTTGGACTCATTTACTACTGCCCTTCGCAACCAGCCGTTCCAAAAGTTTTACATCGACGCCTTCGCTGGAACCGGTAGTCGGGAAGATACCGCAACAGCCAAAGCCCGAAAAAAAGCGAAATCGTCCGCCCAAATGCAGCTTTCCGAGACTGACGATCACGACATTGAACCCTTTTTGGATGGATCCGCGCGGATCGCGCTGAAGTCGAAGCCGGCGTTTGACCAGTACATATTTATCGAAAAGCGTCCAAGTCGATGCCTAAAGCTAGAAGCCCTTCGGCACGAATTCCCGCAACTCGCCAACTCAATCACGGTCCGCAACGAGGACGCGAACGCGGCAATCGAAAGGCTCTGCGCTGAACAGTGGCGAAACCGCCGCGCGGTGCTGTTCCTGGACCCTTATGGCGTTCAGGTAAAGTGGACGACGATTGAGGCCATTGCCAGGACCAAGGCGATTGACCTCTGGGTGCTCTTTCCGCTGAGTGGCGTGAACCGCATGCTCACGAACGATGGCGAGATCCCTGAAATTTGGAGAGCGAAGCTCGACGACTTGCTCGGAACGACAGACTGGGATCGTGAATTCTACCAGCCGAACTCGCAACCCGTCACAGGATCGCTCTTCGAGGAATTCGAGCCCGAACCTCCGGAAGAACGCCTCGTGAAGGAGAGAATTCAGGTTCTCGCTGACTACTTTCTCGCGCGCCTCGAAACCGTATACCCTCACGTCGCGAAACAGCCTGCGATCCTCTACAACTCCAGGAACTCCCCCCTTTTCATGTTCTGCTTCGCCGCTGGCAACCCCCAGGGGGGTAAACTCGCTCTCCGGATTGCGGACCACATTCTAAAGATGTGATCGTTAAAGTATGGCAAACGGCTCAAGCATCGAATGGACCGAGTCCACTTGGAATCCTGTCACCGGGTGCACAAAGATCAGCCCTGGCTGCAAACACTGCTACGCGGAACGCCTTGCAAAGCGATTGCAGGCTATGGGTCAACGGAACTACGCGGCGGGTTTCGAACTTACCCTGCAGGAACACATGTTGGAACTCCCACTGCAATGGAGAAAACCGCAAACAATATTCGTGAACAGCATGAGCGACCTCTTCCACGCGGAAGTTCCGCGTGCCTACATTCAACGGGTATTCAAGGTCATGCGGCTCGCTCATTGGCATAGGTTTCAAGTTCTTACGAAGCGCGCCGACAGACTCGCCGAACTGAGTTCTCTCCTCGATTGGCCGCCGAATGTTTGGATGGGGGTTAGCGTCGAGCAAAGACGATACCTGCATCGCATTGAAGAACTCAAATCCACCGGCGCGCAAACAAAATTTCTCTCGATCGAGCCCCTGCTCGAAGATCTTGGAATATTCGACCTTCGCGGCATCGATTGGGTTATCGCCGGCGGCGAGTCGGGGCCAGGGGCGCGCACAATGCAGCCAGAATGGGCACGCGGGATTCGCGAACTGTGCCAGGAATATCAAGTCCCGTTTTTTTTTAAGCAGTGGGGCGGAACAAGAAAGAAGAAGACGGGCCGGCTCCTGGACGGAATCACCTGGGATGAAATGCCGGTAAGCAACAGCCAGAATGCCTTTCGGATACTAAAGTCCGCCTGAGGGCTACTGAGAATCGTCGATCTCAACGAGTTCTTACATGTTCCCCCTCCAATACCCCGCCATCCTGGAACGCTGCGCCGACGGCGAAGTGATCGTCCGCTTCCCGGATCTCAAAGGAACCATCACGGGCGGCAAAAATGAATACGAAGCGCTCGAAGAATCAGCCGATCTCCTTGCCAGCGCCATCGCCCACAGCATCGCCGAAAAGGAAGTCGTCCCGCCTCCCTCCGCCCTCAAACGCGTCCAGCGCCTCATCACCGTTCCATTCTGCATTGCCGGAAAACTCGCCATCTATCAGGCCGTCCAGGAAGCCGGCATCACCAACGTCGAACTCGCCAGACGGCTCGGAGTCACCGAAGCGGTCGTCCGCCGCATCCTGGATCCGGACCACGAAACAAAGGATCGCAAGCTCGCCGCCGCCCTCGCCGCCCTCGGCAAAGAACTCGTCATGGCAGTAGTTCCAAAAAAGGTCGCGTAAGCGTAACGCCGCCCCAACTCCCTGTACAATCGGTCCCAAAGATGACGCTCGACCAGCAAAAGGAACAGTTCAGCTACGCCTACGTCCGCGCCGTCGCAGCCGTCTCTCAAATTTCGGTTACGGAACCAACCGTCGATGACGACAGCGTCGATCTTATCTTCCATTAACGCGGAGGCGCCGGAACAATCCGCTCTCCCCGGCTGGAGGCCCAGGTCAAGTGCACGTCCTCCGTCACCATTACCAACACCGACGTTCCATTCGCGCTAAAGCTCAAGAACTACGATGACCTGCGGCCCACCAACGTGCTGATACCGCGCATATTGATCGTCGTCCTCGTACCCAACGATCTAACGGACTGGCTCAACCACTCGGAACAGGAACTCGCCATGCGCTACTGTGGCTATTGGATCTCCCTTCGCGGCGAACCGGCAACGGGAAACACCGCAACGGTAACCGTCCACCTCCCCAGGACCAGTCAGTTTACCGTTGCCGAACTGCAAAGTATCATACAACGTATTGGTAACGAGCAATTTCCATGAAGGCCACCATTCGCGACATCGACACGCTCCGCTCCATTCGCCCTCTCGAATTATTGTCCTACCTGCGCGCCCACCATTGGTTCCAGGCAAGCCAGATTGAAAACGGTGCTTTCTGGGCCAAAGAACTGGAAGGGGAAAGTTTCGAAGTCCTCTTGCCCCTCGATGCGAACCTCCGCGACTACCCGAACCGTATCGCCGAAGTACTCCAAACACTGGAACTCTCTGAAGGCCGCTCCCAACTCGAAATCCTCGAAGACCTCTTAACCACCAACGCCGACTTGGTCCGGCCTCGCCTGCCCGGACCCAACCACGCCGGCGAAATCTCCCTCGAACAAGGCCGCATCGTCTACGAACAGGCTCGCAACCTCATGCTCGCCGCCGCATGCGCCGCCGTCGAACGGCGTTCGGTCTACGCCAGGCGTAAGCCCGAACAGGCCATGCGCTTCCTCGATCACGCCCGCTTCGGCATGCCTCAACGCGGCAGCTACATTCTCACGATCATTTCCCCCGTGAGCCCCCGTATCGCGCAGCGTCCCGATCCTATCGAAGACGACCTCGTGGACGAACCCTTTGAGCGCCGAACCATGCGCACGCTAGCCGAAGCCGTCCACGCCCTCGAACTCGCCTCCCGCGAAGTTGCCGCCACCGGCAGAATCGAACCCATGCAACGTGCGGTCCAAGCCGGCGTCAGTGCAAACCTATGCGAAGCCATCATCGGCCTCCACGAAGGCAGCGGCGAACGTGGCATCGAGTTTAACTTTTCCTGGGCGCCGCTGCGCTTGCCCCCGCCTAGCGTTCCCAGGTTCGCGTCAATTACCCCCGATGTCATTCCGATCATTCGCGAGACTGCCCGCATCTTCCGCGAAACGGAAACCACCGCCGGTATTGAGCTAACGGGTTTGGTCAGGCGCCTCGACCACCAGGGAGGAGACCGCGGGCGCGCTGTTCTCGCGACTACCGTGGAAGGCCTCCCCCGAAACGTCACAGTCGATCTTTCCGGCGTCGATCACGGGCTTGCCGTCCGTTCCTACGAAGACCGCATCCCCCTGTCGTGTGTCGGCGAGCTGAGACGCGAAGGAAGGGCGTGGTTACTCGAAAATCCCCGCGAGTTACAACTCATCACCGGCGATGGCGCAGGCAGCGATTGAACTTGGCTGGCGCCGCCCCTCGAAGCCACCGCCCCGGAATGAGTTGAAGACTTCGACAGCTTCATCGCCCACGGTCCCCGCCTACTTCCGCCCCCCAACCGGTTCGAAGCTAATCCGCAAACGGGATCCAGTCGCAGCCGCAAGTCGCTCCAGCGTTTGCGTCGAAGGCCGGGTCCGCCCGCTCTCCAACCGTGCAATCACCGACTGCGTCGTATCCATCCGCTCGGCGAGTTGCTCCTGCGTAAGTCCAGCCCTCCCCCGGGCCTCAATTACGGCCCGCGCCAGCGCGAACTCCGGAGCAAGCTCTTCGTGCGCCGTCCGGTACTCCTTGCTCTTCATCCATTTCTCATGCAAATCGCTAACTTTGGTCACCTTGGTATCTCCTTTGCTCGCTGCAGCGCCAATACAATCTCCCGGTCCGGCGTCTTTTGCGTCTTCTTGACGAACACGCGAACTACCACGACGCGCTGGCCAACCGCCGTCACGTACAACGCCCGCGAAATGCCATCCTTACCCTTCATTCGCATCTCCCACAGCGGACCTCGAACGTGCTTGACATGTGGCTCTCGAACCCGCTCCAGCCCGAACTCTTCAATCAACTCCGAAACATAATGGAATCGGGCCCGCATATCGGCAGGTAGCAAGGCAATCTCCCCGTCCACCACGGCATTGAGAGTTTCTACTGTCCACGCCATCGCCTATGTTTTATTATAGCTTTTGTGCTATACCCCGGCAAGCCTCTCTGCCAGAGCTTGATTCGCTGTCCCAATCTTTGACATAGTCAAACCAGTTATACGCCCGCCGCTCGGCCACCATTGATGACCTCCCCCCTCAACGAATCCGCCGTCGAAACCGCCGCTCTCGAATGGTTTGCCGACCTCGGCTACTCCACCACCCACGGCCCACACATCGCCCCCGGCGAACTCGCCACCGAGCGCAACTCCTTCTGCGACGTCATCCTCGCCGAGCGTCTAAGTGACGCCGTCCAACGCCTCAACCCCCAATTAACCGAAGAAGCCATCGCCGGCGCCCTCCGCAAAGTATGGCGCATCACTGCCGGCGACCTCATCCGCACCAATCACGAATTCCACAACCTCCTCCGCCATGGCGTTGCCCTCGAATTCCAGCGACCCGACGGCACGATCGCCCACGACTACGCAAAACTCGTCGATTTCGATAACCCCGACGCCAATGACTGGGTCGCCGTCAGCCAGTTCACCGTCATCGAAGGCCAACACAACCGCCGCCCGGACATCGTCGTCTTCTTAAACGGCCTCCCCCTCGCCGTCATCGAACTTAAAAGCGCTACCCACGAAGTGGCCACCATCTGGAGCGCCTACCAACAACTCCAAACCTACCGCGCCCAAATCCCCTCGCTCCTCCAATACAACGAACTCCTCATCATTTCCGACGGCCTCCAAGCCCGCATCGGCTCCCTCACCGCCAACCAGGAGTGGTTCAAAGTCTGGCGCACCATTGACGGCGACATCCACGCCCCCGCCTCCGCCCTCGAACTCGAAATCCTTATCCGCGGCGTGTTCAAAAAGGAACGCTTCCTCGACCTCCTCCTACACTTCATCGTCTTCGAATCGGACCCCGACAGCGGCCAGCTAAACAAAATCATCGCCGGCTACCATCAGTTCCACGCCGTTAACATCGCCGTCACCGAAACCGTCCGCGCCAGCGGCCAACCCGGTAACCGCCGCGCCGGCGTCGTCTGGCACACCCAGGGATCCGGCAAAAGCTTCTCCATGCTCTTCTACGCCGCCCGCATCATCCAATGCCCGGCCATGCGCAACCCCACGCTCGTCGTCCTCACGGATCGCAACGACCTTGATGACCAACTCTTCAGCCAGTTCCAACGCTGCCAGGAACTCCTCCACCAAGCGCCAGTCCAGGCCGCGGATCGCGACGATCTCCGTAACCGCCTCCGCGTCTCCAGCGGCGGCGTGGTTTTCACCACCATCCAAAAGTTTCTCCCGCCCAAAGGCGAACGCATGCCCGCCCTCAGTGACCGCCGCAACATTGTCGTCATCGCCGATGAAGCCCACCGCAGCCAGTACGATCTCATCGACGGCCTCGCCCGCCACATGCGCGACGCCCTGCCGGCCGCCACCTTTATCGGCTTCACCGGCACCCCCATCGAAAAGACAGACGCCAATACCCGCGCCGTCTTCGGCGACTACATCAGCGTCTACGACATCCAGCGCGCCGTTGCCGACCACGCCACCGTCCCCATTTATTACGAAAGCCGCATCGCCAAACTCGCGCTAAATGAACAGGAACTCCCGCACATCGACGAAGAGTTCGAGGAAATCACCGAAGGCGAAGAAGAGGACCGCAAACAAAAGCTCAAAACCAAATGGGCCGCCATTGAAGCGCTCGTCGGCAATCCGAAACGCATCGCCCTCATCGCCAAAGACCTGGTCGAGCATTACGAACGCCGCCTCGAAGCCATGGACGGCAAAGCCATGGTCGTCTGTATGAGCCGCCGTATCTGCGTCGATCTCCACAACGCCATCCTGAAGCTCCGCCCGGGCTGGGTCAGCGCGAAAGACGATGACTCGGAGACAGAGAAGAAACAATCCTGCGCCGTAAAAATCGTCATGACCGGCAGCGCCGAAGACGGCTCCGAATGGCAACCGCACATCCGCAACAAGCTGCGCCGCCGCCAACTCGCGAACCGCTTCAAAGACAGTAAAGACGCCTTCCGCATCGTCATCGTCCGCGACATGTGGCTCACCGGTTTCGACGCCCCTTGCCTGCACACCATGTATGCCGACAAACCCATGCGCGGCCACGGCCTCATGCAGGCCATCGCCAGAGTGAATCGCGTCTTCCGAGACAAACCCGGCGGCCTCATTGTCGATTACCTTGGCCTCGCCGACCAGCTCAAACACGCCATCGCGACGTACACCGAAAGCGGCGGCAAGGGCAACCCCGCCCCCGACACAGCCCAGGCCATCGCCGTCATGCTGGAGAAGTACGATATTGCCTGCGCCATTCTTCACGGCTTTAACTGGGACAAATGGACCACCGGCTCAGCCGCGGAGCGCCTCTCCCTGATTCCCGCCGGTCAGGAGCGCGTCCTGGGGCAGGAAGACGGCAAGAACCGTTTTGTCCAGGCAACTACTGATCTCTCCAAAGCGTTCGCCCTGTGCGCCGGCAGCGATGCCGCAATCGAATTGCGGGACGACATTTCGTTTTTCCAAGCCATACAAGCCGCCCTCATCAAGCGCGCTGGAGCCGGCGCCAAGTCCCCGGAAGAGATGGACGCCGCGATCCGCCAATTGGCAGCCAAGGCCATCGTCGCGGGCAATGAAATCATTGATGTATTCACTGCCGCCGGGCTGAACAGGCCGGACATTAGCATCCTCGACGACCGCTTCCTGGCCGAAGTAAGAGGCCTGAAACACAAAAACGTCGCCGCCGAACTTCTGGCGAAGCTCTTAAAGGACGAAATCAAATTAAGATCCAAGCGCAACGTTGTCCTCTCCCAACTCTTCACCGAAAAGCTCAAGAAAACGTTAAATGCGTATCACAACCGCGCCATTGCCACCCAGGAAGTAATCGAAGAACTAATAAAGCTAGCGAAGGAACTGGACGCCGCCAACAAGCGAGGCGAAGACCTCGGACTAACCAACGACGAAGTATCGTTCTATGACGCCTTATCCACTAACAAAAGCGCCCGGGAAGTAATGGGTGACAAACAATTAAAGCTGATCGCCGCCGAACTAATCGCGCAAGTCCGCAAAAGTGTAACGATTGACTGGCAACACCGCGAAGGCGCCCGCGCCAAGATCCGTGTCATCGTCAAACGCATCCTCAACAAATACGGTTACCCGCCCGACCTCCAGGAGGAAGCCGTCAAAACCGTCCTCCTCCAAGCCGAACTCCTCTGTGCCGACTGGGTGTAGGCTGATGGGAGCGGATTCTGGCTAAAATCGGGCCGTCGTAAGCCGCGACCCCGTCTCCCCGCGCAGCCAAATCCGCAGCGGAGCATGCGGCGCCGGAGCCGGCCATGGCATCACAATTTCCAGCTTCTGCCCGTCCCGCTCCGGCCCCGGCAGCGCTGTCACTTCCCGGGACAGTTCCGCCGTCCATCCCGTGCGCGCGATAGCTTCCAGTCCTTGGCCGCTGAGCGTGCCTTTGAATGACTGCGCTCCCGCTGCCTCATCCGTTAACGTAAATCCCGCAATCGCCGGCAACGCCACAGTCCGTCCCAGGCCCACCGCGGCGGATCCGTTGACACTCGCGGTCAGCGTGCAGTTCCCCGGACTATTCGCCGCCATCGTGAAGTACAGAACATCCGCGCTCATCGGATTGGCCTCCACGGCGGGCGGCGTTAGCCCCGGATCCTGGCAGCTCAAAATGACTCGCGCCGCCGCGGGAAGATTCCGGACTTGCAATGAAAATGCCGCCGGATGCCGGCTGTCAATCTCGCCCTCCAAGCGTTCCACCGTTCCCGCCGCCTGCGGGGCGCGATTGACAGCTATTATCACCGGTTTCGGACCCAGCGCGCGCAACGCGCCGGCGATCCGCAACGGCTGATGCCGCCCTTCCACGTGGGCTTCAATATCGATTTCCGCCGGGGCCTTGGCGGCCAAAGTCACCTGCGCCCGGTGGCTGGCCGGATTCCAATCGATCCGGGCGTATTTCGACGTGATTTTCTCAATCCGGTCCAGGCCCTGCCCGGCCAAGGTGAAGGTCTGAACCGGGCCTTCATGAACGGCGATGGGCAGGTTCGCGAACGCCGGGGCGGGCGCCTGAATGGCCAACGCGAGTTCGGCCTGTCCCCCGCCCTGCTGCCCAATGGTGAGCGAATAAGGGCCCGCCGGAAGGCTCGCCGTGTTCACCTCGAATTGGAGCCATTCGCCTTGCGGATCGGCCGCGAAGGGAAGCGTCATCGTTTGCGCCAACGGGTCGCCCAGACGACGCAGCTGCAGCGACTTAATGAAGTGCGCCGGCGCGCCCGCCAGCAGCGCGCGTACCGTTCCCGCCCCGGTGACCAGGCGGTCCGCGGAGTCCGCCGTCAGCCGCAGCGTCCCCAGATCCGGAACCTCATGCAGCGTGATTTCGCCGCCCACCGCGACGCTGGTCCAGTCCCAATCCGCCATCAGCCTGTATGTTCCCGGTTTCGCCGTCTTCGGAATCCGCGCCACGCGGATGCATTTCTCGTTGGCGGGAACGGTGACGGCGATATTGACCGCGCCGCCATTGGCGTCGACCAGCGTCCAGCGAAAAGCGCGGCCCGCCGCATCGAGATCGGTTTCCGGAGCATCGACGGGCAGCACCGCCGGAAGGCCGATCGCCAGATGCGCCGGCCCGCTCAACCGCAGCCGGGGCGCCGCGCCCTGCGGCAGCCGCCGTGCCCACAGATACGCAAACTTCGTGCGCGAGGCGGTGGCCTTGGCGGCGCATAGCGCGGCCTCCGGCGCCTCCCGCAGCAATGCGGAGCGCAATTCAGTGTGGGGAAACAGCAGCGATCGCATGTTCAGAAACAATGCAGCGCCGCCGCCCGCCAGTCCGACGGTGTTGCCGAAGAATAGGCCCGCGACCGAAGCGGCCAAAGTGGCCGATTGCTGCCAGCGTTGGCGGGGCTCGGGCGCTAGCGGATCATAGGAACCGATGGCGGGATTCAACGTGCGGAAGAGCGAGAGAGTCTGCTGGTCGAGCGAGGCATTGCGGTCCAGTTTGGAAGCGCCGCCCGTGGAAGCCAGCCCTTGCAAGGCGGCATCGACCGCGCGGTCGTCATGCATGCGCCGCCCAGTCAGCGCGGAGAGTACGATCTCCGTCTGCGCCGTTTTTTCCGTGTATTCGGCCAATTGCGCGATCAGTTCCGGATCCTTCGTAGCCGCGCCGCGTAACCGGTTTTCGTCCAGCCCGCGAGGACCATAAGCGATTGCTATGGCGGCGGCGTCCTCCGGCAGAATCCATTCCTGGCGGCCCGCCGCTTTCCTGGTTTCCAGCAGGCGAAGTTCACCCGTCGAAGGAGTCAATATCAGCAGCGCCACGCGGGCCTGTGACACGTCGGTGGGGACCGGCGGGTCGGAGGGGAAATAGACTAGAGTGTCGCCCTTTTGCAGCCGGTTCACGCGGTCAATGGGAATCGCATAGGCCGTATTGGGCCGTCGCGCTTCCAGCCGAAAATATCCCACCGCCGTTCCCGCCGGACAGACCGGAGCGGCGGTGGAGATTGTTGTTTGGAGGAGTAAAAGGAGGACTGGAATCCGCACTCTATTTCTGAGACGCGAACGGTCGCGGAAAAGTCGGCGGGCGCGTTAACATAACTACATGCAAGGAGCGGCGATTGCTGGAGCCACCGGTTTGACCGGGCAACAGGTGTTGAACCGGTTGCTCGACGATGGCGGATTCGACCCGGTAGTGGCGGTGCTTCGGAAGCCGATGCACCGGAGCCATCCGCGGCTTCGGGAGAAAGTGGTGGAATTTGATTCGCTGTCGGCGCTCCCGCCGGTCGACCTGGACGTGGCGTTCTGCTGCCTGGGGACGACCATTCGCAAGGCGGGTTCGAAGGATGCATTCCGCGCCGTAGACCACGGCCATGTGCTGTCCTTCGCGCGATGGGCGCGGACAAACGGCGCGAGGCATTTCCTGTTCGTCTCATCCGTGGGCGCTGCGTTGGATTCCCGCAACTTCTACCTGCGGGTGAAGGCGGAGGCGGAACGGGATCTGGAGGGGATCGGATTTGAATGGCTGGACATTTTCCAGCCCAGTTTCCTGTTGGGTACTAGAGGCGAATCGCGGCCCGTCGAGCGGTTCGCGCAGACCCTGGTGCGGGGGATTCAGTTTGCATTAACTGGGCCGTTGGAGCGGTACCGGGGAATCGCCGGATCGACCGTCGCGGCGGCGATGGCGGCGCGCGCCAAGTCGCCCGGCGAACTGGGAGTCCGGCGTCACGAGTGGCGGCAAATGATGGAGCTAGGTTGACAGAAAAACCCGGGCTACAACATTCGTCAGTGCATGGGTGACCATGGCGGAACGGATCGACCCGGTGGCCTCATACGACTTCGCGTAAAACCATCCGGCGACCGCCGCGACCGCCGCAAATCGCCAATTCGGAAACTGGCCAAACGGGAGATGAACGGCGCCGAAAATCAGCGCTCCAGCCAACATTCCCGGCGCGGCGCCAATCGCGGTTTGCAGTTTGGGAAGCATCATCCCGCGGAAGAGTACTTCTTCGCGAAGGGCGACAAAAATGTAGTGGCCGAGGAAGGTGCCGATGACGGCCAGTGCGATCCTGGCGGGGTCGGCGGGCAGTGTCCGAAGGTTCGCGAAGCCAATCGGAATGCCGACGGCAAGTGCGGCGGGGATCAGTAGCAGGAACCATTTCACGCCTTGCTTCCACTCCTCCTTCGTTGGCAGAAATCCGTAATTGGAAAGCACCGGACGCCGGAATAGCAGCACCGCGAAGAGCAGCGCCCGCAGCCACGCGAGTTCGCCGATGATGGGCGTCGGCGCTTTCGGCCAGGGGATGAAATACAGTAGTGCCGAGACCTTGCCGAGCGCCAGCGCGCCGTAGAGAATCAAGACCGGCGCGTCGCTCTCCGGAAATCTCAAATACCAGAAGGCGAAGGCCGCTGCAATGGCTGTGGTGGCGGCCATCTGCCACAGTTCCCCGCCCCCGGCGAGCAGCCACGTAAGCGGCGTGAGCACCGTTAGCGCTGTGGCCAATCGGATGGGGGACAACGCCGCCAAACGGGCTCTGGCCGCGCTGGAACCGGTGGCCAGGAACAGGCCCGCCTCTATAAAGAACGCCAAAAGTATCCCCGCCGCCTGCCAGTTGGGGATATTCTGTTGGTGCATGTATACCGCGCCGCCAATGCCCGCCAACGGCAGGATGGTCGACAGGGATGCGATGAGCGCGTTCATCCGCGGGGCCGCATGCATTGTTCTAGTATCCGCCATTGGCTACAGTGCCGATCCTCCGCCCGGACTGGCTCGCAAGGCCGCCGATCGCGAGACGGCCAGCGAGGCCGTCCGCGCCCAGTATCTGTACCAGCAGAAGGTGCTGATAGAGGAAATCGGCCCCAAGGGCGGCAAGGCGGGCGAGTTCCGCGAGACGCGCGAAGTCATGTTCACCGGCACCGGAGAACGATCCGAAAAGGTGGTTGGAAAACCTTGGTCATCCTTGGTCCGCCTGATCCTCACCGACGAAGATTTCCGCGATCTGCGGGAAATTCAGCCGCTGCTTCTAACCAAGGAGCGTCTGTGGCTCTATTCCACTGCCTTTCGCGGCGAAGAGACCGTCCAGAATACGCCCTGCTGGGTTCTGGAAGTGAAGCCCCGCCAGATTCTGGACGGCCAGCGTCTCTTTCAGGGGCTGCTCTGGATCGCCCAAAGCGATTTCTCGGTGGTGCAAAGCGAAGGACAAGCCGTACCGGAGATCCTCGGCACGAAAAAGGAAAATCTTTTCCCCCGATTTCGTACCGTGAGGCATCGAATGCCTGACGGGTTTTGGTTTCCCGTGTTGACCGTGGCGGATGACACGCTTCCCTTCCGGAACGGGCCGCTCCGCCTTCGTATGCGGGTCGAGTATGCCAACTATCAAAAGTTCGGCTCCGACGCCGTAATTCGGTTTGAGGAAAAGGACCCTTGAAAGTGAGCCTCGGTTTGTGTGCCGCCTGCCAGTATCGACAGCAGATCAATTCGCCCAAGGGTACCGTTTATTTGTTGTGCCGACTGGCTTTAACCGATAAGCGATTCCGCAAGTACCCGTCTCTGCCGATGTTGGCGTGCGCCGGTTTCAAACCCGCGCCCGCTTCTCCGCAATAACCTCCCGATAGCTTTCCGCCAGCTTGCGCGTGATGGCCGCCATGTCCCACTCGGCGATCACGTGCTCGCGCGCTTTCCGCGCTAATTCCGCCGCCTGTCCCGGATCGCCCAACAGCTCCACCGTCTTCGCCGCAAACGCCGCCGGGTCATCCGCGAGTGCGCACGTATCGCCGTCAAATTTCGAAAGGCCCTCCGCCCCGATGATTGTCGACACCACCGGAATTCCCGCGGCATAGGCCTCCAACAGCTTTACCCGCACGCCGCTGCCCGTCAAAATCGGGCAAACGAAGACGGCATAACGCGCCAGCGCATCGCGCACGTCATCGACAAACCCCACCATCTCCACCTGCCCGATGTCCGGAAGCGAATGGCGCGGCGGGGGGTCGCTACCGATAATCACCAACCGCGTCTCCGGCCGCGCCTCCACAATCAGCGGCCATACATTTTGAGTGAACCATTCCAGCGCCTCGCGATTAGGAATGTGCCGAAAACTGCCCAGAAACAGCAGCGTGTTCGGCTCGCGTCCGTCGGGGCTAAACACATATCGCGAGGTATCGATCCCCGCTCGCAGCCCCGTCTGCATCTTCCCCTTCAACTCCGGCGCAAACTCAAGCAGGTAGTCTTCATTCGCCTGGCTGCACATTTGGATGCGGTCCATCTTTGGCAATAGCGTCAACTCATAACGCAGCGCCCGCAGATATTCATACACCGCGCCCGGCCGCCGCATCCACGCGCCATTCTTCGCCAATGACCGCCCGATCGACTGGAAATACACATCGTGCTCAAACAGCACATTGGCGATCTGCCGGTAGTCCTCCGCGTATTGCCCCATATTGGTGTAGTCAAGCTGCACCACATCCACTTTGTGCAGCAGCAACGTCCGGTGAATCACCCACCGCAAATCGCTATTCGAAAACTCTCGAACCGCAAATGGCGTAAGCGAACCAAACCCCTTCGGCTGCCCCTGCAGCCGCACCAGATATTCGGCCGTTTTGCACCGTGCCGTCAACTCCTCATGCGAGGCTTCCTGCCATTCCTCATCCAGCAGAATCACCAGGTGAACATCGGCGTGCTTCACCAGTTCCATCAGCGTCTGATATATAAACAAGCCGCCGCCATGGATCGGCGGACACACCGGATACGGCGAAAGGAACAAAACGCTGGGCCGAATTTTGGTTTTGTCTAAAGTAACGAAGCGGTCGAGGAAATATCCCGGCATCGACCGCCGAAACGCTTCCGTATCGCCGATTGCGGCCAGCTTTTGCGCCCGCGCCCGGCTCCGCAGCGCCGCCGGCAATTGCCGAAACGCCCTCCACAACGCCAATGGATTCGGCCGTTCAAACGAGTCTCCGAATAGAACGCTGAGCCATGCCCCGGCAAATGCAAAGAAGAAGTGCGAAGCTAGGCGCGGCCTCTCATGAATGTTCTTCCAGCAAAACAGCAGGAAGTTCTTCTTCAGGATCGACTGAATGAAATCCGGCGAAAACTTCTTGCCGATCGTCCCGCGATGCTCATGCCAGACGACGCTTCGCGGCTCGTAGAATACCGTCCACCCGCGCTTCCATGCCAGGTAGCCAAGGTCTGTATCTTCAAGGTAAAAAGGATGATACAACGCATCGAACCCGCCCAGTTCCGCGAATTTCCGCCGGTCGAATGCGCACGATCCCCCGCCGCCATAGAAGCAGGGAAACGCCATAGTCACCTGCTCGTCGATCCGGTGCCGCACACGTAATCCACCGTTCTCCCACCACGCCTGCGTTAGCCCCGTCTCTTCGCGCGGCTTGGCCGGATCGGAGAAGAAGATCTGACACGAAACCGCAAAAACATTCTCGTCGGAAAAGTCTTCCAGCAACGGCGCCAGGAAATCCGGAGCCACTCGCATATCGCTGTTTAGCAGTACAACGATGTCATTCTTGGCCGCCGCGAATCCCCGATTCGACCCGCCGCCAAAACCGTAATTCCGGTCCAACTCCAACACTCGCACCGTCGGGAATTCCCGCTTTAAAAATGCCGCGCTGCCGTCCTCACTCGCGTTGTCCACAACGATGATTTCATTGGCAGGATTGCCCTTCGTCGCTTCGAGAATCGAAGGGATGTACTTCTCCAGCAACGCCCGCCCGTTCCAATTTGGAATCACGATGCTCGCCGCCCGCGTGTCCGGGCGGGTACTCAATGGCAAGGGTTTCGCTGGCGCGAGCTTTTTTAGCAGATCCGCAATCGCCATCGCCACCATCGGAATGCCAAGCAAAATTGGCGCCAGGATCAGAAGCGGTAAGTTGCGCAGGATGCGCCAAAGCAACGCCATCCGCTACTCGACCTTCGGACCCAATCCGATGCTGCGCCCCAGCCGGATCCATTTTGATCCGCGAAACGATTCCACTCGCGCCCGCAAGTTCGTGATCTCCGCATCCAAGGACTGCGCCCACCGCGTTCGTTCCTCAATCGTCACCTCCGCCTCTTGGAACAATTCCAGGCACTTGGCAAACTCGTTCCGGCTCGCCTCCAGTTCCCCCAGCGTTTTCTGCCCCCAGGCAATCGCTGCCGCCCGTTCCCCATCCAGGCGCGCAATCTCCGCCTCGTAACCGTCCACCACAATTCGGGCCGCGGCCTGCTCCGCCGTGATCTCTTTCTGCAACTCCTCAATCCTCAGACCGGCGTCCTCCACTTGCTGATTCAGCCCCAACGCCCATTCGTTACGACTCTTTAGTTCCGCCGTCTGTCGCTCATGCAAATCCACCAATTCCGCATGTCTTCTTTGCGACTCCTGCAACCACCCGTCCTTGGCCGTCAACTCGCCTTCCAGCCGCTGTATATGGCGCTCCCGTTCGCGCAAGACGTTCGCTGCCGTCGGCACGTAAAGGAAAGCAGGCGCCCCCGTCATCATTTGGCCGGCGCAAACGGCGATGAAGAAATGCGCCTCGTCGACATCCGCCGGGTCGCCGTCCAGACGGACATCGGCCGAAGGCGTGCTGCCTTTCGCGATAGGGCGGAACACTATGCTATCTGAGTGGTTTTCCGTGAAAAGAAGCGTATGAGGAAAATGCCGCTCCAACGCCAGTTTAAACTCGCCAAACTCGAACTCATGCTCATGAAACGGATTCGGACCGGTCAATCGGCGCGACTCCGCATAGTATGCTTTATTTGGCGTTGAAACCACGAACTGTCCACCCGGGGACAGGACCCGCCGTGCCTCGGCAATGAGTTGTTCCCAGTTCGCTAAATGCTCAATCACTTCAAAAGCGACAACGAGTTCGAATGAGGCATCCGGGAAAGGAAGCGCTGTGGCCGCGGCCTGCTGAAACCTCAGATTCGGCCGTGAATAATGTTGGGCCGCATATGCCACGGCGTCCTCGCCGATATCGATGCCAATCACGCTTTCAGCGGCCGCGGCCAGTTCGGCGGAACCATAGCCCGCGCCGCAACCAATATCCAGCACGCGCTTCCGGCGCGCCAGTCGAGCCGCAAAGGCATAACGGGAAAGATGTTCATTCCAAAGGTCAATGTCCACCAATCCCGGAATTACGCGCTCGCCCGTGAATTCAGCGCTCATGCGCGGCCTCCGGTTGGGGCTGTAGGCGGCTGTTCACTTCCACTCGGCAGGGTAAGTGCAGGTACCCGTAAACTTGCCCTTCGCCATGACCCATCTGGAGTGTCAGAGCGTTGTCGATCCAATCGCACATCTTATACTCGTTGAGGTTTCCATCCGCAATGGCGGGTGAAAACGAGAAGAACGCTGGATACAGCTCTGGGAGCGTGATATGAAAATCGACAGTGGTCGTATCTCCGGGCCACATCTCGGGCAACTGGTGCCCCTCGCGCAGCGTGTTGGTCCCCGCAAAATCGACTCCCAAATGATTGCGTAGCATAAACCCGATGTTCGGATTCAGAACCGGCTCCTTCGCCCGTGCGCTGATCCGAAGAACGATCTTGCTCCCCGGCTCCAGCAAATGAACTGGCCGGCCATCCGGGTTTGCCGCCTGAATGCCAATAATCTCCGCTCGCGTATCACCGTACCGATGATCGATATTAGGAATTCCGGTCACCACCTCCGGGGCTTGCGTAGCCGCCGCCGGTGGTTGAGCACCCAGCTCCTTCCGCCCCAGTCCCAGGAACCGCGAATCCTTCTCCACCATGAACGCCAAGTACTTTGAAACGACAAGTTCTGTCTCGCCGATTTCCCGAATCCGGCCGTTGTCCAGCCACATCGTACGGTCCCCAATCGCCTTCACATCCCCGATCGCGTGCGAAACAAACAGGATCGTCACCCCCCGCGTCCGCAACTCATGTACTTTTCTCATGCACCGCTGCCGGAAATAGATGTCGCCTACCGCCAGCGCTTCATCCACCAGCAGCACATCCGGCTGGACGTGTATCGCTACTGAAAACGCCAATCGCACCGTCATCCCGCTCGAATACGTCTTCACCGGCTGGTTGATGAATTCGCCAATTTCGGCGAACGCTTCAATGTCTCCGTACCGGCTATCGATCTCCGCTGTAGAGAGGCCCAGAATCGCGGCGTTCAAGTACACATTCTCGCGGCCTGTAAATTCCGGATTGAACCCGGACCCCAATTCCAACAGCGCCGCCACCCGGCCGTTTGTTTGCGCCGTCCCTGTAGTTGGTTGCAGAATCCCGGCCACAATCTGCAGCAGCGTGCTTTTTCCCGATCCATTCTCGCCAATAATGCAGAACGTCTCGCCGCGTCGAATGTCGAAGGTGACCTCGCGCAATGCCCAAAAGTCGCGATGATAGCTGACACGGTTCAGAGTGAGCAGTTCTTTCAGCCGGTCGGCCGGAGCCGCGTAAATGGGGTAGCTCTTGGAGACGTTACTGAAGTGAATGACCGAAGTTGGTTTAGGAGTGTTCAATGGGGTTTGATCTTGTCGCTATATAACACGAGACGTTGACAGGTTTGCAAGTTGTTGTTTATTATGGAGTTGTTGCCGGTGTAGCTCAGGTGGTTAGAGCGGCGGTCTCATAATCCGCAGGTCGTAGGTTCGAGTCCTACCGCCGGCACCACTTTTGGGACGTTATGGCGCTTCGCCTACGATGACTGCATAGACTCGGTCAAGGTCATCATTCGAATAATAGTCGATTTCAATGCGTCCTTTTCCAGGAGCGCGCTCGATTATTCGCACCTTCGTACCCAGCGCGTTCTCCAACTCTAGGATAGCCGCCTTAACGTTAGGATCGATGTCCGGTTCAGGAACCGTCTTAGCCTCGCGGGATTTGGTCATCTTTTGGACCAACTGCTCGACCTGCCGGACGTTCATTCCTTGCGAGACCGCCTTCTCGGCAACCTCCAACTGCAGGGCTTCGTCGGGCAACGCCAATATCGCTTTGGCATGCCCCATCGAAAGGCGTCTCTCCGCGAGCATCAATTGGATTACCCCGGGAAGCCTAAGCAAACGAAGCATGTTCGTTATGGTAGATCGTTCTTTTCCGGTTCGATGCCCAATTTCTTCGTGGCTCAGTCCCAGATCGCCGCTCAGTTTTTCAAACGCTACAGCGATTTCAATGGGATTCAGATCCTCACGTTGAATATTTTCGATCAGCGCTACTTCCAGTACCTTTGCATCCGAAAGATTCTGTACTACGACGGGAACTTCCGCCAAGCCCGCCAATCTCGCCGCTCGCCATCGCCGTTCTCCCGCAACCAAGTGAAATTGGTCGCCCACTTTTCGGACGATGAGCGGCTGAATTATTCCATTCACGCTAATCGACTGGGCTAGTTCGGCCAACCGCGCGGCGTCAAATACACTCCGCGGCTGCATGGGGTTTGGCTCAATTGAATGGATCGGCAATTTGCTGATCGCGGCAACCTCAAGCGGAGCCGTTGTCAAGTGCGGACTCACCGGACGCGCAGGAAGCAGCGACGAAAGCCCCTTACCCAGCGCTTTTCGCGGATTCTCTGGCGCGTTGTTCATTGGCGATTATCTCCTTGGCAAGCTGCAGATAGCATTCCGCTCCCTTTGACTTCACATCGTAAAGCAGTACTGGCTTCCCGTGACTCGGAGCTTCCGCCAGGCGCACGTTGCGCGGAATCACGGTTTTAAATACTTCGTCCTGGAAGAATTCTTTTAGGTCTTGCGCCACCTGGCGTGTCAGATTGGTGCGATCATCGAACATCGTCAGCAGGATCCCTTCCGTCTGAATGTCATGCTGGAACGAGTCTTTGATTCTCTCCACGGTATCCATTAATTGTGAAATACCCTCGAGAGCAAAAAACTCACATTGTATCGGGATCAGCACGGAATCCGCCGCCACCAGTGCATTTACGGTTAGGAGATCCAATGCCGGCGGACAATCGATCAGGATGTATCCATACTGGTCGCGAACCGGCGCGAGAACGCCTCTCAGCGTCGTCTCACGATTGGCCATCTGAATCAATTCTACATTGATACCAACCAATCCCCGGTCCGACGGAAGCAGATCCAACCCTTCACAAGAGGTGGCCACAATCGCTTCCGACGCTGTTTTTTCTCCGATCAAAACGTCATAGAGATTAATGTTTTCCGGATCTTTTCCGATTCCTAGTCCGGTTGTGGAGTTACCCTGAGGATCGGCGTCAACGAGCAACACTTTGAACTCGTTCGCAGCAAGAGATGCGGCTAGGTTTATGGCAGTCGTTGTTTTCCCGACGCCGCCTTTTTGATTAGCGATGGCGATTATTTTTGCCAAGCGTTCAGTCCTTTTCCCGATCCTAACACTGTTCCACGTGGAACAAATCGCCTCGCGAAAGGTAAATGTCCAGAATGGCGATCGCCGCAGGCGTGATCCCAGGGATTCGCGCCGCTTGCCCCAGCGTGGCCGGGCGGACACGCTCTAACTTCTCAGAGACTTCCCGCGACAAACCCGGTATCGCCGCATAATCCAATACGGTTGGAACCGGGCGACGCTCCGATTCCTTCAACCGCGTAATCTGGCGAGCCTGCTGATCCAAATACCCTCGGTACTTGATTCCCGTCTCCACCGTCTCCAATAAACCCTGTTCCAACGGAGATCCCAATTCAATCTCTATCCTCGCCCGCAATAATGAGAGCCGCGCCTCAGGCCGACGCAACCAAGTCTCAAGGAGCGGCCGGTCCTCAAAAGACATCCCCACCCCCGGAAAGTCGACCGGATTGATTCGCGTTTCGGCCAACCATTTGACCAATCGCCCCTTCTGCTGCTGCTTTCGCTCGTACCGCTCCCACCGAACCGCTCCAACCAATCCCAATCGACGACCCAACGGCGTCAGCCGCTCGTCGGCATTATCGATCCGCAAATGCAACCGGTACTCCGCTCGCGACGTGAACATCCGGTATGGCTCATCCGCGCCCTTTGTTATCAGATCGTCGACCAAGATCCCCGCATACGCCTCCGAACGAGGAATAACAAACCCATCCGAACCACCAACCTTACAGGCCGCGTTCAATCCTGCGATCAATCCTTGGCAGCCCGCTTCCTCGTACCCGGAGGTGCCGTTAATCTGCCCCGCCAAGAATAAACCTTCCACCTTCTTAACTTCCAATCCGTGATTCAATTCGCGAGCATCAATCGCATCGTACTCTATGGCATAACCGGGCCGGATCATCTCTGCATCTTCCAGTCCCGGTACAGAAGCGATCATCGCCTCCTGTACGTCTACGGGCATACTCGTTGACATCCCGTTGACGTACACTTCGTAAGTATCCAAACCTTCCGGCTCCAAAAAGATCTGGTGGCGATCCTTCTCCGGAAACTTTATTACTTTATCTTCTATCGAGGGACAATATCGCGGTCCAATCCCCTCAATCACACCGCTGTAAAGCGGTGACCGGGCGATGTTGTTCCGCAGGACACGATGAGTAGCCTCACACGTATATGCTATATAGCATTTAATCTGGTCGCGCTCAATTTTCCCAGTCATAAAAGAAAAAGGAGTCGGAATCGCATCGCCGGGCTGCGGTTCAAACCGCGACCAATCTAAAGACCGCCCATCCAGCCGAGGCGGGGTTCCCGTCTTCAATCGCATCCAGTTCAGATCCAGTTGCCGAAGCTGATCACCCAGTAGATTCGATGGCGCCTCGCCATTGCGTCCGCAATTGTACTTGTTCTCCCCGACATGCGCCAGCCCATTCAAAAAAGTGCCAGTCGTCACGACCACCGCCCCGGCAGACACCCGCCGGCCATCGCGCAGCAAGATCCCGCGAATCCGGCGCCGCCCGGCGACGCCCGGTTCAATCGACAGTTCCGCCACCTCCGCCTGCAATATCCTCAGATTCGGTTCCTGTTCCAAAACATCCCGCATCCGAATCCGATATTGCTTCTTGTCGCACTGCGCGCGTGGCGACCATACCGCCGGTCCGCGACTCGTATTCAGCAGCCGGAACTGAATACCCACATGATCCGCCACCTCGCCCATCACACCGCCCAACGCGTCAATCTCGCGCACCAAATGGCCCTTGGCAATTCCGCCAATCGCGGGATTGCAGGACATCTGCGCAATCAGGTCGATGTTCATGGTGACCATGGCGGTCTTCAGGCCCAGCCGGGCGCATGCCCGCGCCGCCTCACAACCCGCGTGTCCGGCGCCAATCACAACAACATCAAAGTGCAAAGCCAAATCAGTGCCTGTTCTATTCTAGCTGGAGGAGCTTTTTCGTTGAACGTACTTGTTATCGGATCGGGCGGCCGTGAGCATGCCCTCGCTTGGCGTCTCGCCCAAAGCCCAACCGTCAAGAACATCTTTGCAGCTCCCGGAAATCCTGGCATCGCCCAATCCGCGACCTGCCTCCCGGGCGCTAATTACCTGCAAATCGCTGCGGATTACGGGATCGATCTCACCGTCGTTGGCCCTGAAGCCCCGCTCATCGACGGCATTGTCGATCACTTCCGCCAAGCGGGGCGCGCAATTTTCGGCCCGGTCCAAGCCGCCGCCCGACTAGAAGGCAGCAAGATCTTCTCCAAGAATTTCTTTGCGCGACACAATATTCCCACGGCGCGGTTTCACTCCGCCACCAGCGAAGCCGCCGCTCTTGAAGCCCTGGAGGAATACGAGGCCCCCGTTGTCCTGAAAGCCGACGGCTTAGCCGCCGGAAAGGGCGTCGTCATCGCGCAATCCATGGACGAAGCCCGGGCGACAGTCCGCCAATTCATGAATGGGGATCTCGTGGGAGCCGCCGGCCAGCGCCTCGTCATCGAAGAATTCCTGATCGGCGAAGAGATCAGCTTCATTGCACTATCTGACGGCGTCACCATCCTCCCCCTACTTCCCTCGCAAGACCTGTCTCTTATACACATCTGACGCTGCCGACGAATAGAGAGGTGTAGATCTCGGTGGTCGCCGTA
>ENA-ORBV01002104-ORBV01002104.1-microbial-mat-metagenome-genome-assembly--contig:-NODE-2104-length-42765-cov-14.544181_pt1 | contig 42765 bp, 38 predicted proteins | sample MGYA00237777_ERZ505514 | MGnify/ENA primary metagenome ERZ505514 (study PRJEB26160, sample SAMN06269048) | microbial mat metagenome | isolation source: Oligotrophic lake microbial mat | place... | reverse complement strand
CCTGCTATCAACGTGCGCACTCGCCTTCGGCCTGGCTTTGGCCGGCCAGACGATCGCGGCCACTGAATCCTTCGTTCACATCGCGGGCGAGCCTGCGCCCGAAGTCCGGGCAACGCAGGCGCAGGGTGCGAATCCGCAGATCGAGAAGCTCCTGGGCCAGTCGAACGACCTTTGGGATCGCATCCGCCTCGGATTCGCCATTCCCGACCTCGAGCCGAGACTGGTCGCACAGCAGCTCGCCTGGTACGCGGCGCGTCCCGAGCTCGTCCAGTCGATCGCGCTGCGCGCCCGCCGCTACCTGCATTTCATCGTCGACGAGGTCGAGCGGCGCGGCCTGCCGACGGAGCTCGCGTTGCTTCCGTTCATCGAGAGCGGCTTCAACCCGATGGCCCTTTCGTCTGCGCAAGCCTCGGGCCTTTGGCAGTTCATTCCCGGCACCGGCGCCAGGTACAAGCTAGCGCAGAACACCTTGTACGACGGGCGTCGCGATGTGGTCGCGTCCACCGGTGCGGCGCTGAGTTACCTGGAGTTCCTTTACCAATACAACAAGCGCGACTGGCACCGTGCGCTCGCTTCGTACAACTGGGGCGAGATGGCGGTTGCGCGGGCGGTGGTCCGCAACCGGGTACTCGGGCTCCCGGAAGCGTACGGAAGCCTCAACATGCCCGACGAGACGCGCCACTACGTGCCGCGCCTGCTGGCGATCAAGAAATTGATCGCGGATCCTTCAGCTTATGGCCTCCAGCTTCCGGAGATCCCAAACGAGCCGGTTTTCGGTGTCGTGCAGATCACCGACGACCTGGAACTCAGGCTCGCCGCACAGTTCGCGGGGATGCCGCTCGACGAATTCCTCTCGCTCAACCCGGCTTTTAACAGCAATCATGCGCCGGGAGCAACAGGTACGGGCCTCGTAATTCCGCTCGAGAAATCCGACGGGTTCAGGGTCAACCTCGAACGGCATCGGCAGGCGCTCGCCAGCCAAGTCGGCGGCGGACCGAAGAAAACGCGCAAGGCATCCCCGGTCACGCGTTTCTGAGTTTGCAAGCCGCAGCGGTCGGACCAGAGCCCACCGCTACCTTCCACCTCTCAAGTTGGGTCACTTTCCGGGCAAGCGCGCGAGCAGCTGCGTCGCTTCGGCATCGCCGCGTGCGGCCGCCTGCTTGAGCCACTGGACACCCTGCTCGACGTTCCTTCGAGGATTGCCGGGTGCAACGAGAAGCCGTCCCGCCGCATAGTCCGCTTCGGGCACCTTAGCGTTGGCCGCAATTAGAAAGTGATCCGTGGCAGCGCCCACGTTTGCGCGCGCTTCGTGCAGGTGCCCCAGCCGCAGGGCCGCGGACATGATCCCGCCGGCGAGCGCCCTTTCGTACAACGCGATGGCGATGATGGGGTTCCTCGATACGCCTTCGCCGCTTTCGTACAGGTGGGCAAGGTTCGCATGGGCCGCCGCGAGTCCCTGGTCGGCCGCCTGCCGGTACCACTCCGCCGCGGTGGCGGGATTCTTCTCCACGCCGATCCCGTGCTCGTAGAACCATCCGAGGTTGGTGCGTGCCCGCGGACTGCCTGCCTGTGCCGCTCGCGTATAGGCCGTCGTCGCCTTTGGCAGGTCCACCTGGGTCCCGATCCCATGTTCGAAAAAATAGCCGAGCATGTTGCCGGCCTCCGCATGGCCTTTCGCGGCTGAGCGTTCGAACAACTGGAAAGACTGCCTGTAGTTGCGTTCGAGGCCGCGACCCTCGTAGGCGAGCACGCCAAGGGCGTACTCAGCTTCGGCATCCTTGTCACGCCGTGCCAGCTCAATCAGCGATTCGATCGCCGCGCGCTCCCCGCGCGCCGCAAGTTCGGAGAGCCGATCGGTCTCAGGGGAGGCACCGGCATCGATAGAAACACAAAGAATTGCGGCGGCCAGATGCCGCGCGCACCAAGCCCCCCTCCACGTAGAACGCCGCCCGCTCATTTTCCTCATAGTCGCGTAGAAGAGGCCGGCGTGTTATCGCTTGGGTAGAGAATCGCCATGCACAAATCGCGCCAGAAAATCCACATAAGCTTGGCGCAGTCCGGTCGCGAGCGGCGTCCGGGCTTTCCAGCCCAGCGACGCGAGGCGCGACACGTCAAGCAGCTTTCTGGGGGTGCCGTCAGGCTTACTCGCGTCGAACCTGAGGCGCCCACCGTAACCGACAGCGTCGCAGACTTGCTGCGCCAGCTGCCGAATCGACAACTCGATCCCGCTTCCCACATTCACCAGGGGCGGATGCTCCGCATCGCCGCAGGCGCGGCGGAATTCCACATCGGGCAACGACATCAGGTGGATGAAGGCACCGGCTGCGTCATCGGAATACAGAAATTCGCGCAATGGGGTGCCCGTGCCCCAGATCACGACCTCATCCGCACACGCAACTTTCGCTTCATGGCATTTCCGGACTAATGCGGGGATCACATGGGAGCCCTGCAGGTCGTAGCGATCGCCCGGCCCGTACAAATTGGTGGGCATCGCGGCCAGGAACTGCGTGCCGTACTCCCGGTTGTAGCTCCAACACATCTCCACGCCCGCAATCTTGGCCACCGCGTAGGCCCGGTTCGTCGCCTCGAGCGGTCCGGTGAGCATGTACCGCTCCTCGATCGGCTGAGGGCAATCGCGTGGATAGATGCACGAAGAGCCAAGGTACAGCAGGCGTTTTACCTTGCTGCGCCACGATTCGTCGATGAGGTGCGCGGCAATCAGCGTGTTCTCGTGAATGAACTCCGCGGGAAAGCTATTGTTCGCTGCGATGCCACCGACCCGGGCTGCCGCAATGAGAACGTATTCCGGCTTCTCGGACTCGAAAAACCTGCGGACCGAAGCGAGATCGAGCAGGTCGAGTTCGGCGCGCGTACGCAACAGCAGGTTTGCGTAGCCTTCCGCCTGGAGCGCACGAACGATCGCCGATCCAACCAGTCCCCGATGTCCCGCTACAAAGATCCTTGCCGCCTTGTCCATTGCCGCCCGCCTCGTAGCCCGCGTTCAGTGATGCCTGGAATAGGTGATGTAAGGAGACGCGTCGACTGTCCATTGCGGCGGCGTTTCCATCCTGAAGATCTGGCGCAAGTGGACTTCGTCCGGCCCGTCGCCGATGCGCATGAGGCGCGCGTAGGAGAGCGCGTAGTGAATCGGCGCGTCGTCGGTGCCGCCCATGGCGCCGAACACCTGGATCGCGCGGTCGGCCACTCGCTGCAGCATGTTCGGCACGGCGACCTTGACGAGCGAGACCTCCCGCCAGGCGCCGTGGTGGCCGTGCTTGTCGAGCAGCCACGCGCACTTGAGCGTGAGCAGCTTCGCCTGCTCCAGTTCCACGCGGGACTCGGCGATCCAGCGCTGCAGCGTGTCGTACTCGATGATGGCGCGCCCGAACGCCTTGCGCTCCACGGCGCGGGCCATCATGAGCTCGATCATGACGCCGGCCAGCCCGATCTGCCGCATGCAGTGATGAACGCGCGCAGGCCCGAGGCGCACCTGCGCGATCTTGAAGCCGTCGCCTTCCTCGCCCAGGCGGTCGTCCACCGGCACCCGAACGTTCCTGAATTCGATCTCGCCGATGGGCGCGACGTGGTCGCGATTGCCCATCCAGCGCACTTCGCGAACCAGCCGCACCCCGGGCGCATTCATCGGGATCATCACGATGCTGTGCCGGCGGGTGCGGTCGCGACGATCGTTCATCCCCGCGTCCTTCCCTGAGTCCTTCGCCGACCCGGTTACGCCCATGAGCATGATCTGAGTGCAGCGAGGGTGCGCTGCGCCGGTCGAGAACCACTTGAGTCCGTTCACTACATAGTCGCCACCCTGCCGCTCGATCGTCGTCGCGATGTTTGTGGCGTCTGATGATGCGACGCCCGGCTCGGTCATCGCGAAGCACGAACGGGTTTGGGCTTCGAGCAGGGGCGCGAGCCAGCGCTTTTTCTGCTCCGGGTTGGCGCAATTCTGGAGCGTGATCATGTTGGGCACGTCGGGGGCCTGACAGTTGAAGGCTTCCGGCGCCCAGGCTACGCGGCCGAGGATCTCGCAGCATCCCGCATACTCGAGGTTCGACAGGCGCGTGCCCGGCTCACCTTTGGCCAACTCCGGCAGGCCGAGATTCCACAGCCCCTGCGCCCGCGCCTTCCGCTGCAACTCCTGCATGAATGGCGCCGGCTGGTCGCGCTTGACGACATGCTCGTGCCACTCTCTGTTGCGCGGCAGCACCTGCGTGTCGAAGAAAGCCTGCACGCGCTCGCGCCATGCACTGCCGTTTTCGGATAGTTCGAAATCCATCGGTCCTCCGGGTTCGCGCCAATGGTAGTGCCCGGCAGGTAACTGTGGAAGAATCGATCCACAATAACGAGCAGGAGGAGACATGAAACTGATTGCACAGGCCGCGGTCATGCTCGCGCTTTGCGCAGGCTGGGCGCATGCGCAGCCCTACCCGTCCAAGCCCGTGCGGGTGATCGTGCCGTATCCGTCGGGCGGGATCGTCGACCTGCTCGCGCGCGCGGTGACCGAGAAGATCGCCGCCGGCTGGGGACAGCCTATCCTCGTCGAAGGACGTCCCGGCGCGGATGGCAACCTGGGTACGGAAGCAGTGGCCAAGAGCGCGGCCGACGGCTACACCTGGCTAATGACCGGACCCGCGATCCTTTCCAACCCGACGATCTACGCCAACCTCCCCTGGAATCCGCTGCGCGATTTCCAAGGCGTCGGTGCTGCCGTCTGGAACCTGAACGTTGCGATCGTCCCCGCGGCGTTGCCGGTCGCGACGCTCCAGGAGTTCGTCGCCTATGCCAAAGCGCGCCCGGGCCAGCTCAATTTCGGCAACCCGGGCACCGGTTCTTCGAACCACCTGTCGACCGAGTTGTTCTTCCAGGTGGCGGGCATCCAGCTCACCAACATCGGCTACAAGGGCCAGCCGCCCGCGATCCCGGACCTCATCAACGGCCAGCTGCAGTTCAAGGTCGTGGCGCTCGGCCTCGCGGCTCCCCATGTCAAGAGCGGGCGCCTGAAAGCGCTCGCCGCGTTCAGCCCACAGCGCCTCAAGCAGTTGCCCGACGTGCCGACCATATCGGAGGCGGGCTATCCCGAGGCCGGCCTCGTGCCGTGGTACGGGATCTATGTGCCGGCGGGCACACCCAAGGACGTCGTTGCGCGAATCAATGGCGAGATCAACAAGGCCCTCGCCTCCCCTGAGGTCCAGGAAAGGATCGAGAAGATCGGCGGCCTCCCCGGCCCGATCAAGACGCCCGACGAGATCCAGGCCATGGTGAAATCGGACTACGAGCGCTGGGGCAAGGTCGTGCGCGCCGCCGGGATCAAGCCGGCGCAATGATCGTCACACACCAGGTTTCTCGCTTGAGCTCCCTCAATACCGCGCTCTGCAAGCGGCTCGGGATCGAGGTCCCGATCTTCGGGTTCTCGCATTCGATCGACGTGACCGTCGCGCTTGCAGAAGCCGGAGGCTTTCCGGTGTTCGGCGCGGCGCGCGAAGGCCCGGACAAAATCCGCGAGGACATTGCGCTAATCCGGCGCCGCCCCGGGTCGAAGCCTTTCGGCGTGGATCTCATGTATCCGAAGCTGGCGGGCGACGAGTCGAGCCGCGAGGAAGCGCGCAAGAAGCTCCCGCCCGAGCATGTGGCGTTTGCGGAGAAGCTGCGTGCCAAGTACTCAATCCCCGCGCCGACCAAGCCGAACTTCTTTGCCGACCAGATCCGCAACCAGGCGTTCTTCAAGGCGCAGACCGAGGCGGTGCTCGATTCGCAGGTCGATGCGGTCGTCACGGCCGTCGGGCTCCCCAAGGACGTCGTGCAGGCGGCCAAGGCCCGTGGCAAGACAACCTTCGCCCTTGTTGGCGCGGCCCGCCATGCAACCGCGGCGTGCGAAGCGGGCATCGATATCCTCGTCGCCCAGGGCTACGACGCGGGCGGACATACCGGCCCGGTCGGGACCTATACGCTGGTGCCGCAGGTCGTCGAAGCCGCGGGGGGATTGCCTGTCCTTGCCGCGGGAGGGGTCGGACACGGGCGCCAGATTGCGGCCGCATTCGGTTTCGGCGCGCAGGGTGTCTGGCTCGGCACGGCGTGGCTGGCCACGCGCGAGTACGGCACTCCGCCGGTCCTCCTGCGCAAGATTCTCGCAGCCAAAAGCGAAGACACGGTCATCACGCGCGCGCACAGCGGCAAGCCATGCCGCGTGATTCGCAGCAAGTGGTCGGACGAATGGGACGCGGAAGGCGCGCCCAAGCCGCTGCCCATGCCCTACCAGCATGTGCTCACCGGCGAATTGCTCGCGGCGATCGAGGAGCACCAGGTCGAGCCGCTGGTGTATGAAGCCGCGGGGCAAAGCGTCGCGTGGTTCAATGAATTGACAACCGTCAGGGCAATCGTCGAGCGGCTCACCGCCGAGACCCGCGCCGCCCTCGACGAAATGCAACGCACCCTCAAGGCAAGCCCATGAAACTCTTAGTCGCAATCGCATTGGCGTTGTTCGCTTCAGTTGGCTACGCGCAATACCCGTCCAAGCCGGTACGGCTCATCGTCCCTTTCCCGGCCGGCGGCATCGTCGAGCTGATCGGGCGCGCCGTGACCGAAACCGTGGCCACGAACTGGGGCCAGCCGATCCTCGTCGAGGCCAAACCCGGCGCCAACGGTTCGATCGGCACCGACAGCGTGGCCAAGAGCGCGCCCGACGGCTATACGTGGGTGCTGGCGACGCTGAGCCACACGACCAACCCCAGCCTGTCGAAAAGCCTCCCGTGGCACCCGATCAACGACTTCGCCGGCGCTGCGATGCTGGCCGATGTGCCGGCGCTGGCGGTGGTGCCTGCGACGCTCCCAGCCAGCTCGATGAAGGAATTCGTCGCGCTGGCGAAGAGCCAGCCCGGCAGGCTCAACTACATGGTGCCGGGCTCGGGCACGTCGATGCACCTCAATTCGGAGCTGCTCAAGCTCGAGGCGGGCATAGAGATGACCGGCATCCCGTACAAAGGGTTGCCTCCGGCGATCCCGGACCTGCTCTCCGGACAGCTGGCCTTTGGATTCCTCTCCCAGCCACTGGCCGCGCCGCACATCAAGGCCGGCAAGCTCAGGGCACTTGCCATCGTCGCGCCGAAGCGCTCGAAGGAATTCCCCGACGTGCCGACGATGGCCGAGGCGGGCTACCACAACGCGCAGGTGGTTTCCTGGTTCGCGATCCTCTTGCCAGCGAAGACTCCGCGCGACATAGTGCTGCGCATCAACCAGGAGGTTGTCCGCGCGCTCGCGTCTCCCGAGGTCATCAAGCGCCTCGAAGGCGCCGGAGCGAGCGTCGCAGCGCCGATGAAACCCGAGGAGATCGACACATGGCTCAAGACCGAAACGGCGCGCTGGTCGAAGCTCGTCAAAGACGCGAGGATCGAAGCACAATGAATACGTTCAAGGTGGAATTGCTTTGCGGCGCAGGTGGCGCCGAGATCAGCGGACTCGACCTGTCGAAGCCGCTGTCCGCCGAAACCCAGGCCGGCCTGCGCCGCGCGCTTGCGGACCACTGCGTGCTGTTCTTTCGCGACCAGTCGCTCGAGCCCGACCAGCAGAAGGCATTCGCCAGGCAGTTCGGCGCGCTGGCCGAGACGCCCTTCATCAAGCCGCTGGAGGGCCACCCGGAGATGATGCGGGTCGTGCGGGAAGCCGACGAGAAGAAGAAGCTGAATTTCGGCGGGCGCTGGCACTCGGACTTGACGTTCCTGGAAGAACCGGTACTCGGCACCGTGCTCTACAGCCGGGAGTCACCGACCGTGGGCGGCGACACCATCTGGACGAACCAGATGCTCGCCTACGATGCGCTTTCGCCCGGCATGCAACGCATGCTCGAGAAACTCACCGTCATGCACAGCGCGAAACGATCCTACGGTCCGCAGGGCACTTACGCCGATGACGACCTCAAGGGCATGCGCATCAATGCAAGCGAGGCCGCACTCAAGGAAACGCCGCACCCGTGCGTGCGCACGCACCCGGAGAACGGCCGCCGCATCCTGTTCATCAACTGGGTATATGCGATCCGCTTCCAGGACATGACCGAGGAGGAAAGTGCACCGCTGCTCGAATTCCTCAACCGGCACAGCCAGCGCCCGGAGTTCCAGATCCGCTTCCGCTGGAGCAAAGGGGCGCTCGCGTTCTGGGACAACCGCTCGACGCAGCACCTTGCGGTCAACGACTACGCCGGTTACCGCCGCGTCATGGACCGCGTCACGATCGCGGGCGACAAGCCCTACTTCACACCGGCCTGAAGGCCGAGCACACCGGCCCCAAGGCCGAGCACACCGGCCCCAAGGCCGAGCACACCGGCCCCAAGGCCGAGCACACCGGCCTGAGGCCGGTCACTCCGGCTTGATCCCCGCCTTGCGGATCACCTCGCCCCAGCGCGGGGTGTCGCGGCGGATCACGTCGGCGAATTCCTCGGGGGTCGTGCCGGTCGCAAGCAGGCCCATCTGGAGCATCCGCTCGCGCCCGTCCGGTGACTGGATGATCTTGTTGATCTCGGCGCTCATGCGCTCGAGGATCATCCGCGGCGTGTTGGCCGGCGCCATGATGCCGTTCCAGCCGGCGATGTCGAGCGGCTGGCCCTGCTCGGCAAAGGTCTTGAGGTCGGGAAAGGCCGGCCACCGTCGCGGGCCGGTCACTGCAAGCGCGATCAGGCGGCCGGATTTCACGAAGGCGCCGACTGAAGCCAGGTCCTGGATGGCCATCTGCGCATGGCCGGCGACGACGTCCTGGACCGCGGGGCCGGCGCCCTTGTAGGGCACATGCGTCATCTGGATCCCGGCGGAGCCCTTGAGCATTTCGCCGTAGATATGCGAAGTGGAGCCCGCGCCAAAAGAGGCGAAGCTCACCTTGCCCGGGTTAGCCTTGGTATACGCAATGAACTCGCCAAGCGTCTTCGGTCCGAGCGCCGCCGGCACGACCATCGCAAGCACCGAGAGACCGATCTGCGTGACCGGCGCGAAGTCGCGCAGGCCATCGTAAGGCAGCTTCACGTGGACATGCGGGTTGATCGAGATGTTGGACACGTTCGCGTAGACGAAGGTGTAGCCATCGGGTGACGCAACCTTCACCGCCTCGAGCCCGACAATGCCCTGGGCGCCGACCTTGTTCTCCACTATCACGGGCTGGCCAAGCGCTGGCGCAAGGCGGTCGGCCAGGAACCGCGACACGACATCCGTTTGCCCGCCGGGCGGGTAAGGCGCTACGAGGCGAACCGGTTTTTCCGGCCAGGATTGCGCAAATCCGAGGGAAGCGAAACCGAGAGCGAGGATCGCACTCGCAAGGCGCGCGATCCGCAGGGAAGGGGTGACGCCTCGACCCCTGCGGCCGGGCCTCCAGGGAAGCGACTGGCTTGGGCCGGAGGGGGACCGCGGGGCGATGGCGTGCATTGAAGATACTCCTCTCTTATGACGTTTGCATGACCTGATCTGGCGCCAAGTCAGTCGGCGCGGACGTTCGCGGCCTTGACGACCGCGCCCCAGCGCGCGATCTCGCTTTGCAGGAACCGGTCGGCGGCCTCGGGCGAATTGCCGATCACCTCGGAGCCGCCGTCGACCAGGCGCTGGCGGATCTCGGGGATCGCCAGCACCTTCACGATTTCCGCGTTCAGTTTCGCGACGATGTCCTTGGGCGTCCCGTTGGGCGCAAGGAATCCGAACCACGCCACGGCCTCGAAATCCTTCACGCCCGCTTCGGAGATCGACGGCACGTCCGGCAGCAGGACATGCCGCTTCGCGCTTGAAACCGCGAGCGGGCGCAGCTTGCCGGACTTGAAGTGCGGCATCAGCGCGACGATGTTGTCGAACATCACCTGGATCTGCCCGCCCATGAGGTCGGCATGCGCCGCACCCGAGCCCTTGTACGGCACGTGGACCATGTCGATGCCGGCGTCGATCTTGAACTTTTCGCCGGTGAGATGGTGCGAGGTGCCGACACCCAGCGAGCCGAAGTTGACCTTGCCGGGATTGGCCTTGGCGTAGTCGATGAATTCGCGCACCGTCTTCGGCGCGAAACCCGGGTTCGCCGCAAACCCGAGCGGCGAATGCGTCAGCACGATCACCGAAGCGAACTTCGACGTGTCGTAGTTGAGGTTGCGGAAAGCCGAAGCGGTGATCGGCGTGGCCGCGGTCGAAAGGACGAGCGTATAGCCGTCCGGCGGCGCCTTGGCGACGAACTCCGTCCCGATCGTACCCCCGGCGCCGACGCGGTTCTCGACGATGAAAGGCTGCCCCATCGCCACCGTGAGGCGGTCTGAGATCAGGCGGGCAACGATGTCGGACGTGGCCCCGGTCCCGAACGGTACGACCACTTTGACTACGCGATTCGGGTAATTCTGGGCCTGCGCCTGGGAAACCGCTGGGAACAGGAATCCTGCAAGTATCAAGGCGCAGGCTCTGGCGAAAAATCGCTTCATTGGATCATTCCCTCTTTATGGTTTTGGATACCGAACTGAAAACCGGTCAGGCTGCGGCCTGCGCCGCATGCCGCTCGAGCGTTGTCGTGCGTCGCAGGTCGCGTCGCGCCGCGAGGTCGTAGCGCTTGCCGCGATGCAGGGTCGCGCGGTTGTCCCACATGACATAGTCGCCGGCCTGCCAGGTGTGCGTGTAGACGAATTGCGGCTGGGTGGCGTGTTCCAGCAGCTCCGCCACCAGCAAGCGCCCTTCCGGCACCGTCATGCCGCTCACGCGGTCGATATGCACGCTGGGATAGAGCACCTTGCGGCCTGATCCCGGATGGACATGGACGAGCGGCCGTTCGACCGGCGCAAAGCGCTTGAGCTGTTCCTCGTTGTAGCGGTCGTCGCCAAGGCCGATGCGCGAATGGAACGCGCTATGCCGTCCGGTGCGCCCTTCCACAAGACGCTGCGTTTTCTCCGGCAGCGCATCCCACGCGGCACGCAGGTCGGTCCACTGCGTCTCGCCGCCCTCCTGCGTTACGACCACGGCGGAGAGCATCGAGTACTTGACCGGCACCTGCTGGAAAGTGCTGTCGGCATGCCAGAGCTGGTTGGCGAGGACGCCGATCAGTTTGGTGTTCTCGCGCCCGGCCACCGAACCGTCGAGTGCGACGTTGCCGATGTCGATGAGTTCTTCGTACTGGAACCGTGTGGCGGCGCCGGTGGCCTTGCGCAGCCCCGAATCGAGCGGGCCGAACTGCCTTGCCAAAGCGACCTGCTGGCCCTGGTCGAGCGGCTGGCCGCGAAACACGAGCACCGCATACCGGTCCATCGCCTGGTCGATCGCGTCGATCGATTCCGTCTCCAGCGGCCGGCTGAGGTCCACGCCTCGCGCTTGCGCCGCGAACAATGGATGCAGCGGTTCGAACGTAAGCCCTTGCATTGCCATGCACCCCTCCTGAGGATTGCGGTGTGAAATATAGCACCGCGATTGCCTGAGGTCAGCGAACGAGTGAACCTGTTTTTCCCGGCATCAGGCACGCCCGCCACAACCGAAAATCCCCGCGGCTGAAATACGAATTCTGAACTTTTATCTGACCGAGGCCAGGCTGGGAGCCGCTCTCAGGGAAGTTTGTGTATCGGTACCAGTACAGTCTCTGGTGTCGGGACCTTTTCCTCGGCACGCCGCGGGAGGCGCAGCACGGCCGAAAGTCCCCCGCCCGGGCGGGTCTCCAGCGCAATGTCGCCGCCGCTGGCGCGCGCGATCGCGCGCGCGATTGCAAGGCCCAGGCCCGTCCCGCCGGTATGCCTTGCCCGCGAGGCTTCCAGGCGGACATAAGGCTCGAAGACGCGGTCCCGGTCGTCTTCGGGAATGCCCGGCCCGCGATCCTCGACGCGAATCTCGACCGCATCGGCCGAATCCACGACCCGCAAGTCGATCTCCTCGCTGCCATAGCGGCGGGCGTTTTCGAGCAGGTTCGCCAGGCACCGCCGGATCGCCTGCGGCTGAGCAAGGATCGGCGCGGTGGCCTCGCCGTGCATTGTGATGCGCGCGCCCAGGGGCTCCATGTCCTCGACCACGCCCTCGAGCAGCGCGTTGAGGTTGAGCCTCACCGGCTTCTCGGCCGCCGAGCCGGCGCTCAGGTACTCGAGCGTGCTGCGGATCATGGCATCCATCTCGGCGATGTCCTCCTCGATCTTCGTGCGCAGCTCGCCTTCGGGCAGCCGTTCGAGCCGCAGGCGAAGGCGCGTCAATGGCAAGCGCAGGTCGTGCGACACGCCGGCCAGCGCATGCGCGCGCGTCTCGAGGTAGCGGCGAAGGTCCTTCTGCATTGCATTGAACGCCTGCGCGGCGCGCGCCACTTCCTGCGGACCGGTTTCCGGCAACGGCGGACGGTTGAGGTCACGCGCAAGGCCTGATGCCGCGTCGGCAAGCGAAGCCAGCGGCCGCGTCACCTTGCGCAACGCCCATCCCGCCACGAACGCCACGAAGAGGCCGAGCACCGCCAGCAGCACCAGCGCGCGGATCGGCCATTCGAGGCTGGGCTGCGGCAGTGCGCGGCGGAACGTGACCACCGTCGCGTCGGTCAGCAGCGCCTGTCCGGTGACGACGAGGAAAGGACCGCGTCCGCCGCGGCCCGGTCGCTCCAGCCGGTCGGGCGGGCCGCCTTCGCCGAATTCGCGCCGGTGCGGGCCGCCCTCGGCAAACTCACGCTTGTGCGGACCGCCCTCGCCGGATTCCCGTTTTGGCGGACCGCTCTCGGCGAACTCCCGCCGCGAGGGCTGGCCTGGGTCGTCCCGCAACGGCCTCTCGCCGCGCCGGTCGACGCTGCGGATCGACAGCACTTGCAATCGCAGCGGACGCTCGAGCTCCCGGCCCAGGCGGCTCATGAAGGCCTTGGCATCCTCCGAATCCTCGAGGGCCCCTGCGTTCCACGTCTCGTCGAGCGAAAGCCGGATCGGCGCGGTGCTCAGCGCGCGCACCAGGCGAACGCGCTCGGCAGGCTGCGCATCGTCGAGGATCCCGAGGATGCCGGCGATCCTTTGCGCGACGTACTCCCCGAGCAGCCGCTCCCCGAACCGCGCGCGGTCCTCGAGCATCAGCCACACGCCCACGGCCTGCACCGCGAGCAGCCCGCAGAACATCGCGAGCAGGATGCGGCCGAAAAGCGTCTTTGGAAGGAATCGGCCGGGCAGGTATTTCATTCGCGCTTGCGTTACGCCACGCGCTCCACTTTCGTTGCGAGCAGGTAGCCTTCATTGCGCACTGTCTTGATGAGCGCGGGCTCGCGCGCGTCATCCCCGAGGCGCCGGCGCAGGCGGCTGATCATGACGTCGATCGTGCGGTCGAACGGCCCGGCCTCGCGCCCCGCAAGGCTTTCCATGAGCCGGTCGCGCGACATCACGCGGTTGCCGTTCTCGACAAGCGTCTTGAGCAGCCGGAACTCGCCGGTCGAAAGCGGCACCACCACCCCGTCGTCGCCGACCAGGTGGTGCGCGCCGATGTCGAGGGTCCAGCGGGCGAACTTGAACTCGCGCGCCGGCGCAACCGCGCTGCCGGTGTCATGCGAGCGGCGCAGGATGCTCTTGATGCGGGCGAGCAGCTCGCGCGGGCTGAACGGCTTGGGCAGGTAGTCGTCGGCACCCATTTCCAGGCCCACGATCCGATCGGTTTCCTCACCCCGCGCCGTGAGCATGAGGATCGGCATCGCCGAGCGCGCGCGCAGCGCGCGGCATAACGCGAGCCCGTCCTCGCCAGGCAGCATGAGGTCGAGGATCACCATGTCGACGTGCGTCTTTGCGATCTCGGCCCACATTTCGACCCCGTCGCCGGCCACCAGCACCGAGTAGCCGTGCTCGCCAAGATACTCGCGCACCAACTGCCGCAGCTGCGCGTCGTCGTCAACCACCAGCAAGGTCTTGTTCGTCATGGGCAAAGGATACCGCCGCCGGGGCGTCCGGCGGGGATGTGTTAGCCGGATCACACAATCGCGCACATGCCGTTTACAAAAAGCCGCCCGCGCTGCGAACATCGTTTACATCGAAGGCGCTCAATGACGGCTCCCACAACACAGCAGGATGGAGAACACGATGAAGTCCAGGATTGCAAAACCCGTCAGCGTGCAAGCCGCCAGCATTGCCGCCTTGATTGTGACGGCCTTGTCGGCCGGCTGGATGAGCGGCGTCTCGGCGCAGACCCCTGCGCCGGCCGAGCGCAGCGCCATGCACCAGAAGCACCGCATGGAGCAGATGCAGATGAAAATGAAAGAGCGCATCGCCACGATGGCTTCGCGCCTCGAAATCAAGGCTTCCCAGCAAGCGGCCTGGGCGGACTACGTCAAGGCACGCGAGTCGGTGATGGCGAACCGCCCGGCGCGTCCGGCGCGTGATGCCGATGCGGCAACGATCGCCCGCGCCCGCGCGGAGTTCGCTGCAGTGAGGGCGCGCAACGCGGCCGTGATCAGCGACGCAACTGCGAAGCTGCAGGCTGTGCTGGCGCCCGAGCAGCGCAAGGTGTTCGACGAGATGGCGCAGCGCGGTGGGCATCGCGGATCCGGCGGCCATCATGCCAGCCGTGGTGAGCACGGCGGGCGAGGCGGCGACAGCGGACACCGCGGCCACGGCCCGGGCACGGAACCGCGCGCTCCGCGCTAGAAAGCAGCAGTCAATCCCGAGGACGGCGGAGCCGGGAGGACTCCGCCATCCTTGGGATCAGTGTTTCATCGCGCCGTGCTTGGCCGAATGTGCGCTGCCGGCGCCAGCGGCTTCGATGGCAAAGTCCGCCTTGACCTCGCCGGATTTTTCGAAGCGCAACGTCACCGGCACTTTCTCACCCTGTTTGAGCGGCGCCTTGAGTTCGATGAACATCAGGTGAAAGCCGCCCGGCTTGAATTCGACTGCCCCCTTGGCGGGCACATCGACGCCTTTGATTTCGCGCATGCGCATGACGTCCTTGTCCATCGCCATCTCGTGCATCTCGACGCGCGCCGACGCCGGGCTCGTCACGCCGACCAGGCGGTCGCCCGCGACTCCCTTGTTGCGGACGGTCATGTAACCGCCGCCCACCGCTGCACCGGGCGGCGTGGCACGGGCCCAGGGCTTTTCGATCTCCAGATTGCCCTTTGATTGTGCAATCGCACCAACTGCAAACAGGCCGATCGCGAGGCATACGACATACGGCAGGAAGTGCTTTCTCATGGGTGGATTTTAACCCGCCGGCGCCGCGGCGATCCGAGTTCAGTCGAACAACACCGGCACGCCCCTCCGGTCGAACGGCATGAACGCGCCGAAACGACCGCTCTTGACCGACTCGATCATCCGCTCGAGCGCCTGACCGACTTCGTCGCCGCTCGGCGGCCGTCCGTCGCCTCCGGAGAGGCCCGCGACGAACACGACGGCCCAGTCGGCCGAAAATTCGAGCGACTCCTCTACCAGCGCCTCGAAATCGGCTAGTTCGTCGGGACTCTTGTCCACGGACATCAACGGCACCAATGCACCGCCCTGCCCGGCCTCGAATCGGAGGCGCTGGTCAGTGGTGCTGTCTTCGGGCAACTGTGCCCCGGCGAAGACGAACAGGAGCCGCTGCGGCTCAGGCTGCGAATGCGCGGCACGCAGCAAGTCCTCGAAGGTGGCGATCGTCATGATCGCGGCGGCACAGGGCCGCCGGCGCCATCGCAACGGGCCTGCTCAGTCGGAAAGGACTTGTCCATCATGCTCCACGTAGGGATGGTATGGGCCTGTGCCGCTGTGCGAGGCGGCTGAGGCGGGAATGAACCCGCCCTGCTTTACGTCGAAGACGTGGATCTCCCCGTCTTCGATGACGTAGTGCCAACCGTGCAGCGTCAGCCGGTTCTCTTCGACAGCGCGCCGGACCATGGGATAGTCCATCAGGCGCTCGAGTTGCAGCACGACTGCGCGCTGCTCCGTGCGGCGGAAGACTTCGGGACCGGGCCGGACCGGCAGCAGGGCTTCGCTCGCAAGCTCAAGCCAGGCCTTGAGATTGACCGCCTGATCGGAGACGCCTTCGTAGGCCGCGCGAATCGCGCCGCAGTGGCTGTGGCCGCATACGACGATGCGGGTGACCTCGAGATTCAGCACTGCAAACTCGATGGCCGCCGAAGTCCCGTGGTATCCGGCGCGACCGTCGTAGGGCGGAACGAACGCGCCGACGTTGCGCACAATGAACAATTCCCCGGGACCCGTACCCGTGAGGAGATAAGGCACCAGCCGCGAGTCGGAACAACCGATGAACAGGATCGAGGGATGCTGCCCATCCTTGACCAGTGCCTGGAACTGCTCCTGGACACCCGGAAACGTGTGGTCGTGGAATCGGCGCAGGCGCTGCAGCAACTCGTCGGGCACGCACAGTCCTCCGGGTCACTGCACGAGGGGCGTGTCGGCCGCGTCGAGTTCCACGCCTTCCACCTTCGCCGCGCCCGCAAGCAGGCTCAGGTACTGGCGCAGCGCCGTGACGAATGCCTGCTGGCGAAGCGACATCGCCATCGCGCCGCGCACCGCCTCGAACGGCTGCGCCACACCCGGCTCGCGCTCCAGCACTTCGACGATGTGCAGGCCGAATCGGCTGTGTACGAGGCGCGCCAGCACACCGACTTCCGAGCGGCCGAACAGCTCACGAGCGAACTCCGGTGCACAGTCCTCGGTGCCGAGCCACCCCAGGTCGCCGCCCTCGGCGCCGCTCGGGCAGTTGGACCACTTGCGCGCGGCCTCCGCGAAGCGCCCGGACGCCTGGCCGTCGTGGCAGCGCACATCGAGAAAGATCGGCTCGGCGCGCTTGCGTAACGCGACAACATCGACACCCGGCGTCACGGCGAAGAGGATGTGGCGCACCCTTGCACGCTCGCCGGTCCGGTAAGTCGCCTGGTGCGCGGCGTGGTGCCGGCGGCAGGCTTCTTCCCCGGGATCGGGCAGGTTGAGGTTGCGATCGAGCAGCACCTCGATCGCCTCGGACGCGGCTTCGCTGACCACGCCATCGACACTGGGCGCATCCTTGGCCTCGAGCAACCCGGCGGCCTGGGCCGCCTGACGCAACAGTTCGGTGCAGGCCCGCTGGCGAAGCGTCTCCATGGGCAGGGTTTCATCCGGCGCGTGCAGCGCGACGCCGTTGATGCGGGCCATGCTAACTACGGGAATGGCGGCAATCGGCATGTCTTCTCCCTCTGGATTTTTTCAAGCGCCGGTGCGCGGCTGGTTGTGGCCGGCCGGCACATTGAGCCTGCGGCTGCGCACGACCTGGCTGGGACGGAAGAGGTAATACACCGTTGCAAACCCGCTCCATACATGCACCAGGCGGCTGAACGGGAACAAGAGGAAGATCGTCATGCCCAGCACGATGTGCGCCAGGTAGGGCCAGGGCAGCACGGACAGCAGGGTCGCATCGACCGGCCTCAGCGTCATGATGCGCTGGGCCCAGTCGGCCAGGATCAACATCACGCTGCCATCGGTATGCTGAAGCGAAAACGGCAGCGTGACCAGGCCCAGGGTCAGCTGCACCCACAGGATCATCAGGATCGCGATATCGGTACGATGGCTGGTCAAGCGGATGCGGGGATCGAACACGCGCCGATACAGCAGCAAGGTCAGGCCGACAAAGCACACCAGGCCCGCAAGGCCACCGGCCACGACGGCCAGCAATTGTTTGGTCGCCGCACTCATGAACACGCCATACAGCGAATGCGGCGTGAAGAGCCCGACAAGATGGCCGAAGAACAGGAACAGGATGCCGAAATGAAACAGATTGCTGCCCCAGCGCAAAGTCCCCGTGCGCAGCAATTGGGATGAATCGCTCTTCCAGGTGTACTGGTTCTGGTCGAACCGGATCAGGCTGCCGAGCAGGAACACCGTCAGGCAGACGTACGGGTAGACCTGGAAAAGAAAGCCATGTATCGCGCTCATAGTGCCGCTCCTTTCGCAGCCGCGGATCCGCGGACGATATGGATGGGTTGTGGCTGGTCGGGCCTGGCCTGGCCTTTCGAAGAACAGCCGTCGAAGACCACCGGCTCGGCCCAGCTTTCGTCCAGAGGCTCCTCAGGGGGGCGCTTGACCGGTTGCGCCGTTTCACCGGCCAGCTCGAGCAACGCGCCGAGCACCGCTGCATACGGGCTGCCGCGATCCTGGAGGGCGTTGAAGATCGCATTGAAGATATGCGCCATTTCGGAAAGGAACCCCCGGGCCTCGCGCGGCGGCTGGGTCGAGACGAACTCGAGCACGGCCGGCAGGTAGTCGGGCAGTTCGCCCTCCGCGAGGACCAGCCCGGCCTTCTCGTAGGTCTGTCCCAGGTCGATCATGGCCGGGCCGCGCTCGCGCGAATCGCCATGCACATGCTCGAAGAGGTGCAGCGAAGTGCCGCGACCCCGGTCGAACAATTCGACATAGTCGGCCTCGGCTTCGAGAGGCTCGGCGCGCTGGAGCGCATCGATCAACGCATCGAGCTCGGCCAGGCGCGCCTGCGGCAGGGCGCCTTCAGCGTGGGCCAGGCTGCGCATCTCGGCCAGGTGCCCGCGCAGGGGCGCATCCGGGTAGCCGAGCAATGCCGACAGCACGCGCAGGGTCTTTGCCATCGGTCGCGATGGGTTGAATGCGAACATGTTCAAACCTCCGCCTTGATGGGAATGGTGCGCCGCTTCTCGCTGCCGAACAGGCTCGTCTCGCCGGTGCCCTCCGAGCATCCGTTGCCGAACGAGAAGCCGCAACTGCCGCGCACGTTGAAGGTGTTCTCGGCGTATTCACGGTGCGTGCTCGGGATCACGAAGCGGTCCTCGTAGTTGGCGATCGCCATGGTCTGGTACATGTCCTCCACTTCGGCCTGCGTGATGCCGACCTGCTCGAGGACCTTGGTGTTGATGCGCTGGTCGACATGTTTCTCGCGCTGGTACGCGCGCATCGCCAGCATGCGCTCGAGCGCCCGGACCACCGGCACCGTGTCGCCGGCCGTCAGCAGGTTCGCCAGGTACTTGACCGGGATCCTCAACTGGTTGACGTCGGGGATCTCGCCGTTGGCGCCGACATGGCCGGCGTTGGCCGCCGCGCTGATCGGCGAGAGCGGCGGCACATACCAGACCATCGGCAGCGTGCGGTACTCGGGATGCAGGGGCAGGGCGACCTTCCATTTCACCGCCATCTTGTAGACCGGGCTAATGCGTGCGGCTTCCATCCACTTGTCCGGGATGCCGTCGCGCGCGGCCTGGGCGATGACTTCGGGGTCGTCCGGGTCGAGAAAGAGATTGAGCTGCGCTTGGTAAAGGTCGCGATCGTGCTCGACACTTGCAGCCTCTTGAATCCGGTCGGCGTCGTACAGCAGCACGCCGAGGTAGCGGATGCGGCCGACGCAGGTCTCCGAACAGACGGTGGGCTCGCCGGCCTCGATGCGCGGATAGCAGAAAATGCACTTCTCGGCCTTGCCGCTCTTCCAGTTGTAATAGATCTTCTTGTAGGGGCAGCCGCTTACGCACATGCGCCAGCCGCGGCACTTGTCCTGGTCGATTAGCACGATGCCGTCTTCCTCGCGCTTGTAGATCGAGCCCGACGGGCAGCTCGCGACGCACGCCGGGTTGAGGCAGTGCTCGCAGAGCCTGGGCAGGTACATCATGAAGGTGTTCTCGAACTGGCCGTAGATATCCTTTTGGATGTCGTCGAAATTGCGGTCCTTGCTGCGCTTGGAAAACTCGCCGCCGAGGATCTCCTCCCAGTTCGGGCCCCAGACGATCTTGTCCATCTGCTTGCCGGTGATCAGGCTGCGCGGGCGGGCGGTTGGCGTGGCTTTCATCTCCGGCGCGGACTGCAGGTGGCCGTAGTCGAACGTGAACGGCTCGTAGTAGTCGTCGATCTCCGGCAGGTTCGGGTTGGCGAAGATCTTCATCAGGAGCTTCCACTTCGCGCCCTGGCGCGGCTCGATGGCGCCATTGGCCTTTCTCACCCAGCCCCCGTTCCACTTGTCCTGGTTCTCCCATTCCTTCGGGTAGCCGATGCCGGGCTTGGTCTCGACGTTGTTGAACCAGGCGTACTCCATGCCCGGCCGGCTCGTCCAGACGTTCTTGCAGGTGACCGAACAGGTGTGGCAGCCGATGCACTTGTCGAGGTTCAGCACCATGCTGATTTGCGCGCGGATCTTCATGCGACCTCCCCCTGGGCCTGCACCGGCACGATCAGTTCGTCGGCCACCGGCGTGTCCAGCCAGTCGACCCGGTTCATCTTGCGCACCACGACGAACTCATCGCGGTTGGTACCGATCGTTCCGTAATAGTTGAAGCCGTAGCTGAACTGTGCGTAGCCGCCGATCATGTGGGTCGGCTTGAGCACGATGCGCGTCACCGAGTTGTGGATGCCGCCACGCGCGCCGGTGATCTCCGAGCCCGGGGTGTTCACGATCTTTTCCTGGGCGTGGTACATCATCACCATCCCGGGGTTGACGCGCTGGCTGACCACTGCGCGCGCCGCGATTGCGCCGTTGAGGTTGAACAGCTCGATCCAGTCGTTGTCGACGATGCCGGCGCGCTTGGCGTCGTCCTCCGAAATCCACACGCACGGGCCGCCTCGGCTGAGGGTAAGCATCATCAGGTTGTCGGTATACGTGCTGTGGATGCCCCACTTCTGGTGCGGCGTGATGAAGTTCAACGCGATCTCTGGATGGCCGTTGGGCTTGATTCCCTGGATCCCGGCGGTGGTCTTCAGGTCCACCGGCGGCCGGTAGCTGGAGAAGCCTTCGCCGAACGCGCGCATCCACGGGTGGTCCATGTAGAACTGCTGGCGCCCGGTCAGCGTGCGCCAGGGAATCATCTCGTGCACGTTGGTGTAACCGGCGTTGTAGGAGACGGTTTCGCTCTCGATGCCGCTCCAGGTCGGCGATGAAATGATCTTGCGCGGCTGCGCCTGGATGTCGCGAAAGCGGATCTTCTCGTCCTCGCGGTGGATCGCCAGGTGTGTGTGGTCGCGCCCAGTCTGCTTGCCCAGGGCCTGCCACGCCTTAACCGCGACCTGGCCATTGGTTTCCGGCGCCAGCATCAGGACAACTTCGGCGGCGTCGATATCGGACTCGATTTTGGGCATGCCCATGGATACGCCCTCCGCGCCGACCAGGCCGCTCAGCTCCCCGAGTTGCCTCACTTCGGCCTGCGTGTTCCAGGCGATGCCCTTGCCGCCGTTGCCGACCTTGGCCATCAGCGGCCCCAGCGCGGTGAAGCGCTTGTACACATTGGGGTAGTCGCGCTCCACCACCTGCAGGTTCGGCGCGGTCTTGCCGGGAATCAGCTCGCACTCGCCCCGCTTCCAGTCCTGCACTTCGAAAGGCTGCGCAAGTTCCGCGGGGCTGTCATGCATCAGCGGGGTTAAAACGAGCTCGCGCTCAACGCCCAAGTGGCCGACGCAGACCTCGCTGAACTTCTTCGCGAACCCCTTGTAGATGTCCCAGTCGCTCCTCGATTGCCAGGCGGGATCCACCGCGGTGGACAACGGGTGGATGAACGGGTGCATGTCGCTGGTATTGAGGTCGTTCTTCTCGTACCAGGTGGCCGTGGGCAGCACGATGTCGCTGTAGAGGCACGTGGTGCTCATGCGGAAGTCGAGCGTCACCAGCAGGTCGAGCTTGCCTTCCGGCGCCTTGTCATGCCAGAGGACTTCCGCCGGCTTGGCCTCTTCGGCGCCCAGGTCCTTGCCCTGCACGCCGTTGCTGGTCCCGAGGAGGTGCTTGAGGAAATACTCGTGGCCCTTGCCTGAAGAGCCCAGCAGGTTCGAGCGCCAGACGAACAGGTTGCGCGGCCAGTTGGCCGGGTTGTCCGGATCGGTGCAGCTCATCTTCAGCGAACCGTCCTTGAGGCCCTTGACCGCGTAGTCCCGGGGTTCCATGCCGACGGCATTGGCGTCCCGCACTACCTGCAGCGGATTGGTCTGCAACTGGGGCGCGGAGGGCAGCCAGCCCATGCGTTCGGCGCGCACGTTGTAGTCGATCATGCTGCCGGCGTACGCCTTCTTGTCGGCCAGGGGCGAGATCACTTCGGCCAGATCGAGTTTTTCGTAGCGCCACTGGTCGGTATGCGCGTAGAAGAAGCTGGTGCTGTTCATCTGGCGCGGCGGACGGATCCAGTCGAGCGCAAAGGCGAGCGCCGTCCACCCGGTCTGCGGCCGCAGCTTCTCCTGGCCGACGTAGTGCGCCCAGCCGCCGCCGCTCTTGCCGATGCAGCCGCACATCATCAGCATGTTGATGACGCCGCGGTAGTTCATGTCGCTGTGGTACCAGTGGTTCATCGCCGCACCGATGATCACCATCGAGCGGCCTTGCGTCTTGTGGGCGTTCTCGGCGAACTGCCGCGCCACCGTGATCAGCTGCGCTCGCGGCGTGCCGGTGATTCGCTCTTGCCAGGCCGGCGTATAGGGCGTGTCGTCGTCGAAGTCCTTCGCCGCAAGTTCGCCTGACAGCCCGCGGGCCACGCCGTAGTTCGCGACCTGGAGATCGAACACGGTCGCGACCAGCGCTTCGCGCCCCTCGCCCGCCTTGCCCAGCGGGATACGCTGTACCGGCACCGTGCGGACCAGCACATCACCGTTCTCGCCTTTGAGGACGTTGTTCGGAAAGTGCTCCCTTTCGATGCCGCCGAAATACGGAAAGCCGACCTTGGCCGTCTCCGTGCTTGGCTTTTCGCCTTCCAGCAGGGAGAGCTTGAGCTTCACTTCGCGGCCGTGATGCGCTTCCTTCGCCTCCAGGTTCCATTGGCCCTGATCCGCGCGCCCGTCCGGGCCCCAGCGAAAGCCGATCGCCCCATTGGGAAGCACGACTTCGCCTGCCGCATCGACTGCGAGCGTCTTCCACTCCGGGTTGTTGGCCTGGCCGAACTGGCCCTCGAGGTCCGAGGCGCGCAGGTACCGGTCGGGCACCAGGACGACTTCGCCCTCGGGCAGGGTGTGCTTCTTCAGCATCACCAGCATCGGCATGTCGGTGTAGCGGCGAACGTAGTCGTCGAAGTAGGCGCTGCGCTCGCCCTGGTCGGGGAAGTAGAACTCCTTGAGGATTACATGGCCCATTGCCATCGCCACGGCCGCGTCGGTGCCTTGCTTGGGATGCATCCAGATGTCGGCCAGCTTGGCGACCTCGGAGTAGTCCGGCGTCACCGCCACGGTCTTGGCGCCCTTGTAGCGCACCTCGGTGAAGAAGTGCGCGTCCGGGGTGCGCGTCTGCGGCACGTTGGAGCCCCATGCGATGATGAAGCTGGAGTTGTACCAGTCGGCCGACTCGGGCACGTCGGTCTGCTCGCCCCAGACCTGCGGGCTGGCCGGCGGCAGGTCGCAATACCAGTCGTAGAAGCTCATGCACACGCCGCCGATCAGGCTCAGGTATCTCGAGCCGGCTGCGTAACTCACCATCGACATCGCGGGAATCGGCGAGAACCCGATCACCCGGTCCGGGCCGTGCTTCTTGATCGTGTAGACGTTTGCGGCCGCGACGATTTCGTTGACCTCGTCCCAGGAGGAACGCACGAAACCGCCCAGGCCGCGCACCTTCTGGTAGTCGCGCCGTTTGGCGTCGTCCTCGACGATCGATGCCCACGCCTCCACCGGCGCATGGGACCGGCGCGCCTCGCGCCAGCTCTTTAGCAGCCGGCCGCGCACCATCGGGTACTTCACCCGGTTGGCGCTGTAGAGGTACCAGCTGTAGCTCGCGCCGCGCGCGCATCCGCGCGGCTCGTGGTTGGGCATGTCCCAGCGCGTGCGCGGGTAGTCGGTCTGCTGGGTCTCCCAGGTCACGATCCCGCCCTTCACGTAGATCTTCCAGGAGCACGACCCGGTGCAGTTCACGCCGTGCGTGGAGCGCACGATCTTGTCGTGCGCCCAGCGGTTGCGATAGGCGTCCTCCCAGGTGCGGTCCTCGCCGGTGACCACGCCATGGCCGTCGGAGAAGGTTTCGCGCGGCTGCGAAAAGTAGCTGAGTCGATCGAGGAAGTGGCTCATTGATGGATCTCCGGGATTGCGTTGCTCAGGGGTTCTTGACGTACGCGCCGGCGCGCAGGTAGAACCACCAGTTGACGATCAGGCACAGCGCGTAGAACACCGCGAAACCGTACATCGCGAACTGCGGGGTGCCGGCCTTGATCTGGTCGCCGATCACGATCGGCGCAACGAACGCCCCGTAAGCCGCCACCGCGGAAGTCCATCCCAGCACCGGGCCGGCCTGCTGGCGATCGAAGATCACGCCGATGCTCCGGAAGGTCGAGCCGTTGCCGATGCCGCTGGCGAAGAACAGCACGATGAACAGTCCGAGGAATGCCGGGAAGTACTGCTCCGGCGTGGCCGAAGCGTAGGCCTTCATCATCACGTAGCCCACCGCGACGGAAGCGGCCACCATCACCGCCGAGATGACCTGGGTGACGATCGATCCGCCGACTTTGTCCGAGATCCAGCCGCCGATCGGGCGCACCGCCGCGCCGACGAAGGGGCCGATCCACGCATAGGCGAGCACGCTCGGCGCGTTCGGGTTGTGCTGCACGTGCTGCATCACGCCGCCCGCGTCGGGCATATGGCTCACGCCGAAAATCACCTTCATCGAAAGCGGCAGGGCCATCGAGAAGCCGATGAACGAGCCGAAGGTCACGATGTACAACGCGGTCATCGACCAGGTGTGCTTGTTGCCGAAGATTTCGAACTGCTTGGCGACGTTCTGCTTCATCGTGCCGAATGCCGCGAGCTTCATCACCAGCAGCGCGCTCACGATGTCGAGAGGGATGGCCACCCACATGCTGATGAGACCCAGGCCCGTCGGCTTCGGCAGGTACAGGTACAGCCCGAGGATGGACGGCACGAAGGCGAGCGTGTAGAGGTACGTGATCTTGGCGAAGGCGACCAGCGGGTGCCCGGTGTCGGCGGAAACCGTCTTCAGGTTGTTCATGCCCATCCAGCACAGCACCGAGAGGGGCACCAGGGAGAGCAGCCAGGCGAACCCTGCGTTCTGGATCCAGGTGGGCGTGCCCGCGGCGATCTTGCCGAAGATCCAACCGCTGTCCTTCAGCAGCGTCATCGACTCGCCCGCGAAACTGCCGAAGATCCCCGCGGTCATCACCAGCGGAATCACGACCTGCATGGTGGTCACGCCGAAGTTGCCCAGCCCGGCATTGAGCCCCAGCGCGGTGCCCTGCAACCGCTTCGGGAAGAAGGTGCTGATGTTGGACATCGAACTGGCGAAGTTTCCACCGCCTACCCCACACCACAGCGCCATGAGCTGGAAAGCCCACAGCGGCCAGTCCTTGTGCTGCAGAACGATTCCGGTGCCGAGTGCCGGCGCGAGCAGCATTGCAGTGGTCAGGAAGATGGTGTTGCGCCCCCCGGCGAGGCGGATCAGGAACGACGCGGGAATGCGCATCGTCGCGCCCGAGATCCCGGCAATGGCCGTCAGGGTGAACAACTCGGCCTGGCTGAACGGGAAGCCGAGATTCATCATCTGCACCGTGATGATTCCCCACATGCCCCAGACCGCAAAGCCGCACAGCAGTGCGGGAACCGAGATCCAGAGGTTTCGATAGGCGACCTGCCTGCCGGTCGACTCCCAGAACGCCTCGTCCTCGGGGCGCCAGTCGGCGATGTCCGTGCCGCCCGCAGGCGGCTTCCCGGCTACCCGCGCCACAGGCTGGCTGCTCGCGTTTGCGGTTGTCATGGTGTTTGCGTCCGGGTGATTGCGGGGAATTTCAGGAGAAATGGGCCGGTTCCGGGTGCTTGCGGCCGAGCTCGGCGCCCATCGGCCGGACTTCGGAGAAATACATCCACATGAGGGACACCCACACGATGCCGAACATCAGCATGAACGCGGAGGAGCGCACGCCGGTCAGGTCCACCAGCGCGCCGAACATGATCGGCAGGATGAAGCCGCCCATGCCGCCGGCCAGCCCCACCACGCCGGACACCACGCCGATGTTCTTCGGGTAGTCGTCGGAGATGTACTTGAACACCGAGGCCTTGCCGATGGCGAAGGCGATGCCCATCGTGAACATGATCACGGTGAAAAGGAAGGAGTTGAGCCCAATGTGAAACGTCTTCGGCCCGTTGACCGTCTGGATCGTGAAGTCGGTCTGCGGATAGGACAGGAAGAACAGGCAGACCAGCGCGATCCAGAGCACCCACCAGGTCACCGAGTGCGCGCCGTACTTGTCTGAAAACCAGCCGCCCATGGCGCGAAGCACGCCGCCCGGGATGCTGAAGGCCGCCGCCAGCACGGCCGCGGACTGGATATCGAACCCGTATTCCGAGATGTAGTACTTGGTCATCCACAACGAAAGGGCCACATACCCGCCGAAGACGATCGAGTAGTACTGGCTGTAGCGCCAGACGGTCGGGTCCTTCAGCACCAGCAGTTGCTCCCTCACCGTGGCCGTGGCCGCACCGGTGGAGTGCTCGGCGTCGGTATAGGTAAAGAACCAGAACAGGACCGCAGTGACGAGCATCATCACGGCATACACCTGCGGCACCATCGCCCAGCCGAAGGCCACGACAATGCTTGGTGCGATGAGCTTGTTGACCGCGGCGCCGGTGTTCCCCGCGCCGAAGATGCCCATCGCGAGTCCCTGGCGCTCCTTGGGGAACCAACGCGCGCAGTAGGCAATGCCCACCGTGAAGGAACCACCGGCCACACCGACGAACAGTCCGGTCACGAGGAAATGCCAGAACTCGGTGGCCCAGGAGATCATCCAGATCGGCACCACCGTGGACAGCATGAGGATGAAGAACACGATGCGGCCGCCGTAACGGTCGGTCCACATGCCGAGAGGCAACCGGATCAGCGAACCGGTCAACACCGGCAAGGCCACCAGGATGCCGAACTGGGTCTCGTTAAGGCCGAGGTTCTGCTTGATCGGGATGCCGATCACGGCAAACATCATCCAGACCATGAAACACACGGTGAATGCCGTTGTGCTTGCCGTGACTACCGACCAGGACTTGTAAGTCTGCGATGCCATGCTCTGCCCTCACCTTTTCGATCTGCCGCATCGAAGTCTGCGCGAGAGGCATTGCCGCCATTTGATCTAGATCAAGTGAAGATGTATTTCGCGTATACCTTCAAAAGCACAGTCTTAAAATAATCGCCATGAGACTGACCAGCTTCACGGACTACACACTCCGCGTGCTCCTGTACCTCGGCGCGCGCGGGGAAGAGGCGCAGCTGGCGACCATCGGCGACATCGCGGGCGCGTACGGCATTTCCGAGAATCACCTGAAGAAAGTCGTCCACCACCTCGCGAAGAAGGGTTACATCCGGACGACGCGCGGCAAAGGCGGCGGCATGGAACTGGCACGAGCGCCCGAACAAATCAACCTTGGCAAGGTCGTACGCGGCGCCGAGGAAGACCGGTCGCTGGTGGATTGCCTTCCGGAAGGAGGCCCCCCCTGCGTGATCCTGCCGGCCTGCACCTTGCCGCGCATCCTTGCCAATGCCCTGGGCGCGTTCTTCGCTGAACTGGACAAGTACACGCTGGCCGACCTCGTGCGCCCGCCGGGTCCGCTGGTGAAGATATTCACCGCCCCAAGCTCTCGACGCTGACGGCGTCTACGGACCCCCACTTAGCGTCTTCCATTTCCTGGAGCTTCCTCCAGAACACCTTGCCGGTGCCGGTCTTGGGCAGCTGGTCGACGAACTCGACAACGCGCGGATACTTGTAGGCGGCCATCTTCTCTTTCGCCCACCCGATGATGTCCTCGGCCGTGGCCTTGCCGCGCGACGCGGCCTTGAGCACCACCATCGCCTTAACTGTCTCGCCCCGGTAGGCGTCACTCGTCGAGATGACGCAGGCCTCCTGGATGTCCGGGTGCGCATACAGCATCGCCTCGACCTCGGCCGGCCAGACCTTGAAGCCGGAAGCGTTGATCATGCGCTTGAGGCGATCGGTGATGAAGAAATAGCCTTCCTCGTCGTGATAGCCGAGGTCCCCGGTGCGGAAAAACGGGTGGCCGTCGAACTCGATGAACGTGTCCCGGGTCGCCTGCGGCTGCTTCCAGTAGCCGCCGAAGACCTGCGGTCCGCGGCAGATGATCTCGCCGACCTCGTTCGGCCCGAGCTCGACGAGCGTCTCCGGATCGATCACGCGCGAATCGGTGTCGAAGTACGGGATGCCTGCGCACTGCTTCTTCGGCCGGTGCACCGGGTTCACATGCGTCGGCGCGGCGGTTTCGGTCAGGCCGTACCCCTCGATGTAGGGCAGGCCGATTTTCTCCTCGAGCTTCCTTGCCACCGCTTCGGGCATCGAGGCACCCCCGCCGCCGACGCGCGTAAGGCTCGAAAGGTCGTACTGGTCGAGCCGGGGATTAGCGAGGAAATCGATGAGCATCGCCGTGATGTTGGTCCAGCCGGTGATCCGGCAGCGCTGGATCAGCTCCCCCGCGCAATCCCGGTCCCAGCGCGTCATCAGCACTACCGTTGCGCCGACAATGATCGGCGTGTTCATGTTCCCCTGCATGCCGGTGACATGAAACATCGGCAATACCCCGAGCACAACGGAGTTGCTGCTGGCCGTGCCCCAGTAGACGCCGCCGTTCGCCGTGCACATGATCGTCGAATGCGGGTGCATGCAGCCCTTGGGCTTGCCCGTGGTGCCGGAGGTGTACGCCAACACAGCGAGATCGCCGGCACCGGCGAGGTGCTCACTTGGCGCGATGCCCTCCGCGAGCGCGTCCGACCACAGCGTAACTTCCCTGCGCGGGGCGTCCATTCGAGGCGCGCGAACGAAGTCCGGCAGCGACAGGTCGGTCTGCGGATCGATGTAGTCTGAATAGGCCGCGAGGATGCAATGCGTGAGGCCCGCGTCCCCGAGCAGCGGCTCGGCCTGGGACAAGAGCTCCTGCCCGGCGAGGATCACTTTCGCCCCGCTATCCTCGACGTAATGACGCAGCTCTTCGCTGCGATTCATCGGGTTGACCGGCACCACCGCTGCGTCGGCTCGCAGGATTGCGTAGTAGCCGATAACGAACTGGGGACTGTTCTGCATGTAGAGCAGCACGCGATCGCCCCGCTTGACGCCGCAACGCTGAAGGTAGCCCGCAAGCGCGCACACTTCCGCGTCCATGCGCGCGTAGCTGATATCTGCGCCGTAGTAGTGGATCGCGGCTTTTTCGGCGTAGCGGCGCGCGCTCACATACAGGTTGAAATACAGGCTCGTCTGCGGCACCGCCAGGCTTTTGGGCAGTCCCGGCGGCCAATGGGGATAGTGGCGGGTGAACATGCCTACACCAAGTACTTGGCAACGGCCTTTTCGTCCCAACGCATGCCCACACCGGGAACCGAAGGCGTGACGATGTGGCCGTCCTTGACGACGACGGGCGCTTCGAGAATCGGCGAAGCCCAATCCACGTACTCGAGCCAGTGGCACGTCGGCGTGACCGCAAGCAGGTGGCAGCTGAATTCGGGGAACAGGTGTGACGACATTTCCAGTCCCGCGCCCTGCGCAAGCGCCGCGGCGCGCATCCACCCGGTCACGCCGCCAATGCGCTGCGCATCGGGCATGACGTAGTCACAGGCACCGGCGGCCAGCGCCTGCGCCATCTGTTCGGGACCCATGAAGTTTTCGCCGATCTGCACCGGGGTGGCCAGCTCCGCGGCGATGCGCGCGTTGCCGTCGAAGTCGTCCGCGCGCGTCGGCTCCTCGATCCAGTACAAGCCACCCTCGTCCTCCAGCATGCGCCCGCGCAGGATCGCGTCGTTGACCGTCAGCGCCTGGTTGAAGTCGCACATCAAGGTGACCCCGGGGCCGATGGCCTTCTTGACGGCCTTGAGCGCTGCGACATCCTCTTTCGCCTCCGGCCGGCCCAGTCGAAGCTTGACCGCGGAAAACCCCTCCTTCACCAGCGCCTCGGCCTCCTTCGCCAGCGGCTTGACGGCCATGATGCCGAGGCCCTTGGAGTTATAGGCACGCACCGGCCGGGGCGTTCCGCCGAGCACCTTGACCAGCGGCTGGCCGACGCTTTGCGCGTACGCGTCCCAAGCCGCCATGTCGATCCCGGCCATGGCGAACAGCACGATGTTATGGACGCCGAGCAGCGTGTGCTTCTGGCGCAGCTTCTTCTCGATCTCGAAGGGCGCGACCGCGTCGCCTGCGATCATCTCGCCCATCGATTCGCACAGGGCGACGATGGCCTTGAGATTGTGCCGGCCGATCGCGAACAGGTAGGCGCGGCCGGTGATCCCCGCGGTGGTTTCGAGGTCCAGCAGCACGAGCGGCGCGATGCTCACCGCCCCGGTGCTGGTCTGCAGCGGCAGGCGCATCGGCACAGCCACGGCGCGCACGCGCAAGCTGCGAATGTTGAGTTTCGAATCTTTCAAGTCGGCTCCTCCTCAGGAGATGCGGTTTGCCTTCCGTCGGGTTTCTAGCGCCCGCGAAAAACCGGCTTGCGCTTCTCCATGAAGGCCTTGCGCCCCTCGAGATAGTCTTCGCTCAACGCGCAGCGTTCGATCGCTGCAAGGCCTTTGGCCACGTCCGGCTCGCCCGTGGGCCGCACAAACTCCTCGATCATGATCTTTGAGGCTGCGATCGTGAGCGGTGCGTTGGTGGCCATCCCGGCTGCGATATCGCGCACAAAGCTTTCGAGACCGTCCACCGGCAGCACGCGATGCACCAGCCCGATCGACAGGGCTTCGGCCGCGCTATAGCGGCGACCTGTGAAGAATATCTCACGCGTATTGGCATGCCCCACGGTTTCGACCAGCCGCTTGATGCCGTCGATGCCGTAGCCCAGCCCCAGCCGCGCCGCCGGGATGGCGAACTGCGCGTCGTCGCTGCAATAGCGAAGGTCGCACGCGAGCGAAATCTCGACGCCGCCGCCAAAGCAATAGCCCCGGATCATCGAGACGACCGGCTTGTCCGAGCGCTGCAACGCATGCAGCGCAACGTCGAGCAGGCTGTCGTACGCGGAGACCTTGTCGGAAGTCTCGCGCGCCTCGTCGAACTCCGAAATGTCGGCGCCTGCCGCGAAGGCCTTCTCGCCCTCCCCGCGAAGGATCACCACACGCACTTCGGGATCGGCATCGAACTGGGCCATGGCTTTCGGAAACGTGGCCCACATGCCGCTCGAGATCGCGTTCAGGCGTCCCGGGTTGTCGATCACGAGCCAGCCGATCGCGCCGTCCTTCTCGGCCCTGACGCGCCCTGCCATCAGGCGCGCCCCGCCATCTTCGGCTTGCCCTCGGGGCCGAACACCGAACCGAGCGCGGCGCGCGGATCGCGCGCACCCCAGCGTCCGGATTCGACCTGGTGCAGGAAGTCGCCCATGAGCTGGTTGAAGAGCGCCGGTTCCTCGAGGTTGATGCCGTGCCCGCTCCTGGGCAGCACCGCCAGTCCCGATTTGGGGATTGCGCGCTTCATCAGCAGCGAAGGCTCGAGGCACGCCTCGTCTTCGTCCCCGGTCATGATCAGCGCCGGGACGTCGATCGCCGCCATCTGCCCGGTCATGTCGTAGATACAGGGACGGCGTCCCTGGTAGCCGAGCGAGCAGTTGGCCGAGCCCTCGGGGGAGTGCTCGGCAAGCTGGCGCGCGAATTCTGCAAACCCGCGCGGATCCTTGTTCTGGAACTGGATGCGCGTCGGGCCGTGTCCGTACGTTGCAGCCATCTTCTCCATGCCTTCGCCTCGGATGCGCTCGGCCAGCGCCACTGCGTCGGCCTGGAACTGCTTGTAGAGGGCAGGGTGCGCGCCCGAGCCGCACCCTGCGATCGTGAGTGACAGCGCCCGGGCAGGCTTGCCCTTCTTGCAGTACTCCATGCCGAAATGCAGTGTCGCGAACCCGCCCATCGACAGGCCGACCACGTGCGGCGCAGGCAGCTCGAGGGCGTCGATCACCGATCGGATGTCGTCGCGCCAGCGCTCCTGCGAATAGCTTTCGAAATTCTTCGGCACGTCGGAGGGCACGTAGCCCCTGGCGCTATAGGTGATGCAGCGGTAGTTGCGCGAGAAATAGCGGACCTGCGGCTCCCAGCTGCGATGGTCGCCGGCGAACTCGTGCACGAACACGATCGGCGTCCCGGTGCCGGTATCCTCGTAGTACAGCTTTACTCCGTCGTCGGTGGTGAGATGGGGCATGTGAAAGTCTCGTTTCGTGGAGGGGCGGACGAAGGTAGAGTGTCCGCACGTTGGCTCGCATTTTTCAATCCAGCGGCAAGCCTACCCAAATTCACGCCGCTCACATAGAGGAATTTCATGGACCTGAACCTGAAGGGAAAGCGCGCCCTGGTGACCGGCGGATCGAAGGGCATCGGCAAGGCCAGCGCGCAGGTGCTGGCCGAAGAAGGCTGCTCGGTCATGATCGCCTCGCGCGACGGCGCGGCGCTCGAGGCGGCCGCTGCGGACATCAAGTCGAAGACCGGCGCCGAGGTGAAGTGGAAGGCCGCCGACCTTTCGCAGCGCGGTGCTGCCGAGGAACTCGCGAAGTGGGCTGCGCAGTCCGGACCCGTCGACATCCTTGTCAACAACGCGGGCGCGATCCCCGGAGGCGACCTGCTCAAGGTGGACGAGGACACGTGGCGCAAGGCTTGGGACCTCAAGGTGTTCGGCTACATCAATCTCACGCGCGCCGTGTATGCGCAGATGAAGGAGAAAAAGAGCGGCGTGATCGTGAACGTGCTCGGCAACGCCGGCGAGAAGCTCAACGCGGCCTATATAGCAGGCTCCGCCGCAAACGCCGGCCTCATGGCTTTCACGCGCGCGCTCGGCGGGGCTTCGCACGCCGACGGCATCCGCGTAGTCGGCGTGAGCCCGGGGCCCGTAGCGACCGATCGGCTGCTTTCGTTGTACAAACAGATGGCTGCAACCAAGCTCGGCGACGCCAACCGGTACGAGGAGCTCTTTACGGGAATGGCATTCAATCGCCCGGCCACGGCCGAGGAAATCGCGTGGACGGTGGCGTTTACGGCGTCCGATCGCTCGTCCTACACGACCGGCATCTACATCACGATCGACGGGGGGCTGGCCGCGCGCTCGTGACGAAAGAATAAGATTATATTCAGGAGAGCTAGATCCAGAGCGGCCATCCTGGCAATATGGTTGCCTATTTACGCATAAAAGTGGCTTTTGTCATCTTTCGACAACCTGAGCCTTCGGATACCAAGAAAGGAAATTGAATGGATGGAGCCGTACGAATGAGTATCCCGTCAGAAGACGTCCGGCAGGCGTCCGGCGTGGAGGACGTATAGGCGTGGTATCGCGGAAAAAGATCGTTTTGGCTCCGGTTATTTCCGCGAAAGGCTTGTTCGACCGCGTGGTCGTGATTCTCGAACAGGCCCGTGCCCGTGTGGTCCGTTCCGTGAACAGCGAGATGGTGCTTGCCTACTGGCACATCGGGCGCGAGATCGTTCAGGTGCTGCAAAGAGGCGACGACCGGGCGGCGTACGGCCAGAGGGCGCTGGAATCCCTGTCGGGACGGCTGTCTGCCCGCTACGGGAAGGGCTTCTCCGTCACCAACCTTCGCTACTTCCGGCTTTTCCATCAGGTTTATTCCGATCGCATTCCCGAGATTCATCACAAGGCTAGTGATGAATTCGCGCCGGGCGCCGGCATTGTGCGAAAGCATCACAAGGCTGGTGATGTTTTGGATGATCTGTCGTCGGCGGTTGAACATGCCGATCGGATACGCGGCTTTGCGTCCGGCCTGAGTTGGTCGCATTACCGGGCACTTACAAAGGTCGAGCACCGGGCCGAGCGATTGTTCTACGAAATCGAGGCTGATAAGGAGGGCTGGAGCGTTCCCCACCTGGAGCGGCAGATTCACACCATGTTGTTCCCCCGGCTGATCAAGAGCCGGGACAAGGCCGGGCTGCTCGCCCTGGCAACGCGCGGGCAGGCGCTCGAAAGGCCCGTCGATGTGCTCAAGGATCCGTATGTGCTGGATTTCCTGGAGTTGCCCGACGGAGAGCGACTCCACGAAACGACCCTCGAGTCGGCCATCATCGCGAAACTCCAGGCCTTCCTTCTCGAACTGGGGAAGGGCTTCGCGTTCGTCGCCCGGCAGAAGCGCGTGGCCTATGAGGACGAACACTTCTACGTCGATCTCGTGTTCTACAACTGCATCCTGAAGTGCTATCTGCTTATCGATCTGAAAGTCGGCAAGCTGAGCCACCAGGACATCGGGCAGATGGACAGTTATGTGCGCATGTTCGATGACCAATTCACAACCGAAGGCGACAACCCTACCATCGGTTTGATTCTGTGTGCCCAGAAGAACGATGCCATTGCCAAGTATTCCGTTCTAAGCGAGAACAAGCAGATCTTCGCTGCCAAGTATCTGAAGGTCCTCCCGACGGAGGCGGCGCTGCGGCGTGAACTCAAGCGCGAACGCCGATTGCTGGAGATGCACCGTCCGACTGCCGGCAAGGCCGGGGAGAACTCCTGATGGCAACCGACCATCGCACCGAACTCGCCGGCATCAAGCGCTTTGACCAGCTCATCCGCTACCTGCGCGACCGCATGGGCTGGCCAATCGACGGTGGCGACTTCGAGGAACTCACCTTCGAGTACACGCCGGAAGAGTTCGGCATCGTCCGGCGCTACAAGCGGCCGTCCGAGAAAGTATAACATTTATTTTCAGATAGCTAGCAGGCAAGCCACTCTCCGGCTAATCCTTTTGCCTGAAACGGAAAAACGCGCTCAGGCCACCGGGCGCAGCTCGAACCCAACGCACGGGAAGCGCACTTGCACCGACCCTGCCCGCGGGTCGGTGCAGCGGACGACGATCTCGTCGGCCGACGCCGTCAGCAGCACGCCCTTGACCGGGTCGGACGCGGGATGCAGGACGATACCGGACATCGCGGTTTTCCTTCGGTGGCATCGCCGCGCAGCGGCGCGGCCGCTTCGAATCCTAGGCTATCATTCGCTCCCCTGTCGCCCGACCCGCGAAACGCCCATGAAAGCAGTCCTGTGCAAGGCCTTCGGCCCGCCCGAAACGCTCGTCTACGAAGATGTACCCTCGCCGGTTGCGGGCAAGGGCGAAGTCGTGGTGACGGTCAAGGCGGCGAGCGTGAATTTTCCCGATGTGCTGATCATCGAGAACAAGTACCAGTTCAAGCCGCCCCTGCCCTTTTCGCCCGGCAGCGAGTTTGCAGGCGTGGTGAAGGCCGTCGGCGAGGGCGTGACCAATTACAAACCCGGCGACAAGGTCATCGCCTTCACCGGCGCGGGCGCATTCGCCGAGGAGGTCAAAACCGAAGCCGACCGCCTCATCCCGATGCCCGAGGGCATGGACTTCGAGACGGCCGCGTCGTTCATCCTCACTTACGGCACCTCGGATCATGCGCTGCGCGACCGCGGCGAGCTCAAGGCCGGCGAGACGCTGCTCGTTCTCGGGGCCGCCGGGGGCGTGGGCATCGCGGCCATCGAGATCGGCAAGGCGCTCGGCGCCAAGGTCATCGCCTGCGCATCAACCGCGGACAAGCTCGACGTGTGCAAGCAGCATGGGGCGGACGAGCTCATCAACTATTCGACTGAAGACATGCGAGAGCGCATCAAGACGATCACCGGTGGCAAGGGCGTGGACGTGGTGTACGACCCGGTCGGGGGCAGCTATACCGAGCTCGCGCTGCGCTCCACTGCATGGCGCGGCCGCCTGCTGGTGGTGGGGTTCGCCGCCGGCGACATTCCGAAGATCCCCCTCAACCTCACCCTGCTCAAGGGCTGCTCGATCGTCGGCGTGTTTTGGGGCGATTTCACCAAGCGCCAGCCGAAGGAGTTCATCCAGAGCGTGGTGCTGCTCGGCAAGTGGTATCGCGAGGGCAAGCTCAAGCCCCACATCTCGGCGAAATTTCCGCTGGCGAAGGCGGCCGACGCGCTCAAGATGATGGCGGCGCGGCAGGTGAAGGGCAAAGTCGTCCTGATTCCCTGAGAGCGACCGGTATGACGAAGCTGACCGACTACGGCATGGAGGTTGCACCGCTTGGCGCTGCGGAGTTCGAAGCGTTCGCCCGCAGCGAGGCCGCGCGGTTCGCGGTCATCGCGCGCGACACCGGATTCAAGCTGGACCAATAGGCAGGCGCATGGGCGAAAAGATCCTCGTAATCGGTGCCGGCGCAATTGGCGCGTTTTATGGGGGCGTGCTTGCAAAGGCGGGATGCGAAGTCTCCGCCGTGGCGCGCTCGGATTTCGACGCGGTCACGGCCGGCGGCTACCGCATCGAGAGCCACCTCGGCGACCTGTCGTGGCGGCCGGCGCAGGTCGTGCGTTCGGCCGCCGACTACAAAGGGCCGGCCGATTTCCTCTTCGTGTGCGTGAAACTTACGGCGCAGACCGATCCGGTCGCGCTGATGCGCCCGGCGGTAGGCAAGGACACTGCAATCGTCTTCGTGGCGAACGGCATCGACATCGATGCGCCGGTCGCGGCGGCCTTTCCGGACAACGAGCTTGTTTCCGGCGTCGCCTATGCGGCGGTGAGCCGCGAAGGCGGCGTGATCAAGCATCACTCGCAGTACACGCGCCTCGTGCTAGGCCGTTACCCGGGTGGTTTGTCGGCCAGGGCCACGCGCCTGGCCGAACTCATCAAGCAAGGCGGTTCGAGCAGCGTGGCGACCGAGGATATCGTGGGCGCCCGCTGGCAGAAGTGCGCATGGAACACGGTGTTGAACCCGGTCTCCGCGCTTGGCGGCGGTCTGGGGACGCAGGACATGCTGGCAAGCGATGCCACGACCGGCTTCGTGCACGAGGCGATCGAGGAGTTCGCAGCGATCGCGGCGGCGGCGGGCCACCCCATCCCGGCCGACACGGCAGACAAGCTGATTGCCGGCACGCGCAAGCTGCCGAATTACGTGTCGAGCATGGGACAGGACCAGCTCGCCGGACGCCCGATGGAGACCGAGGCGCTGCTCGGCAACGTTGTCCGCATCGCGCGCAGGCACGGCGTGCCGGCAACGCGCCTCGAGACGCTTTATGCGCTGCTGAAGATGGCGGAGCAGCGCTCCGCGAGCTGATTCAGGAAGTGCGCGGGTCTTCGGCAGGAAGCGAGCCGTCGCCAGGCCCGAGCGGGCGCTGCATCGTCACCGTGTCCACCCAGCGGCCGAACTTGAAGCCGGTGGAGCGAAGCGTTCCCGAGCGCAGGAACCCAAGGCTGGCGTGCAGCTGGATCGAGCCGGCGTTGCCGCTGTCGCCGATCACCGCAATGAGCTGGCGGTAGCCAAGCGCGGTGCAGCGCTCGATGAGCACGGCGAGCAGCGCCTTGCCGATGCCCTTGCCGAGCATACCGTCTCTTACGTAGATCGAATCCTCCAGCGCGAAGCGGTAGGCCGAGCGCGCGCGGAACAGGTTGCAGTACCCATAGCCGACGACGCTGTTGCCGGTCACGGCTGCGAGATACGGCAGGCCGCGCGAGCCGACTTCCTCGAAGCGGCGGCGCATTTCCTCGAGGTCAGGCGGAACCTCCTCGAAAGACGCGAGGCCATGCAGCACATGGTGCGCGTAGATCGACTGGATCGCGGGCAGGTCGGCCGGCGTGGCCGGCCGGATGAGGGGTTGCGCCGGCACGGGGGAGCCTGCGGGATCAGCGGGCGTAGTCGGGCTCCTCGCGATCGAGGATGCGCTTGAGCGCGCCGAAATGCGCGCCTGCATACACGCTGTTCTGCTCGAGGAGCAGCTCATAGGTTGCGCGGGCGACCTCGCGGGTCACGGGCCGCAGCTTGCGGCCGGTCGACAGCGCCAGCACCTGCAGGCGGCAGGCGCGCTCGAGGTAGTACATGAGGTCGAAGGCCTCGGCCACGCTCCGGCCGACGACGACGACGCCATGGTTTGCGAGGAACATCACGCGCTTGTTCCCCAGCACCCGCGCGAGGCGATCGCCTTCCGCGTTGTCGACCACCAGCCCGTTGTATTCGTCGTCATAGGCGATGTCATCGACGAAGCGCAAGGCGTTCTGCTCGACCATCTCCAGCCGCCCGGGCTCGGTCAGCGTGAGCGCGGTCGCGTAGGGCATGTGGGTGTGAAGTACGCACGCGGCGTTTGGGTTGGCAAGATGGATGCGCGAGTGTATGTAGAAGGCGGTCTTTTCGAAGTCGCCCTCGCCTTCGAGGACATTGCCCGCCGCATCGAGCGCAAGCAGGTTCGAGGCGGTGACTTCGCTCCAGTGCAGGCCGAAGCGGTTGAGCAGGAACCGGTCGCGCGTGCCGGGCAGCATGACGGACAGGTGGTTGCACACGCCCTCGTGCATGTCGAGCCGGACGGCGAGACGGAAGGCCGCGGCCAAGTCAACGCGCACAGCGTTTTCCACGCCCGCTTTGCTTTCGATATTTTCTGGCTTGCCCATGGATTCTCCCGGTTTGCTCCCGATTATAAGAAAAAGGGCAGCCCAGGCTGCCCTTTTTCCATTCGCGAAGCGATTCGGGACGCCTACTGCCCCGTGGTCGCCTCCACAGGCGCGGGCGCTTCCTCGCCGGCCGGTGAAAACTCCACCGGCGCCGGCTCGGCGGCCTGGGACTTGCGCATGTTGTGGTACGCCATGCCGGTACCCGCGGGGATCAGGCGGCCGACGATGACGTTCTCCTTGAGGCCGCGCAGGGTGTCTTTCTTCCCCATGATCGCGGCTTCGGTCAGCACCCGCGTGGTCTCCTGGAAGGAGGCCGCGGAGATGAACGAGTCCGTGGAGAGGGAGGCCTTGGTGATGCCCAGCAGCATGTACGAGAACGTCGCCGGTTTCTTGCCTGCCGCTTCGGCCTTCTCGTTGTCTTCCAGGATCTCCGCACGCTCTGCCTGCTCGCCGACTATGAACTCGGTTTCGCCCGGATCCTCGATCTGCACGCGGCGCAGCATCTGCCGCACGATCACTTCGATGTGCTTATCGTTGATCTTCACGCCCTGCAGGCGGTAGACGTCCTGCACCTCGTCGATGATGTAGCGCGCGAGCGCCTCCACCCCGAGCAGGCGCAGCAGGTCATGCGGATCCACCGGGCCATCGACGATCATCTCGCCCTTGTTCACCACCTGGCCGTCGTGCACCAGCACGTGCTTGTCCTTGGGGATCAGGTACTCGTGCTGCACGCTGTCGAGGTCGGTGATGACCAGGCGCTGCTTGCCCTTGGTGTCCTTGCCGAACGAGACCGTGCCGGTGACCTCCGCCAGCATGCCGGCGTCCTTGGGCGCACGCGCCTCGAACAGCTCCGCCACGCGCGGCAGGCCGCCCGTGATGTCGCGCGTCTTGGACGATTCCTGCGGGATACGCGCGAGAACCTCGCCGACCTGCACCTGCTGGCCGTCGCGCACCGCGACCACCGCGCCCACCTGGAAGGTGATGCTGACCGCGTGGTCGGTGCCGGCAATGCGCACATCTTCACCGGCCTCGTTGATGAGGCGAACCTGCGGGCGCACGCCCTTGGCCGTGGTGCTCGAGCGACGCTTGGCATCGATGACCACGAGGGTCGAAAGGCCGGTGACCTCGTCCACCTGCTTGGCAACGGTGACGCCGTCCTCGACGTTCTCGAAGCGCACAGTGCCCGCGTACTCCGTGATGATCGGGCGGGTATGCGGGTCCCAGACGGCCATCTGCGAACCGGCCTTGACGACCTTGCCGTCGGTTGCCAGCAACGTCGCGCCGTAAGGCACCTTATGGCGCTCGCGCTCCCGGCCGCTGTCGTCGACGATCATGACCTCACCCGAGCGGGAGATGACGACCTTCTCGCCCTTGGCGTTGGTGACGTAGCGCATGAGCGGCGTGAAGCGCACCGTGCCGTTGGACTTGGCCTCGACGTTGCTCTGCACCGCGGTACGCGACGCCGCGCCGCCGATATGGAAGGTGCGCATCGTGAGCTGCGTGCCCGGCTCGCCGATCGACTGGGCGGCAATGACGCCCACTGCTTCGCCCACGTTGACGAGCGATCCACGGCCCAGGTCGCGGCCATAGCACCTGGAGCACAGCCCCCAGCGGGTTTCGCAGGTCAGCGGCGTGCGCACCTTGACTTCGTCGATGCCGAGTTCGTCGATGCGTTCGATATGCTCTTCCTCGATCAGCGAACCCGCCTTGAACAATGTGTCCTGCGTCTCGGGATGCGGCAGGTCGATGGCCAGCACGCGGCCGAGGATGCGCTCGCGCAGGGCCTCGACCACTTCTCCGCCCTCGACCAGCGCCTTCATGGATGCGCCGTTGGTCGTGCCGCAGTTCTCCTCGATGACGACGAGGTCCTGCGTGACGTCAACCAGGCGCCGGGTCAGGTAACCCGAGTTGGCGGTCTTCAGGGCGGTATCGGCGAGGCCTTTACGCGCACCGTGCGTCGAGATGAAGTACTGCAGCACGTTCAAGCCTTCGCGGAAGTTGGCCGTGATCGGCGTCTCGATGATCGAGCCGTCGGGCTTGGCCATGAGTCCGCGCATTCCCGCCAGCTGGCGGATCTGGGCAGCCGAACCGCGCGCGCCGGAGTCGGCCATCATGTAGATGGAGTTAAACGACTCCTGCTTGACGTCCTTGCCCTTGTGGTCCTTGACGGCTTCCTCGCCGAGCTCGGTCATCATCGCCTTGCCGACCTGCTCACCGCAGCGCGACCAGATGTCGACGACCTTGTTGTAGCGCTCGCCGATCGTCACGAGGCCCGAGGTGTACTGGCTCTCGATCTCTTTGACTTCGGTCTCCGCGTCCTCGAGCAGCTTCTTCTTCGCGGTCGGGATCAGCATGTCCTTCACGCCGAAGGAGATGCCCGCGCGCGTGGCGGTCGTGAAGCCCGCCTGCATGAGCTTGTCGGCGAAGATCACCGTTTCGCGCAGGCCGCAGCGGCGGAACGACGCGTTGATGAGCTTGGAGATCTCTTTCTTCTTGAGAGCCTTGTTGATGAGCTGGAACGGAAGCCCCGGCGGGAGGATCTCCGACAACAGCGCGCGACCGACCGTGGTCTCGTAGCGCGTGGTCTTCTCGGTCTTCTCGCCATCGGGGGCAACGTCGTACTCCTTGATCCGCACCCAGACGCGGGCGAGCAGGTCGACCTGCCTCGCCTCGTAGGCGCGCGAGACTTCGGCCAGGTTGGCGAAAGCCATGCCCTCGCCCTTCGCGTTGACGCGCATGCGGGTGCCGTAATACAGGCCCAGCACAATGTCCTGCGACGGGACGATGATCGGCTCGCCGTTGGCGGGCGACAGCACGTTGTTGGAGGCGAGCATCAGCGTGCGCGCTTCCATCTGCGCTTCGAGCGACAGCGGGACGTGGACGGCCATCTGGTCGCCGTCGAAGTCTGCGTTGAAGGCGGCGCAGACCAGCGGGTGCAGCTGGATGGCCTTGCCTTCGATCAGCACCGGCTCGAAAGCCTGGATGCCCAGGCGATGCAGCGTCGGCGCGCGGTTCAGCATCACCGGGTGCTCGCGGATCACCTCTTCGAGGATGTCCCAGACTTCGGGCACTTCTTGTTCGACTAAGCGCTTGGCGGCCTTGATCGTGGTGGCCAGGCCGAGCAGCTCCAGCTTGTTGAAGATAAACGGCTTGAACAGTTCGAGCGCCATCTTCTTCGGCAGGCCGCACTGGTGCAGCTTGAGCTGCGGGCCGACGACGATGACGGAGCGGCCGGAGTAATCGACGCGCTTGCCCAAGAGGTTCTGGCGGAAACGGCCGCCCTTGCCCTTGATCATGTCGGCGAGCGACTTGAGCGGGCGCTTGTTGGCCCCCGTCATGGCCTTGCCGCGACGGCCGTTGTCGAGCAGCGAGTCGACGGCCTCCTGCAGCATGCGCTTTTCGTTGCGCACGATGATCTCGGGCGCCTTGAGTTCCAGCAGGCGCTTGAGGCGGTTGTTGCGGTTGATCACCCGGCGATAGAGGTCGTTCAGGTCCGAGGTCGCAAAACGGCCGCCATCGAGCGGGACGAGCGGGCGCAGCTCCGGCGGCAGCACCGGCAGCACTTCCATCACCATCCAGTCGGGCTTGATGTTGGAGTTCTTGAAGCCCTCCATCACCTTGAGGCGCTTGGCCAGTTTCTTGAGCTTGGCGTCCGAGGTCGTCGCTTCGAGGTCCTTGCGCAGCTGCTCGATGTCGTGATTCAGGTCGATCGAGCGCAGCAGCTCGCGAATGCCCTCGGCGCCCATTGCGGCGGAGAAGTCATCGCCGAATTCCTCGACCTTGGCGAGGTAGTCGTCTTCGGTGAGCAGCTGGCAGCGCTTGAGCGGCGTCATGCCCGGATCGGTCACGACAAACGCTTCGAAGTACAGCACGCGCTCGATATCGCGCAACGTCATGTCGAGCACGAGGCCCAGGCGCGACGGCAGGCTCTTGAGGAACCAGATGTGCGCCGTCGGGCTGGCGAGCTCGATATGCCCCATGCGCTCGCGGCGCACCTTGGCCAGCGTCACTTCGACGCCGCATTTCTCGCAGATCACGCCGCGGTGCTTGAGGCGCTTGTACTTGCCGCACAGGCACTCGTAGTCCTTGATCGGCCCGAAGATCTTGGCGCAGAACAGGCCATCGCGCTCCGGCTTGAAGGTGCGGTAGTTGATGGTCTCCGGCTTCTTGACCTCTCCGTACGACCACGAACGGATCTTCTCGGGCGATGCTAGCCCGATCTTGATCGCGTCGAATTCTTCGTCCTGCTGTACCTGCTTGAACAGCTCGAGTAGTGCTTTCATCGCGACTCCTCAGTCCAATTCTCAATAACGCCGATTTTCAATACCGCCGATTTTCAATACCGCCGATTTTCAATACCGCTCCAGGTCGATGTCGATGCCCAGCGACCGAATCTCTTTGACCAGCACGTTGAACGACTCCGGCATACCGGCTTCGATCTTGTGGTCGCCCTTGACGATGTTTTCGTACACCTTCGTGCGGCCGTTGATGTCGTCCGATTTGACGGTGAGCATCTCCTGCAGCGTGTACGCGGCCCCGTAAGCCTCCAGCGCCCAGACCTCCATCTCGCCGAAGCGCTGGCCGCCGAACTGCGCCTTGCCGCC
>ENA-ORBV01002103-ORBV01002103.1-microbial-mat-metagenome-genome-assembly--contig:-NODE-2103-length-42788-cov-5.261806_pt1 | contig 42788 bp, 37 predicted proteins | sample MGYA00237777_ERZ505514 | MGnify/ENA primary metagenome ERZ505514 (study PRJEB26160, sample SAMN06269048) | microbial mat metagenome | isolation source: Oligotrophic lake microbial mat | place... | reverse complement strand
AGCGAGCCGATCGCGCGCCAGGGCACGACGTGGGCGCGCGGACTGGTTGGCAAACCGCGCTTGTTTCACTTACGCTCTTTGACTACAACTGCCGGTGGGAGCCATATCAGTGCAACCCGCACCAGTGCGGGAATTAGGGAGGTGGCATGAGCAACCCATGAAGAACCGAACGAGTCATCTGCTGGCGGCGCAGTCCATTCGGCGGCTGCCTCGGCGCAACCGGTAGGGGGTACACCACAAGGCAATGCGAAATAGATTCTCAACTATTCTGACGCGCGCCGGCTTGTGCGTGGCTGCGGCTTTGTCACTCGCGCCATCGTGCAAGAGCCCCACAACATCAACGCCTGTTGTTCCGGTTCTCTTCGCCGATGCGCCAGAGGAACCGTTCACGGATGCAATGCGTCAGGTGACCCGCGGTTGCATACGGACGCGTTTCGTACACGTCGATTTCACGGCTTTCGAACGAAGTCAGAAGCCGGGTGATCGCGTGCTCTTGAACTTCTTTCCTGATGCCTCCTTTACCGCCGAGTTCAAGCGGTCCAACGATGCCTTCGGTGGTTTTAGAAGTTGGTCTGGAAGCATCATTGGCGAACACCCATTTTCTGACGCTCTCTTCACATACCTGCTGACAGGACAGTACGCGGATCCAGCCTTTCCAAAGGGCTGGGGACACGGTGACTCGATAATCCCTGGGCGAGGCGGCTTCAAGATCGCTGCCCTGAAGACGCCAGGAGCGGCTCATCTCGTGGGTGAAGGATGTTCGACCGGCGTTCCCCCAGGCTGATTCGATCACGATCGGATGCCCCCCTCCAGCGAATGTGAAGACTGACGAAGGAATGGAAACGAGTCCCATGAAGAACCGAATCAACTATCTGCTACTTGTGCTGTCCCTTTCGGCGGTCGCCCTCGGGCAGCCCGCGGAGCGGAAGGCCACACCTCCTCCTGTGTCGAAGGACGTGCTTGCCATGATCGGGGACCGTCAGATAACCGACGCCCAGATTGAGGAACTGGCGGGGGAACGTCTCGCGAGGGTGAAAGCAGAGGAGTACACGATCAAGAGGCAGGTGCTTGACGAGTACATCCTGCAGGCTTTGATGGAGAAGGAAGCGAAGGCGCGAAACATCTCTGTTGAAGAGTTGAGGAAGCGCGAGATCGACCAGAAGGTCATCCCCGTCACCGAGGACGCCAAACGCGCGGTCTATGAAAGCAATCCCCAACCGTTTCAGGGTAAACCCGAGGCCGAAGCTCTGGCGCAGATCGAGTCGAATCTAGTGAGGCTTCGCGTCCAGGAGGCGCGGCGGCGATTTATGGACACACTGAAACAAACGAATGCGGTGAAGATCCTCTACGCCGCGCCGCGGGTGGCGATCGACATTAAGAATGAGCCTTCGAAGGGTTCGGAGAATGCGGCGGTCACTCTGGTGGCATTCTCCGACTACCAGTGTCCGTTCTGCAGCCGGATTGAGCCCACATTCAAGCAGCTTGAGAAGAAGTATGGCAACCGGCTCAGAGTGGTGTTCAGAGACTTCCCCCTCAACCAGATTCACCCGAACGCGATCAAGTCTGCCGAGGCGGCTGGAACTTGTCGTTCATCTCGTCTTGCCATTGCTCGGCGAGTGCGCCAGGGCAGACGACGAGGCACCGCTTGAGATCTCCGCGGGCGATGAGTTCCTTGATGAGCAGGCCGGCCATGATCGTCTTGCCCGCGCCGGGGTCGTCGGCGAGCAGGAAGCGCAGGGGCTGGCGCGTGACCATCTCCTGGTAGACGGCGAGGATCTGGTGCGGGAGGGGCTGGACGAGGCTGGTGTGAACCGCGAGGAGAGGGTCGAAGAGGTAGGCGAGACGGATTCGATAGGCCTCGGCCACGAGTTGAAAGGTCTCGCCGGGCGCATCGAAGTTGAAGGCGGGGCCGAGGGAGGCGATTTCGAGGCTGGGCTCGCGGTCGCGGAAGAGAAGCTCACTGCCAGGCTTGCCGTCTTGGGCTTTGTAGGTGAGCTCAAGGGTATTCGTGCCGTGCCACTTCGCGTCGAGAACTTCGACCGGGCCATCGGGGCGGATACCCTTCACGAGCGCGCCGCGCGTGAGATCTTCGAGCCGGGCGGTCATCTGTTCACCGATTGGTGGGGCGGCATGCCGCCAGTATCCACCAAGTCCACCCGGGTTCGGGTCCCATCCGCCACCATCCGCGCAACTTAGCGCAGATTGGTCGCGGAGATCGCTTCGGGCCAAACCAGAACGTCGGGGCCCCCGCGATGGCGGCGTTCGGCTGCTGGGACGGCCAAAGTCGAAGCGTTCGACCCCGCAGGCTCGATCGGCGACGGAGACCACGTCCGCGCGATCATCGCCACCGACCGGTTGCTCGCAGGCGCCGAACTCCGGCGCGGCTGAATACGCGGGCGGCCACGAGGGCTGCCCCTACATCTCTGACCTCCCACCCTCGCGTTCGGTGCAGGCGGCCCACGTGGCTGCCCGCCTCCCGACGGAGTGACGTCACTGCCTGTGCAAACCTCTCTTGCACCTCGGAGGCCGCCCTGGCCTCGAACAACCGAATCAGCGTGACGACCGAAGAGGAAGCGTGGCAGCTTCAGGCGAGCGGAGATTCAATCGAGCAGGCCACGAGGATCGTCGCAGACGGGAATGTAAAGATCCACGCGACTCGTTTCGGTCCCGAAGCTCCGCCGGAAGTGCGCGGCCGGGTCCAGATCTACTACGGGCCCTTGACGCAGGCGACAAAGGGCCTCGCGGTGGGTGTGAGCCACGGCACAGCCTCCAGCGATCCCACCAGTGTTTTGAACTTCACGAGTCTCGCCGGCCAGAGCGGTCTCATTTCTCCAGAAGTGGACGCACCCCTCGTCGCCGACGTCGCAACCGGCCAAGCCGTGCCCCTGGCAAGCGGCGTGATCCGTCTCTTCTTTGAAGCCCTGGGTGCCGACGGCCGCACGCGCATCATGCATATACCGATGGCCACATCGCTCCCTTCGCCACCATGGCGGTGCTGCTGAATCCCTGAGCACCCGCGGTCTTGATCCCGCGGTCCTTGGCGAAGTTCGAAAGAGGCCTGATAGATTCGCCACAACTGATGAACTTCCCAGGCGCGGTTGTGCTGTACTTCGCCGGACGATTCGACGAAGCCGAGAAACAGGCGATCAGAGCGCGAGGCGAGTCCGGCGATCAAGGCGCGTTCCGGGAATTCGTGGCGGAAATCCAGCTCGCCGCCGGCCGCCCGAGAGTTGCCCTTGACGAAATGCAAAGGATCTTCGGAGGCGAACCCCAGGCGGATGGAGCCAGAGCGTTGTGGGGTGCCGCGCTCGCGGCCCTCGGACAGCCCGCGGTGGCCCGGAAGATCCTCGACGAATTTCTCGCCCCGATGCCGACTCGCTATCTGCCGCCTAGAACCCTTCTGATCCTGGAAGTGAGTCTTGGTCTGAAGGATCAGGCCTTCGCCACCATAAATCGTGCGATCGACGAGGGGGCGGATATCGCTCATATCCTCAAGGTTCACCCACCGCTGACGCCACTTCGGACCGATCCGCGTTTTGCCGCGGCCCTCGCGAAAGCCGGGTTCCCCCAGGAGACCATTCTATGACCCTCATTCAGGAGGCCGCTTCCCTTCTCCTCTCGAGCGCCCTGTTCGCGAACCTCATGCCTGCGCCGGTTCGGACGCAGGCCACCGAGTCGCCCGTGTCCGGCCCGAGCAGCCCGAAGCCAGGCCCCCAGGACAAACCAGATACTGGCAAGAAGGACAAAGACAAGAAGGACAAGGAAGCGGAGAGCTGGCATCGCGAAGGCCTGACGTTCAAGAAGGGCCAATCCGAAATCGTCATCAGGGGCTACGCGCAGGGGGACTTTCGCGAACCCGACTGGAAGGTCCGCGGAGACGAAACCGGCGATCTCCAGGCTCCAGGCCGCGAACTTCGCAGGCTGCGATTCGGCGTCGAGGGACAACTGGGGGATGTGTCCTTCGAACTGATGCTCGACCCCCGAAAATCCCAGGCCGGGTCGCGGCTGAAGGACGCCACTTTCGGCTACCGATTCTCGAAAAAGCTGAACCTGCTGGTCGGGCACTTCAAGCCGCCGGTCAGCGCCGAGTTTTTAACCGGAGTGTCGCGGACGGATTTCGTCGATCGTTCCATGTTCGCCGCCCGCCTCGCCCCCGGCCGCGACTGGGGGGCGAGCCTCAGCGGTGAGCTGGGCAGGCTCGACTACTCCGTCGGGGCTTTCGACGGGGACGATTCAGCGAACGAAGGTGTGGGAATCTCCGCGGCCACCCGCCTCAGTTTCGAAGTGTCGAAGAACCTGCGCCTCGCGGTCTCCTTAATACAGGGCGAGGTCACCGCCGCCCCCCGCGCCGGAGCCGCCGAGCCATCTCCGCGGGGTGCTTCCGGAGTGACCAGCACCGGCTTCACTTTCTGGAATCGCCCGCATGTAGACGGAACACGGAGGCGACTGGGCAGCGACGTGTCGTACGTGCGGGACCGCTTGAGACTTCAAGCAGAGTACCTCGAAGAGCAGGAGGAGCGGCGGAGACAGGGCTCCACGGGCCAGGACCTTCCGGATGTTCGAGGCCGGGGCTGGAGTGCCGCCGCTTCCTACGTCCTCATCGGCGAGCGAAAGGGGGCGAACGCCCAGCCTAGGAAATCCGTTTTCCGTGGCGGTGCGGGCGCGCTTGAGATCGTGGCTCGGATCGAGGCGCTCAAGTTCGACGACACCGGAGATCCCTCGGGCTTCGCAGGCTTCGGAAACCGGTCGCGGAATATCTCGCCCTCAGGTGCTTCGGCCGTGCAGGCGGGAGCGAACTTCTGGTTTTCTGGTTTCCTCAAGTTGCAGGGGTCCGCGATCTGGGAGAGCTACAACGATCCGCTGATCGCACCGGTGCCGGGGAACAAGGGCCGGTACTTCACCCTCCTCGGGCGTGTCCAGTTCATGATCCCGTGAGTACAGGGTGACTCCGCGGTTAAACTTTCCAAACTTCCCACGAAGTCTCGCCGAGGCTGCACCGAAATGAAACCACACCTCAAAACCCTGCCCCTGCTGCTTCTCCTGTTTGGCTTGCCCACCAGTGCGGCCGCAGTCGATCCCATCTTCGACCAGGCCCGCCTGCACGATTGCAGGCTGAATATCGATCCCGCCGACTGGGCCGCGTTGCGCGCCGCGTACACCACCAATCAGTACTACGCCGCCGACCTCATCATTGACGGAGAGACCGTCCGCCAGATCGGCGTGCGGTCCCGCGGCCTCGGCTCACGGAGCGGGGAGAAGCCCGGCCTGAAACTCGACACCAACAAATACGTCGCCGGCCAGGAATTCCACGGCTACAAGAGCCTGGTTCTCGACAACATGACCCAGGACGCGAGCATGGTCCGCGAAGTGCTCGCCTACGCGGTGTTCGAAGCGGCGGGCATTCCCGCACCCCAGATCGCCTTCTGCCGGCTGACCATCAACACTGAGTACTGGGGCCTCTACACCCTGAGTGAGCCGGTGGGCAAACCGTTCCTGAAGACCCGGCTCGGCGAGGAAAGCGGGACACTCTACGACTACACCTACGCGGGCGACTATCGGTTTTCGTACCTTGGCGACGACATCGGCACCTACGTCCCTCTGCCTTTCCAGCCGCAGACTAATGAGAACAAGCTGGACAACGGCGTCGCGCAGTTCGTACGCGCCATCAACCAGACCCCCGAGTCAGGCTATGCCGCGGCGATGGAGGCGTTCATCGATGTCAGGAAGTTCCTCACCTATGTGGCCGTCGAGAACGCCTGCGCCGAGCACGATGGTTTCGTGGGCTATCTCGGAATGAACAACTTCTATCTCTACCAGTATGGAGGGCAGACCCGATTCACTCTGATTCCATGGGACAAGGACACTTCATTCCAGGCGCCCGAGTGGCTGGTAGACCAGGGGATGAGCACCAACGAGCTGACGCGCCGGCTGATGGCGGACCCGGCGATGAAGTCCTTCTACCAGTCGGAGGTGAAGCGTATTTCCGCGAACTTCGTGACCCTGGCCTTCCTGAGGTCGAGGATCACCCAGTTCGGCAATCTCATCCGCGCGAGCGTCGCCGCGGACACCCACAAGCCCTTCACCACTGCCCAGTTTGAAGCCGCGATTGCCAGCATCGAGGAGCTGGTGGCTCGTCGCGCAAGCAATGTCGCGGCCCAGGTTCCCTGAGCCTACCAGCTAGCTGCTAGAAGCAGACTCCCGTCCCGCTGTCGAGAATGAGGCCGCGGGTATCGAGAAAGCCCCAGTCGTACCTGAAGTCGCTCAGGCCCAGGCGAAGCACGCCATAGTGCTCGTTGTCCCGGTGGGCCACGATGGTGGCCGCCGCTCGCGAGAAGCTCGTAAGGTCGCGCCCGCCGGTTCCGACCACGAAGAGACGGAAGCCCGCGGCCGGGTCAGGAACCAGAGCCGGGGTCATGGGAACGAATCGTTGGTAGTTGTGATCGTGACCGGCCAGCACAACCTCCGTCTTGTTCTCGTAGAGCAACTGCATCAGAGGAAGAAGTGCTGGGGTGCTGCCGTTGGCTCCGGTGCTCGAGAAGGGGTGATGCATGTAGGCAACCGTGCACTTCTGCCGGTTCGCCAGCAGGTCTGCCTGGAGCCAGCGGTATTGCGGTGAGCCGACCTGGCAGCCGCCGATACGGGCGCAATTGCTGTTGAGGGCAACGAAGTGCCAATTGGCCCGGTCGTAGGAGTACCAGCCCTCGTTGCGGTCGCCGGGGCTTACCCCCTGCTCGGCGAAGTAGTCGAAATATCCCGTGGCATTTCGCGTTTCGTATTCGTGATTGCCCACCGCCGGCCGGCTCTCCGCCGCGAACCGGCCCCAGGTCGAGTGGTAGCTCCGGCGAAACTCCACGAGGCTTCCGATCTCGTACTGAAGGTCGCCCAGAGGCAGGACCAGGATCGGCGATTGGAGCAATCGCTCCCCCATGATCAGGTCAGAAGTTTCCCTGGATCGGCACGGCATCTGGGGAGCCGCACTGTCGCACGAGATGTCTCCGGCCGCCATGACCGTCAGCTGGTTTGGGGTGGGGGCGGCAACCGAGGCCACGGGCGACGCCGCGGACGGAACTGCCGACGACCCGCCACAGGCGGTTCCGATGAGGGCCACACCCAGCATCGTGAGGAGCAGTGAAAATCTGGACGACATGGCTGAAGCGGAGGATACCGTAGCGCTCCTTGTCGGCCGGCAGTACCGCTGGGCGGCCTGGGGATGGTCGCCGGACTGCCGTCTTGCGCGGCTAAGCTTCCGGGTTCATGGCACTGAGCGGACGGGACATCCGGATCGGGCTCGCCCTCGCGGTGGTGATTGCGGCGGGGAACGCGGGGTACGTGGCCTCGGAGTTGGGCTTCGTCCATCGGCCGCGGCAGGTGATGGAGACCGACCATCGCCACTACATCCACATGGCACTGAGCCCTGAGGAGCCCGAGGATCCCCCTTATGCCTTCCGCGTAGCCGCGCCCCGCATCGCCCGCGGACTGATGGCCATGGGTTTCTCGGTCAACCAGGCCTTCTACCTCCTCACTCAGGCCTCGCTGGTCGCCTTTCTCGCCTGCACGTACCTCTTCCTGCGCGCGCGCGGTTTCGCGGGCGAGATCGCCGCCCTCGTCGTCGCGCTCATGGGCCTCACCCAGGGAGCCGTGCGTTGGTTCGAATATCAGTACTGGATGTCTGACCCGCTTTGTGTGGCCCTGGTGGCCGCGGCCGTGCTGGCCCTGCAGCTCGACACGCCGTGGCGTTTCGCCATCGGTCTTGGTTTCGCGGCCGGCTTCGTGCGCGAGAGCTTCGTCCTCGTCCTCCCCTTCGCCTTCTTCCACACTCTGAAGAGGCACGACCTCAAACAGGCGATCCTCCGAACCGCCGCCATCGCCGCCCCATTTCTTGCGGTCGCACTCACCTTGCGCGCCCTTATCGTTCCCATCGCCCCCGACGACTGGTGGTCGGGAATCCTCGACAGCATGGGCTTCCGCGCGCGCCACTTCTGGGACAAACAGTGGTACGTCCTCACCATCGGCACCTGGGGCGTCTTCGTTCCCCTCGCCCTGGCCAATTTCCGAGGCTTCGCCCGTAGGGTCCGGGAGAACCTCGACCTTACGTTCCTGGTTCTCGCAACCTATGGCACGCTCATCATTTCGAACAACACCGAGCGCCCCCTCGCCTACGCCTGGCCGGCGGTCGCGGCCGCGGGGGCCGCGGGAATACGAGCCCTCGCCGCCAACATCGTCACCCCGTTCCGCAGCCCTTTCCAGCGGGTGGCCGCGATCTGCCTCGGCGCGCAGATGGTGCACTTCGGCCTCACTCGGTGGCATGATCTCGCGGGATCCAGCCTCTACCAGCCCGCGAACTTCATCGTGGCCGGAATAATGTCGGCGCTTCTGGTTGTGTGGGGCCTTTCGTTTGCTAGGCTGAAGCCGAACTGAAGGCTCGCCCACGTTCGTGAGCCGCAGATCGGAGGGTCCAGGCCGGACCGAGCGCCCTCCTCCAAGTTGCCGCTCAAGGAGCCACACTTAATTCCCATGTCCACCCCGAACGTGTATCGCATCGGCGCAGTCACCGACGACTATTGCACCTCGTGCCACCTCCTGCTCTCGCACGACATCTCGAGCGTGGTGAACGAGGCCATCGCCAAAACCACGTGCCGCACCTGTCACAACACCCACGACTACAAACAGGCGAAGATTCCCAAACGCCCGGCGAAGAAGGAAGAGACGAAGCAGAGCCTGATGGAACAGGTGCTGCGCAACATGCCTCAAATGCCCGCGATGCCACCGGCGCCCGCTCCCAAGCCGCGACGCGACCTGTGGGCGACCCTGGGCCGCATCAACGAAAAAAAGGAGCAGGACGGAGGCGACCCGCAGTGAGTGCGGAGTCGATCCGCGTCCCCGCCATTCTCGAAAAGAAACGGGATGGCCACGCTCTCTCGAAGGCGGAGATCGACTTTCTGATCGCGGGCTACACCCGCGGCGACGTGCCCGACTATCAGATGGCCGCCTTCGCCATGGCCGTCTACTTCCGCGGCATGAGTGACGGCGAAACCACCGACCTCACTCGCGCCATGTTGTACTCGGGCGAAGTCCTCGATCTTTCCGAACTCGACGGTCCCAAGGTCGACAAGCACTCGACGGGTGGAGTGGGCGACAAGACCAGCCTGATCCTCGCCCCTCTCGTAGCGGCGTGTGGAGCGTACGTGCCGATGATTTCGGGCCGGGCGCTTGCCCACTCGGGCGGCACCCTCGACAAACTCGAGTCGATTCCCGGCTTCCGGGTGGGCCTCTCGCTCGACGAATTCCGCGCCACGCTGCGCAAACACCGGGTGTCCTTCATCGGCCAGACGAAGGAAATCGCCCCCGCCGACAAGAAGCTTTACGCCCTGCGCGACGTCACCGCCACCGTCCCCTGCCTGCCCCTGATCACCGCGTCGATCATGGGCAAGAAACTCTCGGAAGGGATCGACGCGCTCATCCTCGACGTGAAAACCGGCGATGGGGCATTCATGCAGCGGTACGAAGACTCAATCGCCCTCGCCGAGCGAATGGTCGCGATCGGTAAAGGCATGGGCAAGCGCGTAGCTGCGGTTATCACCGACATGAACGAGCCGACTGGTCTCATGGTCGGCAACTCGCTGGAGATTGAGGAGTCGATCCAGGCCCTGCGGGGCGAAGGGCCGAAAGATCTCGTGGATCTTTCAGTGGAACTCTCGGCCTGGATGCTCGTCCTCACCGGGCTTCAGCCGAACCTCGATGCGGGCCGTGCGAAGGTCCGTGAGGCCCTCTCTTCCGGCGCGGGCCTCGAGATCTTCCGCCGGGTCATCGAGGCCCAGGGCGGCGATCCTCGCGTCTGCGACGATCCGAGTCTTCTCCCCCATGCCGCGAAACGTCATGAGATCCGCACGGAAACTGCTGGCTTCCTCGCCCGCTGCGGCTGTCGCGCTATCGGCGAAGCGTCGATGCTTTTGGGCGCCGGCCGCGACACGGTGGCGGACGCGGTGGATCCGGGTGTCGGCATTGTTTTGGCGGGCAAGGTAGGAGATGGAGTGGAGCGGGGCGGACTGCTCGCGACCCTCCATTACAACGATGAGGCGCGCCTGGCCCGGGCTCTCGCACGACTGACCGACGCCTTCGCGGTCTCCGAAATGCAGCCCGAACGCCCACCCCTTGTGCTCAAGGTCATCGAGTAGGCGCGACGTGGCCGCCCTGCGTCTCGCCGCGATCGCCGCCGTCACCGCCGCCCTGTTCTCCCTCGCCGCGTGCGCCACGAATCCGAAGCCCAAGCCGAACATACGCACCCGGCCCGCGCCGAAGCTCGGATCGACTGCCTCCGGCACGGCTTCCTGGTACGGCCCCGGCTATCACGGCAAGCAGACGGCCTGCGGCGAACGGTACGACCAGGACGGTCTCACCGCCGCCCACGGAAGGTTCCCTTGCAACACGAAAGTGCGGGTCACCCTCCTCTCGACCGGGAAGAGCGTGGTGGTGCGCGTCAACGACCTCTTCCCGAATCACAAAGGCCGCCTGATCGACGTCTCCCGCGGCGCCGCCCGCGCGATTGGCCTCATCGGCCCCGGCACCGGCAAGGTTAAGGTCGAGGTCGTCAGGTAGAAGGCGGCGCAAGCCGAGTGCCGTAGGGGCAACCCTTGTGGTTGCCCTATTGCGGGGGGACCCGATTGCCCTGCCTGCCAATCGTAGGGGCAACCCTTGTGGTTGCCCTATTGCGGGGGGACCCGGTTGCCCTCCCTGCCAATCGTAGGGGCAACCCTTGTGGTTGTCCTATTGCGGGGGGATCCGATTGCCCTCCCTGCCAATCGTAGGGGCAACCCTTGTGGTTGCCCTATTGCGGGGGGATCCGATTGCCCTCCCTGCCAATCGTAGGGGCAACCCTTGTGGTTGCCCTCCCTGCCAATCGTAGGGGCAACCCTTGTGGTTGCCCGTTCCGCCGCGGGGCCAACCGCGTGAATGGGCTCACACACCGGGCCCGCCAGAAACGTCACACCGACGCTGGAGCACCGGAGGAAATCATCTCGTAGTCGTCGAGAGCCCACGAACCGAGGATCAACGCGAGGAGGCATTTGAGCGACTGAGAAAAACGCGGGCGGAGGAGTAACCTCCCGACGTGACATGAGGGCTCGTCGACACGTTCAAGACCGCGCCAGCCACATACTGACAGTCGGAGCCCACGCGAAGCCACCATGACCGTTTCTCTTTGCACCCTTGCGATTCACGCGCCCTACCGCAAGCGCGCGCGATTGCTGTGCGGCGACGCCCCCGATGTGCCTTGGGTGGTGCTGACCGACGACCCGGACGCCTTCGCCGGATTGCCCATCCGGACGGTGGCACACTCTCCGACCGGTCCGATGGCGATCGACTATCTCGAACGCATACCGCCCACTGGACAGGGCCGCGGTGCCGCGGCCTATCACGACAAGCGATTCGCCCTTCTCTACGCTCTCGAGGAATCGGACACAGCGATCTTCGTGGACGCGGACTCCCGCATCGGCGTGCTTCCCCGGTTGCCAGCCTTCCCGCCGGGTCTGGTCGTGCTTCCAGTTGTGCAGAAGAGCGTCGCCGAGCACCTGGAGGGGTGTGGACGCTGGCGACTGCCCGTCTTCCTGGAACTCGCTCGGGAGCTATCAGGTGACGCCCGCGCGTTGCAGTCCGCGCGCTGGTGCCACGAGGCGCTCCTCGCCGTCACCAAGGACGGGCGCGAGCCGCATTTCTTCGCGTCTTGGGCCCACGCCGCGGAGTTCTTGCAGTCGCGGGGGGGGTTCTCCGGGGAAGGGGGCGTTATTGGCCTTGCCGCCGCATGTGCCGGTTGGACGGTGGACTACGCCGCGCTCGCCGATTTCGGCTCGGCCGTTCAGCACGAAGGAGCCGGCCCGAAAAGCGCCTGAACGAGCTCCCGGGTTCGCGAGGCGAAAGTCTGGAACTCGGGCCTCAGGCGCAAAACGGCGTTCGTTCGCGAAGCCACGCCACCTTCTCGGCCGACAGGGTGCTTGTAGGCGCCACAAGCGGGTTCCCAGAAATCGCATCCGCTTCGAACAACCAGTGATAGTGCACGTGGATCAATTGATCCAAATCCTCGGCGCGTCTGGTTCCGAGCGCCTCGTGCGCATGCAGCGGGTAGTTGTAAGCGGGCTCAAGGGTCGCAACCCGACGGGTTGTGCTCCAAAGGGCGAGAGACAAGGCGGCACCGATGCGTTTCAATGCGTCGCCACCCCTCTCGCGCGAGCCGGCCTGGAGGCCTCGATCCCGGGCCGGGGCTCGGCGGGAGCGTGATCTGGAGAGCCACCGTCATTGCGTGACAATCCACCGCCACTGCCCGGTCGACCACGGCTCGGCCTGAGGGAGGAGGTCAGTTACGGCGCGGACGACATCTGGCCACTTGGCCTCGTCGTAGTCGTCGCCAGAGATCCAGCCGCCGATTTTGACCTTGCACAGCCAGGCGTTGATGTCGCAGCTCAGTCCTTCATAGTCGTGTCTTCCATCCAGGTGAAGCCAGTCAATCGACCGAATCGGCGATGACCAGCGCGATTGCGTCACCGTACCCGCATTCCAGAACGTTCCTGTGCAGTGCGCCCACGAACGTACCCCCTCCCTGCGCTACGGCCACACCATGATAGTCCTTGTGTTTGGGACCTTCCGGCCCGCTGGCGCGACATGTGTCGACCCCGATGATGGTGTACTTTCTCCCGCTGAGCTGCGCGACTTCGCCCAGAGAACACAGGCTTCGGCCGAGGTAGGCACCGACTTCGACAAAGCGACTGCTCTCGGGGAAGGAACGGACCGCTTCTTCCTGTGCGGATCGCCAGCGAAACCAGCCGTCAATCTCTTGCCAATGCATGCCGCCTCCGGGACTAGGGGATGTCGTCGGTATCGCCGTCAACGGCTCCGCCGCCCGATGACGATAAGGCCGAGCACCATGACGGCCGCAAACGAGGTACAGCGGTAGCCAGTAGGGTCGCGGTTTCAAACGCCGTGTGCCGTGTAGACACCAATATTCTTCCGAAAGGACCCGAGCGGACCTCGGGCGGAGGGGGGGGTGCTGTATCTTGCCCGACGTGAAACTCTCCCCTTCCGCACTGCCAGAAGACCGATCGGGCACGAGTAGGGCGGCGTCTGGCGCGGCGCGTGGAGTTGAAATTGGCGCAGTAGGGTCCGAGGCAACGACCGTTTCATCCCCAGTGTTTGGCGATTTCCGAGTGCGCGTCGATCCATGGGAGGTCGACTACGGCGATCAGACGCCGCTTGGGCCTTTGGACGACGAACCCAAAGAGCAGGTCGACCACGAGGTCGAGACCAAAGACGCGGATTGGGAACCGATCACGCCGACCGGCGACCCCTCTCTGCCTCCGCGCGTGGTGTTCATCGACGGTGTCCGCAGGCTCGAGGCGCGTGTCACCGCCCGAAGGGGCGATCGGCTGATCCACGGCGGCTTCGGGAGCTACGGCGTTGGCGCCGTCCACCTTGAGAACTCCTCCGCGGTCTTCGGCGAGTTGCGCACATCAAGGGTCGCGGTCCTGGGCGCGGGCGAACAACTCCCGGGTCCAGTGCGGGTCCGCCCAAACCTCGCCTATGAGGCCGAAAGCACACCCAACACCGAGCTTGATGGTCCACTTCGGCACATCCAGAAGTCGATGCGGCAGGCCGAGGCCACCCTGGCCCGCGACACGTTCCGCGACGATACCCTCACCATCGTCGACGGACCGCTCAGTTTTGAGCCCGCGCGCAAGGGTCTGGCCCTCGGCTACATCAAACGCATCCACCAGCTCTACCTGCCCGGGAAGTTCGTCACACTGCTGGCGGGCCTGCCTGCGGGGTCTCGCTCGCCGATCTTCTCCATTCAGACTGCGGGAGCCGGCTTCGCCCGCTTCTCGTGGTTTCAGCGACTGGCCGATCCCGGCCCCGGCGAGACCGAGTTGCATGGCATCGTGCGGCTCGAGGTCGCGGCCGGCGGAGGCCTCGAAAAGGCACGCACCCTGGCCGACTCCGCGGCCGCATGGCTGCCGCGCACCGCGCCCAAACGCGCCCGCGATCCACGATCGCCGCAAAATCTTCTGCCTATTGGCGCGCTCGAGCAGAAGCTCCGAGCGGCTCTCGGCGACCCGCGGCTGTTCCGGCGCTGGATCCAGGTTCTCGTGACAAAGGAGGCCCTCCGTGGCTGAAACAACGGGCCCGCACATAGGGGCGGTCGGCGTCGTGCTTGGCTCCGAGGATGCGGGGCCGCTGGAGTTTTGGGTGGGAGTCGCCGAGGGTGCTCGGCTCGAACTTGACGACCTCGTGGTTGCGGAGGTCACTCTCGGAGACGGCCAGATCGTTTCCTTCTTCGGCATCGTCGACATCGTCCGCAAGCGCTACGAGGGGGGGCAGTTCGATTCCGACGCGTTCCGCGCCGCCGAGGGCACTTTGCCGGTCGAGGTTTCGTACGCCGCGCACATCCAGGTAACCCGCGTCGATCCTGAGATCTTCGTGCCGCCGCATCCGGGCAACGCTGTCCGTATCGTGCGCGGAGACGACTTCCAGCGCGCCCTCTTCATCGACCGCATGGAGAAAAAGGTCGCGATCGGCCACACGCGAAGCGGCGAAACCGTGTTCGCGAATCTCGAGTTCCTCGACGGGACCCGCGGCGCTCATGTCTCCATCAGCGGCGTCTCCGGGGTGGCCACCAAAACGAGCTACGCGACTTTTCTCCTCTACTCGCTCTTCCACTCCCGGGCGCTTGGACCAGACGCCACCAACGCCCGCGCGCTTATCTTTAATGTGAAGGGCGAGGACCTGCTCTGGCTCGACAAACCCAACTCTCACACAAACCCCACCCTCATCGAGGAATACCGCGCCCTCGGCCTCGAGGCCGGCCCCTTTACGAGCGTCGGTTTTTTCGCCCCCCCGCGTCGCCACGTCGAGGTAGTCATGCCCGAGGTGGGCAGCCGGCATGAAGGTGTCTCTGCCTATATGTGGACCCTGCGGGAGTTCGCGCGCGACCATCTGCTGAAGTTCGCCTTCGCCGACGCGCACGACACCAGGTCGCAGATCTCCTTCCTGATTCACCGCATCGAGCGAGAACTCGAACGAGCCGCAAAGCAGGGCGACCCCGAGGATCCCGGCCTCGACCTGCACGGCACCAGGCTTGAGTCGTTCGACGATCTGGTCGACCTGCTCGACTCCGAAACCCTCGACCACCTCGTGAAGAACGCGGCGGGGGGCACCCTCGACGCCTTCCGGCGCCGTCTGCACGCGGCCGCCCAGCACATGGGTCATTTGGTTCGGGGCGACCGGGAGGCCGCGCGGCACAAGATTCATTGGCAGGCCAACCAGGTCACCGTCGTCGACATCCACACTCTCCACGACATCGCGCAGATGTTCGTGGTGGGCGTACTGTTGAAGGGGATGATGCACGAGAAAGAGAAGCAGGGAACTTCCCGCCCGCTGGTCTTCGTGGTTCTCGACGAACTCAATAAGTACGCACCGCGCTCCGGCTGGAGCCCAATCCAGGACGTCCTCCTGGACATCGCCGAGCGGGGGCGTTCGCTCGGGGTCTGCCTGTTCGGCGCTCAGCAGACCGCGAGCGAAGTGGAACGCCGCATTGTGGCCAACGCCGCCATGAAGGTCGTGGGCCGGCTCGACGCCGCCGAGGCCGAGCGCGGCGAATACGGATTTCTCACCCGCGTGGCCAGGCAGCGTGCGACCATGCTCTCGCCCGGCAGCATGATCATCACCCAGCCGGAGATTCCAACCCCCGTCCTGCTCAAGTTCCCCTTCCCCACCTGGGCCACGCGGCAAAGCGAAGTCCGCGACGATGGCGCTCCGGTCGATCCCTTCGCGCGATCGTAGACCCCCGAATGAAGATCGTCCATACGAGCGATTGGCACGTCGGCAGGCGGTGGAAAGGTATCGATCGTCTCAATGAGATCGAGGCGGTTCTCGATCACCTCAGTCGTTACATCGAGGCGGAGGAGATCGATCTGGTGCTTCACACCGGAGACGTCTTCGATGCCCGCACGCCTCCGGCCGAGGCCGAGCGTCTGGTCAACCGATTCTTCGTGCGGATGGGACGAGCCGGGGCCCACATGGTCCTCATCGCAGGCAATCATGACGATCCGGGGCGTCTCGATGCCCGGGGCCTGCTCGCCGAATTCGCGAACGTCCACATTGTTGGCCGGCCGCGACGGGCCAGCGAAGGCGGCGTTCAGGTCATCGAAACGCGAAGCGGCGAAAAAGCGGTGGTGGCCGCCCTGCCTTTCGCTTCCCCGGGCAAGTTCGTCTCCGCCCTCGATCTCGCGGCCGATGAAGGCGGGGCGTACAGCCTCTATGCGCGCATGTTTCAGTCGGCGGTGCAAAGCCTCTCCCAGCCTTTCCGTAGTGACGCGGTGAACCTCTTCATGGCCCACACCCATCTGGAAGGCGCAGTGTTCGGAGCGTCGGAGCGCCGTGTCCACGTGGGCCAGGAATGGGCGGCCACCGCGCAAACCCTCCCCACCACCGCGGCGTACATAGCACTTGGCCACATTCACAAGCCGCAGAAGGTCGAGGGTCTGCTGCCCGCCTATTACGCGGGGTCGCCGCTCCAGATGGACTTTGGTGAGGTGGGCCAGGCGAAGACTTTCGTGGTCATCCACGCCACCCCGGGTCGGCCGGCTCGGGTCAGTCACGTCGGGTACGAAGGCGGATTCCCGCTCATCGACCTGCGCGCCTCGTTGAGCGAACTTCCAACTCACGTACAGAAGCTCGGACCGCGCTGCTGGCTGCGGGTGACCGTCCCGTTGACGGAAAAGGATCCCGACCTCAACCGCAAGGTCCGCAGTCTCCTTCCGAACGCGCTCGTCGTGCGGGCCGAGCTTCCAGAAGTGGAGGCGAGGGAGTCCATCCGACCCCCGAGCACGGCGTCGCCGGCCGAGTTGTACCGGGCGTTCCATCTGAGCGAGCACAACACCGCAGCTGCACCCGAGGTCATAGAGGCCTTCCTTAGGGTCCACGCCGAAGCGCTGGAAGTCGAGGCCTGAGGCATGCGGCCAGTGCACCTCACCATCGACGGTCTCGCCTGTTTCAAAGACAAGCAGGAGGTCTCCTTCCAGGGGCTCGACCTGTTCGCGATCGCAGGGCCAACGGGGGCCGGTAAGAGCACCATCCTCGATGCCATCATCCTGGCCCTCTACGGCCACATCCCACGCGTCGGCACCCACGGGCGGTCGGAGATGATCTCGTCCTCGCGCGACCGGCTTTCCGTGCGCCTCGACTTCACCCTGGGGCCGAAGCGGTATCGCATCGCCCGCACTCTCAGGCGTAGTGGATCTCATTCGGTTCGTCTCGAAAAACACGACGGGCGCGATTTCAACATCCTTCTCGCGGATGCGGTTCGGCCCGCCGACGACGAGATCCAGAAGCTGCTTGGGCTCGACGTCGATGCCTTCAAGCAGGCGGTGGTGCTTCCCCAGGGCGAATTCGCCAGGTTCCTGAAGGGCAAGCCGGAAGAACGGCGGAGCATGCTGCGATCGCTCCTGTGTCTCGACGTTTACGAGAGGATGCGGGCGAAGGCGCAACAGACCGCGGATGAGTCCAGGAAGTCCGTGGCCGCAACCCAAGCTCTCCTGGACGAGGAGTATTCGGGGGTGAGCGACGAGGCACTCACAGCCCTTGAAGGCCGTCGGGCTGACCTTGCCAGGGGTCTCATTGACCTTCGAAGGCGGCGCGACGAGACGCGCCGAACCGCCGCCGCACTCACGAAGTGGGCAACCAAGACCTTAGAACTCCTGAATGCGGAGCGCGGACTGAAAGCGGTCCAGGAAAGGGCCGCCGCGATCGATCAGTGCCGGTCGCGACTCGACGCGGCCACCCGCGCAACTAAGTTGGGATCATTCCTCGACGAAGCGACGCTCGCTATTAAGGCAGCGGCAGCCGCAGAGAAGACCGCGGCGGCCGCGGGCGAACGGAGCCTCAAGGCCGAGCGGGCAGAAAAGGATTTGTCGACCCTCCTCGATGCCGCGAGCAGGGCGGCCATAGTCATCCCCCTGCTTCGTAAACAGAGTGCGCGGCTCCACGAGGTGGTCGGTCGGCTGCCCGAAGCCCAGCGCCTCGAATCCGAGATCGGCCGCGGCGGCCAGCGCCTGAAGGACTTGAATGCGGCCGGAACCCAGTCGCTCCGGTCTCTTGAAATGGCCCGGCACCGCCAGCGCCAGCATCAGACCGCACTCGATCAGGTCCAACGGGAACTCGGTGAGTCCACCTACGACGCGGTCCTCGACGGCCTGCTCCAAAACGAGCGTGGCCGCGCCCTCGCCCTTGGCAACGCTAGAACAACCGCGCAGGAAGCGCAAAAGGACGTCGCGAAGAAACGGGACGACCTTCAGACGATCGAAGCGCTGATCGCCCCGCTTCGAGCCAAAGCCCACGCCGCCCGCGCTGGTGCTGACGAAGGCGCCCGCGCGATGGCGCTGACCGGAGAGGCCCTGCGGCGCGCCCAAATCCTCAACGCCGCGACTCGACTGCGGATGAACCTCGCACCCGGAGAACCCTGTCCGGTCTGCGACCAGATTGTGAACACCGTGCCGCACGCCGATCTCGCCCCGGAGGTCGACGACGCGACGCGGGCCGTGGAAGCGGCGAAGCGGAACCACGATCAGATGGAATTGAGCGCACGCGCGGCGGAAGAGGGGCTCACCCGCGAACAGGCGCGTCTCACCGCTGCGGGCGATCACTTAAGCGATCTGGCCAGCCGAGCCGCCGTGCTTTCAACTCAGGTCGAGAACGCAGAGAGAGTCCTGCGCCTGGCTCTGCAAGGTCGCGACCAGGGCAAAAGCGAAGAGTCAATCGAGGCCTGGGTGGAAAAACAGAGCGCGGCTCTGTCCGAAGCGCGACAGACTCACGACCGCGCACGTGAGACGGTCGGAACCGAGGAGAGAGCGATTGAGACCGCAAAGACTGACGAGGCCAGAGTCCGCCAGGGCATCGCCGACCACGAAGTGGCGCAACGCGATCTCGAAACCGAGCTTGACGGGCGGCGCTCCGGCCTCGAGGGCCTCCGGGCCGCGATCTCGGCAATAGCTCCCTCGGGAGACCCGGCGGCCGAAATCGCGGGCCTCGCGAAACAGATTCAGGGGCTCGAAGATGCGCAGAGTTCCGCATCCGTGGCGCATGCGGCGTCGCTGAGCGAGCGGACTCAAGCCACCGCTGAGGCCTCTTTGCACAGGGACGCCGCGGACCAGGCCAGAGAAGAGGCCGACTCTCGAAAGCGTCGTCGCGACGACGCCATCCTCGGAGCGGGTTTCAAAGACGAGGCCGCCGTTCGGTCGGCGCTCCTCGACGACGCCGGCACGAGCGTCCTGAGCGATCAGGTACGTGAGCACAACCAGGCTCGCCATGCGCTCGAGCAGCGGGTATCGGCGCTCCTCGATGAACTTGAGGATCGTCGCGTGACCCGCGAGGAAGTGACCGCGGCCGAGCGGTTGACCTCGCAGTTGGATCACGAGACTGAATCCAGGTCTGGCGATCACAAAGCTCTCGAACCGCAGATCGATGCAATGAAGAAGCGTCTCGATCGTTCGAGGGTTCTACGAGAGCAGCTTAAAACGCACGAGCGAATCCGCCGGATTCATGAGCGGCTCGCCACCGACCTCCGCAGCGACCGATTCCAGGCCTATGTGCTGGAAGAAGCCTTCACCGAACTGGTACAAGGCGCCTCCCTCCGCCTCAACTTGCTCACCAAGGAACGGTACTCGCTGCTGTTCAAGGACGACTTCATCCTGGTGAAAGACCATGACAACGCGGGCGAAACCCGGATCAGCGACACCCTGAGCGGCGGCGAGACCTTCCTGGCCTCGCTCTCGCTAGCCCTCGAACTGAGCGAGCACGTGCAGCGAGCCGCGGGGGCCGTCCACCTCGACAGTCTCTTCATCGATGAGGGTTTCGGAACTCTGGACTCGGAGACTCTGAATCTGGTCTCCGACACCATCCAGAGTCTCCAGGCGGGTGGGAGAATGGTGGGCATCATCACCCACATCCCAGAGCTGCGCGACGAGTTCGAACAGCAGATCCTCGTCACGAAGGACGAAGGGTTCTCGACCGTGGAGGTGCGCGCGGGCCTCAGCCGCGAAGAAAGTTGAGGTACGCGGTGATGATGATGGCGTTCGAGAAATCGATGAAGAAGGCACCCACCATCGGCACCACCAGGAAGGCCCGAGGCGCCGGGCCGAAGCGCTCCACGATCGAACGCATGTTGGCCACCGCGTTTGGCGTGGCCCCCAGGCCGAAGCCGCAGTGCCCGCCCGCCATCACCGCAGCGTCGTAGTCGCGCCCCAGGAGGCGGTAGGTGACGAACACCGCGAACAGCCCCATCATGGTGACCTGAGCGAGAAGAATGACGGTCATCGGCAGGGCGAGTTCGAGCAGTTCCCACAGTTTCAACGACATGAGGGCCATCGAGAGGAAGAGCGACAAAGCGGCGCTCCCCAGATCGTCGATGGCGCGCGCGTCGATCTTCAGGCCCCCCGTGGCGTCCACCACATTGCGCACAACTGCGGCCACGATCATGGCCCCGATGTATCCGGGAAGCGTGACGTAGGCAGCCAGAACCTTTGAGAGCAAACTGCCCACCCACATGCAGGCGAGGATCAAGGTGAGGTTCTTGAGCAAGGTGTAGGTGGTGGTGGCCTCCCCTATCGGCTCGGTATCGATCTCGGCATCAAGCGATGCATCGTTCGCGAGTTGCGCGGCGGGGCTAGGAAGCACGTCGCTCGCCTTCAGGTTATTCCTCCGAATCAGCCAGGTGGCGATCGGTCCGCCCAAAAGGCCTCCCGACACCAGCCCGAAGGTGGCGGCGGCCATGGCGAAGGTGACCGCGTTCGCGAAGCCGTACTGGTCCTCCATCAGCTTGCCGAAGGCAGCACCCGTTCCGTGCCCCCCGGTCATGGTGATCGAGCCGCAAATCAACCCAAGCAGCGGATCCACGCCCAGCACTTTGGCGATGGCCGCCCCCACTCCCGATTGAACCAGAGCCAAAGCGCTCGCGAGAATCCAGAAGGCCAGCACCTGGGGTCCTCCGATGCGAAGGAGCTTGAGACTCGCGCCCAGGCCGATGGTGGTGAAGAACGCGATCATGAGGGGCGATTGCAGCAGAGTGTCGAACTCGAACGCGAGGGCGCCCGACTGCCGCAGGATCATGGCGAGGGTCGCAAAAAGAAAGCCCCCCACCACCGGTGCCGGAATGTTGAAGCGATCCAGAAAACCCACGCGCTTGCGCACGCCGTACCCCACGAAGAGTAACATCGACGCGAGAGCGAGGGTCTGAACGAAGTCCAGTTTGATGGTCTGCAACGCGCGGGGCTCCTTGCCGGAAACGGTGATGATACGGCCTCAGGAACGTGCTCCGCACAAAACCTGCGCCCCCAGCACCAGCGATGCAAATGCATCTTTGCGCGGCTTCTGCGACACGCGCATGATCGCCACAATGGCGGACGCTCGTTCGGCTCTCGTGAACGACTTCTGGGGCGGTCTGTCCGCCATGCTGGTGGCGCTACCCGCCTCCCTCGCGTTCGGTGTCGCGATCGTGGCCCCACTCGGTCCCGACTACTCCGGTGCCGGTGCGCTTTCCGGTCTGCTCGGGGCGTTCGCGATGGGCGTCATCGCGGCGTGGCTTGGGGGAGCGCCGCGCCTCGTCTCGGCGCCATGCGCCCCGGCCGCCGCGGTCATGGGGGCCCTGACCCTGGCCCTCGCCAGCGATCCCGGACGGCCGGCATCTTCGATCCTCCTGCTCCTGAGCCTCACCGCGGTGATGGCCGGCACGTTACAGATCGTCTACGGGGCCATGGGCGGGGGCACCCTCATCAAGTTCATCCCCTATCCCGTGGTCACGGGCTACCTCTCGGGCGTCGCCATCGTGATCTTCTTGAAGCAGCTTCCTTCGTTCCTCGGTCTGTCCCGCGACATCCCGCTGGGCGCAGGCCTCGGCGATCCCGGCTTGTGGAATCCCGTTTCGCTGACGGTAGGTGCGGCCACCATCCTCGCCACTCTCGCCGCTCCCCGCCTGACCTCAAAGCTGCCCGCTCCCATTCTCGGTCTCACCGCCGGCGTTGCCACCTACTTCGGTCTCGCCTTGCGCGACCGCGGATTGTTTTCGACCGAACAGAACCCGCTGCTGATCGGTCCGCTGTCGAGCGCCGGGTCCCTGTGGAGCGGCCTTACCGCTCGGGCCGCGGCACTGCCCCAGGTAAGCGCCGGCGATCTCGCGCTCATCGCGGGGCCCGCACTGACTCTCTCGGTCCTGCTCTCGATCGACACCCTGAAGACCTGCGTGCTGGTCGACGCCATGACCCGCGGAAGGCATCAGTCCAATCGGGAGATCCGAGCTCAGGGCATCGCCAACATCGTCTCCGCCGCCATTGGCGGCATCCCGGGCGCGGGCACTTCCGGAGCCACGCTGATGAATCTGGCGAGTGGCGCCTCGACCTGGCGCTCGGGGGTGATCGCCGGAAGCCTCGCGCTGGTCGCTTACCTTCTTCTCGGCCCCGTGATGGCCTGGGCACCCATCCCCGCGTTGTCGGCGCTGCTTCTGGTGGTCGCCATCCGCATGTTCGATTGGAAGAGCCTGGCCCTCGCGCGTCAGCGCGCGACCATCTTCGACTTCGGAGTCATCGCGAGCGTGATCCTAGTAGCGGTGCTGGTGGATCTCATCGCGGCCTCGATGGTGGGCGTGTTCCTGTCGATTCTGCTCTTCATTCGCGATCAGGTCCGAAGCCAGGTGATTCACCGCAAGATCTATGGCGATCAGATTTCTTCGCGCCGGAAGCGGCTGCCCACGCAGGTGGACATCCTGAAGCGGCGCGGACGTGAGATCTTGGTGGCCGAACTCCAGGGCGACCTGTTTTTCGGAACCACGGACCAGCTCCTGACCCGACTCGAGTCCGACCTCGAGACCTGCCGCTATCTGATCCTCGACATGCGCCGGATCGAGTCGATCGATTTCACCGGTGTTCATCTGCTGCAGCAGATCGAGAGCCGGATCCACGAGCGGGGCGGACGCCTGCTATACAGCAATCTTCCCCGGACCCTGCCTTCAGGCATCGCCGGCCGCGACTACTTCGCGAACGTGGGTCTGGTTTCGAGCACACGCAGCAAACGGCTCTTCCCACAGCTCACCGATGCGCTCGAGTGGGCCGAGGAGGCTATCCTCATGAATGAGGGCGTCACCGAAGAAGCCGAAGAGACGCCGCTGAATCTCAGCGACATCGAGTTCCTGAAGGGGCGCAAGGCGGAAACCCTGCGCGACCTCGAACAGATGTCGGAGGCCCGGCATTACGAACCCGGCCAGTCGATCTTCGGGCAGGGGGACACCGGCGACGAGCTGCTCCTGGTGCGCCGTGGACGCATCCGCATTTCATTCCAGACCGGTGCTGACCGTGAGCCCTTTCACGCCGCCACCTTCGGTAGAGGAGACTTCTTCGGCGACATGGCGTTCCTCGATTCCGGCATCCGTTCGGCCAGTGCGGTGGCCGAAACTCCGACCGACGTGTTTGCGATCACGCGCGCCGCCTTCGACGCCCTGGCCGACAAGCACCCGCGTCTGGGTCAGCAGTTCCTGGGGGGTCTCGCCCGCGCGCTCGCCCTGCGTCTGAGGCAGGCCGACGGGGAGATTCGCGCTCTTGAGAACACGTAGCATTCTGCAGCCGCGGGTGGGTGCGGTGCTTGCCCTGGTCGAACCGGCACTTTCCGGCCAGGTCGAGGGCGTTCACGATTTTCGAGTGGCCGCGCGATCGCTGCGCGCGGCCTTGCGGACCCTTCTGCGCAAACGCGAGAGCGGTTTTGCGAGGCGGGTGCGCAAGGCGCTGCAAGTTGCCACCCAGGCCCTGGCCGGCCCGCGTGATCGGGACGTCGGCCGCTCTCTCCTCATCAAGCGCTCTCCCGCCAGCGCGGACGACGCCGGTTACCGGCGGCGGGTGACCGGACTGGCCGAGAGCCATCGGCGCCTGGCCCTCACCCGAAGCGTCAGGCTGTGGCCCCGAGACCTGGACCGACTGCTGATCCGTCTGCTTCACCGGGGCGAGACTCCGGTCGAAGTGGTGATCCGTCGCGGCCGAGCCGAGGCCTGGCGGCAGCGACGGCGCGCCATCGAAGCTCTGAACGCGCTGGGACGCCGGTACGATGCAATCCGCCTTCACGACTTGCGGCGGCGGGTACGCAGCCTGCGCTACGCCATCGAGGTTCTGTCCGAGGTGGATTCGACCGCAAGCGCTCGCGCCATTCGCCTGAAGCCCCTGCAGAGCGCGCTGGGCGATATCCAGGACCTGATCGTGCTGTCGAGGTGGCTGGCGACCCAGGCCTCTCGATTCCGTCGCCGCGACCCCTCTTTCGCCGCGGCCTTGCGCCAGGATTCGGCCCGTTTCCGCGCGAAGTCGGTCGCCGCACACGCGGCGTTTCTCAAACTTCGGCCCGCGGCGGTGCTGGAGCGGCTGGCCCTGCATGTGGATCCCCATGCTGCGCTTCCGCCCCTTCCACCGCGGACCAGGGGCAAACGCACTCGCGCCTCTACGGAAGCACCTTGCCAGAAGTGAGGCTCTCAATCGCATCAACGAACCCCTGTGCTGCAGGCGGAATAGCCTGGCCGGCCTTCAGAAGCCTGGTGGGGGGCGACGCGTTTGCCGTAAATCGCCTCGTTCGCCTTGGTGTCCTGGCGAAGCGAAGCTCCCTCCAGCGAGATTCCAGCTAACCCACCGCGGCTCCTCGAATAGCTCAGGAGCTCAGCCCGCATGCGGAGGTCCGTGGCCACCTCGGCGCCGCGGTCGAGACATCGGCGCCCGGAGTGAATTTGCTCTTGAGCAGGTTGAAGACGCCCTTCTGATTCATGACGAGAAGGACGATGTCCATTCCTGGCCGCCGATCTGGAAGCCGACGCTTCCCGCCTTGAGCGACATGATCAGAGGAGGGCCCCACCGGCGACGGAGGTGTGACCCTGAAAAGGGTCCCTTGACAAGGACTCCTTGGGAGCGCGATAGTGCGCTCATGCATGCCGTCACCATCCGCGAAGCCAAGACTCGGCTGAATGAGCTGATCAACGCGGCGGCGCGGGGAGAGCAGGTCGTGCTAATGCGTCGGTCGAAGCATGTGGCCACCATCGTCCCCATTTCCGCGCAGGACGTTGAGGTGTCCACCCATCTCTCCGACGATCAAGCCGACCGCCTTTGGCAGGGTATCGCCGCGGAACGTAAACGGAAAACCGCGATGACGTTTCGATCGGCGGCGGCCGCGGTTCGCGCGCTCAAGAGCGAGGCGCCTCTGCGCAAGCGCGCTCGCGGCTGATGAGGATCGTCCTCACAGAGCACTTCCAACGCGACGTTCGCCATCTGACGTCCACTGAGCGCGACCGCGTGTTCGAGGCGGTTCTCGCCATCCCCAGGGCCGTAGGAGATGTGCACACCCATGCCGGTCTCGGCATGCGAAAGGTCCACAAGAGTGGAATCTGGGAAGTGCGCATCGGCTTGAATCTGCGCATCATTTTTGCCTTGGCCGACGGCTTCCTGACCTTCGTGCGCCTCGGGACACACGACGACGTGAAGCGGTTCCTCAGGGAGCTCTAAATCAAGAGCCGCTAGGGGCTAGCGATTCGATGGAGGTATCGGACGAAATCCATCGGACTTAGGATGCCCTGTAGGTGTTGCGGTCCGCCGATCAGGACGGCATCGTCCCGATCCAAGAAATAAACACTTTCTTCAGCTCATCGGTTACCCTTACATAGTCAAGGCGCTCAAGGCATTCCTCTACGGGCAGGTCTCCTGGAACGCCCTCGTTCTTCTTCTCCAGTGTCCACTCAGCTGCTTTGCGAGCGAACGACCGATGTGAGAAGGCCCCCACAACCTCGCCGTTCAGAGTTGCCGGTGCCTGCGAGTAACCGCGCTGGTTAAGGAGCGCCACGGCTTCCCGCGCTTTCATCTCGGGCGGGAGTTCAAGGACGACTTGAGCCTCAGGAATGATCCGGTTGATTCGGTGGAAGTGATCCACCACACGACGAAGCTCCGGGGTCCCTGCTAGTGGCCCGATACCCTCGCCGACGCTAATCAAGGAATTGATAGCCCGGGGAGACCTCAAACGCTGCCTCATCGTCTGCCCGGGCAGCCTGGTCGAGCAGTGGCAGGATGAACTTCTTCGTCGCTTTCACCTGCGCTTCGACATCCTCACCAACGACAAGCTGGAGGCGGCGACCACCGGGAATTGGTTCCTCGAGAACAACCTGGTGACTGCTCGGCTCGACAAGCTGTCACGCAATGAAGACGTTCAAAGCAAACTTGCCGCCCCAGACTGTCGCTACGACCTGATCGTCTGCGACGAGGCTCACAAGATGTTCGCCAATTTCTTCGGCGGCGAAGTGAACTACACGAAGCGCTACAAGCTGGGCCAACTTCTCTCCGGCCTCACTCGGCACTTCCTCCTCATGACGGCTACGCCACACAACGGGAAGGAAGAGGACTTCCAGCTCTTCCTTGCTCTGCTCGACGGCGACCGCTTCGAGGGCAAGTTCCGCGACGGCGTTCACCAGGTCGATGTCTCGGACCTGATGCGCCGGATGGTGAAAGAAAACCTGCGGAAGTTCGACGGAACCCCACTCTTTCCTGAACGCATCGCGTATACGGTCCCCTTCAAGCTCTCCGACGCCGAGGCACGCCTGTACAAGGACGTCACGAACTACGTCCGGGAGGAGTTCAACCGGGCCGAGGCGCTCCAGAATGACAAGCGGGCGGGCACAGTGGGCTTTGCGCTCACAGTACTGCAAAGGCGCTTGGCCTCCTCACCCGAGGCGATCTTTCAATCGCTCCGGCGGCGGTGCGAGCGGCTTGAGAAGCGCCATCGCGAAGTTGAGTTGCTCCACCGCTCCGGCCGGCTTGACGACGCCGAAACGTACCTCGAGAAGGCGCGAAACGTTGTTTCCGAGATCACGACGCACCAGGACTGCGACACTAGGCCGGGCGATGAGGGCGGGCAGCTCTTCTGTACGGCCAGCCGATCCTCACCGAACCGGGCCGGAGAATCGAACTCGGCACCACCCTCTCGTTCTGAGGCCGGTGCCCCGACATCGTTCGCCTCGGCGGGTGGCGATTGCTTACCCTCTCGAACGTAGGGGCACCCGCCGCCGCCGCCACCCCGACGAGTGGAACCGGATGCGTACCCTCGAACGTAGGGGCACCCCTTGTGGGTGCCCTGGTCGGCGCCGCCGCCCTCGTGCACGAGATGGGCGTTGCGGCTCCCGTGCGGCGCCTCGCGGCGCGCGCGCGCGACACCGTGGGCCGCACCGGCAACTACCTGGTCGCCCGTGCCGCGAGCTTCCTGCTGCTAGCCGACAGCCGCGCGAGCTTCCAGATTGAAGGCGAGCGCCCGCCCCGCAACCGCCTCGAACGATGGGGACGCGCCGTTCTGCAAGCCGGGAAGAACAGGCTGACCCTCGACGAAATCATCCGGCTGCACAACGTCCTCATCGAGGACCGGCGGTTCGTTCACGCGGGCCTGCGCCCCGATGGCGTGTTCCTGGGCGAACGCGACCATCTTGGCGATCCGCTACCTGAGTTCATAGGCGCCCGCGCGCAGGATCTGGCCGACCTGATGAATTCAAGCAAGCTCACCGACAACGAGGTACAGCGGATTGAGCGAATCGTGGCAGACTCGTTTGAGGGGTCGAGCGAGACTGGCAGGGGAACTCCTGGATAGCCTGCAAATCCTTTTCTGTGGCCAAGTTCGAGGGCGCAGGATCGAACTCGGCACCACAATCTCGTTCTGAGGCCGGTGCCCCGACATCGTTCGCCTCGGCGGATGGCGGATGCTCACCCCTCGAACGTAGGGGCACCCCGGCCGGCTACAAGCCACCCTGGCAGACGTACTTCATCTCGAGGTACTCGTCGATTCCGTGGCGCGAGCCCTCGCGACCCACACCTGATTCCTTGACCCCGCCGAAGGGGGCTACTTCGGTGGAGATGATGCCGGTGTTGACACCCACGATCCCATATTCGAGGGCCTCGCTCATCCGAACCACGCGGCCCGCATCGCGGGTGTAGAAGTACGCGGCGAGGCCGTACTCCGTGTCGTTCCCGAGGGCTATCGCCTCGGCCTCGGTCTTGAACCGGAACAAGGGCGCGACCGGACCAAAGGTCTCCTCGCGCGCCACCAGCATCGACGGCAGAGCGCCTGAGATCACCGTCGGCTCGAAAAACGTGCGGCCCAGACCGTGCCTTTTCCCGCCGGTAAGCACGCTCGCGCCTTTCGACAGCGCGTCCGCGATGTGGGCCTCGACCTTCTTCACCGCGTGCTCGTCGATCAGCGGGCCCTGATCGACCCCCTCCTCCTGACCGTCGCCCACCACCAGGGCGGCCACGCGCTTGGTCAGCCGCTCCGCGAACTCGTCGTATACGCCGTCTTGAACCAGGATCCGGTTCGCGCACACGCAGGTCTGGCCGCTCGCGCGATACTTCGAAGCCAGCAACCCTGAGATCGCAGCCTCGAGGTCGGCGTCCTCGAACACGATGAAAGGGGCGTTGCCGCCAAGTTCCATCGAAACCTTCTTGACCGTGGCCGCGCACTGCTGCATCAGCAGTTTGCCGGTGCGAGTGGAGCCGGTGAAGCTAAGTTTCCGAATCGCCTTGTTCGACGTGAGCTCGCCTCCGATCGCCACCGCGTCGCCCGTGACCACACTGAAAACGCCGGCCGGAACCCCGGCGCGTTCGGCCAGCACGGCCAGGGCGAGGGCGGACAGGGGGGTCTGCGGCGCGGGCTTCAGGATCACCGTGCAACCCGCAGCCAGTGCCGGGCTCACTTTGCGGGTCACCATCGCGATCGGGAAGTTCCAGGGCGTGATCGCGGCGCACACCCCGACCGGCTCGCGCATAACATGAATCCGCTTGTCCGTGGTGGTCGCGGGAATCGTCTCGCCGTAAACCCGCTTCGCCTCTTCGGCGAACCATTCGACGAAAGAAGCGCCGTAGGCGACTTCGGCCCTCGCCTCGGCGAGGGGCTTCCCCTGCTCGCTCGTGAGGATGAGGGCCAGGTCCTCCTGATTCGCCATCATGAGGTCGAACCATCGCCGCAACACCTGGGCCCGATCCTTGGCCGGCCGGTGCCTCCATGCCAGGAAGGCGGTCTGTGCTTCCGCGATGGCCCGCCGCGTCTCTGTAGCCCCCACGTTTGGGACCATCACGATCTGCTTGCCGGTAGCGATGTTGTTGATGATGGTGACCGCACCCGAGTCGGCCCCGATCCACCGGCCCCCGATGTAGGACTGCGTCCGCAGAAGCGACGGGTCGTTCAGTTCGAAAAACATGGGGTCGAAGCCGAGGAGGCTGGCTAAAACGCGGGGCCCAGGAGAACCGCGTTCGCGAACAGCAGCATCGTGGCTTCGGTGTAGCCGCGATAGTTCGGCTCTTCGGCGAAGGCGATGACGTGACCGGCACCCGAGGACTGATGAATGAGATAAGCCTTCTGCGCGAGGGCGGTCTGCGCCTCATCCCACACGAGCCCGGACATGCGGAGCTTGTCCTTCTTCGCATACACGCCGACGTTCGTTCCCTTGTCCAGAGCGATGGGAGTGAAGATCCGGCGGCTCTCTACCAGAACTCCCATCTCGAAATCGGTGCCCGCGGACAACCAGTGGTCGGGATCAAGGTTCATGCGCAGATACGCGCCGGGAGTGCTTTCCGGGGCTTCGCGCTCGGGCTGCACTGCCTTTTCGTAGTCAAAAGGCTTTCCGGTCTCGAACTTCTTCTTGTCGCCGTCGGCCGGGGGTGCCTCCTTCTCGGGAGAGCCATCGCGATTCTCGGTACGGGTGTCGATGAGCGCCACCTTCTCTTTCGCGGCCCAGCGGGACGCTTCGCCGAGAGTGATGACCGTGCCGCCCGCGCGCACGAAGTCCTTGAGCCGCCGGATGCCGTCGTCGCCGAGGACGGAGTAGTCGCCGGACGGCATCACCACGACGTCGAAGTCGACGAGATTCGCGCGACGGAAGGAGCCGACGCGCACCGCGGTGGTGCGCGCGCCGATGCGGCGCTCCAGCGTGAATCTCGCCCAGCCCGCGGAGAGAGAGGAGGTGGGCGCGTCCCACATCAGCAGGACGCGCGGGCTCTTCATGTGCACAACGTCGCCGCTGCCGAGAGAGATGCCCCCCGCATCCACGAAGGCAGTGTCGGTGCCGATCGGCCGGACCCCGTGTTTCGCCGCGATGGCGCCAAGCTGCGCCGCGAGATCCTCGTTCTCGGAGGTGCGGAAGATCGCGGTCCCGGTCGGGAAGGTCGCGCCATTCAGTTTGATGATGTCACCCGCCACGCGGACGCGCAGGCCGGCCTGCAGGGCTTCGGTGACCGCCGCCGCGGAGTGGAAGCCCCACGGGAGGAGATAGGCGACCTTCGCCGCAGGCAGGGTGGTGGCGGCAGATGTCGCCACCCCGGCGAAGGGCTCGGCACTCACCGAAAGCGCGGTCGCCGAAGGAACGCATTCCACATCAAAGGCGATGGGAAGGCTCCACGCCGTGACGTCGTAGATCTGATCCCCCTGACGCTTCTTCCGGCGACGATCCTGCTCCTTCACGAAGGCCTCGTCCTGATCGATGTTGGCCTCGAGAAGATTGCGGATCAGACGGCCCGTGGGCTGGGCGGCCGACACGAGATACGAGCCAGCGGGGATGTCGCGGATTCCCGCCTTGACGGCCTGAGTGGTCTTCCGGACCTCGATCCCCTGGCGAACGAGAAGACGGGCGAGTCGTTCGGCGCGGGAAGGGTCGACACCGGGAACGAGCGCGTACTCCAGAGTCCCCTTCTTCCCTTCATCAATCGCCGACTGCCGGTAACCCGCGTAGTAGCGCAGGAGCTTCTCGCGATTTTCGGCGGCGGTGCGCGCGGTCTGGATGGCCGCGGTGAAGTGATGAAGCACGCCGTCCTTGTAGGTGAGGAGAAGGCCATCCTCACGCTTCCAGGCGAGGGCGCGGGCCGAGGCCTGCTCGTAAGTCATGCCGACGGCACCGTTGAAGATCGGCCAACTCTCGCCGTAACCGGGATAGAACGAGTCGTACTGCTCGCGGATGAAGTAGCCGAAGCCCTTCTCATCAAAACGCGCGGCGTTGTGCTTTCCGAAGACCTCGAACCAGTCGCGCTGCTCCTTGGGAACGAAGGGGTTGATGGGGTCGGCGGGAGGTGCGAAGTAGTAAGTGCTGTTCCCCCCCATCTCGTGCAGGTCGACCGCGACCTGAGGGAAGTATTCCTGATGAACGGCCACGCGGCCGATGGTCTCGGGCTGGGAGAGCGCGAACCAGTCACGGTTCATGTCGAAGAGATAGTGATTCGCCCGACCGCCGGGCCAGGGCTCGTCGTGTTCGGCGGAGATCGGTTCGGGATCGGGCTTGGCGGCGCGGCCGAGCAGGTTCTGATAGATGAAGCGCGCTCGGCCGTCCGGATTCTCCATCGGGTCGATGATCACGAGGGCGTTCGCGAGGATGGCGTCGACCCCGGCGTCGTTCCGCGCGGCCAGAAGGTGATAGGCCTCGGCGAGCGATGCGTCTGAGGACGAAATCTCGTTTCCGTGGACGCCGTGAAGCAGCCATACCGCGACCGGCAGGGTTTTGATCAATTCGTCGCGCTCCGCCGGGGTGGTCGACCGCGGATCGGCGAGCTTCTTGAGCCCGGCCTTGACTGAATCCAGTTTGGCGATGCGGTCGGCCGAGCCGATGACGATCACCCACAAAGGCCGCCCTTCCCAGGATCGCGCGTATTCCATCAGCCGGGTTCGTTCAGGCGCAGCCGCGGCCAGCGCCTGCAAATAAGCGCCCACCCCTTCTGGTGACGTGATCTCGTCCCCGTGATCGTGCCCCAAGACCTGCTTGATCGTGGGCATCTTCGGGTCGTAGGTGGTGCTGGGATCAAGGACGCGAGGGGCGTTCAAAGCGAGGCCAAGGACAAGACTGGCGAGGATCAAGAGTGCATCTCCTGTTTGGTATGCGGGGGAACGGCGTGAGGCGGATTCTAAGGTCGCGAGGGCGCCGTCGCGCGCGCAACCTGCGTTTCGTTTCGCGCCGAGCCGGGCTGAGGACATGGAGGCCGGCAGTTAGCATGAATGGCACTTGGGCGGTCGGCGCGGGCGCGGTCATCTCGGGGCTCGCCGCCGCAACCCAAAAAGAGGAGAGATCATGAACAAGAGACTTGGAACCGTGGTCGTAGTGACCGCCGCGGCCTTGATGGCTGCGGCCTATGGGCTTGCCCAGGCCCGGGCCCCCGGGCCGAACCCTGCTCAGAACCGCCGCCCCGGCGAAGGCCGTCAGCCGGAATTTCCGCCCCCCACGATCCTGGACTACAAACCCGTGTCGCGACTTGTCGTCCCCGAGCACAAGACCCCGCGGGCCAAGTTCCCGGTAATTGACATCCACTCTCACCAGCCCGCGCCCATCAGCCCCGAGCGTTTGGCCGAGGTGGTGGCGGCGATGGACAAGCTGAACCTTCAGGTGCTGGTAAACCTTTCCGGCGGGTCGGGCGAAAAACTGCGGCAAAGCGTGGAAGCGCTCAAGAGCTCTCCTCACCGCGACCGCATGGTTCTTTTCGCCAACATCGATTTCCGGGATGGCGTCGCCCCCGGCTTTGGCGCCAAGGCCGCAGCCCAACTCGAACAGGACGTGAAGGCAGGCGCGCTCGGTCTCAAGATCTTCAAGGAACTGGGACTGCGCATCAAGAAGCCCGACGGCAGCCGTCTCCACCTCGACGATGCGGAACTCGATCCCATCTGGGCGAAGTGCGCCGAACTCAAAATCCCGGTGCTGATCCACACCGCGGAGCCGGCGCCTTTCTTCGACCCGATCGACTTCAACAACGAGCGCTGGCTCGAGCAGGCCCTCTTCCCGGACCGCCGATATCAGGATCCGTGGTTTCCCCGCTTCGAGGAACTGCTCGCCGAACGCGACCGGATGTTCGCCAGGCACCGGAACACCCTGTTTATCGCTGCCCACATGGCGTACCTCTCGAACGATCTTGGGCGTTTCTCAACGTACCTCGATGCGAACCCGAACGTGTACCCCGAGACCGCGGCCGTCCTCGCCGAATACGGCCGCCAGCCCCGCACGGCGCGGGCCTTCTTCATCAAGTACCAGGACCGGATCCTCTTCGGCAAGGACAGCTTCCAACCCGACGAATTCCCTTACTACTGGCGCACCTTCGAGACGGGCGACGAGTATTTCGATTACTACCGCGACTATCACGCGTTCTGGAAGCTCTACGGCATGGAACTCCCGGACGACGTGCTCAAGAAGCTGTATTACAAAAATGCCCTGAAACTCGTAAAGGGCCTGCCTAGCTCGGCGTTCCCCAGATAGGGATACCAACGCCCGTGTCATAGGGGCGAGGGGCATCCCCGGCCTGATCGCGAGGCGGAGGTCGAAGTGGGGCTTTGGCCCCAAGACCGGAGTTAGATCACCTTCGTGGGTTGCCGAGAGTTCTCGCTTTCTTGGACAGGGAGCGACGGCGCCAACTGTTTGGAAGGACGCGCGGGCTGGTCCCATATACGCGGCCCGTGGCGAGTCCAGCCGTTGAACATCGCGTCAATGAGCTCCAGCAGGCCCTGGTGGAGCTCATCCAGCAAGAACGACCGAACTACCCGGTCGGTGGATTCGCCTTTCCGTCGAAATGACTGATTTCAAGGACGAGACTCGAAGAGCCAACGCAGATCTCCGCGACTCGCTGAATCGCCAGAACGCTGAACTTTCGAACACCCTCGGCAGGCTCGCCGAGGACATAGTGGGACCCAGCATCCCGACCTTGTTCAAGCGGTTCTTCCCAGGCGACGAACCAGAGTTCGCGATGCGCGCCGTGAGGAAACACAGGGTCTCCAAAGAGAGGCGAGAATTCGATACTCCGGCCTGGAACGACAAGGCCTTCCTCGTCTCCGAAACCAAGGCCCGGCTACGGCCCGGCGACCTGGAGCTGTTGTCTGCAACCATCGCCGAGGTGGGTGATTTCTTCCCTGGGGCCCATGGGAAAAAGGTCTGCGTCGCCCTCGCCTCGCTCTGTATCGACCCCACTCTCGTCACCGCAGGCGAACGAAGGGGCTTCATCATGATCGCCCTTGGCAGCAACATCGCGGACGTCAAGAACTCCGAGGGGTTCACCCCCGCCGAGTTCTGATCACGAAGGCCTTTCGTTGACGGTCGATCCCCGCCGCAAGAAACTGGTGGCCAGCGGACCTTTGCCGGCTGCCTGAGGGCCACTTCTCAAGCGTCGGTGTCCGTCCCGACAAGAAGCGCCTATCACTTCACCGGGCTACTCAGGAAAGAGCCTGCCGTGACCGCCAATGTCGCCCCGACGAAGTGTGGGTCTACAGGTCCAGAACCTCTCTCAGCGCTTGCGCCACGCGCACAAGTAGCGGTTCTGGAAGGGTGGCGACTGGTCCCGTGATCAGTCTCCGGTTGTCTATGGCGCGGAGCTGGTCGATAAGAAGGTCCGAGGGCCTCACTAGCGTCCCCAGCTTGGGTACTCGAATACGCAGCGGTTCTGCGTCGTCAATGAGATTCGTGGTGAGAGGAACGATGAGCGAAGACGGGTGCCCGGCAGCGAGCAGGGACCGCGCCTGGACCACGAGAACGGGTCGGGTCTTCCCCGGCTCGGTTCCCCGACCTGGATTGAGGTTGGCCAGCCAGACATCACCGCGAGCGGGCATGCGGGTCGGCTTCGATGCGCGCGAATTCAGCGTTCACTTCGACGCTCTGGCGCCGGACTTTGAGCGAGGCCCTGGTCATGCGCTCGGCCAGAAGCTGGGCTTCCGCCTCGCGATTCATCTTCTCGATGGCGCGCCTCAGATACTCCGCTCTGGACAAGCGAAAGGCCTGCGCGTTTCGGCGGCTGGCCTTCAGCATTCCTTCGGGAAGCTTTAGTGAGATTGATTCCAAGGGTCCCTCCTAGATATCTACAAAGAGGATTCTATCTGGATATCCTGGCACCCTCCCTCCGGACGCTGCGAGCATCCTGCATCCTGGCCGAGCGCCAGGACGCGTCTGAGGCGGCGCGGCTTGGCATTATGGCGTTCCGAGCCTGGGTTTGGAAAGATCGTCGTAAAACACCAACGACATCGTAGGGGCGAGGCACGCCTTCGCCCGCGAACCCCGGGCCGGGCAGGCCCGGTGGCAACAACCGGGATACGAACGACCGTGTCCGCACGCCTTCGCCCGCGAACCTCGGGCCGGGCAGGCCCGGCCCCTACGCGTAATTCCCGTACTATTGCGCCTTCGTCCCTGACCGAGGAGAGACAACCAGTGATCCGCCGATACTTCAAGAATCCAAGCGTCGGCCTTTTGGGCCTCGCCCTTCTGGCTGCTTGCCGCGTCGCCCAGGCCGGCGAATACCAGGACGACCTCAAGGGGCGGCGGGCGCGACTCCTGCAGACCCTGGACGCGGGCACGGTGTTCGTTGCCTGGAGCGCGCCTCCCCGCGTCTACTCGACCGACGTGAACTACGAATACCGCCAGGATTCGAACCTTCACTACCTCACTGGCATCACCCAGGAGGAAACGATTCTGGTGTTGATGCCGGGTGCCGCCACGAAGAAGGAAGTGATCTTCGTGCGCGAACCCAACCCGCGCACCGAGCATCGCAACGGTCACATTCTCACCAAAGACGAAGTGACCTCGCTCTCCGGCATCGAAACCGTCTACTTCGTTCCCCAGTTCGAATCCTTCATCACCGCGATGTTCAACGGCCGGAACTTCGGCACCCGCCGCGGTGAGGTCACTACCGAGTGGAACGTCTTTCACGCTGAGGTGAAGACGGGCCGGGCCAGGCTCGCCCTCCTGTTCGGTCCGCGGCCGGCCCCTTCCGCGCCTCTTCCTGAGCTCTATTCCTGGGCGAATCGTTTTCGCGAGCGCTTCTTCGGCGTCGCTCTGACCGACGCCCTCGGGACGGTCCAGGGCCTGCGTCAGATCAAGACGCCATACGAACAGAAGGTTCTCGAGAAAAGCGTCTCGATATCGAGCGACGCGCACCGGGCGGGTATGAAGGCGACCGGCCCCGGCAAGTTCGAGTATGAGGTGGAAGCGGCGATCGAACAGGTGTACCTCGCAAACGGCGCGATGAGCTGGGGGTACCCTTCGATCGTGGGCAGTGGCCCCAACGCCACGATTCTTCACTACGGCGAGTCGAGCCGAAAAATGGAGCCGGGCGACCTCCTTCTCGTGGACGCCGCTGGGAACTACCAGGGCCTTACCGGTGACATCACCCGGACGACGCCGGTGAGCGGGACGTTCTCACCGGTGCAAAAGGAGGTCTACCAGCTCGTGCTCGCCGCTCAAGAGGCGGCCGCGACCGCCGCGAAGATCGGCAACAAGACCGCCGACATCGAGAAGGCCTCCGAGGAGGTGATCAAGGCCGGCCTTCTCAAGCTTGGCCTCATCACGGACGCGAAGGGTGAGCAATTCCGCACCTGGTACACCCACGGAATTTGCCACTGGATCGGAATGGATGTCCACGACGTGGGCGACTACGACCGCCCTCTGGCCGCGGGGATGACCTTCGTGATCGAGCCCGGCCTCTACATCCGAACTCAGGCGCTCGACGCGCTGGGGAACAGCCCCGAAAACCAGGCGTTCAAGGAGAAGGTTATGGCCGCGGTCGAGAAGTACAAGAACATCGGCGTCCGCATCGAAGACTCCTACCTGTTGACCGAGACCGGCCTGAAGCGCCTCTCCGCGACGGTGCCCCGCACGGTTGAGGAAGTGGAAGCCTGGATGAAGATGAAGCCGGAAGCAACTCGACGGTGAGCGCCGCATGACCGCTGACCAGCGCTCGCAGTTCTTCACCGCCGAGGGCGGACCGTGGGGAAAGTGTTTTCTGCCGCGCGCCAAAGATGAGGTGCGCTACTGGCTGGTCAAATCCGAGCCCGATGTCTTCTCCTGGGGCGACCTGCTGAAAGCACCGAAACGCACCACGAACTGGAACGGTGTACGGAACTTCGCGGCCCGGAACTTCATGCGCGACGCCATGAAGATGGGCGACTCCGTCTTCTTCTACCATTCGAATGCCGAGCCGCCCGGCATCGTCGGTATCTGCGAAGTGGTGCGCGAGGGGTACCCCGACGCCACTGCGTTCGACCCCGACCACGATGGCTATGACGAGAAGTCGTCGCCCAAAGATCCCACCTGGTTCATGGTCGACCTGCGCGCGAAAGAGGCCCTGCCGAACATGGTCACGCTCCCCATGCTGAAGGCGTCCAGGCCCCTCGCTCAGATCGCCCTCATCCGAACCGGCCGGATGTCGGTGATTCCGGTGACACCCGCCGAGTGGAAGACGATCCTCGCCCTCGGACGTTCCTGAACCGCAGGGGCCGGTAGTAGGGGCAGGCCTGTGCCTGCCCTTTCGAATTACACGACGGTGCCTCGGAAGAACGACGGAATCGGCAGGGTGCGCATGGTGTGAAGGCCCGGCTTCGCATCGATGACCTTGGGCAGCGAATTGACCAGGATCGACGCGGTCGCGATGTCACCGTGGTAACCACCGATCGCCCTCACCCGTAGATTCGGGGAACCCTCGATCCGCACCTCATCATAGGTTTCGGGCGCTCCGAGGTACGCCTCCATGTGAAGGGTAATCACCGCCTCCTGGCCGCGGTAGCCGACACCATCCTGGACCAGACCGCACACCTGCCCCGGCTCGACGGTCAGGAACTGGCTCTTGGTGGTCTCGGTCGCGATCTTGGGCTGGATTTCGTCGGTGATACGGTCGATCTTGAAACCCAGGGCATCGGCGAGCATCGAGACCGACTCGGTGAGGCCGACATGGCGCACCGCCTTCGTCCTCACGAGATCCGCGAATTGCTCGGGCGTGAGCGTGGCCCCGATCTTCTTCTGAAAGGGCAGACGGCGGATGCTCGCGTCCTGAATGCGATCGACCTGAACTTTCTGAACATCCTGGCAAATCCCGGTCAGCACGATGGGCAGCGCGTCCATGGCGAAACCGGGGTTCACGCCGGTCCCGAGCACGGCCACCTTGGCCTTTTTCGCCATTTCATCGATCTTCTTCGCCGACGCGCGGTTGGCCCGCCAGGGGTAGGACAGCTCCTCGGTTGAGGAGACCACCGGGACCCGCGCGGCCAAAATGGCCTCGATCTGAGGCATCGCGGCCTTGATAGACGACACCGTGCAGTGCGCCACCACATCGGGCTTGCCGGCCTTGATCGCGGCCTTCACGTCGGCGCTGACCTTCACCCGAAGCTTGCGGCCAAGGCCGGCCACATCGCCCAGATCCTTGCCGACCTTGGCTGGATCCACGTCGATGGCGCCCACAATCTTGAATCCCTTGCGCGCGGCCACCTGCTTGACCACCGCACACCCGATGGGGCCAAGCCCCATGAACATCACACGAATCGCCATTGTCTTTGTCTCCAGTTTGAAATCGGGGCCAAGGTTACGTGGCCTTTGGGCGTGCTTCAATGAGTCGAAAGGCTCACAAAAGGCAGAATGGGGCCGGTGAACGTTCTTAACTATCTCTCGGCGATCAGACGTTCGACCGCTGCCCCTTCGACCGTCGACACCCGGTTTCTCGCGATCACGGAGGCGAGTGCGGCTCTGGTGTTCGTCGTCGAGGACGACGTCATTCGGTATGCGAATCGCGCGGCACGACAGAGCCGGATCGCGAAACGAGCTGAACCCGTGGGCGGGCGCTTCTCCGATCTTGCCCACCAAGATTCCCGCATCGCCCTCCGACAGCGCATGACCGGGACCACGCCTTCCTCCGAACTCGAGGCGCCGCGCTTTGAGTTGAAGCTCTCCGGGCCGCAAGGCGGCGAGCCGTGGCTCGACCTGACGCTCAGCCCCTTCGAACACGAGGGCCGGCCCGCCCTGCTCGCCACCGGCTTCGACATCACCGATCGGAAGCTCGCGGAAAGCGCCATGCGCGAATCAGAGCGGCGTCTGCGCGACCTTATCGAGAACGTTCAGCTCGTTTCGGTTCTGCAAGACGCCCGAGGCGAGGTGACCTTCGCGAACGAGTACGCGTTGGAACTCCTCGGCCTGCCTGAAGAGGACGTGGTGGGCCGGAACTGGTTCGAACTGGTTCTTCCTCTGGAAAAACGAGACGCGATGCGCGACGCGTTCCTCAAGCATATCGGCGCGGGCAGCGCGCCTCATGAGGAGTACGAGATTCTCGCTTCCCGCGGGGAACTGCGGGTGGTGTCGTGGAACTCCACCGTCCTGCGCGATCCAAGCGGTGCGGTCTGCGGCATGGCCTCGATCGGCGCCGATGTGACCGAGCGAAGGCGTGCGGAAAAGCGCCTTCTCCACGACGCCCTGCACGACTCCCTCACCGGCCTTCCCAATCGTGCCTTGTTCATGGACCGCCTGCGCACCGCCATGGCCCGGCTCAAGCGTCGTCCCACCCACCTCTTCGCCGTGCTCTTCCTCGACGTCGATCGTTTCAAGGTGGTGAACGACTCGCTGGGCCACGTGGCCGGGGACCAGTTCCTGGTGCAGATCGGCCGAGTGCTGCTTTCCGCCCTCCGCGCGGAACATACGGTGGCTCGGCTCGGCGGCGACGAGTTCGCGATTCTGCTCGACGATCTCGACGACAGGGACGACGCGCGGCGGGTGGTCGCTCGTCTTTTCCACGCCCTCGAGACTCCCTTGAAGGTGAGCGGCCAGGAGATTTTCGCCACGCTTTCGATCGGCATCGCCTACGGGGAACCGCAGTACGAACAGGCCGAGGACATGTTGCGCGACGCCGACACCGCCATGTACCAGGCCAAGGAAACGGGCAAGGCACGGTTCCAGATCTTCGATGAATCGATGCACCAACGCGCGGTGGGCCTCTTGAAGCTGGAGCACTCGCTGCGTCGCGCCACCGATCGCAACGAGTTCGTCCTTCACTATCAGCCCATCGTGTCTCTCGCCGAGGGAGACACCCGGGGCTTTGAGGCCCTGGTCCGCTGGAATCACCCGGAGCGCGGCATTGTGGGCCCTTACGAGTTCATCCACCTGGCCGAGGAAACCGGCCTCATCTTCCGCATCGGGGGCTGGACCCTGCGTGAGGCCTGCTTGTGGCTGGGGCGACGCGAGAACCCCCTGCCCGCTCACCTGACCGTGAACGTCAACCTGTCGGGGCGCCAGTTTTCGCAGGGGGATTTGATCGAGGAGGTCGAGCGCGTCCTCTCCGAAACCGGGCTCGCACCGCACCGACTAAAGCTCGAGATCACGGAAAGCGTGATCATGGAGAACCCGGAAATGGCGGTCGATCTGCTGAAGCGCCTGAAGGCTCTTGGCACCCATCTGTGCATCGACGACTTCGGAACCGGCTATTCCTCGCTCAGTTATCTGCTGCGTTTTCCCGCCGACACCCTGAAGATCGACCGTTCGTTCGTTATCGGCCTCACGAAGGGCGCCCGCGAGCGCGACATCGTGGGCGCCATCATTTCACTCGCGAAGAGCCTCGACATGGACGTGGTTGCCGAAGGGGTGGAAACCATCGAGCAGCGGGATATCTTGAGACATCTAGGTTGCCGCTACGGCCAGGGCTACCTCTTCTCCCGCCCCCTCGACCAAGACCGAGCCCGCGCCTTCGTCGGTTAAAACCCGGTGCGCAGGGTGATGACAAATTCCTTCATCGGAAGGTTCGGAAGATCGACGGTTCGGAACACCTGATGGAAGGTGTACTCCGCGGTCAGGTCGACGTTGCGGACGAGTCCCATGCGAATGCCGAAGTCGTACTTCTTCCATGGCCACTGAATGGCCAGACGCGGATAGGCGCGCGGCGCCGAGAAACGATTCGCTATCCACGAGTACCTGAAAGTCGGCTGAATCCAGTTTCCGAAGGGCGACTCCCCGACCAGAAACAAACCCGGCAACGGGATGATCCAGGCTGCTTCCGCCTCGATTCCGTAACGACTGGCCCCCGCCAGGTCCTGGTCGATCCATTGCGCGAAGACGCGCAGCCCGCTCGCCTTCGCCTGAAGATTCACGCCCCACTCGTGACGCTTGTCGCCGGTGGTGGGAATCGGGAAACCGGCGCCGCGCAACACCGACAAATCGCCCAGATAGTCGGTCCCTCTGAGGCGGACGCGGTCGGCGAGGCGGCGGCCGAAGTACCAGGCGAGAACATCGACGCCCGCGAGGTCCCCGCCTCCAAAGCGGGCTCCGAGGCCCACGCCCTTCTCGGGATGGGCACCCACATTGATCTCGCTGACCTTCGCGTCGTAGAGGATGGGAAAGCCGAAGCCATAAGTGGCCTTCGGATTTGCGGCCGCCTCCGAAAGGTTATCGCCTGCGAGCACGTTGGTATCCCGCATGAAGAGGGGGTTGCCGGAACCGATCATGCCCCGCACATAGGCGTGGGAACCAAGCGAAGCACCTATCTCGAGCTGCGGCTGTTCGAAGCGACCCAACGCCGTCCCCCACAGCCCGTAGGTCTCCAGACGACGCGTTGTCTGTTTGCTGAAACGCGGCGCCATGCCGAAAAGCGTGTAGAACCTCGACCCCCTCTGCCCGCTCAGCAGTTCCGGCTTCTCGCCAAAACGAACGAAGGCCTGGCGGACGAACACCGTGTCGTCCGTGGAGGTGGGATTCCGGTTGTACGTATCGAGGAAACGTACTTCGAACTTCGCGAAAACGCCTGAGGTGACAAAGCCCTCGCCCGAAAGTCCCAGGTGCTGGATCTCGAACGAACTGCCGGCGTGGGGCGTGCGCATGAAACCCGCGACCTGGTTGTTGGCACCAAAAATCGAGGAGCTTTGAGCCTGAGACCAGCGAAACCCCGCCTTGATCTCGCCCCCGAAACGGAAGCCTTCGGGCTCTTGAACGACCTCGGGCGGGTCTGCTTCCACCTCCTGAGCGGCCACGGGAGCGCACAGAAGAACCGTGATGAACGCTGAAGCGAGACGCATGTTGCTGTCCATTCTAGGCAACTTAAACCCGGACCCGCATCAGCCAGCGGTCGAGATCGACGGCGGTAGCGGGACGTTGAGCGCGGTGTTTGGCGAGACAGGCCAGGATGATCTCTGAGAGGGCCGGGGGAATCTCAGGACGGATCGTCCGCGGGTCCGCGGGCTCGTCGTTTAAGTGCATCTGCAGAATCTCCGCCACCTTGCGGGCCTGAAAGGGGCACTGCCCGGTGAACATCTCGTACATCATCACGCCCGCCGAGTAGATGTCGCTGCGTTCATCGAGGTCGGCGCCCTTGGCCTGCTCGGGACTCATGTACATCGGCGTGCCCACCACTGACACCCCTCCGTGGTCTTGATTCGACCGCGTGCGGGCCACACCAAAATCCATCAGCTTGGCGACGCCGCTTCCCATGACCATGACGTTTTGCGGCTTGAGGTCTCCGTGGATGATGCCCGCCTTGTGGACGGCGGCCAGGCCGCGGCACACCTGCTTGGCAATCTGCAGCGCGGGCGTGAGCTGAAGTCCGCCGCGCGCGTCGATCACTTCGCGCAGAGTGGTGCCCGGGACGTACTCCATGGTGAGAAAACGCGATCCGCCGCTTTCGCCGAAGTCGAAAGCGCGAACCACGTTCGGATGAGTGATGACGCGGGCGAGCTTGATTTCGTGACGGAGGCGATCCACCTGGGCCGAGGGGCCGTCGCCCTCGCCGGTTCCCTTCAGAACCTTGAGGGCCACCTCTTCGTCGAGTTCGCGATCGCGCGCGCGAAACACCACACCCATGCCGCCTTTCCCGAGTTCGGACAGAATCTCGTAGCGGCCCGCGAACACCCGACCCACTTGCCCGCTTTCGCCGGAGTCGGGGGCGCCCGGGGCGGCTCCGCGGAAGGTGATGTCGCCCTGCCGCCGCTGCATATGCGCGACCAGCGCCTCCAATTGGGCCTTCTCCTTG
>ENA-ORBV01002099-ORBV01002099.1-microbial-mat-metagenome-genome-assembly--contig:-NODE-2099-length-42812-cov-30.246589_pt1 | contig 42812 bp, 42 predicted proteins | sample MGYA00237777_ERZ505514 | MGnify/ENA primary metagenome ERZ505514 (study PRJEB26160, sample SAMN06269048) | microbial mat metagenome | isolation source: Oligotrophic lake microbial mat | place... | reverse complement strand
CATTTCGTGCAATCGTCGGAGGACCCGGACGACGCGGCCCACTCCGCGATACAGTCCGGCGAATGACAACGGGGTCATTCCGGCGGACAACAACACTCATGAATGATGCGCGCCGCCTGATCCGGACGCTTCTCCCGGCCCTTGCCGCCGCAGCAGCGCAGGCCCGGAATCTCTGGCCGTCGAAGCCGGTCAGGCTGATCGTCCCTTCATCGCCCGGCGGCGGCATCGACGCGTATGCACGCATCCGCGCGCAAGCCCTGTCGGAGACGCTGGAACAGCAGTTTGTAGTCCACAAGCGGCCCGGCGGCGCGCCACCGAGCCGGGCCCGGCGGCGCCGAGCGCGAAAGCGCGAAAGGGTCAGGTCTTGCACAATCGCAAACGACAATGATTGTCACTTCGCTTCAGACCGCCTTTGCTTCAACACCAAACGCGGTCGCAGCCAACAGCATATGCCGATCGTTGCTATAAACACGCTGCAAACCGTGCTCTCTGGCGCAAACAAGATGCAGCGCATCGACGGTTCGAATAACGATTGTCTTCCCCAACGAACGCACCGCTTCCGCGGTATTTGCGATCAAGGAATCGGTAACCGAAAGCCAGGTCCATAGTCCCGCGTTGCAATCGTCGACAAACTGGGCCGTGACTTCACGATATTCGCGCACGGTAAAGGCGCCTTCACGCCACTTGCGGTGAAACACGCTGGTGACTTCGATACGGCCAAGTGCGTTGCAATGCACACGGCCGAGCGATTCCGCCAGTTGCCGGACGGCATCACTCTCCGGCTCGTCGACGTAAAACTTGGCGATGTAGGCCGAATCGAAGTAGCTCACACGTTACTCACGCCTGATCGCGATCTTCGGAAACGGATTGCGTGCTGTCAGTACCGCCTTTAAGTTTGCCGCGCAGGCGTGCATAACCCTTGCGGATTTTGCGCACGGCAAACGGATTGGTCGCGGTTTTTGCTTCCACCGGGATGATCTGCGCGATCACTTTGCCGTTATCGGTCACCGTGATGGCGCCTAACGTCACGCTGCGCCTGACCCAGTCGCCGGTCTTTTCATGCAGTTCGCGTATGGAGATCGTTTTCATGTGTCACAGTGTGTCACACAAGCAAGCCACTCGCAACCGGAGGCATGCGGAGCTCTTTAGCCCTCTCGGGGTAACAGTAAAAAAGTGAACAACAACAAACAGAAAAAGTTGGGCAATCCGCCACCACGCCTGACAAGGCGAATTCAAGCCCGGAGCTTCGCTGGTCGATTTCCTACTCCGGCAAACTGGCAGGTCGACGACCGCGACCGATATTTCGTGAAGGTGATCTGCGGGCCGGCAACCTTGGGAATTCACGCCTTTACCGACGGCTCCGGAAAAACACTGGATGAATATGCCGACGCGGCCATGCAGCGGTGGGATAAGAACATGTGCAGACCAGCAGGGCGCAGCGGGCGCCCATGCCGCCGGCATACATTGCGTCGCTCGCGGGGCTGGCCATGCTGCGCGCATTGCAGACCGCGTTCGTGGCCTCGTTTCACGAGCGCTCCACCCTGGGCGCGCTGATCTGCTTCCTGACCCGCGCGAGCGACGCAATGATCGACGGCGAATGCTTCGCCACTTCCCTCACCCGAATCGGGGTTTCGTCCGCATTGAGAAACGCGATCGTTCGAGGCTGCATGCGAGCCGACTCTGGCAGCGTTGCATTGCCGTGGCCCGATGTTCAGCGCCAAGCCGCGACACGAGGCCTGGTTCGCGCAGGACGTTAACTGCAAGACGCAGTGCTTTCCCGGAGCTGACCAGGCCCGGCACGCGCACCATCGGGTTACAAGGGGTGCCCCCACCACATCGACATCGGCATCGCCCACAGCTTGTCGCCGAAAGGCACCAGGTCACGCCCCGCATAGACGACAAAGCCGCGGTTGAAGGCCTGCGGCTCGGTGTCCTGCAGATGTCGCAATCCTTTGAAGTCGCGGGCGTCCACTGTGGATGCGGCCTTGACCTCGATGCCGGTAAGGTGACCCGAGCGGCTTTCAAGCAGAAAGTCCACCTCGATGTTGTTTTGCGTACGGTAGTGCCACAGCGTTGGTCGCTCGTCTGAAAATGCCACATGTTTGAGCAACTCGGTCAACACAAAGGTTTCCACAACCCGGCCGGGAAGGCCTGATTTGCCCGACAGACCGCTTGCTGTCTCGCCCAATAAATGGCACAGCAGGCCGGTGTCGGGCAAGAAGACCTTGGGCGCCTTGACCAGGCGCTTGCCGGCATTGCGCTCCCACGAAGGCAGCCGCACCACCAGAAACAACAATTCGAGCAGTGCGAAATAGCGTTTCAGGGTGCTCTGCGCCAATCCGCAGGAGCGCGACAGCTCCGCAAAATTCAGCAAGGTTGCGCTGCGGGTGGCCAGAAGGTGCAGCAGGTTGGGAATTTCAGTGAGTTGCTCAATATTGGCCAATTCGCGCACGTCGCGGTGCAGGATGGACTGCACATAGCTGTCGAACCATGCAGTGCGTCGGCGCGGGTTGTTGCGCGTGATGGCATCGGGAAATCCGCCCGCAAGCAGCCGATTGATGATGTCGTCGCGCTCGCACGGGGGCATACTCAACGCGGACAGATCGCCGTGGATCAACCAGTCGGCGCGATTGAATGCGGCGCTGTGGGCCTGCTCGGCGCTTGACAGAGGCCATAGCGAAAGGATTTCGACCCGCCCGGCCAGGGAATCGGCAATGCCGGGCAACAACAACACGTCGGCCGAACCGGTCAGCAAAAAACGCCCGGGCCGGCGGTCGCGATCGACAGCGGCCTTGATCGCCAAGAAGAGTTCGGGCGCGCGCTGCACCTCGTCGAGCGTGATCGGGCCCGCGATTCCATCGATGAAACCCGTCGGGTCAGCCGTGGCGGCATTGAGCACGACGGCCTGGTCCAATGTGAGGTACCGACGCGGGCTCAAGGCCTGCGACGCGGATGCGAGCACCAGCGTTTGCACCAATGTACTTTTGCCGCTCTGGCGTGCGCCATTGAGCACGACCACCGGCGTATCAGCCAGTGCGGCTTCGAGTTTCGCAGCGATGTGTCGAGCGTACATGCGTCAATGTTAATGATTGATTATCATCCAGTCAATGGTTGATTTTCATCCATTAAATATCGTGCTATCAAGTGCACCGGAGCCGTTTAAGTACAGGAATTTCAACGCCGCTTCGAGTCCGACCATCAATCCCCACGCGCAACCCATGCCGAACCATGAGTTCGGTAAGCGCGTCGCGTGGCAGGGCGCAAGACGACAAGGCTCGGTCATCGCGGGCGACGCCTGCCTCTGGCCACCTGCGCGGCCAACGTCCGCCACCCAGGTGGCCAGAGGCACAGACAACGGGCATGCCGGGGCAGGGTTTCAGGGGCTTGGTCAGGCATCTTCGGCGCCAAATCAACGATTGACGCAGACGGTTATGGCCGCATTGCTCCAAAGACGGCATTGAAATTCCTGTCCTCAAGATGAGATTTCGCGCCCTTTTTGAGCCATCCCCGACCAGCGGAAGCGGTTATAACAAAGGTGACGTGTGTTATGTTTTGTTAACCAATTCAACCATTTAGCTGTAACTTTCGTAACTTCCCCCAACGCCGTGACATGCCCGGCGGGAAGGCGCGCGCGCCCCAAAAACGGCATGCAACTACCTGCAGAAAACCATCCTTGCATAGCTTGCGACGCGCATTGTCAATATCGCTGCTGCTCATCGGAAGCCCCTGCATGGCGCAGGCGGGCGGCAACCTGTCTGCGAGCGACCTGGCGTACGACGCAATGATCCGCTCCGCACGTGAAGGCAAGGTCGAGCCTGCGCTGCAGCGCATGGATCAGCTGATCGCGCTCGAGCCCTGGAACCCCCGTTTTGTGCATGACTACGTCACGCTGCTGAATTGGGCCGGACGGCATGACGACGCGGTGCGCTGGTGGCCGGTGATGAACTCGGTCGGTTATCCGGCGCCGGCCTATGCATTGAAGGCGCTCGCGCGCTCTGCGCGCGAGGCCGGGTCCACCGACATCGCGCTTGCGGCGTATACGCAGGCCGTCGAACGCGATGCTGCAGACATCGAAGCACATGCCGGCGTGGTGCTGACGTCGCGCGATGCCGATCGCCTCGTCGAGGCAGAAGCGCATGCGCGCGCCCACCTGCCGCGCGCCAGCGGGCGCCTAACCGCACCGGGCCTGCCGCTGGCGCGCGCACTCGGGCTGGTGCTCGAGGCCAGGGGCGACGCGCTGGGTGCAGCGGCGCTGTACCAGGACATTCTTGCGATCGCCCCGGATGATCGCGACGCTGCGCGTCGTCGCGTGCTGATGCTGGGCGACGCCGGGCTTCCGCAACTGGCGTTGCAGGGTGTCAAGGCGTCACCGAACCTGTTTTCCGGCGACGAGGTACGCCGCCTGCAGCATGATCGCAGCGGCCGAATGATCCAGTGGGGCACGCGTCAGATTGCAGTCGATCGTCGCATTGAGCGCTTCGCCGCGACCGAGCGCGCCCTCGCCGCGAACGCAGGCGTGATCGATGGCGCGCCGCCGGGCGCCGCCGTCGCTACCGAATTCGATCGCCTGGTCGTGCTGCGCGACCGGGTGCGCATGGCCGAAGCGCGCGACCTGTTCGTCGATCTCGAGCGCCGCGGCGTGGTGCTGCCCGCCTATGCTCTGACGGCCGCTGGCGATGCCTACCTGTATCTCGAGCAGCCCGAGCGCGCACGCGACCTCTACCTGCGCGCCGCCGCCGACAGCGGCAGGCGCGAGCCCGGTATCCTGTTTTCGCTGTTCTATGCCTATGTCGAATGCGAGCAGCACGCGCTTGCGCGGCAGGTCGCCGACGAGTTGCTGGCGATCACACCACCGATCATCAACAAGGGCTACAAGGGCGTCGAACTCGACAACCCGGACTACCCTGCGGCCATCATCACCCAGGGGCTGCAACTGATTTTCAGCGACCGACTGGATGCCGCCCAGTTGCATCTGGCCGAGGCGCTGCGGCGCGCCCCCTTCAACTTCGGCCTGCGCGCTGCGCAAGGTACGCTGCTGGCCAGCCGCGACCGGCCGCGCGCCTCGCTCGATGCGTTCGACGCGCTTTTGGTCGACGACCCCGACAACCTGAATGCGCGCATCGGCCGGGCCGAGAACCTGCTCACCCTGCGGGCCTGGCCCAAGGCGGGCGACGAACTGGCACAACTCAGGCGTGACTACCCGGAATACAAGGGTGTGCTGGCGGCCAACGACAAGTACGCCGTGCACGCAAGCCCCCTGTTGACCGTGGACAGCACTTTCGGCCGCAGTCCGTCGGCGGGTGCCGCCGGCCCGATCAGCTCGCGCGATGCGGCGCTCGACGTGCACTACTACGGCAGTCCGTTCAACAACTACTTTCGCGCGTTCGGGCACCTGCGCCTGGCCGAGGGCAGGGTCGACCTGAATGGTGTCGAGACCACGGTGCAGCGCGATCGCATCGGCATCGGCGGCGACCTGCGCCGGCCCGGCTGGGAAGCGCGGGCCGAACTGCATGCGCCCTTGCGCAGCGGGTCCGGCAATGGCCTGGCGCTCGCCCTCACGCACGAATTCAGCGACGCCTGGCGGGTACGCGCACGCTACGATTCGAATACCAGCGAGCTCGCCTGGCGCGCCTTCGGCAACGGCATCAGCGCGCGCGCGGTCGGGCTCGATGCGACTTACACCGTGCACGAGTCGCGCAGCTTCGGCGCCAGCCTGGCGCGCCTTGACTACAGCGACAGCAACCGGCGCGACAGCGCGGCTATGTCCTGGCGGGAGCGCTGGGTCTCCGGCCCGGTCTACAAGTTCGGCACCGTCCTGTCAGCAGGCACCTCCGCCAACAGCCGCGACGCGCAGCTGACGCCTTACTTCAACCCCGCGCATGATCGGAGCCTCGATGCCGCACTGATCAACGAATGGCTCACCTGGCGGCGTTACACGCGCTCGTTCACCCAGCGCCTGGTGGTCGGCGTGGGCACCTATGGCCAGAGCGGCGCCGCCACCTTGCCGGTCCGGTCCTGGCGCTACGAGCATGAATGGTCCCGCGACCGGCGCATCGATCTGCGCTACGGCATCGGCAGTTCGCGCCACCCGTATGACGGCGTGCAGCAGACGCGGCACTTCCTGTATCTGAACCTGGCCTGGTCGCCGCCATGGTGAATCGCTTGGTCCGCATGCTGTGCGCCTGGCTGCTGCTGGCGCCGGCGCTGCATGCGCAGGGACTGGCACAGGCACCGGCCCCTGCAGCGCCTGCGGTCGCCGATGTGCCCGGCAGTTTTCGCGTGCTGTCCTACCACGACGTGCGCGACCAGTTGCGCAGTACCTTCGCCGCCGAGCCCGAGGCCACCGCGGTGGACACCGCCGAACTGGTGCGCCAGTTTTCCTGGCTGCGGGAAAATGGCTACCAGCCGGTCAGTGTCGATGCCATCGAGCGCGCGCGCGCCGGCGGCCCGGCCCTTCCCGACAAGGCCGTGCTGCTCACCTTCGACGACGGCTATCGCAGCGTCTACACCAGGGTGTTTCCGCTGCTCAAGCTGTTCAATTATCCAGCTCTGATCGCGCTGGTCGGCAGCTGGCTCGAAAGCGCAGGCATGGTTGCGTATGGCGACCAGAGTTTGCCGCGAGACCGGTTCGTGTCCTGGGACGAGGTGCGCGAAATGCAGGCTTCGGGCCTAGTCGAGGTCGCCTCGCATTCGCACGACCTGCATCGCGGCATCATCGCCAATCCGCAGGGCAACAGCATTCCGGCCACGATCGCGCGCCAATACGCGGCGGCCACCGGCGCCTACGAAACCGAAGCGGCCTACCGTGCGCGCGTCGCGGCCGACCTCAAGGCCGGGGCCGATCTGCTGCAGGCGCGAACCGGGCGCCGCCCGCGCGTCATGGTCTGGCCCTATGGCGCCTACAACCAGGTCGGCATCGAGGCCGCAGCGCAGGCCGGCATGCGCATCACCATGAACCTGGAGCCGGGGCCGAATCCGCCGGCGCAGCCGCTATCGGCGATCCGCCGCACGCTGGTGATGTTCAATCACACCGAGTCCGAACTGATCGAACTGCTGCGCCAGCCCAGCCAGCTTGACGGCCAGGTGCGCCCGATCGAGCGCGTGGTCCATGTCGATCTCGACTATGTCTACGATCCCGATCCGGAACAGCAGGAAAAAAACCTGTCGCTGCTGCTCGAGCGCATCCTGCGCATCCGGCCGAGCAGCGTTTACCTGCAGGCCTTCGCTGATCCCGATGGCGACGGCGTTGCCGACCAGGTCTATTTCCCGAACCGTCACCTGCCGGTGCGCGCCGACCTGTTTTCGCGCGTCGCCTGGCAATTGCGCACCCGTACCGGTGTGCGCGTGTATGCGTGGATGCCGGCCCTTTCGTTTCGCCTGCCTACCGGCCACGCCGCCGCGGCCAGCGTGGTGCGCGTCGACCCGGAAGCGCCGGCCGGGGCGGGTGTGAATCGCCAGCATCGCCTGTCGCCCTTCGACGCACTGGCGCGCCGCACGATCACCGAGATCTACCAGGACCTGGCGCGGCACGCGGTGTTCGGCGGCCTGCTGTTCCACGACGACGCCACCTTGTCGGACCACGAGGATGCGAGTCCCGCCGCGCTGCGCCAGTACCGCGCGTGGGGCCTGGGCGATTCGCTGCAGGGGATCCGGGCCGACGCGCAGAAGCGCCGCGCGTTCGCGGAGAAAAAGACCGCCCATCTGGTCGACTTCACGCTCGAACTCGCGCGCGAGGTGCGCAGCCATCACCCCGCGCTCCTGACCGCGCGCAACCTGTTCGCCCGCCCGGTGCTGGAGCCGGAGGCGCAGGAGTGGTTCGCGCAGTCGCTCGAATCCTTCCTCGGCGCCTACGACTACACCGCGCTGATGGCCATGCCCTGGATGGAAGGCGCCGCCGATGCCGATGCCTGGCTCGACACCCTGGCGGCGCGGGTCAAGGCGGTGCCCGGCGCGCAGGAGCGCGTGGTGTTCGAACTGCAAAGCGTCGACTGGCGCAGCGGCCTGAGGATTCCGGCGCAGGTAATGGCCGCGCAAATGCGCCGGCTACATGCCACCGGCGCGCGCCACTTCGGCTATTACCCGGACGATTTCCACAACGATCATCCGGCCGAGGAAGTGATCCGGCCCGCCCTGTCGCTCGAAGCCCATCCGGTCAGGCGTTGACCGGTCATGAATGTCGACTTAAGCGGGCTCATCTACGGATTCGTTTTCTACTATCCGTTGTTCATGGCCTATATCTGGATGATCGGCGGGCTGGCCTACTACTTCCACTACGAGCGGGGCGCGCTGGCGGTGACCGAGCCGATGTCGGTGTTGCGCGGAGTGCCGCGCGTCTCGATCATCGTGCCGTGCTACAACGAGGCCGACAACGTGCGCGACGTAATCGGCCATCTGTCGGGCATGCGCTATCCGGACTACGAGATCATCGCGGTCAACGACGGCAGCACCGACGCTACGGGCGCGATCCTCGATGAACTCGCGGTGCAGGATGCGCGCCTGCGCGTGATCCACCAGGCGAGCAACCAGGGCAAGGCGGTGGGCCTGACCACGGCGGCGCTGATGGCCTCGTCGGAGTACCTGTTGTGCATCGACGGTGACGCGATCCTCGATCACGACGCCATCCCGTGGCTGTTGCGGCACTTCGAGTCCGGCCCGCGGGTAGGCGCGGTGACCGGCAATCCGCGCATCCGCAATCGCTCGACCATGCTGGGGCGCCTCCAGGTGGGCGAATTCTCGTCCATCGTCGGCTTGCTCAAGCGTGCGCAGCGCACCTACGGCCGCATCTTCACGGTCTCCGGTGTTGTTACTGCGTTTCGGCGCAGCGCGCTCGCGCAGTGCGGGTTCTGGAGCCCGGACATGCTCACCGAAGACATCGACATCAGCTGGAAGCTGCAGACCCAGCACTGGGCCGTGCGTTTCGAGCCGCGCGCGCTGTGCTGGATCCTGATGCCGGAAACCCTGCGCGGCCTGTGGCAGCAGCGCCTGCGCTGGGCCATGGGCGGCGTGCAGGTGGTGGCCAAGTACCTCTGGATCACGCGCGAGTGGAAGGCACGGCGCATGCTGCCGGTGCTGGCTGAATACTTCATCAGCGTCACCTGGGCGTATGCGATGGCGTTCGTGATCGTGATGTGGATCGCAGGCTTTTTCATCGACCTGCCGCCGCGCTGGCAGATCAGCCTGATACCCGGCTGGCACGGCATTCTGATCGGCAGCACGGCACTGCTGCAGTTCTTCATCGCCATGCTGATCGACCGCCACTACGATCGCCGGATCCTGCGTTACCACTTCTGGATGATCTGGTATCCACTGGCGTACTGGATGCTCAACATGTTCACCACTGTCGCCGCGCTGCCCAAAGTGCTGTGGCGCGAGAGCGGCAAGCGCGCGGTGTGGACCAGTCCGGACCGCGGTGTGCACCAGTCTGCCGGCGCGACCAAGGGCGGGGCGGACGCGGCCGCACCTTCGCGTGCGAACGGATGAAAGACCTGATCATCGACAGGCCGGCGCTGCAGGCACTGCCCGACCGGCTGCTATGGGCCGTGGTGACCACCGTGTTCTGGTTCATCTGGTTCTATCTGTGGCTACCCTGGATCACGCTGGCGGCGTGGGTGCTGTCGGGCTATGCCGGCTACCTGCAATACCTGATCTACGACTCGCAAGTCGACAACGCACGATTGTTCGGCACCTACCTGCTGGTGATCCAGGCGCTGGGCGCGGTATTGCTCGGCTGGGCATTTCTCGAATGGTGGCGCTTTCACGGCCGCGACCGGCGGCGTCCCTCGGCCGATCTGACCCTGGAGCAACTCGCCGCGCCGTTTCAGCTGGACCCTGTCAGCCTGGCCGGCTGGCAGATGGCGCGGCGCCTGGTGGTGTCGCACGACCTTCATGGCCGGGTGGTCGGTGCGGTGGTCAGCGAACCCGCTTTAGCGCCGCGTTGATCGTAGCGGGCAGTCTCTTGAGGTCGCGCGCTGCGCCGATTCGACAGGGACATCCGCGCCGCAACGACGATGCGTTGGCAGCTGTGAACGGCGGTCCAAATCCGCCACTACACGGCGATGCGCTTTTTTCGGGCATGAACAATGCGTGACGCCAGAAAGCCCATGAGCAGGGTCAAGGGCAGGGCTGCGGTCTTTTGCAGCCTGGTGTAGCGGACCCTTGACGCGGCGCAGGGGCGCCAAATCAACCATTGACGCAGACGGATCTGGCCGGATCACTCCAAAAATGGCATTGAAATTCTTATCCTTCCGCGACCCCGAGGCCGCAAAGCTTTCCGACATACGCTATTGCCTGGTCGATCCGCAGGTGCGCGCGCGTGGCAAAAGCGCCTGGCCAGTCCGGTCTGGACCGCGCCGCCGAACGCCGGTCACCGGGATATCGTCGAACTCGAGCGCGGCGGCCGCCTGCAGGCCTTCATCACCCAGAATATCGACGGGCTGCATCAGAAGACGGGAAATACGCCGGATCGTGTGATCGAAGTGCAAGGCAGCATGCACGCGGTCGTGTGCCTCGGCTGCGGTTCGGCCGGGTCGATAGTCCCGGTGCTCGAGCGCGTGCGGGCCGGCGAGGCCGACCCGGAATGCGGCGCTTGCGGCGCTACTCTCAAAAGTGCGGCCATCCTGTTCGGTGAAGGTCTGTCGCCCGGGGTGATGGAGCGCGCGATGGCCGCTGCCGAGGAGGCCGACTTGCTGATCGCGGTCGGCACCAGCCTCGCGGTCTACCCGGTCGCCGGTGTGGTGCCGGCGGCGAAGGAGGCTGGAGCGCGCCTGTTGATCGTGAATGCGGAACCGACGCCATTCGATTCGATCGCCGACCCGGTACTGACAAACCCTATAGGCGAAGTGCTGCCTATGCTGATACAGTAAGGATCGACGGTCCGGGGGCCTGCCGTTGTAATCGGGTGCCAACCGGACGATCAGACATACAACGAGGAGCGAAAAAATGGACAAGCATCGCTTTGGACTGGCGCTGGCCGCGTTGGCGGCGATTTCCGTTGGCGGCGCAGCCGTCGCGCAGGACGTCAAGCTGCCGCAAACCCTGACCTTCACCGCCTACGACACCGGTTCCTCCGGGTTCAACATCGCAGTCGCGGTCGGCAAGATGTTCAAGGACAAACACAACGCCGACGTGCGCATCCTGCCGGCGGGCAACGACGTCGCGCGCCTCGCGCCGCTCAAGGGTGGAAGGGCGCAAGCTTCCTACATGGGAGTCGGCGTCTATTTTGCGCAAGAGGGCGTGTTCGAATTCGGCGCCAAGGAGTGGGGTCCGCAGGCGCTGCGCCTGATCTTGGCGTCGAGCGACTGCAACGCCATTTCCCTTGGCGTCGCCAAGGATACCGGCGTACGCCAGATCAAGGACTTGAAGGGCAAGCGCATCGGCATGGTGGTGGGTTCGCCCGCGCTGAACCAGAACGCGTTTGCCATTCTCGCTTTCGGGGGCTTGACCAAGGCGGACGTCAAGCTGGTCGAGTTCTCCAGTTACGGCGCCATGTGGAAGGGCATCATCAACAATGAAGTCGATGCCGCGATCGCCTCGACCATTTCCGGCCAGACCAAGGAAGTCGAAGCCTCGCCGCGCGGCATCATCTATCCGCCGACGCCGGTGGCGGACAAGGCCGGCTGGGCGCGCCTGAACAAGATCAGCCCCTACTACACGCCGCAAAAGACCACTTGCGGGCCGGGCATGTCGGCGCAGGCGCCGGTGGAACTGCCCAACTACCCCTATCCGATCTTCAGCGCCTATGCTTCGCAGTCGGCCGACCTGGTGCATGCGATGGCCAAGTCGATGATCGCCAATTACGACGCTTTCAAGGACGGCGCGCCTGGTGCGGCCGGCCTGGAACTGAAGCGCCAGTTGCTTTCCTGGGCGATTCCCTATCACGATGGTTCGGTCAAGGCATTGAAGGAGGCGGGCGTGTGGAAGCCCCAGCACGACGCCTACAACCAGAAGCTTGTCAAGCGCCAGGAGGTCCTCGCGACGGCGTGGAACGGCCTGGTAAAGGCCAATCCGCCGGATGACAGGGACGCCTTCCAGAAGGCCTGGCAGACGGTGCGTGCCGCGGCGCTACGCAAGGCCGACTTCGAAGTCATCTTCGAGTAAGGGTGAGCATCGACCCGCACCACGCGGCGGGCCCGGCCGAATCGGAGTTCATCCGTGTCCGTTCGCTCACGGGCGTCTGGCGCGGCCTTTTGATCGGTGCGGCCGCTACTACGATCTTCCTGTGCGTCAATCAGCAGTTCGTCCTGCGCTTTTTCGTCGGCTTCACACCGCTCAACACCGAGTACTACTACGGTCTTGTATTGGTGATGCTGCCGTTCGTGTTCGTGATTTTTCCGGGCACGGCGAATGCGCGCCTGGATAAGGTTGGGTGGTACGACGCGCTGCTGTTCGTGGCGACGATTGCAACTGCGTTCATCTTCCTTATCAACATCCGCCGGGCGGCGGAAACCGGCTGGGAGTTTGGCGGCGCGCCCGCACACCTGATCTGGGCGGGTTTTCTGATGTGGGCCCTCCTGATGGAGGCCTTGCGCCGCACCGGTGGCTGGGGTCTTGTGCTCTCGGTGCTGCCGTTCACGTTCTATCCCGTGGTTGCCGACTCGTCGTGGCTAGGCCCGCTCAAGGGCACTCAATCGACGATGGCGCAGACCAGCGCCTATCACATGCTGTCCTCCGAGAGCCTGCTGGGCATTCCGGTCCAGGCGTTTGCCGAGACGGTAATCGGCTTCCTCGTGTTCGGCACCGCGCTCATGATGACCGGCGCCGGAAAATTCTTCATCAACATCTCCTTCGCGCTGTGCGGCACCTTTCGCGGCGGCGCCGCCAAGGTATGCATTTTCGCCAGCGCCCTGCTCGGCATGATGTCGGGCAGCATCGTATCGAACGTTCTGACCGCCGGGTCGATGACCATCCCGGTGATGAAACGCACCGGCTTTTCCGCGGTGTATGCCGGCGCGATCGAGGCCTGCGCGTCCACCGGTGCGGTGCTGGCGCCGCCGGTGATGGGCGCGACCGCCTTCGTGATGGCGCAGTTTCTGGGCGTGAGCTATGCCCAGGTCGCGCTCGCTGCGACGCTGCCGGCGGCGCTGTACTACCTCGGGCTGTTCCTGCAGGTCGACGCCTACGCCGCGCGCAACGGCCTTGAAGGCCTGCCGCGCGAAGGTCTGCCGCGCATGTGGGACACTTTGAAGGAAGGCTGGTACTACGCGTTCGCCATCGCGCTGCTCATTTTCATGCTCCTGGTGATGAAACGCGAAAGCCACGCGCCGTTTTACGCCACGCTCTTGTTGTTGGCGCTCAACCAGGCCTTCAACCGTGAAAGGTGGACCATTGCCACGCTGCTCAAATTTCTCGAGCTCAACGGCAAGACCTTCGCCGAACTGATCGGCATTCTTGCCGGCTGCGGCCTGTTGATCGGCGCGTTTTCCCTGACGGGCGTCATATCGAGCCTCGCCAACGACCTGCTCGCAATCGCCGGCAACAACGTGCTCCTGCTCCTGGCGATGACGGCTCTGACCAGTCTCGTGCTGGGCCTGGGCCTGACCACCACGGCCTGTTACATATTTCTCGCGATCCTGGTCGGCCCGGCGCTTGAAAAGGCCGGCCTTAACAAGATGGCGGTCCACATGTTCGTCTTCTACTGGGGCATGCTGTCGTCGATCACCCCGCCGGTGGCGATCGCCTCGTTCGCCGCCGCCGGCATCGCCGGCGCCCCGCCGATGCAAACCGGCTGGGCGTCGATGCGGGTGGGAAGCATCATCTATTTCATTCCCTTCTTCTTTGTCCTCAATCCGGCCTTCGTGTTGCAGGGGCCGTGGCTGGAGTCGCTCTACCTGGTGCTGTGCGCCGGCATCGGGTCGATGTTCATCTGCGGCGGGCTGCAGGGCTACCAGCTGTTCGTCGGCGACCTGCGCGGCTGCGGCCGAATGGAGTGGCCGCTGCGCGTGCTGCTCATGCTGGGGGGCATCGCCCTGGCCGCGCCCGGCGGCGGCATCATGCCGGTCACGCACCAACAGATGGCGTGGCTGGCGTTCTTGCTCCTCGTGCCTACGTTGGGCATGGCGTACTGGATGGTACGGCGGCGCCCTGCGCCGATTCGATAGGGACATCCGCGCCGCAACGACGATGCGTTGCCAGCCGCGGTGATTTTGCTGAAGGTGCGTGAAACGCACCAGCCGCTACGCATTTCGCCGGTGACCCGGCGAGGACAGTTTTTGCCGCATTCGCCGCCCCATAGCCCGGCTACGGGGCAAGAAGGCGGTGAAAAATGGACCGCTGCGGCCGATTTGCTCACCGACGCTCCTCCAGTCCGACAGGTTGCTAGGTTTTGAATGCGGCGAATAGACATAGATCGAGGCGATGGTCGTGATCGGAATTTTGGCGCGTGCCCGGGCGGTGAGCACCGCGCCGATATCCGATACGCCGAAGTCGGCCGCGCCCGCTCCGACCTTGGTGGCAGTATCACCGCTACCATAACCGCGGGTAATGGTGATGTCCAGGACGATGCCGCTTTTCTCGCGCGGTTCGGCGAGCGGCTGACCGCCGACTTCGACCCGCCCGGCGGACGGCTTGATCAGGCCCGCCAGGATGCCGCTCATCAACATCACCAATTCTCTGGTGCATGCCGAAGACGGCGGCGCCGTGCACTCGGTGATGGTGGGCGCCTCTATGGTGGTAGAGGCACGCAAGCTGCTGAACGTCGACATGGAAAAGCTGGCACTGGACGCGGAAAACGCGGTCGAGCGCCTGGAGCGCCTGAACCACGCCAACCACGCGCTATATTGCGAACTCGAGCCGGTGGTGGGCAGCTACTGCCCGGGCCTGGCGGCCGAGCCGTTTCATGTGCATCGCTACGGGGCTTGCCAGCACACGCATTGAGCGCGTGGACATGCGTTCGCGCGCAGACCCCGGCACTTGATGGCGTGGCAGGCAGGGCAAGCCTGTTACGCCATCATTGCCTTGCGTTTCGCGACCGCGCTGTCCGGAGTGGTCATGATCGGCACGCCGACGCGCGCCTGTGCCAGCTTCTTCGCCCACGCCATTGAAGACTGCACGAATGCGATGGCGCGTCCTTGAAGCACGCGCTGGATGGTCAGTCTCCGACGAGTTCATTCAGACCTTCGACGATCTGCGCAAGATCTTCGGGAGTGGCACGTCCCAGCCTGGCGCCAATACGTTCAACCGAGAGAGTTCGTATCTGACTGATCTTCACCCATGACTGCTTCTTGAGCTTAGAAGAGCGAAGTTCATGCGAAAGCGGGAAGCCGGCGTGTTGCGGGTGGCTGGTCAACGCTACCGCGATAACGGTGCCGGAGCGTTCGTTGAATACGTCGTGGCTGAGAATCAACACCGGACGCAAGCCGGCCTGTTCGTGGCCGCGCACCGGATTGAGGTCGGCCCAGCGAATCTCGCCCCTCAGTATTCTGGCCACGTTTCCAGAGCCCCGCTCAAGCCTTCTTCGGCAAGCGCCTTCTCGAACTTCGGATCGAGCTTCGCGCACTCCGAGGCGAGTCGGCTGCGCTCCATCCGTGCCAGCTTCTCGGAAACGGCCAACTGAATCGCCCGGCTGCGATTGGGGAAAACGCACTTCGCCACCAGGCTGTCAACGTGCCTTAATGTTTCGCTGTCAATGGAAATCGCGACTTTGACGCTGCCCATCTCGCACCTCGTTAGTATGACAATTAATCATACCATAGCCCGATCGCATCGAGAACCCAATGCTGACGCCTGGCTTGGCCGTCATCGGAGATGGGCGACGCTTACAACGCAGGAGTGGCAACTTGTGGTCGAGGGATCGGCGGCTGATGGTCGACCGGCGCTGCCGCCTACGGCTGGGCGCTGCTGCTGGCGCGCATCTACGAGGTGCTGCATCTGCTGTGTCCCAGGTGCGGTGGCGAAAATGCGGATCATCGCCTTCATCACCGAAGCGGCGGTGATCCAGGCGATTCCCGGTCACCTGGGCGAGTCTAAGCAAGCGCCGCGTCTGCTGCCGGTGCGCAGGCCGCCGCTGTGGGCGATGCCGGACCGTGGATCGGAGGCAACCAATCCGCAAGCGCAACCCATGCCGGACCATGAGTTCGGCAAGCGCGTCGCGTGGTAGGTCAGAAGACGATCAGGCTCGCTCGCCGGGGGCGACGCGTCCTGTTGCCACCGCGGTGCGCTCGCGGCCGACCACGGCGTGCTGGACCCGATCGAAATCGACGGGGAGTCCGTCGGCGACATGCGGCGCGAGCGGACGCTTTACCTGTCGCTGTTCGATTTGTCCGGGCACCCGGCGGTATCTTTGCCGGCGGGTCAGGATGGCAATGGCGTGCCGATCGGCGTGCAACTCGTGGGGCGCCGGCATGGCGACGCCGACCTGCTGGCCGCCGCGCCCTGCTACGAGCGTGCGGCGCCGTGGGCCGGAAAGACGCCCGCGGTGGCCTGACGCCGCAGGCGCTACATGCGGTGTGCCACCTGCGAAGCTTGCGGTTGGCGTAGTATTCCGTTGGGCTGTCGGGCGCACCGCAGTGTCGGCATTTTCGATTTACTGCATATTGAGCTGGGCCAAATGTGTAGGGCGAAAGTGCCTTTTCCATGAAAACCATTGATGGGGGATTCGAAATGCGTGTGACGCGTGCATTGATCGCGGCGATGATGATGGCCGTGCTGATTGAACCGGCTGTGGCACAGACCGACAGCGGACCGATCATGATCGGTTCCTCCATACCGTTGACTGGAGGCGTCGCCGCCTTTGGCCAGCAATCGCGCTGGGGCGCCGAGATGGCGCTTTCCGAAGCGAACGCCGCCGGTGGCGTGCTGGGGCGCAAGCTCGAGATCGATTTCCAGGACAACCGCTGCAATCCGGCCGAAGCCGTCAAGAGCGTCACGCAGATGCTTTCGACCAAAAAGTACGTTGCGATCCATGACGGCCTGTGCAGTTCGGCCGCGCTGGCGATCATGCCGCTGGTGGAGCGCGCTGGCGTGCCTTTCATCATCGCCAATGCATCGGCCACCTCGATCGCCGAGAAGTCGGGGGTGGGCGGCAACAAGTGGACTTTCAAGATCAATCCGACCGACGCCAGCTTGCTCAATGCGCTGGTTGGGTGGCATGAAAAGGATGGTCGGGCGGCCAACATCGCCTTCCTGGGCGAAGACACCGATTTCGGCCGCGCCGGCGCCGCCGGCTATGAGGCGGCCCTGGCCAAGCGCAAGATGAAACTCGCGTCGGTGGATTTCTATCCCAAGGGCATGGCGGACTTCACCGCCATCTTCGCTCGCATCAAGGCGAAAAAGCCGGCCATGTTTGCGCTCTATGCGATCGATGCGGATTTCCAGAACGCGATCCGCCAGTGGTACAGCGTGGGCGGCGGCGTGCCCCTGACCGGGCGGGTGCTGGTCGACCAGGTGCCCAAGGAGATCATGGAAAGCGGCTTCATGGACGGCACGACCTCGGTGCAGCCCTACGACACCAATGTGGACACGCCGGCCAACAAGGCCTTCGTCGAGGCGTTCCGCAAGCGCAACAACGTCGCCCCCAACCTGGTGGGGTTCGAGTCCTATGAGTCGATCAAGGTGCTGGTCGATGCGATCCGCCGTGCCGGCAGTGTCGACCCGGCAGCGATTCGCGACGCGCTGGCCAAGACGAAGCTGCAGTCCATTCTCGGTACCACCATCGAATTCGACGAGAACAATCTCGCCCACAACAATGCCATCATCCTCACCATCAAGGGCGGCAAAGTGGTGGTGCTGGGATTGTCGAAGACCTGAAGTCGAGCCGTCTTGATGGCATTGAGGGCGGACCCTTGCGGCGTCCAGTGACCGACATGTGCGCAGCGGCCCGGCGCACGTTGACACCGACAGCCGGCTGACGCCGATGGACGCGGGCTTCCTGATGGGCCTTCTGATCAACGGCCTGGTCATCGGCGTGATCTACGCGCTGGTGGCCATCGGCCTGTCGCTGATCTTCGGTGTGCTGGAGATCGTCAATTTCGCCCACGGCGAGTTTTACATGCTGGGTGCTATCGCCGCCTACTTTCTGGTGGCCAACGCCGGCTTCGGTTACTGGCCTGCGGTGCTGGTGGTGACCTTGGTTGCGGTTTGTCTGGGCTATGTGCTGTTCGAGGCGCTCCTGGGTGGGCTGCGCGGCGAAAGCTTCGAACGCAGCATCCTGTTGACGCTCGGCCTGTCGATGGTGTTGCAGAACGGCGCGGTATTTCTCTTCACCACCACGCCGAAAATGATGACCACACCGCTCAGCTACGCGACCCTCACGCTGGGCGACCTGCGCATCTCGGTGGTACGCCTGTATGCCCTGGGTCTGGGGCTGGCGGCTTTCGCCTTGCTGTATGTCGTGCTCTATCGCACCCGCATCGGCAAGGCAATGCGCGGGGTGGCGCAGAACCGCAATGCCGCGCTGATGGTGGGCATCGATCCGCATGTGGTTGCGCGCCTGGCGGTGGCGATCGGCATCGGCCTGTCGGGGCTGGCCGGCGCGGCATTGGCGCCGGTATACGCGGTGCATCCGCTGATGGGCTTCGCGTTCGTGTTCAAGGCCTTTGCCATCATCATCATCGGCGGGCTGGGCAATGTGTCGGGCGCGGCGCTGGCGGCCTTGGCCCTGGGTGTGCTGGAAACCCTGATCGGCGGCTTTCTGCCGCTGGTGATGGTCGACGCCCTGGCCTTCGGCGCGATGATTCTGGTTCTGCTGGTCAAGCCGCACGGCCTGTTCGGGCGCGGAGTGCGGGTGTGACAGCGGCGGGTGTGACGGTGGCGGGTGTGACGGTGGCGGGTGCGCTGCGCTTCCTGTTGCCGGCCGGTGCCTGTGCCGTCCTTTTGCTGCTGCCGCGCCTGACTGCCAACGAGTATCTGTTCGCCCTGGGGGTGAGCTTCGCCACCTTTTCGGTGTTGGCTGGCGGCTTGAATCTGGTCTACGGCTATACCGGCCTGCTCTCGTTTGCGCAGGTCGGGTTCTTCGGCATCGGTGCCTACGCCGCGGCCCTTCTGGTGACGGAGCAGCAATGGCCGTTTCTCGCCGCGGTGGCGGCAGCCGGCGCGATCGCTACCGTGGCCGGCCTGGTGATCGGATACTCGTCCTTGCGCCTGTCGCGCCACGCGTTCGCGATCGTCACCCTGAGTTTTGCCCTGTTGTGCATGATCGTCGCGCGCGACTGGGTCTCGCTCACGCGCGGCGCGATGGGCATTCCCGGTTTGCCAGCGCCGGTGTTAAACCTGCCGGCGGGCCTAAGCTGGCGCATCGCGTCGCCTGCCGACTTTCATTGGCTGATGACGATTTTCGCAATCGCGGCCAATGCGCTGATCTACCTGGTGATGACCTCGCGCCTCGGGCGGGCAATGCGCGCGATCCGGCAAAACGAGGCACTGGCGCGCTCCCAGGGTATCAACCCGCTGGCCTACAGACTCCTGGCGCTGGGGCTCTCGGCACTGCTGGCCGGCCTCGCCGGTGGCCTGTTCGTGTTCTACCTCACCATCGTCGACCCTTCGGTGTTCGACTTCTACTACACCGAAACCATGCTCATCATGGTGATCATCGGCGGCGCCGGCAGCTTCTGGGGCGTGCTGGTCAGCACCGCCGTGCTTACGGTCGTGCCCGACCTGCTGCGCTTTTCCACCGATTTGCGCATGGTGCTCTACGGCGTGATCCTGATCATCGTGATGCTGGTGTTTCCAGGCGGTATCGGCGGCTGGCTACGCAAACGCGGCGTGGCGCGCTGGCGCAGCGTGCGTGTGGCGAAGTCATGAGCGCAGCACCACTGCTCGAAGTCCGCGGCCTGACCAAGCGCTACCTCGGCCTGACCGCGCTCGACAGCCTGTCATACAGTGTCGAGCCCGGCGCGGTGGTCGGCATCATCGGACCGAACGGATCGGGCAAAAGCACGAACGTAGACTGCATCAGCGGCTTTCAGGGTGCGGACGCGGGCCACTGGTTTCTCGACGGCGTCGAGCTGACCGGCCTACCCGCGCACCGGATCGCACAGACCGGCCTGGTACGCTCATTTCAGAACGTGCAGGCCTACGACGAGATGACCCTGCTGGAAAACCTGTGCGTGGCGCGCCAGGAAATCGATGGTATCGGCTGGTGGGCGACGCTTGCACGCAGTGCGAGGCTGCGCGAAGGCGAGGCCGCGGCAGAGGCGCGCGGCCGCGAGTTGCTCGCACTGGTCGGCCTGGCGGAGTTCGCCCAAGCGCCGGCGGCGATCCTCTCCTACGGCCAGCGCAAGCTGCTCGCGATCGCGGCCTGTCTGATGGCAAGGCCCAAGCTGATCATCCTCGACGAGCCGGTGGCCGGCGTCAATCCGACCATGATCCGCCACATCGCCCAAGTGATCCGCAAGCTCAACGCCGAAGGCATCGCCCTCATCATCATCGAGCACAACGTCGACTTCGTCATGTCCCTGTGCCGGCGGGTGATCGTGATCGAAGCCGGGCGAAAGATTGCAGATGCCTCGCCGGCGGTGGTGCGCGCCGACCCGCGCGTTCTGGCGGCCTATCTCGGCCGGGCAGGCGCGGCAGAAGCCCAGGGTGCGCATGGCTGACATTGCGCCTGCGCCCGCCCTCCTCGAACTCGACCACCTCTCGGCCGGCTACACCGACGACCCGGTGGTGGTCGACTTCACGGCGAGCATTCCGGCCGGAACCATCACCACCGTGATCGGCCCCAATGGCGCCGGCAAATCAACGCTTCTGCGCGCCATCGCCGGCACCAACCGCCACTTCGGCGGCAGCGTGAAACTGCGCGGCCAATCCATCGAGCGCCTCACGCCGACCCAGCGCCTCAAACTCGGCGTCGGCTGCGTGCCGCAAGGCCGCTGCAATTTCCCCTTGATGACAGTGCGCGAGAACCTCGAACTTGGCGCGTTCACGCTGCCCAAGTTTGCAGCGGCCGAAGCGCAGGACCGCGTGCTGGCGCAGTTTCCGTTGCTTGCCACGAAGCTCGACATGCTGGCCGGCAACATGAGCGGCGGCGAGCAGCAGATCCTGGAGACCGCGATGGTGCTCGAGACCGGGCCGCAGCTGCTGCTGCTAGACGAGCCCTCGCTGGGATTGTCCCCGGGAAACCAGGAACAGGTGTTCGCCACCATCGCGGAACTGCGCGGCCGCGGCCTGACGGTGCTGGTAGTCGAGCAGAACGCCCACGGCGCGCTGGGCATATCGGATATCGGCATCGTGATGGAACTCGGGCGCCTGTTCGCCATGGGGCCGGCGCAGGAGATCCTGCACGATCCGCGCATCAAGGTGGCGTATTTGGGTGGCGGGTAAGGTCGATTTGGCTTTGAGTCGACCACGGCACGCTGTCAATTGCCAATTTGCGCGGCGAAATGGATTCGGACATTGGCACGACAACGTAACCTTGTGTTTCCTGTCTTTCGCAAACGCTCCGGGCCCGGCTGCGCGGCCCCTTCGACCGTTGGCGCGGCCTTGGCATCGCCGACTTTGGACTAGATGAAATAAGTGGCGGATGACACCCCGCTGTTTGGCACTGAAGCCACCTAGTCCAGGGTGATCTTGACGTAGTGCAACTGTTGCACTACCATACGCTCATGCCGATCCTGCGGAAATTCTCGGCGTCGCGCGTGGTGATGTATTCCGCAGACCACCTGCTTGCCCACGTTCATGTTCACCTGCGCGACGGGCGCGAGTGCACCGTAGAACTCCAAAACCTGAAGATGGTCGGGCGGATTGCAGCACGCGAGATCCGGGCGGAGTTGCAACGGATCGAATCGATGCGTGCATGGTTGCACGAGGAATGGCGAAGGTTGAACCCATGAGCGAATTTTTCCACCCCAGACTACAGGCCGTCGCGGCCTTGAAACCGTATCGGCTGCATACGACATGGAGCACCGGGGAAGTGCTGGAAGTGGACGTGGAGTCCGTGCTGCGGAGGGGCACCGCGCTCAAGAAACTGCTTGAGCCGAAGGTCTTTGCCAAAGCTCATCTGGCCCAGTGGGGCCACGGCATCGAATGGTTTGATTCCGAGCTGGGTGCGGACAACGTCTATGCCTGGGCCAAGGAGCAGGCCGGCGAGGTCAGTCACCAGATGTTCGATGCCTGGATGCACCGTAGCGGGTTGTCACTCAACACTGCCGCGGAAGCCTTGGGAATCAGCCGCCGGATGGTGAGCTACTACCGCACTGCGCAAAAATCCATTCCCAGAGCGATCTGGCTGGCCTGCCTGGGTTGGGAGGCCACGCGGCCCAAGCCCAAGACTCTGCCGCGTTGCCTGCCAACGGCAAGGGAGTACGCGCTGGCGCGTGCTTGATTCGTGGCATGGGCAATGGCTGCCAAGTCTGTGCTGAATGGGGCCACTTCCAGATACACCGACGACCCCGTGGTGGTCGACTTCACGGCGAGCATTCCGGCCGGAACCATCACCACCGTGATCGGCCCCAACGGCGCCGGCAAGTCGACGCTTCTGCGCGCCATCGCCAGCACCAACCGCCACTTCGGCGGCAGCGTGAAACTGCGCGGCCAACCCATCGAGCGCCTCACGCCGACACAGCGACTGAAACTAGGCGTCGGTTGCGTGCCGCAGGGCCACTGCAATTTCCCCCTGATGACGGTGCGCGAGAACCTCGAACTTGGCGCGTTCACGCTATCGAAGTCCGCAGCCGCCGAAGCGCTGGACCGCGTGCTGGCGCAATTTTCGCTGCTGGCCGTGAAGCTCGACATGCTGGCCGCCAAACTGACATGCTGACCGGCAACATGAGCGGCGGCGAGCAGCATATCCTGGAGACCGCGATGGTGCTCGAGACAGCGCCGAAGCGGTTGCTCCTCGACGAGCCCTCGCTTGGATTGTCCCCGGGCAACCAGGAACAGGTGTTCGCCACCATCACGGAACTGCGCGGCCGCGGCCTCACGGTGCTGGTAGTCGAGCACAACGCCCATGGCGCGCTGGGCATCTCGGACATCGGCATCGTGATGGAACTCGGGCGCCTGTTCGCCATGGGGCCGGCGCAGGAGATTCTGTACGATCCGCGCATCAGTGTGGCGTATTTGGGTTGGGGATAGTATTGCGCGCCAGCGCAAGGGCGTTGCGTGTGCTGCCGACGTGTCCGGCCTGCGTTCGGATTGCGACATCGGAGCAGGCGGTTTTCTAGTAGAGTCGTCATACGTTCTTCGCGCACGCGGCGCGATCGAGGTAACGAACATGGGTTCCAGACTGCTGCGGGTCCAGGCCGACGCCACGACGAAGTCGGCATTGGCACTATGGCGCGAGATGTGCGAGGACCCATATCTCGCAGACGCGCCGTTCAAGGTCGAAACCAATCTCCAGGGGCAAATCATCATGAGTCCGGCGAGCTGGCTTCATGGCGCCTACCAGTCCGAAATCCTGATGTTGATCAGGAAGCACGCCGACGCGGCTGGCGCGAAGGGGCGAGTGATCGTGGAATGCGCGGTGCTCACCTCCGACGGTGTCAAGGTGCCCGATGTCGCGTGGGTGACGGCCGAGCGACTCAAGTCCAATCAGGACGACATGGTCATCACGTCAGGGCCGGAAATTTGCGTCGAGGTGCTGTCGCCGTCCAACACCATGGCGGAGAGATCGAAAAAAGCGACGCTGTACTTCGCCGCGGGTTCCGCCGAGGTGTGGCTGTGCGGACCCGCTGGAGAGATGAGGTTTCTCGAAGCCTCAGGCGAACGGGCGGCTTCCGCGATATTTCCCGACTTTCCGAAGACGGTCGTTCTCGAAGACCTCGGTTGACGTCGACGCGATCGGGATCGCCAGGTCCGCCAACGCACCCTGGTGGCGTCGCCGCCAAATCCGCGACACCGGTCAAGCCCAAGACCCTGAATCTTGCCTACAAGGCGGTGGCTCGCGCGGTGCCTATGCCTGGTGCATGAGAGGCGGGCAAGCTGCTCGCGGATGGCCGCATCCGCTTCGACGGCCTGTGCGGCACGCATGCCGAAGGGGTGATCGCGGCGCTTCGTTGCTTTGCGTAAGCCTGCCCTATATCACCCGCCCCGTCTTCGCCGGAATCGCCGCAACTATCGCTGCGCGCGCCGGCACCGCTTCGGCCTCCGGCAGGGGCGTGATGCGGATGGTGCGTTCGACGAAGTTGTTCTCGTCCCCCTTGATTTCCAGATCCAGGAAGCGCGTCACGCCGGGCACCAGCGCGCGCCGGCTCTGGCCTGACGCGGCGTCGCCTTTCTTGCTCAGCAGGGCCTGAATGGTGCGCACCACGCGCGGGATCATCAGCTTCGGCGCTTCATCGTCGATCTGCACGCGGTAGACGCCTTCGGGGTCGACGCCCTCGACGGCCAGCGGCTGGGCGCGGCATACGGTGACGAGGATGCGTGTCTCATCGATTGTCGGATCGTGGTGTGCCGCCAGAATCACCAGGCCCTTGTTGCTGGGTTTTCTGAGCAGCGGGGCCTCACTGCCGGCGGCCTCGAAACGCAGCACCACGTGCGCGCCCGGGTCGAGCGGCGGCACGGTGACGAAGTTGCCGCCTGCCACGTGCACCAGTTCGCGCGCGCCGTCCCACACGCTGCCGAACGGCAGGCGCTGCTCGATGACCATGGAGGTTATGCGGCGTGCGGTCGCATTTTCGATGGTGACCTGCCGGCCACCGTCGGCGAGGCGGACCACCAGCTCCTCGTAGTCGGCCATGCGCTGATACAACTCGCGCTGATTGGGGATCCAGAAGTTGTTGCGCTCGGCTAAGTTGATGGCGTAGCGCACGTAGTCGAGGGTGCCGCGGCCGTCGTTGGTGGACGGGTCGCGCGCCAGTTCGGGGTGGTACTGAAAGCTGTAGACGCCGTTCTCCAGGTGGTCGTCGACCCGGGCGCTGCGCGAGCCGCGGCCGGCGTAGATGGTTTCGACCAGTTCGAAGGCGGCGTCGTATTCGTGGGTGCGGTCCCAGCCGCGCAGCGCTCGCCATTCGGCGTCGGTGGTCACCACCGGGTGGAAGGGAAACCAGATGCCGGGCGTGGCAATGGTGCGCCGCACGTCGGTCACGTAGGTGAGCGGTTTGTTGCCGATCACCCCGCCCACCATCACCTCGGGGTTGCGCACCCCGTATTCGATCATGTGGTAGTAGCAGAAGGTGCACATGCCGATGACTTCCTGATAGTTCGCGTACAGGTAGTCCATCGCGTCGATGGTCTCGGGGTGCATGTGGCCGCCGGCGTGGCGGCCGCAGGTGCAGACGGAAAAGCCGAGGTTCTTCGCGGCGTTGCGTACGTGTTCGAACAGGCCACGGCCGTGGATCGCCGTGGGCGGGTCGCCGATCGAGCTGTCGTTATGCAGCGCCGGTTCGATGAAGCTGTGCTGCGTGGTGCGCTTGACCCACTCGGTGGCCATCGGTTCGGTGATGTTGGTCGAGAAGGCGGGGTCTTCGATGTCGTAGCTGGCGGCAATCAGGTTTTGCACCTGGTAGTCGAGAAAGCTGAAATCGAGCATGCCGTGCACGTCGTGGCGGAACGACAGCACGCCGTCGTAGGTGCCGAAGGAGCGCAGGCGGGTTTGCCACAAGTCGTCCATGCCGACCGCGTGCATCACGCGGCGCAGGAAGAACAGGATCGTGTCGCCCCAGTGCGTCGGGTTGCTCCAGTGCCGCACCGCCTCCACATTCAGATGCGCCTGCAGCATGCCGCCGATGAGTTCGAGCACCTGGTTGGCGACATAGGCGGTCTGGCCATTGAGGACGATCGCCGGGCCCAGGCGGCTGGTGGTCGCGGTCTCCGGCCCGCTGAGATCACCGGCGAATTCGAGCAGGTCCGCGAGGACTTGCGCGCCGGCTGCCGGCACGACCAAGTTGACCGGATGCCCCGCATAGCCGGTAACGTAGTGGCGCTCCCAGTCGTCGGTGGCGAAAGGCGATCCGGGCAGCCAGCGCCAGCCGGTATAGCCGGCGACGACCTGCGGTGTCATTGAGGCGAGGCCCAGCATGGCCGGCGGCAGGTTGGTCTTGCCGGTAACCAGCAAACGATGCTCGGGATGCCGCAACCAGCCCTGAATCAGCGCGATGGTGGCCGCTTCGAGGTGCGCGGCGTTGGCGATCACCAAGGCGCGGTAGCCCGCGAGGCAAGCGACTGAGAGCTCGCTTTCCTCGACGAGGTCGTGCTTCAGATTGCAGCGCGCCAGCAGGAGCGAAGCGGCGTTGGGCGCCAGGTAGGCGTATTCGCCCTTGACCCAGGTCTTGGGCTGATCCCAGGCGTCGGTGAAAGTATAGGTCTGGCCCAGCGCGGCGGCCTGGGCGGCGTATTGGTCGCGGCTGTGGCGGCTGAAAAGGACGGCGATGTCGTGGCCGCGCGGGCCCATCCATTTGTGCATTGACTTACCTCGTTTGGATGCTGATGGCGTTCCACGTCGCCTGGGAATCGCGCGCTCCATTCTACTGAAGGCGGCCGAATGTCTAGCGATCCATTCGATGCGGAATTCTCTGTCTCGCTAGTCATCGGCCGAAAATGACTTGACCCTTTTCCCTTCCGGCCTGCGTTCATGGCAAACAGGGAGCGGGCGGCCTTGCCTGCCCCAAGCCATGCCGGAAAGCATTTCCAATGAAAACATCCCCGCTCTTGCGGCGCCTGTCTTTCCTGCTGGCCGGCGTGCTGGCTCTGGCGACCTGCCAGGTCGCGGCGCTGACGCCTGTGTTGCCGCCAGCCAAAAACATGCCCGCCATCGCCATCGAAGCGCCGCCACCGCGCCTGGTGGCGCGCGATGCGCAAATTCCGCTGCGGCTTGATAGTGTCGCCATCACCACCAGCATCGCCGGCCGGCTGGCGCATACGTCGGTCGAACTCACCTTCTTCAATCCGAACGCGCGCGTGCTTGAGGGCGAACTGCAGTTTCCGCTCGCCGATGGCCAGGAAATCACCGGCATGGCGATGGATTTCAACGGCGTCATGCGCGAAGCGGTGCCGGTGGCGAAGGCGCGTGGCCAGGCGGTGTTCGAAGAGGTCACGCGCACGCGGGTGGATCCGGCGCTGGCCGAAAAGACCGTCGGCAACAATTTCAAGCTGCGGGTTTATCCGATTCCCGCTGGCGGCCGCAAGACGGTGGTGCTGCGCTACGAAGAGTCGCTCACGCAGCGCGGCGCCGACTGGATCTATCGTCTGCCGCTGGCCTACGGCGAGCGGGTCGCGCGTTTCAAATGGACCGGCGCCATCGCCACATCGCGCGCACCGCGCGTTCTGCACACAACGGCGGGCGAACCGGAGCTCACGCGCGGCGCGGCCGGGTTCGACCTCAACCTCGCGCGCCAGGATTTGCAGCTGACCGGTGCGGCCGAAATCGCCATCACGCCGGAGGGCACTGCGCCGGCCACGGGCGCAGGCTTTCGAAGGCGCGACCTACTTCTATGCCGAACCCGCAGTGCGCAGCGCGCTGGCGCCGCGCAAGGCGCCAACCCGCGTTGCCATCGCATGGGACGCTTCCGGCTCCGGCACGGAACGTGACCATGCGCGAGAGTTCGGGTTGTTGTCGGCATACTTCAAACGCTTCACCGATGTCGTGGTCATGCTCACCGTGTTTCGCGACCGCGCCGAACCGGCGCAAGCCTGGGCGCCGGATTCCGCCTACGCGCGCTGGTTGCGCGACGCGGAAGCGAAAGACCTCTACCGCATCTATCTCGATGAACGCGAGAGCCACCGCAACAGTACGGCGTTCTTCCTCGATGTGGCCGACCTTCTGTTGGCCAAGGGCGAACGCGCACTCGCCATGCGCGTGCTGTCGAACCTGGCGGAGATGAACCTGGAGAATCGCCACATCCTGCGCGTGCTGGGCTACCGGCTCCTGCAGGCCGGTGAAGCAACGGCGGCGCTGCCGGTGTTCCGCCGGGTGCGTGACCTGAGCCCCGCCGAGCCGCAATCGCACCGCGACCTCGGGCTGGCCTATGCACAAGCCGGGCAGGACCAGAAGGCGGTCGATTCGTTCTACGAGGTGGTGAGCCGGCCCTGGCATGGCCGCTTCCCGGAAGTCGAACTGATCGCGCTGGCCGAACTCAATGCAGTGGTGGCCAATTCCACCCGTCGTCTGGATACCAGCCGCATCGACCCGCGCCTGCTACGCAACCTGCCGCTCGATCTGCGCGCCGTGCTGACCTGGGATGCCGACAACACCGACATCGACCTCTGGATCACGGATCCGAACGGCGAGAAGGCCTTCTACGGGAATCGCCTGACCTGGCAGGGCGGCCGCATGTCGGCCGACTTCACCGGCGGTTACGGGCCGGAGGAGTTTTCGCTCAAGAGCGCCAAGCCCGGCAAGTACAGGATCGAGGCCCAGTTCTTTGGCGACCGCCAGCAGATCGTGTCGGGCGCCACCACGCTGCAGGTGCGCCTGACCACCAGGTTCGGGGCGGGGGCGGCGAAGGAGCAACTGGTGACGCTGCGCCTGAAGGGTGGGCGCGACACCGTGCTGGTTGGGGAGTTCGAAGTAGGGGTGGACTAGTCCTACCAAAAAACTAGACAATAACGAAATGTCATCTCAATTGGAGGTAATGTTTTGAGTTTTTTATGATTCTTGGTATTACCAAATTAATGTCATGGTAGGATGATGCCATCCCTATTTGTTCCGGATGATTCGCATGCTGGCCCATAAACTGTCCGTCTCGATCGACGCTGCATCAATGAAGTTCGTCGAGGATTACCGCAAAAAGCATTCGGAAAAATCACGCTCCGAGGTTTTTGTCGACGCATTGCGCTTGTTGCAGCGCCATGAGCAAGAGACGCTGCTCGAGGCCGCTTACGCGCAAAGCGCGCCGGCAGACCGCCTGATCGCAGCGGAATTCGATTCCACTATCGCCGACGGGCTTGATGATGAAGCGTGGTGATATTTTTTTTGCTTCACTCGATCCGGCGCGCGGGGCCGAGATCCAGAAGACTCGGCCGGTGGTCGTGCTGAGCAATGATGCTTCCAATCGCGCCTCCGCGCTTGTCACGATCGTGCCCCTTACCTCGAACGTGACAACGGTTTACCCGTTCGAAGTGAGACTGGACGCCAAGGAAACCGGGCTGTCGAAAGACGGCAAGGCGATGGCGCAACAAGTGCGAACCATCGACAGGTCGCGGCTGGGCTCGATCCGACGCGGTCAGGTACCGGCGCAGAAAATGCAGACGATCAACGATGCGTTGCGCTTGCATCTGGCGCTTTAGCAACACGGCAGCAACGCAGCGCGCGCATTCTCGGCGTGTACAGGTCGCTAAATGGCGTTGAAATTCCTGTCCTTGTATTTCCATGGGCATTCGCTACCCGCCACCATCGAACCGCAAAAGGACGAAACGTTTTTGTTCAGCTTATCGACCTGCCCGACACGTTCTCCGAGGGCCATACCAAGGAAGAGGCGTTGCTCAATGCGTCCGAGGCGTTGTCGGCCATGCTGGCGTGGCAACTTGACGAAGCCCGCGATGTGCCCGCGCCGCGCTGGCGACGGTGTACCGCATGCCCGACGGATCGTGGGCTGGCAGGTCAGCCGTTCGATGCCGGCCGACTTCGTACTCGATGCCTTGGAAAACTGCCTGGTGCGCGTCAAGAGGGGCGGATCAGACACGTCGATTGCTGGACTCTGACACGGCTTGCTCCACTTGGTCTTGGTCCTCTGCCTCGACCGCCAGCCGAACTTCGTCGCGGCCATCCCACTGCCGCCCACACCAGCACCTGCCATCGGGATCGATGATGCAATTTCCGCTGCCACAGCATCGAGGGTCATCGCTCATGTGTTGCTCCTTGCAGGTTTGTTGATCTCGACTTGTTGCTACCCATCAACCAGCCCGTGAAACGAACCCGCTCCACCACCATCATGTGAGGTACGGTGAGCGCGGCTATGCCGATGAAAAGGAGCTGCGCCAAGCGCATGTCGAGCGGCTTGCCATCAGACAGCCACCACGCGATGAAGACGCCGGCCACGGTGATCGACATCGGCCAGGCGGCGATGCGCAACAGGTGCAGAAGCGTTCCACAACCGGAGTAGTCGCGCGTTCTCAACACATGTCGGGCGCTGTGCATGCAGCAGAAGAAAATAGTAAACCCGATCAGCGGGGGTGCGAAGCTAAGCAACGCTGTCATCGACACCAGTTCGATGCTGCGCGCCAAGTCCTGCCTGGCACCGGCGATCGCTGCAACGCCGATGGCTGCAACCCAGGGCCCCGCGGCCCACTGCAAGGCGGCCACGATGCCTTGCGCAGCCGGTACCCCAGCCAGAAAAGCGAAAAGCTCCGAGACCTCTGCCGCGTGCAATATGAGGGGGCACAAGATGACAGCACCGCCATACAGCGTTCGGAACCACGCAGGCGTCTCGCCCTCGGGATCGCCTGAAAAATGAAGCGCCGACATGAGCAGGAATAGCGCCAGGAAAAAACCCGGGAACAACCACCAAACGACCACGACCGACGCAGCAGCCGCCAAATAGGTGATCGTGAACAGGCCCCATCCTGCAGCCGATTGAATACTTGTGAGTTGCCGCACAAAGACAGTGTCCAACGCGCCGTGCGGAACGCCCAGCAACAGGATGACTGGCGACAGTACCGCGAGCTGGACCTGCACATCCAGATGCGGGAGCCAGAGACTCACACAGAGCGTCAGCCAAGCCAACGCACTGAATCCGAGGCCTTGAAGCCTCGGGCTTATCTGTAATCCTTCGGGCTGCGCCCTCCGGTATTCGCCCTTGGGGCGGCGCGGCGAGCTCACGCCACGCCCGCGGTTTCGCGGATGCGAGCGCGGCGGCGCGTCATGGCTAGCGCAGCTTTGACGAACGGCGAAACAGGCATCGCAGCGACCACTGCCAGGCTGTCGAAGAGGCCTGAACCGCCGCTCAGGAAACCAATGATTCGGGCCGGATCAGTGCGGCTGAACAGCGAGAAGAAGAGAGCCCCGCCGCGACTGGGGTCGGCACGCAACACATCAAGAAAAATCTGATCCATCATGCGCAGCGCAAACGGGTCGGGCCGATGCCCGACCGGCTGGCCGCAGCTCATCAGCGCGTCGGCACATTCGCCGGCCCAGCGCTGAATGCGCTGAAAGGCGTAGCCCGTACTCGGTCGGGCACCACCGGCCATCATGCCAACCTTGACGTGGCTTGGATCGACCGTCACCGGGGTCTCGGTCAGCCCCATCGGCAGGATGCCATGCTCGCTGCGAAGCAGCGTGAACGAGGCATCTCCGACGCGTTTGGCAAGCGCAGCCTCGAGCCGGACGCTCAACTCACCCGGTCCGAGCGGCGTTGCGCCAAACACCGTGACCTCGACGAGCGCCCGCGTCGGCGACACTGGCAAGACGTAGACGAACGGCACGTCACGCGCATTCGGTGCAAGGAAGTTCATCAAGTCCAGCGACAAAGGGTCGAACACCGCCACGCTGCATTCGATCTCATGGCCGTAGAACGATTGCCACAGCGTTGCACCGCCACGGCGGGGCAGCTGGTGCGGCCGTGTGTCGACCACCGAACGGGCCGTCACGTTACCCGAACTCGTGCGGATGTTCCACAAACCGCCGCTGCGGCTGGGCTCGCCGGCGACCGAGGTGCCCAGCCTCAATGCCATGTTCGGTGTCCGGTCGATCAAGGCCCGGGCGGCGGCGTAGAAGTCTTGCGCTGCCACCATCTGGTAGGGCGTCGATCCGCAGTCGAGCGACACGCTTTGGCCTGCATGCGCCACCCGCATCGTTTGCCAGCGGTGTTGGATCGGATACGGCTCACACGCAGAAGAGTCTTTCCAGTAGCACCACGTCCGGTCGTTGGTGTACTCGGTGCGGGACTCGATTATCAGCGCGCGGGGGCAACGTCCACCCTCTGCGGCGAGTGCCATCGACAGGCTGAGCCCGGCACATCCACCGCCCAGGATGACCAGGTCGAAGACTTCAGACATACGGGCTTTTGAGCGAAGCGTCAGCGCCGAGGAACGCAGATAAGGAAATGTGCAGCGCGGCATCGTGGTGCCGCGTGGGCACCCAGAATCGGGGGAGCAAGGGGGTCGACAACAGCGCCCGCAAGGTCACCAGCGTCTTGGTTCGCTGCGGCACGAGCGTCCGACCGTGCCAGTATGCGTTGCCGTGCTGGCGAAGTCGTGTGCCGATGGCACGGTACACGCGCGCCGCGACGAGGATGCTGCAGCGCGCACCAACCGGCAGGTGGGCCAGGCCCGCTTCGCCACTACGGTAGTAGCGGTCGGCGGTGTCGAGCATCTCGTCGATGCAAAGTTGCAGACGGGGCCGCAACTCCAACGCCGGGTCGACCAGTTCTTGCGGCGGCAGCTCTCCGATCATCGACGCTGGCAGGTAGCGCCGCCCAGCAGCCGCATCGGCCGCGACATCGCGACAAATGTTCGTGAGCTGCATCGCGATCCCAAGGTCGACCGCGTGGCGCAGCGCGGCCGGGTCGTCGCAGCCCAGCACCCTGCACATCATCGAACCGACGGTCCCGGCGACCTGGTAACAATAACGTAGCAGCGCGCCTTCGTCGGCGATGCGAACGGTGTCCAGATCTGAGGTGATCCCATCGATGAGTGTCAGGATCGGCGTGGGCGGGATGTGGCATTCGCGCATCAGCGCAAGCGCGTCGACTACGATCGGGTTCTGCGAGGTGCCGCTGGCAATTTCTTGCGCAATGAGTGCGAGCGCCGCGCGAGGGTCTTGTCCGGCACTGGCTTCGTCCGCCAGGTCATCGACGTAGCGGCAAAACCCATACAGCCGGGTCGCGCGCGCCGCGTGGGCAGGCGCCATCCAGCGACGCGCCCAGTGGAAACTCCTGCCCTTGCGCGACAGCACCAGGTCGGCGCATTGCAAAGCGGCCGTCGAGCGGCAACTTGCGGATTGCTGCGCGGCGGCATGCGCCGAAGGCACGAGGGCGTCCATCACCTTGGCCGAACACAGCACGCCAGGCAGCCCGGCACCGGGATGCGTTCCTGCGCCGACAAGGTACAGGTTGCGGATACCCTCGGCTCGGTTGTGGAACCGGAACCAGGCCGACTGGCGAAACAGCGGTGCCACCGAGAATCCGGCGCCATGGGCGCTCAGGTAATCGCTGCGAAAGTTTTCAGGCGTCATGGTGAAGTCGCTCGTGATACACCCGCTAAGTCCCGGCAGGATCGTTTTCTCGAGTGCCGCGACGATACGAGCTTGCAGCCGCGGCCCCTGCACCGCCCAGTCGATCGCCCCCTTCAGATTGGGCACGGGACACAGCACGTAGAAGCTGTCGCAGCCCGTTGGCGCGAAGCTGGCGTCCGTAGCCGTCGGGCGGTGGAGGTAGAGCGAGAAGTCTTCCGCCAGCACTTTGTGGTGGAAGATATCGGCCAGCAGTTCGCGATAACGCTCGCCAAGCCAGATAGTGTGATGCGCGACGTCCGGATACTGGCGGGTCGTGCCGAAGTACAGAACGAACAGACCCATCGAAAACTCGGCAGCGGCGAGTTTTAATCGCGCCGAGAACGCCTGTTCTGCGGGCGGGATCATGTCGGCATACAAATGCGCCGGATCGGCGTTGGATACGATCACGTCGGCCCGCATAGACTGACCGCCGGCCAGGGTAACGCCAGTAGCGACGCCCTTATCGACATTGATGCGACGCACGCTTGTGTTGAGCTTCACCTCGATCCCGTGCTTCGCCATCAACGCGCCGAGCGCGCTTGTGATGGCACCAGTACCGCCCATCGCAAAGTGCACGCCGTGGGCACGTTCGAGGTAATGGATCAGGCTGTAGATGCTGGTGGTGTCGAACGGATTGCCGCCCACCAACAGAGGTTGCATTGAAAACGCTTGCCGAAGTTTCGGGTTCTTCAGGTGTCGACAGACGAGCTGCCAGACGGTGTCGTGACTGCGCAGCCTGAGCAGCGCAGGAATCTGCTTGACCATTGCGCCGAAGCGATGAAACGGTTCGGCCGAAAGCTGCACGAAGCCGAGATTGAAAATTTTCTCTGACTTTACAAGCAGGCTGCGGTAGCCAGCGCAGTCGCCGGGTTCAATGCGTGCGATTTCCGCAAGTGTTTCGTCGAGCGTACCGCCGTAGTCAAATTGGGTGTTGTCTGAAAAGTGGAACCGGTACCAGGGCGTCAAAGGCACCAGCGTCACATGGTCCTCGAACTTTTCCCCAAACAAGGCAAACAGTTCCTCAAACAGGAAGGGCGCGGTGATTACGGTCGGCCCGGCATCATGCTTGAACCCGTTTCGTTCGAAGACCTGGGCCCGGCCACCAAGACCGCTACAACGGTCAATCAGCGAGACCTCGTAGCCTTTGGCGCGCAGACGCAGCGCTGCCGCAATGCCGCCAAAACCGGCGCCTATGACAATTGCTTGCATTCCAGGTTTCTCAATTTTTCATGCAGTTGCATGGCCATGGTGTGGAGCGCACCGCCCGAATGCAAAGGCAGGCCGGTGCTGGCCGAGGCGGCCAGCAAAAGATGGTGCAAGCCGATTTCTATTGCCGCATTCCTGGCATTGGCGCAGGCCGGATCGGCCTGCAGGATCAGCACGATATTGCAAGCGCTGGAATTACCGTTCTGGTTTTGGTCTTGATTTTTGACTGCATTGCGTGCGGCGTCTTTTTCAACGTCCAGCAAGTCGTCGTAAATCTGGTAGCCGATCGCAAACGATTCGGCTGCCTGCCGCGCCCGAGCCAGCGCATGGCTCTGACCGGCGGCGAGCAGCGCCAGTTCTGTCGGCAGACTGAGTAAGGCGCCGGATTTGGCCAGTGCAATCCGTCTGAAATCATCAAGATTCAAGACAGGTCGCGTGGGCCGCCCGAGTTCGGCGCATTGGCCGCGTACCGCGCTGCCAATGCGCGAGTGCATGAGTGCAAAAAGTTCCGGCAGGCGGGCAACCCGGCCGAACTGCGACAGCGCAAGATAGGAAGCCGAGAGCAGCAAGTCACCGGCGCAGATGGCGATATCGTCACCAAACTTGTGCCAGACGCTGGACTGGCCCCGCCTTTGGATATCACGGTCATGCAAGTCATCATGAACCAGTGAGGCGTTGTGCAGCAGCTCGCAAGCCGCCGCCAGAGCCTGGCTTTCCTTTGCAACCAAGCCCAGGCAACTGCCGGCATGCAATGCCAGCCTGGCTCTGACACGCTGACCGCCCGAACCGAGATGATAGCTGGCAGCGGCCACCGCCTGGCAGGGTGCGAGAGAGTCAAACGCATCACTGCTGCAGACGATAGCCATCATCTGGCGCTCAAGCGCAGCAAGAGATTCAAAGGTGACGCGACCGACCGGAACCGGGCGCAGATCAGCCAATGTTTGCATGGTACGTGTCCGGGCTGCGGGGTCGAATCTTTCGCCTCGACCCCACCTAGGCGACTAGGCCCTCGCCGCCCTCTCGGACTCGCTCACAGCGACCGACCAGATGATCAAGCCAAAGGCGATCTTGTTCAACACATCGGCTGCGTTGTAGATGATGTTGAGCGCGTTGGCGCTATCGGCGGTGTTGGCACCGGTCAGGTAGCCGAAGAAGTACCCGATCGGGTAGATCGCCCAACCCAAGGTCACGATCAGGCGCATCGTGTTGAAGGCTGACTGGACCGCCGGAGGTGCACTACTCGCACTGATCTTGCCGGCTTGACCCAGGAAAATCTCGTAGACGATGAAGGCCCAACCCGCCATGCCGATGATGAACGCCGGCCAGACAGGCATGTACCCTGCCTCACCCAGATAGCCGCCAATCAGCATCACAAGCGTGCCGATCATCAGACGCCAGAAGATGCCGGCCTGGACCTTGGTGATCGCCGCCAGGATCAAATAAAACTCGATCATCAGCAAGGGCACCGTGATTAGCCAGTCGATGTAGCGGAAGACCGTGGGCGTAGTGCCGGTGGCCACCCAGACATCACGCATGTAGAAATAGTGCACTGCGGCCACCAGCGTGACCAGGCCCGACACTGTTAGCGAGGTCTTCCATTTCGCCGACACGCGGTCGCGTTCGAGGAAGAAAAATGCGGTCGCTGCGATCAGCGCCATTGAGATGATCCAGAAGGAAATGCCGACGAAGTCGTCTTGCTTCAGCACTGCGCTTGTGTCTGCGGCCGCGTTCGCCGATTTGGAGACCAAGCCGAAGGCGACTCCGATCAGGGGGAGTGCTATGGCTGCCAAAGACGTCTTGGCCCAGAAACGGTCTGGACGCGTCATTAAGTCATTCATTGTCTTCCTTCTCTTGGTAGGTGAGCGAGAGCGCTCGGTTAAATCGCCGCGTGGAAGCCGCGCGACCGTTATTCATGTCAAGGCGCTGCGTGCCGCCCCTGACTGGCGCGGCCAGATTTCCTGGTTGATGGAGGTTCTCGCCCTCGCGTCGCCCCGGAAGGTCCTGACCGGGCACTTGGCTACTTGGGGATCAACACCGTGTCGATCACGTGGATCACGCCATTGCTGGCGGCCACGTCGGCGGTAATCACCTTCGCCGCGTCGACGGTGACGCCGCCAGCCGTTGCGATCGTCAACTCGGTACCCTGCACGGACTTGACCTTGCCGGGCTTGATATCCTTCGACAGAACCCTGCCCGCAACGACGTGATAGGTCAGAACCGCAGCCAGCTTTGCCTTGTCTTTCAGCAGCGCGTCCAGATCGGCTTTCGGGACTTTGGCAAAGGCTTCATCGGTCGGCGCGAAGACCGTGAACGGACCCTTGCCTTTCAACGTGTCGATGAGACCTGCAGCCTGCAGTGCGGTGGCCAGGGTTTTAAAATTGCCGGCGCCGACAGCCGTCTCGACGATGTCTTTGGCTTGGGCCGACATGCCTGCCAGCGCAATGGCGCCAGCGACGATGAACTTCTTCATGGTGAGCGTCTTCATAGTGCGTAATTTCATGAGGTGGGCTTTCACGGTGTGGGCTTTCGAAAACGTCCGGCGGCAAGTGCCGCCGGGGCTTGGGTCAGAAATCAGATCTGGTGCAGCGCCCGCCGATTCAGGCCGGCAGCAGCACCGTGTCGATCACGTGGATGACGCCGTTGGTGCAACCGATGTCGGTCGTCACGACGGTCGCAGTGCTATTTAGCTTGACGCCATCCTTGGTGCTGATTGCCACCATGGCACCGTTGACAGTCTTGGCCGATTGCCCGTCCATCGTCATCACGTCGGCGGCCATTACCTTGCCGGCGACCACGTGGTAGGTCAGGATCGCGGCGAGCTTCGGGATGTCCTTGAGCAGGCTTTCAACGGTGCCGGCCGGCAGCTTGCCGAATGCCTCGTCGGTTGGCGCAAAGACCGTGAAGGGACCTGCGCCTTTGAGCGTGTCGATGAGGTTTGCTGCGGTCAACGCTGCGGCCAGGGTTTTGAAACTTCCGGCGGCGACGGCGGTGTCGATGATATCGTGCATGGCGTTCTTTCTGCTTGAAGGTGAGTGCGTTCAGCGGTTGCTGAACGGGATGCGGCGCAGGGCTTTTGAACCTGCGCCGGCGAACGAGTTGGCCTCACCTTGAAACGGTGCGACCAACCGACGACACGCTCGGTGGATACGGCGCGCAGGCGCAATAACCAGTGGGTGGGCGCGAGAAGGCAGTGCGATTACTCCACTCCACGCACCGCCGGCCGTACCCGGAATTTGAAGTCCGTGCGGTGTGGCGAAGCCGCAATGCACTGCTGACCGCCAACGACCCGCAGCGGCACAATTTCGGCAGTTCGGCACGGTCGCGCCCAACCTGCTCGGAAAGGCGCCTTCGAAGGGAGCAGTCAAAGGCGCGCTGCGCTGCTTCGCCGTACACGGGATTTTTGGAAACGCGATCTGTTGCATGGACTGCATAGTACATAAACGAAACGTCTTTGTAATAGGAAAAATGGATATTTGGACGATATTTACGTTTCAATATCGTTTCATATATAAAGTGACCTTAGAATGAACACACAATCTAGCCACCCTAGAAACCCGCCTGGAAACCGATCCATGACCCCGCCAATCCCCAGCGACGAACCCAGCGCCAAGACCTTGGTGCGCAGTGGCACAGCGGCACGCCTTGCGGGCCTCTCTCCTTCGACACTGCGCATCTGGGAGCACCGCTATCGCGTCGTGGCGCCACCCAAGTCAGCCTCAGGGCAACGCACCTACTCAATGAAGGATATCGAGCGCCTGCGGCTCATCACGCGGCTTACGCTCGCGGGGCATGCAATCGGCACCGTGGCGCACCTCGGTGTCGATGCGCTCGTCGCGCTGTCATCGGGAAATCGGGTGGCGTCAACCGGGGTGCAGCGGGTTCTGATCGCCGGCCAAATCGCCGCACGCAAGCTTGAGGGCCGGCTGCGACCCGCGCCGGCGTTGGTCTTCGACGACTTGAGCCATGCCGAGCGCGAAGTCGCCCGCGCCGGCGCTGCCGATGTGCTCGTCATTCATGTGCCTACATTGCACGCGTCGATGATCGAGCAGGTGGTGGCGCTGCGCAACAATCTGCCGGCGCCGAATGTCATCGTGGTCTATTCGTTCGGACCGGAAGCGGTGGCTGAAGCCCTTCGCGCGACCGGCCTGACGGTTTGCCGTGAGCCGGTTTCCGGCAAGGAATTGGCACACTTGATCGTCGCTTCACGGCCGGTTGTGGAAGCGCTGGCGGCTGGCGCGGCGACGAGTCCCAGACTTTTCAGCGCTGCCCAATTGGTCGAACTGAGCGAAATATCGTCGCAGGTTGCCTGCGAATGCCCGCGTCACCTGGCCGAGATCGTCACGCTGCTGGTCAACTTTGAGCAGTACAGCTCGGAATGCGCATCGGGAAATAGCAAAGATGCAGCCTTGCATCGCCACCTCCACGAGGTCACGAGCGCTGCCAGAACGATGTTCGAACAGGCGCTGGCGCGGCTTATGATCGAAGAAGGGATGGTGCTTTAGACGCGATGGTGCTACTGGCACCGGCCAAGGAGGGTATTCGACTGTCGAATCACTTGCTTCTGCGCTGTTTGGTCACCCAGTGGATCGGCGCTGGCATTGAGGAGCCGGGTGCGCGGCCTTGAGTCCGACCGGCGCGCCTTCGTCCTCGCCCAGCGGCTGCCATTGCGGGCGGTAGCGCACCCCGATCGAGGTCGAGCGCTTGTGCAACTCCTTGTTGATGGCCTGCACCCGCTATCGATTCCACTCTCGAAGGCCGCCGTAGCGCCACCGGCTGAAGCGACCGACGAGCCGGCGCATCGCCAGGCAGCCCGCCAAGTCTGGGCGCAGCTGCTGGCGCGCATCTGCGAGGTGCTGCCCCTGCTGTGTCCCAGGTACGGTGGCGCGATGCGGATCATCGCCTGCATCACCGGAGCGGCGGTGATCCAGGCGTTGCTCGGTCACCTGGGCGAGCCTAAGTCACCGCCGCGTCTGCGCCCGGCGCGGGGGCCGCCGCTGTGGGAGACGCAGGACCGTGGATCGGACGCGATCAATCCGCAAGCGCAACCCATGCCGGACCATGAGTTCGACCGGCGCGTCGCGTGGTCGGGCACAAGACCATAAGGCTCGCTCGCTGCGGGCGCCGCGTGCCTCTGGCCGCCTGCGCGGCAAACGTCCTCCGCCCAGGCGGCCAGAGGCACGGACAACGGGCATGCCGGGGCGGGGTTTCAGGGGCTTGTCAGACGTCTTCGGCGCCAAATCAACGATTGACGAAGACGGATATCGCCGGATTACTCGAAAATTGGCATTAACATTCCTATCCTTCGTCCGGGTCAATCACACTCACCACTCGCGCAACGATATGCCGGGTCGTGTGCGTATCCAACGTCTCAATATAACGAGCCGAGCCATTGCGCTCTCGCGCCTCGATATCAAGTGAACGAATTTGATTGCACACCGCCACCCCGCTGGTATCGTGCCCGCTGATCGGCACAGTCAGCCCCATATTGCGGGCAAACGCACCGCCGCTGGTCACCGGCACCGCCATCGCCACGCCCAGCGCGTTGATTTCCTTTGGCGTCACTACCACAAAGCGATGCCGGTCGCGCATCTCGCGCCCGGCCACCGGGTTGGGGTCGATCCAGTACACATCGCCAGCGCCGGGGATGCGCCGGCGGATCATGTCAGCTCGCGGCCAACCGGTGCGCCGTCGAGCGCGCCGGCGGTCTGGCGCTTGAGCTTGGCCAGATTGCGCGGTGTCGCGCCACGCAACAATTCCTTCAAGGTATAGCGCCGGGGTTTGTCGATTGCCGCCGGACGCGCGGTAAGCGTGCCGTTGGCGACACTCAGTTCAAGCGCCTCACCCACTTCCACGTTCAACTGCTTGAGCATGGGCGCGGGAATCGTGACGATCGCAGCGCCGCCTTGGCGGCGGATGTTTACAGTGGTCATGGGAGTACGCTTTTTCAAAAGTAGCACTATAGTCGCACATCAACCCAGTGTCTCTGACGGTGAGCCGAAAATCATTTGAACACAGCCCTTTTAATCACTTTCATTCCCGCCAATCTGCATAAACCGCTTGCGCAGCACCGCCACCAGCGTCGCATCCGCGCGCGCACTCGCCAGACGCAGCGGCGTATAGCCGGTGCGCAATGCACGCGCCGGCAGCCACGCTATCAGCATAGCGGTGACCGGCATGTTCTGCCCCCCGACCAGCGGCCATTGCCCGCTCCACTCAACAGCCAGCGCGGAGGAAAACGGCGACAGATAGGAAATGCCCCACAAATCGTCCGGCTCGTTGCCGAGTGAACCGAGCAGGTCGCAGTTGAAATGCAAATGCACCGCCGCGAACCCGCAGAGCGCCGAACGCACCGGGCTGTGCGCCAGCATCGCCACCACGCCCACAATCACCAGCGCTGCTAGCGCACCCCGGTCGAAGTCGGACGCTTGTGGAACTCCTTGTTGATGCCCTGCCAATTCTCCTCTCGCAGGCAGCCGTCGCGCCACCGGCCGACGCGACCGACGAGCCGGCGCATCGCCAGGCAACCCGCTATCGGCATCGAGGAGAACGTGGAGGCGTTTGACGATTTCCGGCGGCAGGTGATGGCGCGCTTTGCTCCCGCCATCGACCGCCTGCACTGGATGCGCCTGCCATGCACGCTGCGTGACGGCAATGCGGGCCATGTGGTGTTGCTGCGGGTCGAGAAGAGCGACAAGGTGCATACCGTGATCGGCGATGGCACCTGGACGCGCATGGATGCGTCCAACCGTGAAATGAACGCGGCCGAGATCGCTGATCTTTCCTACCGGCGTGGTGTGCGCAGTGCTGCTGCCGAGACGGTGCCGGTCGCGCTCAATCTATTGGAGACGGCAACCTGGCGCCGCTTCGCTGCGGCGCGTGGTTTGAAATCCGGTTCGTTCGCCGAGCAATTGCAGCGTATCGGTCTGGCCGACGCCACTGGCGACGAAGTGCGGCCGACGCGCGCCGCCGTGTTGTTATTCGCCGATGAACCGGGCAGCTTGCTGGCTGCGCACGATTCACGCGCTGACGTGCGGCTCATGGTCTATGACGGCAAGACTGCCGTGCCGGGTTCGACGCCGAATTTGCGCAAAGCGCCGAAGACGATTCGCGGCCCGCTGATTGAGCAGATTGACGCGGCGGTAAAGGTGGTGCTTGAGGAGTTGGCCGCTGGGCTGACACTTTCGTCGAGCGGGTTCAAGACCAAGCATGTCTACCCGGAGCGGGTGGTCAAGGAAGCGATTGTCAACGCGGCGATGCATCGCGATTACCGTTTGAACCGCGATATTTTCATTCGCGTGTTTGACGACCGCATCGAAATCGAAAGCCCCGGCGCGTTCCCCGGCAACATCACGGCGGCGAACATCAACAAGGCCGGGTCGAAGGCGCGCAATGCGCTGATCGCATTGAACCTGCGCGAATTCGATACGCCACCGAATATCGATGCGGGTGAAGGCGTGAAGATGATGTTCGCCGAAATGGCCGCCGCCAAACTCTATCCGCCGCAGTACGCGCAGAACCTCGATGCTGCGGTCGAGAACGTGACGGTGACGCTGTTCAACCTTGAGCGACCGAGCGTGTGGGATGAAGTGAGTGCGTGGATCGACCAGCACGGGTCGATTGCGAATGCTGAGCTGTGCAAGTTGGCCGGAGTGGATACGCTCAAGGCTTCCAAGCTGCTGATCGCTTGGCGCGACCAAGGCTTGCTGGTGCCGCTGCCAGACCGCGCCAAACGAAACATGGCCTATGCCAAACCGCAGGACGGCGGCGAAACACCGGATTTGTTATCTAAGGCTCTGGATAACAAACCGGAGTTTGATTAAAATTCAATATAAATCATGTAGTTACTAACATCGTTATTATCTTTTTGACGGCTTTGGAACCCGCAGGTCATTCTCAACACCGGGTGATAATGAAAACGGAGATCCCGAAAATCATCGATAAATCAAACAATTGCGCGCTCCTTCATTATCTTGCTGGCAAATCGAGAAGTTCGGACTTCAAGCTCCGGGCGAGGATCGGCCGGTCGCCTGGACGAACCGCTCACTGCGTTCTTTGCTTCGCGCACCTGCCCCGGCAGCGCCATGTTTGTCGGCAGCACCGGACGCGTTGCCGCTGACCCGCGCGGCGCGAGGAGTTGGATCGCCGGCTTGATGCTCTTGATAGCGAAGGCCCGTCCGGGATTCCCTGGGACGACGTGATGCAGCGAATTGGCTGCAGCAGTCTTTGACGCGCTTGCCAAACCGCGACGCGCGGCGAGTGGTCATCGCCACGGCGGTCGCGGAAAAACTCGCGGTGCTGAACACGGCGGCTTATTTCTCGGCGCCAAAATCACGCGCGGATCTGGCCGCATTCAAACGTCTGCTCAAGCACGTGCGCGGCGGACCGCGCTTTTTCGCTCCCCGCAGGTCAGGGTTGCCCGAGATCTTCGAGCAACGAGGCGGCCACGGCTTCTTCCGCGATCGCCACGCCTTGGCGCCGCATCGCCGGCGCCAAGGCGTCGTCCCACGCTGCCTCGACGCCGGCACCGTCCAGATCGCGCCGCGTGTGCGGGGCGTCTGTGGCGGCCGCCTCGTAATCCCGTGCCATGAAACGC
>ENA-ORBV01002096-ORBV01002096.1-microbial-mat-metagenome-genome-assembly--contig:-NODE-2096-length-42829-cov-8.867772_pt1 | contig 42829 bp, 22 predicted proteins | sample MGYA00237777_ERZ505514 | MGnify/ENA primary metagenome ERZ505514 (study PRJEB26160, sample SAMN06269048) | microbial mat metagenome | isolation source: Oligotrophic lake microbial mat | place... | reverse complement strand
CCCCATACCCATAATAATAATAGTAACTATACGAGCCCATATCCGCCAGGCGCACCTGGTTGAGCACCGGCCCCAGGATCTTGCCGGGGCCCGCAGCCTGCTCCAGGGTGGCCTTGCAGCGCTGGATCAGGTCGATGCGCGTTGCGCCGGCCCGCACCACGTGCAGGATGGCGTCCACGCGCGGCGCGATGATCACCGCGTCGGTCACGATGCCGGCCGGCGGCGAGTCGTAGATCACGATGTCGGCCTGCTCCTGGAGGCGGGCCATCAGCTGCGCAGTGCGCGCAGAGCCGAGCAGCTCCGAGGGGTGCGGCGGGATGGTGCCCGCGGTGATCAGCGAGAGGTTCGGCACGTCGGTGGGCCGCAGAAAGGCGAGCAGATCGTCGGCCTGCTCGATCTGCTGGCGCGCGTCCACTGCCAGCAGGGCCAGGTCGGGCGCGCCCGCCTCGGCCTCGCGCAGCATGCGCTGCGCCCCCGCCATCGAGAGCGGCATGCCCTCGCTGTCTAGCGCCGACGAGCGGCGCAGCGCGCCGTTGAGGCGCGTGGCGATGGCGCGCAGCTGCGGCCGCGCCGCCGCCAGCAGGTCGGCCTCTTGCCCAAGCGCCAGGTTGGTGAAGCCCGGCTCGCGCGGCAGGCCAAACACTGTGTGCAGGTTCGGCTTGCGCAGGTCCAGGTCCACCAGGATTACGGTGTGGCCGTATTGGGCCATGCTCACGGCCAGGTTGGTCGCGGTGAAGGTCTTGCCCTCGCCGGGGCCAGCGCTGGTTACGAGCAGGCTGCGCACGGGGCGGCTCAGCCCCGCGATCTGCACGCTGGTGCGCAGCGCGCGGATCGACTCGGCGGCCGGGCTGCGCGGCTCGCTGGCGGTAAGCTGGTGTCCGGGGTCGGCGCCCTGCGCGCCCTTGCGCCGTCGCCCCTCCAGGCTCCCGATCACGCCCTGCACCGGCAAGCCGTATACGCCCTCCAGCGCCTCAGGGCTCCGCACCGTGTAGTCGAGATACTCCAACCCCAGGCTTAATGCAACGCCCAGGCCAAGCCCAAAGATGAGCCAGATCAGCACGCTGCGCACGAAGTTCTGCGGCAGGGCCGCGCCAGGCAGCTGCGCCTGGTCTACGATCACCGCCGTGTCGGTGGAGACAGCGGTGGCTGGGCTGCTGCCCACCAGGGCCGCCTGGATCTGCGCCAGGCTGTTGAGCGTCTGGGTGCGCGACTGCTGTAGCTCGATCAGCTCGGTGCGCACCTCGGCCAGCCGCTCGTCGTTGCGCTCCGAGGGCAGGCGCAGCTCCAGGCCCGCGATCTGCTCCTGGCTTTCCTGGATGCGCTGGCCGTAGAGCGCCAGCTCCTCGCGCAGCGTGTCGCGTAGCTGGGTCAGCTGCTGCCGCTCGGGGTCCTGGTTGCGCTGCGACTGGATCTGGGCCTGCTCGGCCTGCTGGCGCGCGGAGTTCTGCGCGATCAGCGTGGTGGCCGCAGTCTCGGCGATGCGCTGGGCCGCCGCTGGGTCGGTGAAGGTGGCGCTGATGCGGAAGAACTGCGTGTCTGGCACGTACTGGCTGCTCAGCGCGTCGCTCACCTGCTGCGGCGCCAGGGCCAGGCCAGACTGCTCGGCCACCAGGCTGGCGAACGAGCGCGTCCGCATAAACTCGATGTAGGTATTCGCGGTGGCCACCACGGTCTTGGTGGCCTGGTAGGGTAGCAGCGGGTTGGCGGCGGCCGGGTTCAGAAACAGCGTCGTGGTGCTGCTGTAGAGCGGCACCCGCCGCGACTCGGCATACGCCGCCAGCCCCGCCGCGATCACGCCGATGGCGAGGATCAGCAGCAGCCGCTTGCGGATAATCTTCCAGTAAGAGCGTAATTCCATGGATGTAGGGTACAGGGTACAGGGTACAGGGTACAGGGGGTAGGGCCGGGCAGGGCAGGGCAGAGTCGGTCAGAAACAACCTGGAAGCGAGAGATGCAGTTGGGGCTGTGAGGCTGTGGGGCTGTGGGGCTGTCCCCTGTACCCTGTCCCCTCGCGCTCACTCAAGCGATCGCAGCTGGTTCACCTCTAGCTCGATCACGGCCTGGCGCCAGCCCAACAGGTCGAGCAGCAGCCGCACCCGGTCTGTGTCGCGCAGCCGCCCGTCGAAGATCGCCTCGTAGCCTGCGAACAGCCCGTGCGTGATCTGCACGCGGTCGCCGCGCCGCAGCCGCAGAAAGATCTCGCCGCCCGCCGCGTTGATCTGCTCCAGCTGCTGCTCGATCTCCACCAGCAGCGCTGGCGCCACCACCGCCGGCGCGTCGCCAAAGCAGACCAGCCCCAGGCTATGTGGCAGGTACTGGAACGGCGCCATTCCCACCTGCTCCAGGTCGGCGCGCACAAACAGGTAGCAGGGGAAGAAGGGCCGCACCGTGCGCGAACGCGGGTTCACCGGCTTTACGTGGAGCTGCGGGTAAAACACGGCCAGCTCGCGCGCCTCCAGCTGCTGCGCGACGAACGCCTCCTTCAGCGCCCGCGTCTGCAAGGCGTACCAATGCGCGCCCATGAGTCGTCCTCCGCAATGCAGCCCACGGCACTCCAAAATCCAAATAAGAGTTACCCAGTTGATGCACGAGCGCATGGCCATGCCGTTTGTCACCCCGACCGGAGCGCAGCGGAGTGGAGGGGTCTGCTTCCGCATCAGGACCAAGATTCCTCGCTGCGCTCGGAATGACATGGACATGCCATCACTGCAGGCTCGGGTCCGCCACCACAATGTCGCCCTCGCGCAGCCCCGAGCGGATCTCCACCCGGTCTGGCGTGCTGATGCCGGTGGTAATATCAACTGGCCGCGGCCCGCCGTCGGCCTGGAGCATCACGAAGGTGCGCTGGTCGAAGCGGTAGATCGCCTGGTTTGGCAGCCAGAGCGCGTTCGGCTCACGCCCAAAGACCACCGTCACCAGGGCCGGGTCGCCCACCTCTAGCTTGCGGCCCGCGCTGCTGAAGCCGATCCGCAGCAGCCGATCTGGGCGCACCAGCGAGCCCGCCGATACCTGGTCGGAGGGCAGTTGCTCCACCACCCCGGCCACCGTCTCGCTGGGGTAGCGGTCGAAGTTGATCTCGAGCTTCTGGCCGGCGCCGAGCCGCGCCAGGTCGTCGCTGCTGATCTCGGCCACCACCAGGGTCAGCCGGTCGGGGTCGATCACGTTGATCACCGGGGCGTAGGCCTCGGCCAGATCGCCGGGCTTCACGCCCACCTCGGCCACCACGCCATCGAAGGGCGCGTAGATCTTGGCTGAGTCGATCTGCTGCTGGATCTCGGCGATCGACTGCTGCGCCGTCTCGATCCGCCCGCTCATCTCTGGGCTCTCGCTGTTGGCGTTGGCCTGGTTCAGCGTCACCCGCGCCTGCTGCACGGCGCGCTCCGCCTCGCGTAGGTCGAAGGCCTCTGGCGGCTTCTGCGCCTCGACGAGCGCACGCTCACCCTCCTTCACATCGCGCTCGGCCAGGGCCACCGCGTTTTGCTCGTTCTGCACCGCCAGGTCGTAGGAGATCTCGGTCTGCCGCAGCACCGTCTGCGCGTCCGCGATCCCCCGCTCGGCCTGCTCCTGGCGCAGCCGCTCCTCGCCGTTCAGCTGCTCCAGCGGGCGATTGCCATTCTCCCAGACCACCCGGCTGTACTCGTCCTGGCGGTTGCGCACGGCAATCGTGGCCCGCTCCACCGCCAGCTTCGCGTCGGTCTTGGCGGCCGAGCTGTTGTTGCGCGTGTTCTCCAAGCTGATCCGAGCGCGCTCGATCGCGTCCTGCGCGCTCTGGATCGCCACCGCGTTCGCCGGCGTCTGCAGCCGGACGAGCCGGTCCTGCGCGTTCTGAAGCGAGAGCCGCGCCAGCTCCACCGAGTAGCTGCGCTGCTGGCGCGTGCTGGAAACCTGGCGCCGCAGCGTGGCCAGGTCGGCCTGCGCGCGCGTCAGCTGATCGGGCAGCTCGCCCAGATCCAGCTCGGCCAGCAGCTGCCCGCTGGCCACCACGTCGTTGCGCTTCACCAGCAACTGCTTGATGTAGCCCTGCTCCGTGAAGAAGACGTCTTGGTCTACCGCTGCGGCAACCCGCCCCCGCAGCTCGAGCAGATCCACGATCTCGCCGCGCTGCACCTGGTAGGTGAGCTCCGGGGCGCTGGGCGTGGCGGTGAGCGCAACGATCGTCGGAATGCTTGCCACCGGTGGCGGTGCCGACGGCGCCGAGCACGCTGCCAGTGCTAGTGTAAGGCCGACCAGCATAAGCATGCTCGTCTGTAGCAAGCGCATAAATCCTCCAGGGCCGCTGCTCCCAGCACCTCGCTGGGGCCAGAAATGGGCCTGAAATCGGCGTAATCTGCGGACAACCTGCCCGTCGCGTCGAGTTTGCATCAGCCCTTGGCTACTTGTCGCGGCTACGTGAGAGCATGCTGCGGCTCAGCACTAGGATGAGCGCAAACACGGCCGCAGCTACGCCAAGCAGCAGGGCCAGCAGCGGGCCGGGGCCGCTCTCGGTCGGCGCTGCCGCCGCAGCCGGCTCGCTCGCGCCACTGGCTGCCACGGCTGGCGCTGCCGCTGCGGGCGCCGGGTCTGCCGCCGGCGCAACCACCGCCGGTGCCGCCGCCGGTGCCGCCGGTGCTGCCGGGGCTACTGCCGCTGGGGCCGCCTGCGCCGCCTCGGCTGCCAGGGCCACTGGTGCTGCCGCAGGCGCTGCGGCCACCGCAACCGGCGTGGCGTCCGGCAGGTTGCCGCTAGTGTTCGGCAGGCCGCTCACCGGGCCGGCGCTGAACACCAGGGCCACCTTGCCGGAGCGCGGCAGCTTGGCGCAGACCAGGCCGCCCGCCTCGTCGATCACTACCTCCAGCTCCATCCACGTGCCACTCGCCTCGTCGTAGTAGACGATCTTCAGCCGCGCCGGGTTACCGCCCGCGCGCGTCACATCCTCCGGGGTGTAGCGGAAGCAGGCATCGATCGGCCCGTCGAAGCTTTTGTTCGGGATGATCTGGCCGTTCACATCGACGTAGATCACGTCGCAGGCGCGGATGTAGGTGTAGCGGGTGTCGCGGTTGGGCAGCACCTCCACCAGCAGTTCCTCCACCCGCACGCTCCCTGGCGCCACGCCGTCGTCGTCTGTCACCACCAGCTCGCAGCGCTGCCCGCCCGAGCTGATCGGCGTCGGTGTGCCGACCAGCGTCACGGGCGTGGCGCTGCCCACGGGCGTAGCGACGCCCACTAGGGGCGTGCTAGTTGCCACAGCGGTCCCGCCGCCCACAGTGGTCGCCACAGGCGTGCGGGTTGGGATCGTCTGCGCCTGGGCGATGCGGGGCGCGGCCGGCAAGCCGCCAGCCAGCACGAGTAGGATCAAAACAACGGCGATCATGGCAAGGGCTGGCGCACCGATGCGCGGCTGGGGCTGCTTTTGGTTCATGTTCAACGGCTCCTTTGGGGCCAAAAATGGGTCGGAAATCTGCGTCATCTGCGGACACCATGCCCGGCATGCGGACGTTGCATCAGCCCGACGTTCAAGGGATGCAGCGTAGCATTTCGGGGCGCTGGCCCCATTCACATGCCGGGGCGCTGAAGCGCCCGGCTGACAGTGCGCGAAGCCCGCTACGCGGGCTACCCGAGGCCGCTTCAGCGGCCTTCGACATGGGAGCCGGGCTGTTGACGGCCTCGGCGGGGGTGCGTGCAAGAATCTACCACGTTCAGGACTCGCCCGCGCAGGCGGGCGCCCGGCGCACCGCGCCCCCACAGCGCGCGTGTACGCGCCCTCCTCCGATTATGACGTCTATGACGTTGCACCCACGTTCAAGGGCGGCGTTGACAGAGCCGACGCCGCTGTGCTACATTCTCGGGAATGCTAGCTCTGCCTCACACTCGTCGCGTCGCCCGTGGCCTGCTGGCCGGGGCGGCGCTCGTTCTGCTGCTTGGTGTCGCGCTTTGGGCCTGGCGGCTCACTCGGCAGGCCCAGTCTTTCGAGGCGTCCATCAGCCGCCTGGAGGCCAGCTTCGGCAGCGCCGATCTCGCCAGCCTGCCTACCCTCTGCGCTCACGCCGCCACCACCACCGCCGAGGCCCAAGCCCTGCGCGCCGCCGCCGGCCCACTGCTTGCGCTCGGCCCCTGGCTCGCCTCGCTGCCGCGCTATGGCCCCGAGCTCGCCGCCGCCGGCCCGCTGCTCGCCGCCGCCGAGAGCCTTGGCGCTGCCGCCGATACGCTCTGCGCCGCGCTCCCAGCGCTCACCGCCCCGCTCCCGCCCGGCGCCGCTGCCCCGGCGATCGTCACCGCGCGCCTCGCCGCTGCCCAGCCTACGTTTGTCGCTGCGCGCGCCAGCCTCCAGCGCGCTAGCTCCGAGCTCGCCCGCGCCCCGCGCGCCGCCCTCGCCCCCGCGCTTCGTGCGCGCCTGGGCCGCGCCGATGCGCTGCTGTCCCGCGCCCTCGCCGCCCTCGATCTCGCGCTGGTCGCCCCCGCGCTGCTCGGCGCCGACGGCCCCCGCACCTACCTGATCGTTGTTCAAAACCCCGACGAGCTGCGCCCCACGGGTGGCTTCATCAGCGCCGCCGGCCTGCTGCGCCTCGACGGCGGCGCCGTTGTTGGCCTCGATCTGCGCGACTCGGCGGTGCTCGACAGCCCGCTGGCAGCCTATCCCCTCGCGCCCGAACCGCTGCGGCGCTACATGCTGCTTCAGCCGATGGCCCCCGCGCTCTGGGTTTTCCGCGACGCCAACTGGTCGCCCGATTTTCCCACCTCCGCCCGCCAGATGCTTAAGCTCTACCGCCTCGGCCAGGGCCAGGGCGCCGATGCCGTGCTCGCCCTCACGCCCGATGCCGTGCGGCTCGCCCTCGCCGCCCTCGGCCCGGTACGCATCCAGGGCAGCAGCCAACCCGTCAGCGCCGCCAATCTGGAAGACGCCCTGCGCACCTCCTACGACGATGCCCGCGCCCAAGGCCGCCCTCAGGATCGCAAAAGCTTCGTGAGCCGCCTCGGCGCCGGGCTGCTGCTTCGTGCCGCGCAGGCTGGCCCGCCCCAGCTCCTTGCCCTCGCCAGCGCCGCCGAGCGTGCCCTCGACACGCGCGCCGCCCAGCTTTTTCTTCCTCCCGCTAACCCCGCGGCCGCGCTGCTCGCCGCCCGTGGCTGGGACGGCGCCGTCCGCCCTGGCCCCCAGGATTTCCTGATGGTGGTGAGCGCCAACGTCGGCTACAACAAAGTTGGCCCGAGTATTGTGCAGCAGATCCGCTACGCTGTCGATCTGAGCAACCCCGCCGCGCCACGCGGCGCCCTCACCGTCATCCACGCCAACCGCAGCCCCGGCGAGCCCGGCTGCCCGCCACTCTCCGCCCCGGCCACCAGCTATGCCGCGATGACCACCGGCTGCTACTGGAACTATCTGCGCGTGCTCGTCCCTGGCGGCGCCGCCCTGTCCGACACCGAGGTGCCGCGCGTGCCCGACAGCTGGCTGCTCGGCGGCGACGGCGACAACGGCCGCGTCTACAGCGAGCGTGGCCCCGCCGACACCCGCGCCTTCGGTGCCCTGCTCGTCGTGCCGCACAGCGCCAGCCAGAAGCTTACCTTCCGCTACGATCTCCCGCCAACCGTTGTGGCCGCAGACGACGGCCTGCTGCGCTACAGGCTCCAGCTCCAGCGCCAGCCCGGCCTCGCCCAGCGCGCCAGTATCCAGCTCCTGCTCCCCCCTGGCGCCGACCTCGTGGCAGCCACGCCCGCGCCGCAGAGCCGCTCCGGCCAGAGCTACAGCTTCGAGCTTGTCCTCGACCACGACCAGAGCCTAGAGATTCGCTACCGCCTACCTTGATACAAGGGAACAGGGTACTGGGAACAGGGCACAGAGCCGCCGCAGGGCCGTCGCATCCCAATCGTCTAACTCTGCGTACAGAACGTCCGGCTGCGCGCTGTGCTCCCCTGTCCCCTGTGCCCTGTGCCCTGTTCCCTTATTCACAGCTCACCAGCGCCACCGGCTCGGCAACGGCGCGGCAGAGCGGGCCGCTGCGCCCGGGCGCAGCGGCTAGGGCCGCCTCCCAGCCGCGCGGGGCCAGTTCGGGCAGCCGCAAGTCGGGGTAGGTGGCGCGTAGGCTTGCGCGGTACCAGGCAAAGCCCAGCAGCGGCCCCGTAACCAGGCGCAGGTCGGGCCGCTGCCCGCGCCCAAAGTGGTAGTGCCAGAGCGGGAAGCTGCTCCTGTCGTCGTCGGTGAGCACGATGGCGTCGGCGGGCGCCTGCTCCAGAATCGTGGCGGCGTAGCTGATCGCGCGCCGGTCGCCGCTGGCGTCCACCTGCTGGGCCGTAAAGGGCGCGGGCCAGAGCAGCCCCACCAACAGGCCCAGGGCGACGAGGGGCGTGAGTTTGGGCTGCCGCACAGCTACAAAGCCCAGGATCACCCCTACACCAAGGCCGATCCAGAGCACACCAATCACGACCGCTGGGATCAGGTACACCTGGGCGTCCACGCTGTTGTAGCCGAGTGCGAACAGCACGGCGCTAAGCGCCAGCCCGCCGGTGAGCCAGCGCAGCGCCCCCAGGGGTCGCCCGCCGCGCACAAAACCCAGGCCGCCCACAAGCACGCCGAGCCACCCGAACTGCTGGAGCAGCAGCGCGCCCCAGGCCAGCAGGCGCCCGCCGAGCTGCTCCGGCGGCAGGCCAAAGGCCATCCCCGCGTAGAGCCGCCCCGAGACCAGCCACCAGAACCCCTGCCAGCTGGAGGCATCGCCCCAGTTAATCGGCGGGTTGGCGCGGGCGGCGAGCGGCAGGTACAGATAGACGAGCAGCCCGAGCGCCACCCCGCCACCAATGCGCGCGAGCTTCCCGCCCCAGGCCCGCCGCCCACGCGCACGGCTGGCGATGGCCTCCCACCTGTGCGGTTTTTGCATTTTGCATTTTGCATTTTGCATCCGCCGCCCACGCGCACGGCTGGCGATCGCCGCCCATACCAGCACAAACGGCAGCAGCGTTACGTGCGCTCCAAGCGCTGCGCCAGCCAGGATGCTCGTGGTCAGGCTTGGCGCAACCCGCTCAGGCTCCAGTGCAGAGCGCAGGGCCGCGTGCAGCAGCAGGGCCGCGAACAGTGCGCCAAGGCTGTAGACCTCGGCGATAACCGCCTGGGACCAGAAGAGCGGTGCGAGCGCCAGGCCAAGGGCGGCGCTCACCCCGGCGGCGCTGGCCCATGGCTCCTCCACAGCAGACCAACGGCGCACCATGTCGCCCACAACCAGGGCCGTCAGCGTGGCGGCCAACGGCGAGAGCAGCGTAACCGCCAGTGCCGGGTCGGCAATCGGGAGCAGCAGCATAAGCCGTGCGAGCAGCAGATAAGTCGGGTATCCCGTGGGGTGCGGCACGCCGCCTGTCTCAGCAGCAGCAATCAGCTCGCCACTATCCAGGCCGCCATTCGCCCAAGTAACCCCAGGCGCCAGCGTAAGCGCATAAGCGCCGCAACAGACAGCCACGATGAGCGCGGGGAGTCCAATCGAAAGCAGAGCCGGTCGAGCCTGTCCTTCATAGACGAGCTGCCGTTTTGCGTTTTGCATTTTGCATTCGCCGCGCCTGGGTAAGCTCCGCCACCCCGACACAGCATGCTGTGCTCGGCGCTGTTGACGCACCCACCTTCACACTCTTATAGCACATCGGCCAGACGCGTACAGCCGGATTGTAACCGATCTCAGTCCGCCCTCTGCAACCTGGAATCTAAAACACTGTGTCATCACGCGTATAGCCAAGGATCGGGCCAGCACCGAGCCTCGCTTTGGTGCGCTGGAGCGAGTCAGGCAATAGTATAGATCGTAAAGCGCCTGTCATTCCGAGCGAAGCGAGGAATCTTGGCATCGTAATAGAGTATAATAGCGTAGCCGTTGGGGCTAGCAACGGGCCAGAAATCTGTGGCATCTGTGGACAACCCACAAGTTGAGAATTGCAATGCACCGACATAGCGCATCGCTCGCCCTGCTCGTGCTGGTCATGTGCCTGGCCGCAGCGCTCCGCCCTGGGCCAGCCGCCGCCGCAACCAGCGAGCGCTGCTTCAGCGCCACCGGCTTTTGCATCGCCGGGCCGGTGCGCAGCTTCTGGGAGCAGCACGGTGGCCTGGCCGTGTTCGGCTACCCCCTCACCCCGCTCCAGAGCGAGACAATCGAGGGTCGCCCGCTCCAGGTGCAGTGGTTCGAGCGCCACCGCCTCGAGCTGCACCCCGAGCTGCCCTGGCCCGCCACCGTGCAGCTTGGTCGCCTCGGCGTGGCTCAGCTAGCCAGCCAGGGGCGGGACTGGTCTGCCCCGCCCGAGGCCGCCCCAAGCGCAGGCTGCCGCTTCTTCCCCGAGACGCGGCGCAACCTCTGCGGCGCCTTCCTGGCCGCCTGGCGGGCAGCCGGAATCGAGGCCGACGGCAGGCGCGGCCTGAGCGAGCCCGAGAACCTGGCCCTCTTCGGCCTGCCGCTCACCGACGCCCAGCCCGAGACGCTCGCCGACGGGCGGGTCTATCAGGTGCAGTGGTTCGAGCGCGCCAGGATGGAGCTGCACCCCGAGCTCGCCCAGGGTACGCCTGTGCTGCTCGGCCTGCTCGGCGCCGAGAGCGGCCCGCGCCCCACGGCGGCGCCCGCAAGCAGCCTCGCCCAGCCGGCCTGGATCAGCATCCCGGCCATCGGCGTCGAGTACCAGGTGGCCCTTGTCGGCCTCGACGCGCAGAATGTCCCCGTGGTGCCTAAACACGATGTGGGCTGGTACGGCCAGAGCGCCGCCCCCGGCGAGGGCGAGAACATCGTGCTCTGGGGCCACGTGCTCCGCTTCAGCGACGCGCCCTCCATCCCGGCGCCCTTCGCCAAGCTGAGAGATCTGCCCGTCGGCGCCCGCATCACGCTCACCAACCGTGGTGGCGACAGCTTCAGCTACGTGGTGCGCCAAAACGTCTGGGTCACCCCCGACCAGGTTCGCTACATCTTGCCGCAGGGCCGCGAGCTGCTCACGCTCGTCTCCTGCATCGGCGCCCAAGTGATCGAGGATGGCGAGGTCACCGACATGAGCCACCGCCTGATCACCATCGCCGAGCCCGTACGCTAACTCAAGGGAACAGGGAACAGCGTACAGGGCCGCCGCACCTCCAGCTGCGCGCAAGCTGCAAGCTGCAATCCTACCTATCCGGGTCCTCCCACGAGGCGCGCATATCCTGAAACAGGCGGCCATAGCGCGCAAGCCGCTCTACTGCCTCGCCGATTGCCTGCGCGTCCTTCTTCTGGCCCGCATCCTTCAGCGTCGCCTGGAGCGCCGCCAGAATCTCATACGCCTCCGCGACCTTCCCCTCGGCCTCCTCCAGCTGCTCCGCCCACTGCTCTATGCTCTCCATATCCTGCGCTCCTAGATTGTGCGGGGTGGTGGGGCGCCCTGCGTCCCCTGGCCCCTTGCGCTCCTGTTGGGGCGCCCCTCGTGGGCGGCCCTGTCCCCTGTCCCCTTGCGCTCCTGTTGGGGCGCCCTGTCCTCTGTCCCCTGTCCCCTGTCCCCTTGGCTTAGAGATACTCCCGCTGATTCACCCGCCGCCGCCACTCTTCCTTGATCTCCACCGGCGTGCCCTGCGACACCAGAAAATCTAGCAGCAGGCGCGAGAAGGTGTTCGACTGCTCCAGAAAAGGGAAGTGGTTCGCCTTTGGCAGCACCAGCAGCTGCACTGGCCGCTCGGTGAGGTCGTTCAAAAAGCTTGCGTGCTCCGGCGTGACGATCTTGTCCTGGCCGCCGTAGACGGCGAGCAGCGGCACCGTGAGCGCCTTCAGATCCTGATGCAAGTTCGTGTCCAGCAGCGAGTCCTGCACGCTGCTCAGCACCTGCTCGCTCAGGCCCTCGGTGTCCTCGTAGAGCTCCTGCTGCACCTCGGCGTCGGCGATTGGGATGCCCTTGATCAGCTTGGCCCAGACATTGGTGGTGCTGCCGCCGCCGCCGAACAGCTTGGAGAAGGTGCCGGGCTTGATGTGCCCGGCGATCGCCTGCCCCGTCAGCGGGGTGGCCACCGTCATCACCTTCAGGAAGCGCTCGGGCCGCTCGCGGGCCGCCCGGATCGCTACGATCCCGCCCATGCCGTGGCCCACCAGGTTCGCCACCGGCATGCCCAGCTCGTCCATAAAATGGCAGAGCATGTCCACGTAGCCGGTCACGTTGAAGTTAGCGCCCTTGCGGTCGCTCTCACCGAAGCCCCAGAAGTCCAGGGCGTAGGCCCGATAGCGCTCCGAAGCCAGGTCCATTGTGGGCACCCAGTAGCGCCACGAGCCAAGCCAGCTGTGGAGAAAAATGATCGGCTGGCCGCGCCCGAAGACCTCGTAGTGGACCAGCCGGTTGTCAAGATGAATCGCGCTCACTCGGCGTCCTCGTCAGCGTCACTGGTCTCGTTCTGCTGCATCGGCACGATAAAGCTAAAGGTGCTGCCGCGGCCCTGCTCGCTCTGCACCCACATCTCGCCGCCGTGCTGCTCCACGAACTGCTTGGCGATCGCCAGGCCCAGGCCCGTGCCGCCCGCCACATCGCGCAGGGGGTTGTCGGCGCGGTAGAAGGGCCGGAACAGCTTCTTCAGCTGATCGCGCGTCATCCCTACGCCATTATCTTCTACATCAACCTGGAGCATGTTGGCCCGGTTCAGATAGGCCCGCACCTGCACCCGCCCAGCCTCGTAGGTGTATTTTACCGCGTTTGTGAATAAGTTCTGAAACACCTGCGTCATACGCTTCTGGTCGGCCATCACGGGCGGCAGCGTGGGCGGCGCGTCGATCAGGATCTGCATGCCCTTGCGCTCATACTCGAAGCGCAGCGACTGCACCACCTCGTTGATCACGGTGGACATCTCGACCATACTGAAGTTCAGCTTCTTCTTGGAGTCGGGCCGAGCAAAGTCAAGGATATCATCGATCAGGGCGCGCAGGCGGTTCGTGTTGTTCTTGATGATCCCCAGATAGCTGATCTGGTCTTCGCTCAGGTTCGAGGTGCCGCTGAGCAGCAGCACGTCCACGTAGCCCTTCACCGCCGTCAGCGGCGTGCGCAGCTCGTGGCTCACGTCGGAGATAAACTGGCGCTTGGCGTGGTCGGCCTCGATCTCGCGTGTGATGTCGCGCAGCACCGCCACATCGCCGTAGCGCCCGCCGTCGGGGCCAACCACCGCCGCAAGGTTCACCGCGATCACCTGGCCGGGGTCGGTAAGGTCGATCGAGGTCGAGTACATCTTCTGGCCCTCGCGCATCAGCTTGAGGCCCGTGAGCAGGCCGTTGTACACCGCCTGGGCGCGCTTGCGGGTCGTCTCGTCGCCGCCGAACTGCTCCAGCACGCTCAGATGTCGCTCGGTCACAGCCTCGGCAGGGATCTCCAGCACGGTCTCGGCGGCCGGGTTGAAGAGCAGGATCGTCTGGTCGGTGTCGAGCACGATCACGCCCTCCGTCACCGAGCGCAGCACGGCAGCGCTTTTGGATGTCTCCTCGCGCTGCTGCTCCAGCAGCACGGCGTTCGTGCCAGCCAGATCGTTGATGTAGCTGTAGAGCTGGGCGTTCGCCAGCGCTCCGGCCACCACGCCAGAGATCGTGCCGAGCAGGTTCATCTGCGAGTCGCTGAAGAAGCCCACCTGCGGGCTGGACAGCACTAGAACGCCAAGCACAGCATCGCTTGTCTTCAGGGGCACCGCCGCCACCGAACGCACTTCATCGGCGCGGCCCGGCTCCTGCAGCCAGCGCTCATCTTCAAGCACATCGGCGATATTCACCGGCTCCTGGCGCTGCATTACCCAGCCGGCCAGGCCCTCGCCCTCCTGGAAGTGCATAGGGATATTGGCGGCGCGCGCGTCGCCACGGCTATAGAGCACCGCCCGGCAGATCAGCTCGTCGGTGATCGGGTCGCGCAGCATAATCGAGCCGCGCGACACGCCGAGGTTGTCGGAGATCAGCTCCAGCGCCTGCCTGATGATCGCGATCATGTCGAGCTGTGTGGTTAGCTCCAGCGTGATCGAGTGAACCGCCTCGAGCCGCTCTTTCTGCTCCGTCACCTGGCGGCTGGCCTGCTCGTACGCCGCAGTGCGCTCGGCCACGCGCCGCTCCAGGTCGGCGGCCAGGTTCGAGATCTGGTCGAACAGCCGCGCATTCTGGATGGCCTGGCTGGCCTGGTTGGCCAGTGCGAAGGTATTCTGCACCGCGTCGGCATCGTAGGCGCCCGGCGCCTCGGCGCCGATGGCAAGCATGCCCACCAGCTCGTTGTCTACGAGCAGCGGGGCGCCGATCCAGGTGCGCGCCTTCCAGCCAAGTTCTAGGATGGGGGCCAGACGCGCGTCGAGCAGCGTGTCCTCGATCAGCACCGGGCGGCGCTCCTCGGCCAACGTCTTGAACAGCTCGTTCTGCTCCACCTCGAAGGTGGCCCCGAGCAGGCGCTCGTCGCTGAGGCCACGCGACTCGGTGATCTGCAGGTGGCCGTAGCCTTCGTCGCGCAGCAGCACGGCGGCGCTGTCGTAGGCCACCACGCGGGTAAGCTGGTCGAGGATCAGCGTCTGGATATCGCGCAGCGCCAGGGTGGAGGTGAACGACTGGGCCACGTCGCGTAAGGTGTCGGCGAGGCGGCGGCGCTCCTGCTCCATCTGGTAGAGCTGGGCGCTGCGCAGGGCCTGGCCGGCCTGGTTGGCAAGGATGGAGAGCAACGAGATCTGGTGCTCGCTCCACTCGTGGGGCTGGTAGGCGCCAACCCAGATCACGCCGAGCGGCTCCTCGTGAGAGCCGATGGCGATGCCGAGCACAGCGCGCACGCCAAGCTCTAGCGCGTCGGGGTTGGACTCCGGCAGTTCGTGCAGGTCGGTGATGGCGATGTGCTGGCCGCTGGCGATCAGGCGGCTCGTCATGCCGCTGAGTCGGAAGTCGATGCGCAGATCGGCGCGGGTGCGCTCCTGCTCCACCAGCATCGTACGCTCCACACGGCCCTGCCGGTCGAGGCGCAGCACCGCGCAGAGCTCGGCGTCCAGCAGGCGTAGGGCGGCGTCGGCAACCAGCTGCTGGGTCTCGTCGGAGTCAAGCGTGCCAGACAGGTTCTGCGTCACCTCGAAGAGCGCGGTCATCTCGGCGGCGCTCTGGCGGCTCTCGCTAAACAGGCGCGCATTGTTGAGCGCCACGGCGGCCTGGTTCGTCACCGTGGTAAGGAAGCGCAGGTCGTTCTGGTCAAACGCGCGCGGCTCGTAGCTCTGGATGTTGATCACGCCGAGCACACGCGGGCCAAACAGGATCGGCGCGACAAGGAACGACTCTTCGAGTGGGTGTGCGTCCTGGTCTCGGCTTTCGTCGCTCTCGATGCCCATCTGGCGGGCCTCGTCGGCGCTGTGCAGCAGCAAGGGCTGGCGGTTGCGGATCACCCAGTCGTTGGTGCCGCGCGGCAGGGCGCGCGCAGGCAGGCTTGTTCGCTCGCCCCGATCATACGTGATCGGGTAGCTCAGCGTGTTACTGGGCTCGTCGTAGATCCCGATCAGCGAGGTGCTCACATCGATCACCTCACTGATGCCAACATGGAGCTGCTCGATCAGCTCGTCGAGATCCAGGGTGGCGTTCACCGCCGCGCTGATCGTGTTAATCGTCGAGAGCTCGTTGATGCGCTGCTCGCGCTCCTCGAACAGCCGGGCGTTCTCCAGCGCCGTGGCGGCCTGGTCGGCCAAGCCCTCCAGTAGCGTGCGCTCGTCGTCGCTGAAGCGGCGCATGTAGTTGGTCATCACGCTGAGCACGCCCATCAGCTGCTCGCGGTAGATCACTGGCACGCCCATAAACGAGACAAGGTTGTTGTCGCGCTGGTAGTTCGGGTAGAGCGAGCCGCCCTCGGCGTTCACATCGTCCAGGATGAGCGCTCGCCCAAGCGCGGCCACGCGGCCAGTAAGGCCCTGGCCCACCGGCACGCGCATGCTGCGACCGCGCTCTGTGGGGATGCCGCTTAGGGCGGCCGGCACCAGCAGATTGTCGTCGATGATCGTCCAGAGCGCCACCGTGGTGACGTGCAGCTGCCTGCTCACCAGCTCCATCAGCTTGTCGAGCACCTCCTGGGGCCGCAGCAGCGACGAGAGAATGCGCGCGGCGTCGAGCAGCGTCTTCTGCTCGGCCACCTTCTGGCCGAGGGCGCTCGCGCTGTTCTGGGCGGCGCTGAACGCGCGGGCCTTAGCGATCGCCGTGCTGCTCTGGCTGGCGATTGTCTCGCAGAGCGCAATGTCCTGCGGCATAAACTTGCCCTTGCGGCCCACGAAGTCTAGGCCCACGGCGCCAAACACCACGCCATCTACCATCAGCGGCACTAGGGCGATGGCGCGAATGTCGAGCTCGCGGAAGGTCGCGTGCGAGGCCTCCATCAGCGGGTCTTGCTGGGCGTCGTGGGCCACCAGGGGCGTCTTGTGCTCGTCGAGCCAGGGCACCGAGCGGTTGCCCGCGAGCGGCACGAGGATCTGGTCGAGGATGCCCGAGTGGGCATGCTCGGCCACGGCAGGGGCCACGCCGCGCTCGCGATCATAGATGACCAGGCGCGCCTGATCCACGCCGGTGGCGTCGGCCATCGCGTCTACGACGATCTGATAGATACGCTGCACGTTGGTCTCGGCTCCCGCCGACATCGACACCCGGTTGAGCAAGGCCAGCTGCTCAACCTGCTCGCGGGCGGTGCCAAGCAGGCGGGCGTTCTGCACGCCCAGGGCCAGCTGGTTGGCCACGGTGGTCATAAACGCCAGCTCGAGCTCGCCGTACAGGCCAGGAGTGTAGCTCATCACGGCCATCACGCCCACCACGCTGCCGTCGCCCACCAGCAGTGGCACGCCGAGCCAGGCTGCCGACCCGCGCTCGCTGCCGAACATAATCGGCTGAAAATCCTTGGGGCGATACTCCTGGCTCAGATCGTGGAAGCGCAGGTGCTGGCGCGTCTGGATGATACGCTGGGTCAGGCTGCCGTCGCCGGGGAAGCGCAGGGAGCGGTCTAGCTCCTCCACCTCGTTGTCGACCTCTAGCGAGAGCGTGATCTGGTTGCGCTCCTGGTGGTACACAAAAATAAAGAAGGAGTCCAGGGGCAGGAAGTTGCGCAGCTGGCTGTAGGTCTGCTGTAGCATCTGCTCCAGGTCGAGGGTCGAGCTGGTGATCTGGCCGATCCGGTTGATGATGTTCAGCTCGTTGATGCGCCGCTCGCGCTCGCGGAACAGGTTGGCGCGCTCGATCGCGATGGCGAGCTGGTTGGCGAGGCCCGCCAGGAACTGGCGATCACGCTCGCTGAACACCGCAGGCGCGAAATCCTGCACGCTGAGCACGCCGATCACGCGGCCCTGGCTGATCAGGGGCACGCCAAGCCACGAGCGCACCTCGCCGGCGCCGTCGGCGAGGCTCACGGCCAACGCGCGCTTCTGGCTATCGCTGTGCAGATCCTGCACCAGCAGCGACTGGCCGCTCTCGATAACCTCAGCCGTGAGACCCGACTTCGGCGAGCTGCTCTTGTGGACACTGGGGCTCAGCTCGCCCTGGCGCTTGAACAGCTCGAAGCGCACCTGCTCGCTCTCCGCCTGGTAGCTGGCGATGTAGAAGAAGCTGGGCGTGCCAAGGTAGGCCACGATCTCCTGATACACGCGCTCCAGCAGGGTGTCGAGGTCGGTGGTGGAGGTGAAGACCTTCCCCACCTGGAACAGCGCGGCCATCTGCTCGGCGCGGGCGTCGGCGTCGCGCAGCAGGGCGTAGTTCTCCACCGCGATTGCCGCCTGGTCGGCGAAGATCGCCAGGGGCTCCACGGCGCGCGCTGTGGGGCGGTGCCGATCCTGCGGGTCGCCCACGAACATCACCCCAAGCAGTTGGCCCTCGGTGGAGTACAGCGGCACGCAGAGCCGGTCGCCCGGCTGCCACTCCTCGGGGCCGCGCGCATCGTCGAAGGGGATGTAGTCGAAGACAGCCGTGGTGAAGCCAACCTCTAACTGGCTGGCCTGCTCGGCGGGCACAAAGTAGGCGCGCCCGAGGTGAAAGCGTGGGTCGAGGTAGCGCGTTGCGAGCGCGGCCGGCAGCGGCGCGTGGGCCATCTGCTCCAGCTCGTTCAGCGGGATACCTGCGGCGGCGAAGGGGCGCAGCAGCTCCGGGCTGTTGGCGTCTGTCAGGCAGAACAGCACCGTGCGGAAGTTGGCGCTCTCCATAGCGCTGTAGCCCACTTGCTCCAGCAGGTTCGCCAGGTTGCGATCCACGCGCAGCAGTTGGCCGATCTCCAGCACATCGCTGAGAATATCGGAGCGGCGCTGGTACTGCTTGGAGAGCCGCTCGAGCTCGCCGTAGCGCTGGGCGTTGCCGATGCCCACGGCGGCCTGGTGCGTGAGGGCGCGCAAAAACTCCAGGGCGTCGTGGTCGAAGGCGCGCGGCTCGTGGGCGAGCAGCAGCAGCACGCCGTACACGCCGGCCTGGTAGAAGATCGGCGCGGCAAGCGCAGAGTGACTATCCTCGGCCTGGAGCGCCGCGCGCTCGGCGGGCGCCAGATTGTCGGCCAGCTCGGGCTCGCGGTGGGCCAGGGCACGAAAGGCGGTCGTGGCAGCGGGCAACAGCGGGTTGCCGAGCAGCTGCGCGCGGGCCAGCTCGGAGAAGCCGACCGCCTCGATCACAAGGTAGGTTTCGTCCTCCGGGGGCGCGACGCCATCCAGCGAGCGGCGGTAGATCTCAGGGGCGTGCTGGCCGCCAAGGGCGGAGAGCGCCACGCTGCGGTCGGCGCTGGCGCTATCGGCGCGCAGAGCGATCAGGCCCTGGGTGGCGCCTGTTACTTTCAGCGCCTGCTCCAGCACATACGCCAGGATCTCCTCCTGGTCGAGCGTGATCGCAAGCTGGCTGGAGATGCGCTGAAGCGCGCGCAGCTGCTCGATGCGGGCGCGCAGGCTTGTGTCGGCCTGCTCGTAGCGGGTGGCGTTGGTGAGCGCCTGGGCCGCCTGGCCGGCCACAATGCTCAGCAGGCGCGCGTTATCCTCGCTGAAGGCGCCGGAGCGTGCGGACGCGAGCTCGAGCGTGCCGAGTAGCTCCTCGCCGAGGCGCAGGGGCACACCCAGGTACGCGCGGGCGGGGCCGCCGTCGTCTAGGGTAAGGCCACCAAGCGCGCCAAGCTCGCTCAGCTGCGCAGGTGGCGTTAGCAGGTCGGCGATGCGCAAGGGGCGCTGGTGGCGCACGAGCCAATCGGTGAGGCCCGAGGCCAGGCCAGCTGAGGGGCCGAGGCCGCGCTGGGCGCCGAGCTCGAGCTGGCGCGAGCGGCTATCGAAGAGCACCACGCGGGCGCCGCCGAAGCGCAGCGCGCTAGCCCCCTCCAGGATGGCGTCCAGCGTCTCATCGAGCGAAAGCTCGGCGCTCAGGCGCTGGCTGATCCGCTGGAGCAGCTCCAGCTCGTTGGCGTGCTGCTGCTCGGCCAGGTAGAGTCGGCGGTTCAGGAGGGCGGTGGAGACCTGGGCGGCGAGCACCTGGGCGAGGTTGCGCTCGGCGGGGTTGACGGGGCGCCGGGCGCGGCCATAGCCGATCGCCAGCAGGCCGACGGCGAGGTCGTTATCGCGCAGTGGCAGCACAAGCGCGCTGCGGCAGCCATCGGCGGCGAGGGCAGCGGCGAGCGGGTTGTGGGCGGCAACGGCGGAGGTGTCCTCGATCAGCTGGGGGTCCCCTCGCCCGAGCTGGGCCAGGATCGCGCTGGCGCCGGCCACGCTCGCCTCGACCGGGGCGCCGCCCTCGGGGCGGCTGGTGAGGTGAGCGCTGTGGCTGGGCTCGCTGTAGGCCGCCACGATGCGTAGGCTATCGAGGGTGTGATCGTCGCTCAGCAACACCGCGCAGTAGTCGGCGGCAAGTGCCAGGGCAATATTCTCCGTGGCCCGGTTGAGCATGCTCTCGATCTGCGAGGTGGTGTTAATCTCCTGGCTGTTCTCGTAGAGCACGAACAGCTCGCGGGCACGCTGCTGCTGCTGGCTGAAGAGCTGCGCGTTGCGTGCCAGCAGCGTGGCCTGCTCGGCGAAGATCCCGGCGAGGCGGCGTAGGCGGCCCACAGCCTGCGCCTCGGGTAGAATCAGCACCAGCACGCCGGTGAGCTGCTCTTGCGAGATCAGCGGCATGGCCAGGGCCGGGCGCTCGCCGGTGGAGCTATGCCTGTCGGTGCGGCGGCGGGCAGTGCCAGGCCCAAGGCTGCCAACCTGCGCCACGCGGGCGGCGGCGGCCTGGGCCGGTAGGCTTGGCCCGGCCAGGGGGAGCCTGGCGGGGAAGGCGAAGCCGCCCTCGCTCGCGGCCAGCAGCGCCAGCTGGGCCTCCAGCTCCTCGGGCGTGTAGATCGCGCCGTTCAGCACGCCGATCAGCGGCACAGCCTTGGTGAGCACAGCCTCGAGCAGGGTGCGTGTCTCCAGCACGCCCACCAGCTCCAGATTGGCCGCCACGAGCGAGCGGATCTGGTCGGCGAGGGCGGCCTCCTCGGCGCGACGGCGGGTGAGCAGCAGCAGCACAAGCTGGGCGCTCAGGGCGGCGGCGAAGCCTGGGTCGAGCGTGGCGCCGCCGAGCTCGAGGCGCCCGAGCAGTTCGCCATCGGCGCGCAGAATAAGCGGGGCCGAGTCCTCCAGGGGGGCGTCGCCCCAAGCCGCAGCCGCCACCACCGTCTCGGACTCTACCAGCTCCAGGCGCCCGGCTGGCACGGGCAGGTAGCGCGCCATCAGGGCTGCGAGCAGCTCCGCGCAGCTGGTCGCGTCAGCGCTGGCGCCTGCATCCTGGGCGCGTTGCGCAAGCTGAGCCAGCAGTTCCCAGCCAGAGGTTGAGATCGATGCGATAGTAGTATCCATAGGCTGAAGCGGCTGCTCCTGCGCTCGGTTCTGATTATGGGCGTCGCTGCTGCCAACAAGCGACACAGCGGGGCTGTGCTACGGCATCGAAAGTATAAACGGCGTCGCTGTCCATTTCGGTGCCCCACAGCGCCCTGGCCACGTGCTAGAGCATGGCGGCACCAACAACGGCAAGGGGGAGCGCGGCGGCGTTCGCCTGCGGCTCCCCCGTAATGGACAGGCCCCCTGAAGCTACTTCCGACCGTAGGCCACCAGGCTCCTGCGGCCCTGCTCGCGAGCCTGCTGCACAGCCCGCTGGCGTGTCTCCTCAACCGTCTCGCTCAGCTCGCGGATGTCGTAAAAGGGGCCGTCGCTGCTGGTGATCACACCGATCGAGAGCGACATCAGCGGGGCTTGGCGGGTGACGCCATTGTCGTCGGGAACCTCGAGGTAGCCCTGCTTACGATGCTTGAAGTTATAGTGCAGCCCGATCTCCTCGTCGAAGCGGGCGATCAGGCGCTCGCAGAGTGGGCGCATACGCTCCGGGGTCGAGGTCATCACAAAGTCGGGGCCGACGATCATCTGGCCCACAAACTCGTCGCTGCCGCCCTGCTCGTTGATCGCATCGTTCAGCAGCAGGGCCGAGAATTTGAGCACATCCTCGCCCACCACCGAACCGTAGCTCTGGATAAACGTCTCGAAGCCGTTGATATGCACGAGCGCCATCGCCCAGCCCTGATTGGTGAGCATAGCGCGCATCTGGTCGTTGATCAGATCGGCGGTGGGCAGGTTCGTCACCGGGTGGAGCTGGTTCTTGCGGCGCGACTCCTCGAGCTGGTTGCGCACAATCGTGTGGACCTCTTCGATATCGAAGGGCTTGACGATATAGTACTGGGCCTGCACCTCGCCAAGGCCGCGCAGCCTATCGCCACGCTCGCCACGGGCGGTGAGAAAGATGATCGGGATGTGGCGCGTGCGCGGGCTTGCGCGCAGCGCCTTGCCAATGTCGTAGCCCTCCATGTCGGGGAGGTTTACATCCAACAGCGCGAGGTTGGGCGGCGTCTTGCGACAGATCTCGAGGGCGATGGAGCCGCGCATCGCGGTGAAGACCTCGTAGCCCTGGGAAGTGAAGTAGATCTTGAGCAGGCTGGAGATATCGGCTTGGTCCTCAACGACAAGAATGCGCTCTTTGCTCACCAGTCACTCCTCCTCGCGCTCGCGGACACACCGACGATCGGACGGTTGTGAAGATTTGGGCCAGCCTGCTCGGGGCTCGCGCTGGGGGCGTCCTCATTAGGGGGCGGCGGAGCGATCCGGCGCTCGGCTGGGTCGTCGTACACCTTCGGCCAGTGGTAGACAATCCGGCGCGGCTCGCCGCTGCCCTCATCAATATCGTCGAGGTCGTGGCCGGGCACCGTGCGTCGGATCACACTCCCCTCATCATCGAAGATTATAACAGTATTTGACTCGATCATGCGGCCAGGATAGACCACAAAGCCCGAGCCAAGCTTGACGTTGTGGCCCACAGCGGAGCCAAGCACAGGCATGTTTACCTCTACCGGCTGGCCGTTGTGCATCACTTTGATCGGCTCATTCTGGAGGTTAAAGTCGGTGAAGCAGTTGTTGGCGCCGATAAAGGTGTTGCGGCCTACCACAGTAAGCTGCAAGGTGGAGTTCTGGGCCACCATGCTATTTTCCATCAGCGTGGTCATGAACAGGCCAGCGTTAAACGGCAGGAAACAGCGGTCGCTGACGACGCTCAGCATCACCTGGCCGCCCTGCATCACATTCACATTGTTGCCAATGATACTGTTCGCGATCACCACGCCGGGGCCGATGTAGACATCGTCGCCGATCACAGTGGGGCCGTGGATCACGGCGGTGGGGTCGATCGAGCAGCGTTTGCCGACCTTCACGAGGGCGCGCGAGGCGAGGAAGTGATTGCGCCACGACTCCTCAAAAGGGTTCAGGCGCTGCCAGATCGCGCTGGTGGAGAACTTCAGCTTATCGACAAAAGTGCGCCAGTCGGCGCCGCTCCAGCGCAACACATCCTTCAAGCGGGCCTTACCCATCTTCACATCCTGCGCGGCGGCCATCGCGAAGACGCCCATCACCACATTGGCCATAAAGATGTGGATCCAGCTCTCGATCGACAGGCAGGCGCGCAGCGGGATCTGGTAGGTAAGGTCGCCCTGCGAGGCCATATAGCTGGGGATGTGGTAGTAGCCCATCTCTTGGCTCTGGGTGTCGATCATCAGAGGGGTGGGCTCGCCGCGCCGACCAGCGGGGAAGTAATACAGCTCTGCAACGCGCAGATCGCCGCGCTGCTCCTCGCCGTCTTTCAGGAAGGCAACGCCATCGCGGCGGGAAAAGCCAGTAGAAAGCTGGGTAGCGTGGCGGGCGATGCTCGGGTCGCTCAGGCTGAAGGCAAGCTGGCAGGGGCGGGCGGCAGTGCGCGCCTGCGCGATGAATGCGTCGATCAGCGCGGCATTGAAGAAGAGATTATCGCGGTAGACGAGCAGTTCCTCATCGTCGGGCGGGGCTTTCTCGTCCAGCTCGGCGATGGTATCGATCTCGATGCTGCCTTTGCAGTAGGCTTTGAGCAGATCGCGCTGAAGCAGCCAGAGCGGCTTGTTTAAAATACGCAGCTCGCGGGCAGGCTCAGCGAATGGGGGGATATTGCTACGCTCTCGAATGATGATTCGCTGCATGGACGTGGCCTTTTCTGCGAGCTGAACAGCTTGGGTCAAGCTTGACCCTAAACCCGATCCTTGCCCTCTGTACTATATGATGTAGCGGCCACCGCGCACAAGCGCAGCAGATTACAGTCGGATGACACGGGAAACAGGCGGGGTTTCGCGGAGTAAGGACGTGTTCATTGTACACGATCAGTCTTGCGGGCGTCAATCCATTTAGGGCCGGATTGCACAACTTGACGGCTATGACGCAGTGTGTTATACTCAGGTTATAACGCAGTGCGTTACGTGCTGTTGCACCAGGCAGGATGTGGTATGATCCTTGCAGAGCAGGTAGCGGCAGCACCAAGCTGATACAGATGGAGAAAACACAATGACTACCGCCGAAGAGATCGAGGTCAACGTCCGCCAGATCGACGAGCAGGCCCAGACCGCGAACCCAACCATCCAGATGGTAGACCTGATGCGCAAGCTGATGCTTGCAGGCGTGGGCGCCTTCGCCCTGAGCCGTGACGAGGCCGAGACGTTTCTGAACCGGCTAGTGGAGCGCGGCGAGCTCGCCCAGAAGGACGCCTCGCGGATCATGGACGAGTCGGTGAGCCGCCTACGCACCATGGCCCAGCCCCAGACGGCCCAGGTGGAGAGCACGCTCAGCAACGTCACCGCGCAGGTGAATGGCCTGTCCGGCCAGATGGAGAGCAACCTGGAGCAGTTCCTAAACCGCCTGAACATCCCGTCGAAGCGCGACATCGACGAGCTAAGCGCGAAGATCGCCCAGCTTGCCGCCCGTGTGGAGGAGCTGCGCCGCGGCCAGGAGACGCCGGCCAAGAGCCGCGTTAAGAACGTCGAGAGCGCAGGCGAGTAGCACGCCTGCGGCTGAAGCCGCAGCTATCTACGCCCTGGGGAAGCCCGCCTGCGCGGGCTGCCGGATCCTGCCTACGCGGGCTCCTGCAGCCCCGCATAGGCGGGCTTCTTTGGAGGTGAGCCGGCGGCTTCAGCCGTACGGTGAGGGCCCATGGTATACTGAGGCCGCTGCGCCGTCTATGCTCAGGGCCTATGCAGATCATCAAGAAGTACGCAAACCGCAAGCTCTACCACACCAACCAGAAGCAGTACATCACGCTTGATGGGATTGCGCGGCTGGTGCAGGATGGCGAGCCGGTGCAGATCCTCGACAACGAGACCAGCGAGGATATTACCTCCAGCATCCTCGCCCAAGTAGTGCTACAGGCGCGCGGGCGTAGCGCGCCCGAGATTCCCACCCAACTGCTCACCGGCCTGATTCAGATCGGCGGCGATACGCTCAGCAATCTGCGGCGCACGCTCTTCAGCTCCCTTGGTGGCAACGACCTGATCGACGCCGAGATCAGCCGCCGTGTCGACCATCTGGTCGCCGAGGGCGCGCTCAGCGCCGAGGATGGCACACGCTGGCGCCTGCTGCTGCTGCGCAGCGAGTTTAACCCAGACGCCGCCGATGCGCACGCCGAGCAGCCCGAGGTGCCTAGCCGCAACGATGTTGTGCGGCTCCACTCCCAGGTCGACGCCCTCGCCGAGATCGTTGACCAGCTGCTGCGCAAGGGTGGAACGTAGGGTGCTTCGGCGAACGTTAAGTACCCGTGTTGACGATGGACGGTGGACGGTGCCCCACCGACCGTACATCGTCTACCGTCCAGAACTAGACCCGCAAACACGCTATGCAACGCAGTAAGACCGCGCTCGTGTTGGCTGGTGGCGGCGTGGCCGGGGCCGCCTACGAGATCGGCGCCCTTTGTGCCATCGACCAGTTGCTCGACCGCAGCTCCGTCAACGAGTTCGACAGCTACGTCGGCACCTCGGCCGGCGGCCTGATCGCCGCATGCCTCGCCAATAACCTCTCCCCGCGCACCCTGCTCGCTGTGCTCGAAAGCTCACTGTTCGGCATCGAGCAGCTGGAGCCGCAGCATCTCTTCGCCTTGAACCTGCCTGACATGCTGCGCCGCGTTGGCAAGCTGCCTGCCGCCTTCGCCGCCGCTGCGCGCCGCGTGCTCAGCGGCGGCAGCCAGGTTTCCCTGATCGACCTTGCGGAGACGCTGGCTGTGGGCCTGCCAACAGGCCTATACGACAGCCACGCGCTAGAGCGCTACCTGCGCGCGGCGCTCGCGCTGCCTGGTCGCAGCAACCGCTTTGGCGAGCTGCCCCGCGAGCTGGCGATTGTAGCCACGGATCTCGACAGCGGCGAGCGGGCCGTGTTTGGCCAGCCGCCGCTCGAGGATGTGCCGATCTCGCTGGCCGTCTGCGCCTCGGCCGCCATCCCGCTCTTCTATCGGCCCGTGCGTATCGGCGGCCACGACTACATCGACGGCGGCATCCGTGGCACAGCCAGCCTCGACGTGGCGATCGAGGGCGGTGCCAAGCTGATTCTCTGCATTAACCCGATGGTGCCTTACGACAACAGCCGCCACCAGCCTGGCCGGGGCCTTGGCGACGAAGGTGTGCAGCAGATTGGCAGCCAGGTGTTCCGCACCTTTGTCCACGCTGGGCTGCACTACCATATTAAACAGGTGCGCCGCCGCCACCCTGAGGTGGATATTATTCTGATCGAGCCCACCCGCGACGATCAGGTGATGTTCGCCGACAGTACGATGCGCTACACCACGCGCATGGCCATCGCTCGCCACAGCTTTCGGACGGTCGCCGCCCACCTGAGCGCGCACTATGGCTACTACCGCGAGCTGCTCGCCCGCCACGGCGTAAGCATCAGCGACACGCGGATCAGCCAGGATTTACAGAATCTGGCCGTGGCCGGCAACGACCCGCGCGCCGTCAAGGCGGCCCTGGTTGCCGACGGCGCCCGTCCTAGCGCCCCCATCGGCCTCGCCCACACGCTTGCTGAGCTCGAGCGCCTGCTCGTTCGGCTGGAGGGCGCGGGCGCGTAGTTCTTTGGCAAGAGTACAGGGTACAGTCCGAGCGCAGTCCAACCCCCGCGAGAAACGAATCCATGCCCGCCACCCCCCGCCTTACGCGATTCCTCCTTCCACTCTTGCTGCTGCTCGCCGGGCTGCCAGCCACCACACCTGTCGCACTTGGCCAGAGCGGGGCGCCCGCGCTAAGCGGCGTGCCCGGCGCCATCGAGGCGACGGTGGCCCTCGGCACTAGCGCACAGGTGGCCCTGACGCTGCGCAACGAGAGTGACAGCATCCTCATGCCAAGGCTCTTCGAGGCGAACCCAGCGCTTGCAGGCGCGCTTGCACGGCCATCCGCCGCCACCCGCGCCACGCTGCCGCGCCAGGGCGCCCGGATCGACCCGCAGCTGAGCGCCGAGCTCGCCGCCAGCGCTACCGGCGAGGCCGAGTTTCTTGTCTTCCTGGCCGACCAGGCCGAGCTCGCGCCGGCCTACGCCATCGAAGATTGGGCGGCGCGCGGCGCGTACGTCTACCGCACGCTGCGCGACCACGCCGAGGCCGAGCAGCGCGGGCTGCGCACTCTGCTCGACGCACGCGGCCTGCGCTACAGGCCACTCTGGATTGTCAATGCCCTGGCCGTGCATGGCGACGCCGCCGATCTGGCCGCGCTCGCCGCCCGCGCCGAGGTGGCCGAGCTGCGCGCCAATCGCACCGCCGCCCTGGATGCGCCACCAGTGACAGCCCCGGCACAGACGGTGAGCCCCACGTGCAGCCCCGACGCTGGCAACCGCTGCTGGAACATCGCCCGCGTGGGCGCCGGCCGTGTCTGGGACGAGTTCGGAGTGCGTGGCCAGGGCATTGTGGTGGCGAATATCGACAGCGGCGTGCGCTTCGATCATCCAGCCCTGCTGGGCCAGTACCGGGGCAACAGCGGCGGCACGCTCAGCCACAGCTACAGCTGGTTCGATGTCTACGGCGGCCTGCCCGCGCCTGTGGACTCGGGCAACCATGGCACGCACACGATGGGCACGATGGTTGGTATGGGTCGCTCCGCCGCCGAGCCCGCCGTGGGCGTGGCACCTGGCGCCCGCTGGATCGCCGTGCGCGCCTGCGGGGCGAGCGAGTGCAGCGAGATCAACCTCATCCTGGCGGCGGAGTGGCTGCTGGCGCCCACCGACCTAAGCGGCGCCAACCCACGGCCTGATCTGCGCCCCCAGGTGGTGAATAACTCGTGGACGGCGGGCCAGAATGCCAGCTGGTACGCCGGCTACACCGCCGCTTGGCGCGCCGCTGGGATCTACCCCGTGTTCGCAGCCGGCAACAGCGGCAACCTCTCCGGCTGCGGCACCGTGCAGTCGCCCGGCGACTACGCCGACGTCACCGCCGCAGGAGCTTTGGACAGCAGCGACAGGCTCGCCAGCTTCAGCAGCATCGGCCCTGGGCCTGGCGGGCGCGTCAAGCCCGATCTTACGGCCCCCGGCAGCGGGATCTGGTCGACCATCGCCGACCCGAGCCGCCCCTACGCCAGCAACAGCGGTACCTCGATGGCGGCGCCTCATGTGGCCGGGGCCGTAGCCCTGCTCTGGGCGGCGAACCCCAGCCTGATCGGCGACTACGATGCCACCTACGCCGCGCTCACCGGCGGGGCCGCGCCGATCACAGGTGACAGCCGCTACCTGGGGGCGACACACAGCGCCTGCGCGCCCAGTAGCGTGCCGAACAATATCTACGGCTACGGCCGCCTGGACACGTACGGCGCCGTGGCCCGCGTAACAGTGGACCTGCCCTGGCTCAGCCTGCCGGAGCAGAGCGTGATCGTCCTGGCTCCCGGCGCCGAGCGCAGTGTGAGCATCACGCTCGACGCGCGGCGCGTGCCCGGCCCCGGCAGCTACCAGGGCCGCATCCTCGTACACGGCCCCGACCTGAGCCGCCCACCGCTGGTGGTGCCGGTGACGCTGGTGGTGCCGCCCGACGCGAGCCACGCGACTGTGACGGGCCGTGTAACCCGCGCCGCCGACGGGGCGCCAATCGCAGCCACGGTGCAGGTGACGGGCGGGGCGCTGGTGGCGACCGACGCGCAGGGACGCTACAGCCTGACGCTGCCGCCCGCCACGGCGCCGTACACGCTTATCGCCGACGCCCGCGATCACGTGGGCCGCCCAGCAACGGTGCAGCTCGACCCCGGCACGCAAGCCCTGCTCGACTTCGTGCTTGATGACGACGCGGCGATCCTGGTGGCCGACACGGCGCCGCGCTCCGCAGCACTCGCGTTTGGCGAGCAGATAACGCTGCCAGTAACGCTGCGCAACGATGGCTCGAAGCCGCTGAGCTACAACGTGAGCCTGCCGCCAGAGCGCTTCGGAGTGTGGCGCAGCGACGAGCCGGATGGGCCGAGCGACGGCTGGAGCGCGCCGCCCGCCGACGCCGTGAGTATCCCGCTGGCCGACGATGGCGCCAGCGGCCCAATCGCGCTTGGCTTCAGCTTCGCGTTTGCGGGATCAAGCTACGAGCAGATCTATGTCTCCGCCAACGGTGTGATCAGCTTCAGCCCGCTTCCCCCTGTCAGCGTGCCATTTGCCAGAAGCTGCCTGCCGCTGAGCGAGACGCCTGGCGCGGCGATTGCGGCGCTGCGCGTGGATCTCGACCCGAGCGCGGCCGGCGCCCGTGTGAGCTACGCCCGTGTGATGGGCGGCCTGCTGGTAACGTGGGAGGCCGTGCCGCTCTACAACGATCCGGCGACGCGCCTGAGCTTTCAGGCGCTGCTGCTGCCCGACGGTCGGATCAGCCTGCGCTACCGCGAGCCTGGCGACCTGCCCCCAGCGGAGGCGGCGAGCTACGGGCTCCAGTTCAGCTCGGGCGAGGTACAGACGATCGGCTGCCGCGCTAACCTCCAGCTGAGTGCGGGCCTGACGCTGGAGCTGCGGCCGCAGCTGCCGACGAGCAGCTGGCTCCAGGCCGACCGGGCGAGCGGCAGCGTGGCCCCCGGCGGTGCCGACGAGCTGACGCTGACGGTGCGCGGGGCGCGACCGACGGCGCCGGGCTGGGCGCTGAGCGGCGGCGTGCTGCTCCAGACGAACGACCTGGCCCGCCAGGAAGTACGCCTCCCGGTGCGCCTCAGTAGTAGTGCCGCGCCGTATACGCTCTATTTTCCGCGTATGCCCAGGGCCGGGCCGTAGTGCATGTTCTGGCAAGCAGGCGTGGCTACAAGCATTTGACAGACGCTCGTGACGTAGGTACAATGTGCCTACATTATGAGCAAGGATGCATCATGAGCTATATCATCAAAACACGCTTGGTTAAAATTGGCAACTCTCACGGGATCCGTATTCCAAAGCTACTCCTGGATCAAGTGGGGCTGACCAGGGATATCGAGCTCGAAGTTCAAGGCGATCAGCTGGTGCTGCGTGCTGCGCGTCGTTCACGGGATGGCTGGGAGGCGCAGTTTCGCACAATGGCTGCAAACAATGACGATCAGCTCCTAGATGCTCCTGTGCGCGCTAGTTCTTCCTGGGATGAAGAGGAGTGGACGTGGGAGTAAGGCGGTTTGAGGTCTATCTCATCGTGCTCGACCCAACCGTTGGCGCCGAGATCAAGAAGACTAGACCGTGCGTGGTCATTTCGCCCGACGAGATGAATAGCACTATTCGCACGGTCATTGTTGCCCCAATGACAACAAAGTCCCGCCCCTATCCAACCAGGATTGCGTGTCAGTTCGAGCAGCGTCAAGGCTCCATTGTACTTGACCAGCTCCGCACCGTTGACCAGCAACGCTTACAAAAGCGACTTGGAACAATAGAGCGATCCACACAAGCCGCTGTGCTTGACGCCTTAGCAGAGCTCTTCGCGGAATAGCTGGAGCTGTGTGACGCTCTGAACCCCTTTGCGAGCTGCCGTGAGCGCTACACCGCCCCCACCTCCCGCAGCTCCGCCACACGCGCCGGGTCGTAGCCGAGCAGCTCGCGCAGCAGGGCATCCGTTTGCTCGCCGAGTCGGGGCGGCGCCAGGCGTACGCTGGCGGGCGTGGCGCTGAGCTTGGGCGCCGGCCCGATCAGGCGCAGTGTCTCGCCGGAGGCGTCGGTTACCTCCTGGAGCATGCCGCGCGCGACGGTGTGCGGGTCGGCCAGGGCGGCGGGGATGTCGTTCACGGGGCCGCAGGGCACCCCGGCGGCCAGCAGCACCTCGACCCAGGCGGCCACCGGGCGCGCAATGGTGAGGGCGGCGATCTGTGGCACAAGCGCGTCGCGGTGCGCCACGCGGGCGGGGTTGGTGGCGTAGCGCGGGTCGGTCGCCCACTCGTTGCGTCCCAGCGCGGCGCAAAAGCGGGCGAACTGCCCATCGTTGCCCACCGCCACCATCACGCTGCCATCGGCGGCGGCGAAGGGCTGGTAGGGCACAATTGTGGCATGGGCGTTGCCGTAGCGGCCCGGCGCCTGCCCCGACACAAGGTAGGCGCTGCCCACGTTGGCGAGCCAGCTGAGCTGCACGTCGAACAGGGCAATGTCGATCTGCTGGCCCTCGCCCGTGCGCTCGCGGTGGCGCAGGGCTGCCAGGATGCTCGTGGCCGCGTACAGCCCCGCCGTGATGTCCACCACCGCCACGCCGACCTTGTGCGGCTCACCGTCGGCGGGGCCGGTCACGCTCATCAGACCGCCCTGGGCCTGGATCACGGTGTCGTAGCCCGGCCTGTCGGCGTAGGGGCCGTCCTGGCCGTAGCCGGTGATGGCGCAGTAGACCAAGCCGGGGTTGTCGGCGCGCAGCTCGGCGTAGCCAAGCCCCAGGGCCGCGAGCGCGCCCGGCCGGAAGTTCTCCACCAGCACGTCGGCGCGGCGGGCCAGCTGGCGCAGCACGGCCTGGCCCGCGGGGTGCTTCAGGTTCAGGGTAAGGCTCTCCTTGTTGCGATTTGCGCACAGGAAGTATGCGCTCTGGCCGCCGGGGGTGAACGGCGGTCCCCAGGCGCGGGTCTCGTCGCCCAGGCCGGGCTTCTCCACTTTGATGATGCGGGCGCCGAAGTCGCCCAGTAGCTGAGTGGCATACGGGCCGGCAAGCACGCGGCTGAGATCGAGGATGAGCAGGTCGCTGAGGGCTGCGCCCATAAGTGGCTCCTCTTGGCTTCGTTTGACATCAGAGTGCTATCGGGCTGACAATAGCGATACCAGCCGCCCTGAGAGAAAGGTGCCGTCGCATGTTCGAGTTTTCCCGTCTCGCGCGGGCGTTCGGCCTGACGGTGGGCCTCGCCGCAGGCGCTGTCGGCGTGGGCGCCGTTGCCGCCCTGCGCCGTCCCCTCCCCCGCACCACTGGCCGCCTGCCGCTGCCCGGCCTTGGCGCCAGGGCCGAGGTGCGCCGCGACCGCTGGGGTGTGCCGCATATCTACGCCGACAGCAACGCCGATCTCTTCGCCGCCTCCGGCTACGTCCACGCCCAGGACCGGCTCTGGCAGATGGAGCTGAACCGGCGCACGGCCCACGGCCAGCTCGCCGAGATCTTCGGCCCCGTGGCGCTCAGCTCCGACCAGTTTATCCGCACGCTCGGCTTCTCACGCGTGGCCCGCAGCGAGGTGGCGCTGCTGGACGACGAGACGCGCGCGATGGTCGAGGCTTATGTGCGCGGCGTCAACGTATGCCTGGAGGCCAGCCGGGGCCGGCTGCCGCTGGAGTTTACCATCCTCGGGCTCCAGCCTCGCCCGTGGGAGGTGGTGGACGTGCTGGCGTGGCCCAAGGTGATGGGGCTGACGCTCTCGGCCAACTGGATGAGCGAGCTGCTGAACGCCCAGATCGTCGCCCTGGTTGGCCCCGAGCGCGCCGCCGCTCTCGCCCCGCGCTACCCCGGCGAGGCCCCGATCACGGTGCCCGAGGGCAGCTATTTCCCCGCCCACCTTGGCGATCACGCGCTGCGCCTGGCTGGCGAGGCCGCCCGCTTTACCGGCGAGACCAGCGGCCCCCAGGGCTCGAACGGCTGGGCTGTGAGCGGCAGCCGCACTATAAACGGTCGCCCCCTGCTGGGCGAGGAGCCCCACCTCGGCCTCGGCATCCCTGGCCTCTGGTACGTTATGCATCTGGAGGGCGGCGACTACAAGGTGGCCGGCGCTAGCATCGCCGGCACCTGCGGCGTAATTATCGGCCACAACGAGCGCATCGCCTGGGGCCAGACCAACGCGATGACCGACAATCAGGATCTGTTCATCGAGCGCTTTCACCCAGACGACCCGCTGCGCTACGAGTTTCGCGGCGAGTGGCGCCAGGCCGAGCTCGTCCGCGAGGAGATCGTCGTGAAGGGCCAGCCCGCGCCGGTGGTGCTGGAGGTGCCGATCACTCACCACGGCCCGGTGATCGACGCCATCAGCGGCCCCGAGGCCTCGCCGCTCGCCCGGCGCAACGGCAGCACGGCGCCCTACAAGGAGGCGCTGGCGCTGCGCTGGACGGCCCTCGACCCCTCGCCGACGCTCACCCGCTCGGTGCTAGGCCTGAACCGCGCCCGCGACTGGGGCGAGTTCCGCGCCGCCCTGGGCGACTGGGACGTGCCGCCGCAGAACTTTGTCTACGCCGACGCCGACGGCCACTTTGGCTACGCCCTCGGTGGTAGGCTGCCCATCCGCGCCCAGGGCGACGGTCAGCTGCCCATGCCTGGCTGGGACGGCGCGCACGAGTGGCAGGGCTTTATCCCGAACGAGGCGCTGCCCGCCAGCCTCGACCCGCCCGAGGGCCTGGCGGTGACGGCCAACAACCGCATCGCCGCCCCCGATCATCCTTTCCACGACCAGATCCAGGGCGAGTGGGCCAGCCCCTACCGCGCCGAGCGGATCGGGGCGCTGCTGCGGGCCACCGAGCAGCACGACACCCGCAGCTTTGCGCGCATTCAGAACGACTGGCATTCGCTGCCCGGCATGCGCGTCGCCCGGCTGATTGCGGCCCTGCCCGTGGATGAGCCGCTGGAGCGGACTGCCCGCAGCCTGCTCGCCAGCTGGGACGGCGAGCTCACCGCGAGCAGCGCGGCCGGCTCGATCTACGACGCCGTGCGCTACCACTTGTCACGCGTGGTTTACGCCGAGCTGGGTGTGCTGGTGGGCGCCCAGGGCGGGGTGGGCGCCTTTGGCGGCCTGCCCACCAACACCTACTTCGACCGGGCCATGCCCATGCTCCTGACGCGGGCCGAGTCCGCCAACCTGGATGCGCCCGACCCATGGCTGGGCGGTGGCCGCAGCTGGGCGGGCGTGCTCCACGAGGCCCTGCGCCTCGCCGTCGCCGAGCTGCGCGGCAAGCTTGGCCCGGACCCAGCGAAGTGGACGTACGGGCGCGTGCATACGCTTACGCTGCGCCATCCGCTCGGCGGCGTGGCCGCCCTGGCGCCGATCTTCAACCGCGGCCCCTGGCCCATGGGCGGCGACGTGGACACCGTAAGCATGCAGTTTGTCCCCCGCGAGACGGCGGCCGGCCCGCACTACAACGCCCCGTCCTATCGCCAGATCTTCGACCCCGGCAACTGGGATAGCGCGCGGATCATCCTGCCCGCCGGCCAGAGCGGCCACCCCGCCAGCAGCCACTACGTCGATCTCGCCGCTGCCTGGCGCGCCGGTGGCTACTTCCCGCTGCTCTGGAGCCGCGAGGCCGTGGAGCGCCATACGGCGGCGGTGCTCACGCTGGAACCAGCAACCGTGACCGGGTGACACGGTGACCGGGTGACCGGGTGACCGGGTGACACCTAGCGGTACCGTCAGGTGTCACCTGGTCACCGTGTCAGCGCGAGCGGAGCGAGCGCACAGTCACCGTGTCAGCGCGAGCGGAGCGAGCGCACAGTCACCGTGTCAGCGCGAGCGGAGCGAGCGCACAGTCACTTGTCACCGTGTCGTCTTGCCCACGCGGTACGAGTCGTGTAAAATGCCGGGGAGCAAGCAGCCCAATGCGCCGCCGGCGTCCATGAGGTGCGATGTCCTCCCTCGATCTATCATCGTCTCAACCTGTCGTCGCCGTCGTCACCACCCCCGCCCGGCTCGCTCGGCCATGGTCGCTGACTGTCGAGCAGCTGGCTTACCTCGCGCTGGGCGCGCTGGCGCTGTTCGCGCATCTCTACGCCCTCGGCGATCACGCCCTGCACCACGACGAGACGCTCCACGCCTCGTACTCGTGGTTCCTGCTAGTAGGCCGCGGCTACATCCACGACCCGCTGCTCCACGGCCCGCTGCTCTACTACATTGGGGCCTTTTTCTACTTCCTGTTTGGCGATAACGACTTTACCGCGCGCCTCGGCCCGGCCCTCGCCGGCACGGCGCTCACGCTTACGCCCTACCTGCTGCGGCGCGAGCTGGGTCGCCCCGCTGCGCTGATCGCCGCCGTCTACCTGCTGATCTCGCCCGTGGCGCTCTACGTGGGCCGCTTTTTTCGGCACGACATCTACTCGGTGCTCTGCGAGGTGCTGGTCTTCACTGCGATCATGCGCTACGCCGCCACGCGCAGCCGGGCCTGGCTTTGGGCTGGCGCGGCCGCCTTCGGGCTGATGTTCGTCAACCAGGAGACGAGCTACCTGTTCCTGCTGATCGTCGCCGCGCCGCTTGTCACAGCTTTTCTCTGGCGCGTCTACCGGCCTGGGATCGCGTTGGTGGCCGTGCTCGGGCTGCTTGTGGCCGCCCTGATCTTCGTGCTGCCCGCCCGCGCCCAGGTTGATGGCACCCACGCGGCGGTGCGCGATCCCGCCACCGGCGCAATGCTGGTGGAGCGCCCCGGCCTGTTCGGCTGGCCCCCGCTGGAGAGCGAGGACAACAACTACGCCCTGCGCGTGCGCAACCGCGCCGACGACGACGGCGGCCGAGGGATGTTCGAGAATCTTGGCCTTTACCTGGTGGATCTTGGGCGCTTCCTGACGCATCCAGCCGTGCTGCTCGCCCTCGGGCTCGGGCTCGCCACGCTTGGCGCGCTCGTCTATCTAATCTGGCGCCGCCCTGGTCGCGACGGCTATACGCCCTGGGAGCAGGCGCACGCGCGGGGCGACCCAGCCGCCGAGATCTTCGCCAGCCTCGGCGGTGGGAGGCGCTGGCTGAGCGCTGGCGCGATCTTTCTGGGGATCTATGTCGTCTTTTTTACGGCCTTCTTCACCAACATCATTGGGGCTGTGAGCGGCGTGGCAGGCTCGCTGATCTACTGGCTCGCCCAGCATAACGTGGAGCGCGGCGGCCAGCCCGACCACTACTACTTCTTTCTGCTTGGCGTCTACGAGCCGCTGCTGCTGATCTTCGGCTCGCTTGGGCTCGTGCTGATCGCACGCGACCTAATGCAAAATGCAAAAGTCAAAATGCAAAAACCCGCTGCGGATGCTATCGCTGTGGCGGCTCCGGTAGTGGCGCGGCAATTTTGCATTTTGCATTCTCAATTTTGCATTTACTTCCTGGCCTGGTGGTCGCTCGCAGCCCTTGGGATCTACACCTGGGCCGGTGAGAAGATGCCCTGGCTCAGCCTGCACATGACGGTGCCGCTCACGCTGTTTGCCGCCTGGGCCGCTCAACGCCTGATCTGGAACCTCCTGCGCGCCAAAGAGCTTGCCGAGCAGCTAGAAGCGGACGAGGCGTTCGTGCTTCACCGTCCACCGTCCACCGTCCACCGTCCATCGTCCACCGTCCACCGTCCAATCTCGTCCGCCTGGGTGATCTACGGCTGCATCTTCGGGGCGATCGTCGGGCTGACGTTTGTGCTGATGACCGCCGTGGTGAGCTTTGCCGATCAGGCGACCGTGCCGATCGCGCCCTGGATGGTGCTTGTGGCCAGCCTCGCCCTGGTAGCCATGCTCACTGTGGGCGCCGGGCTGCGCTGGGGGTGGGGCCACGCTGTGGCGCTACTCGCCGCCTGCCTTGGGATTGCGCTCGGCCTCTTCACGCTGCGCTCCTCGCTGCGCCTCGCCTACAGCACGAGCGATGTGCCGGTGGAGACGATGGTCTACACGCAGACCTCGCCGGACGTGATGCGCGTGGTGCGCAGGCTGGAGGAGGCCTCGCGGCGGCGCGGCGGCACGCTGGCGATGCCGATCATCTACGACAACGAGACGGTCTGGAGCTGGTACCTGCGCGATTTCACCGCGGCCGAGCGCAGCGGTGGGCAGCTTACGGTGGCCCCCGCCGAGAATGTGATGGCGGTGCTGCTGCTGCAGGAGAACCTGGACAAGCACCCCGAGAACCGTGCGCAGCTGGATGGGTTCGTGATCCAGCGCTACCCGCTGCGCTGGTGGTTCCCGGAGGATCAGGTCTACCGGCTTGGGCCTGGATGGCGCGACGGCCCGCTGGAGAGCGCCTCGCTGCTGGGCCAGCTGCTGCGCAACCCCTTTGATCGGGGTGTGAGCGAGCGCTGGTGGCGCTTCCTGATGTTCCGCGACCCCGGCGCCTCGCTCGGCTCCTCCGACTTTGTGATCGCCGTGCGCCCCGAGCTTGCATCCCAGATCGGTGTGGGCCTCGGCGGCGAGCTGAGCGGCGCTGAAACGCCTTAGGCAAGGGGACAGGGAACTGGGGACAGGGAACCGGAGCTGGGGCCGCAGCGTTGAAGAATAACGTACCTGCAAAGCTCGCTTTAAAGATAGAATTCTATGGCAGTTGAGACGATCAATCAGATGCCCCGGCCCTCGGCCCTCGCCCGACCGATCAGCCTTGGCTGGGTGAGCTGGGAGGTGGTGGCCTACACGCTGCTTATGCTGGCCAGCGTGGTGGCCCACCTCTGGGGCCTCGGCACGATGGCGCTGCACCACGACGAGAGCATCCACGCGTGGTCCAGCTGGCGCCTGTATACGGGCGCTGGCGGCTTCAACTGCTGGGGCGGCGTCACCGCGCCCACCTACTGCTACGACCCGGTCTATCATGGGCCATCGCTCTACTACCTCACGGCGCTGTCCTACTTCCTGTTTGGCGACGGCGACGCGCAGGCGCGCCTGCCGCAGGCCCTCGCCGGTATCCTGATGGTGGCCTCGGCCTGGTGGCTGCGACCGTACCTTGGGCGCGTTGGGGCGCTGGTGGCCGCCGCGCTGCTCGCCTTCTCGCCCTCGCTACTGTACTACACGCGCTTTGCCCGCCACGACGGGCTGATGGTGCTGTGGGAAATGTGGATGCTGGTTGGGGCCTTGCGCTGGATCGACAGCGGGCGCGCGCGCTGGCTCTACCTTACCGCCGCCGCCATGGCCCTCGCCATCGCCACCCACGAGCTCTACTACATTCTGTTCTTTATCTTCGGCGTGTTTGTGCTGATGCGCCTGCTGGCCGAGAGCCGCCTCGCCCGCTACCTGAACCTCGCCCTGCCTGTGGTGATCGGCCTCTGCCTGGTGCTGATGCTCTGGAACCCAAAGCTCCCGATCGGCCAGGGGCTCTTCTTCGGCGAGAAGGCCTTCCTGATCGCCTCGGCCTTCTTGCTGGCCTGGCTCTGCCAGCGGCTCTGGGACCCCACGCCTGTGCTAACGCACCGGCTGCGCCAGCTGTGGAGCGAGCAGCGCCGCAGGCTCTGGGTGGCCCTCGCCATCTTCGGCGGGATCTACCTGCTGCTCTACTCTTCGTTCTTCGCCTACATGCCCGGCGCCGTGGATGGGCTCTACGCCGGCCTGAGCTACTGGCTCGGCAGCCAGCAGGAGTACGCTCGCGGCGATCAGCCCTGGTACTACTACCTGATCCAGCTGCCGCTCTACGAGCCCCTGGCTATGCTCGCCGGGATCGGCACCGTGGTGGCGATGGTGGTGGCCGTGGTGCGGCGCTTTGTCGAAGCCCGACGGTGGACGGTGGACGGTGGACGGCGGACGGTGGACGGTGGACGGACGACGGAGGACGGCTCGCAAACTGCGGGTCCAACCGGTGACGATCCAGCCTTGGCAGATCCACCAGCCGTGGAGTCAGAGCGGCCGTCGGTCGTCGCTCGTCGGTCGTCACACGCCGCCTGGGAGCTTTTCCCACTGCTGCTGGTCTTCTGGTTCTGGACAGCGGTGATCGTCTTCTCGTGGGCCGGCGAGAAGATGCCCTGGCTCGTGGTGCATATGGCTCTGCCGGGGAACTTGCTCGCGGCCTGGGTTGTGGCGAGGCTCTTGCAGATTGCAGGCGGCAGGTCGCAGATCACAGCTGCAACTGCGCCTGTCAGCGATGACGAGCAGCTTGCCACCGTCCACCGTCCACCGTCCACCGTCTGGCTCGTCAGCGATGACGAGCAGCCTGCCACCGTCCACCGTCCACCGTCCACCGTCTGGCTCGTCAGCGACGAAGAGCAGCTTGCCACCGTCCACCGTCCACCGTCCACTGTCTGGCTGATCCCGCTGCTCACCGCCCTGATCGGCGTGGCGATCGGCGTGGCGCTCTGGCGCTTCGGGCTCACGGGCGAGGGCCAGGCGGCCCAGCGCAACCTGTTGCAAGGCCTCGTGCCACTAGTGATCGCCGGCGGCCTGATCTATGCGCTGCTCACGCTCGCCAACGAGCTTGGGGGCCGCGTGGTGCTCGCTGTTTCTAGCCTCACGCTGGCGGCCATGCTTGGCGCCTACACGCTGCGCGCCACCTGGCTGGCCGTCTACGAGCACCCAGACACGCCGGTGGAGCTGCTTGTCTACACGCAGACGGCGCCCGATGTGCCGCGCATCGTCGGCGATATACGCGAGCTGGCTGTGAATCTTACGCGCAGCGCTCGCACCTCCGAGGATGCCACCGGCGGCCTGACAATGCCGGTCTTCATCGATAGCGGCGACGAGAGCGGCGACGGCTCGCTGGCCTGGCCGCTTCAGTGGTACTTCCGCGACTTCAAGCGCGTGGCCTGGACGAAGAAAGACGCCTTTCAGACCAGCCCTGGCGCCGCCAGCTTCGAGGTGCAGATGCCGGACGGCTCGACGGCCCTCGCCCCCGTGGTGATGCTCTACAAGCCCCACGTTACCGAGCAGGTGCGCGAGGCGCTGCTTGACAGCTATGTGCAGCCCTACGGCGCAACCAGCGTCTTCAACTGGTGGTTCCCCGAGGGCGACAAGTGTTCCCCCGGAAGCCCCGGCTACAAGCGCTACTACTACAGCAGCTGGACGCCCGTGGAGGAGCTGACGAGCACAGCGGCGGGCGGGGGCTCTGGCGGCTGCGGGCGCGACATCTCCGCCGACCTGAACGGCCCCTTCGCGCCGCTCGGCTGGCCCTTCCAGCCCGCGAACTGGGGCACGCTCAGCAAGTTCCTGCTCTACCGCGAGCTGCCCTACCCGCTGGTGCCCGGCGCGCGCGAGATGGAGGTCTGGCTGCGGCGGGATCTGGCCGGCGGCGTGGGCGGCGAGGCGGCGGGCAGCGCCCCAAGCCCCGAGCTGCGCCTGGTTGCCCAGCAGTCGGTTGCGCTGCCTACTGGCGGCAGTGGGCCTACCGGCTTGGCCGTGGACAAGCAGGGTAACCTCTATGTTGCCGACACGGGCGGCCACCAGATCCATATCTACGGCCCCGACGGCCAGCTTCTGCGCAGCCTCGGCGGCTTTGGTGCCGCGCTCGGCCAGCTCTACGAGCCGCGCGGTGTGGCCGTGGACGGCGAGGGCAATATCTACGTGGCCGACACCTGGAACGCCCGCGTGGTGAAGTTCGACCCCGCAGGCAAGGCGCTCAGCAGTTGGGGCAGCGGCGACCAGGATCTCGGCGACGCGCGCCGCGCCACGATCACCGAGGGTGACCAGGCCGCCAACGACGCCAACCCGCTCGGCCTCTTTGGCCCGCGCGGCGTAGCCGTGGACGGGCAGGGCAATGTCTACATCGCCGACACGGGCAACAAGCGTGTGGTTGTCACCGACAGCGCGGGCGCGTTCAAGTACCAGTTTGGCTACGCGGGCAGCGAGCCGGGCGCCTTCAACGAGCCCACCGGCGTTGCTGTGGATGCGCAGGGTAACTTGTATGTGGCCGACACCTGGAACGGTCGCGTGCAGGTCTTCGCCCCCGATGGCACGGGCCGGGTGGGCGCCGTCCCGATCATCACCTGGAAAGTCAGCGGCTGGCGGCCCAACACCTACGACGACCCATCGATCGCCGCGAGCCCGGACGGCAAGGTCTTTGTGAGCGTGCCGAGCCGCAATGAGGTGATCGCCTTCAACCTGCGCGGCGACCTGCTGCTGCGCTGGGGCGGCCCGGGCAGCGACCTCGCCTCGCTCAGCGGCCCCAGCGGCATCGGCGTCGCCCCCGACAGTACCGTCTGGGTGGCTGACCGCACGCTCAACCGCGCGCTCCAGTTTGATCTGCCAAATGTGCAGGCTAATCCGTGACCGGGTGACAAGCGCTTGCTGCGCGCGCGCTGACTGGGTGACAAGGTGACACCTAGCGGCAGCTACACATGTCAGCTTGTCAGCTTGTCAGCTTGTCAGCTTGTCAGCTTGTCAGCTTGTCACCTTGTCACCTTGTCACCTTGTCACCTTGTCACCTTGTCACCTTGTCACCTCGTCACCTCGTCACCTTGTCACCTCGTCACCTTGTCACCCGGTCATCGACAATGAGCTACGCCCAGCTTAATCATTACATCTCGCCCGTCGCCGAGGGTATGAGCGACGCCTGGCGGCGTGCGCTGGGCCGCCTGGGCGACTACACGGCGCTGGTGGTGCGCGCGGCGAACCTGCGGCCCACCAGCTGCGCGCTCCACGCGCAGACCGAGCAGCATCTGCTTGTGCGGCTCTCGCTGCCGGGCGAGCACCTGATCCTGCGCGTCTCGCCCGAGGACGATCTGGCCGCCTACGTCTGCTTCACCCGCACGATGAGCGGCCAGAGCCTGCCCTCACCACGCATCATCCAGCGCGATCTCTCGCGCAGCATGGTGCCGTTTGCCTACACGCTGGAGAACTTCGTGCCTGGCGGTCCTGCCACGCTGCTCGGCGAGCCGCACCTGCTGCGCGGGGCGGGGCGCCAGGCTGGGCGGGCACTGCGCCGTATGCACCGCATCAGCTCGCCCGGCTACGGCCGCCCGAACGCGGCGGGCCGCTGGCCCCAGCAGCGCTGGGTCACCGTGCTGCGCGAGATTAATCTGCGGCTGGCGCCGCCCCCGGTGGATGCTCTGATCTTTGGGGAGGCCGAGCGTGCCGCTATGGCCGCCCTGCTGGCCGACCCGCGCCTGGAGATCACGCAGCCGGTGCTGATCCACGGGGCCTTTGGGCCGGGCGCGGTGCGCTGCACCGCCGGGCTCCACGTGCATGTCGAGGCGATTGTGGAGCCGGGGCGCTGGGTGGGCGGCGACGGCCTGCTCGACCTGGCGCGCGGCCTCTGCCCGAGCTACCCGCAGCCCTGGCGCGACGGGCTACTGGAGGGCTACTGCGCCGCGGGCTACCTCAGCCCCGCCGAGCAGGAGCGCCTGCCGCTGCTGAGTCTGCTGGCCTGCTACTGGAACGCCTGCCGCAGCTACATGCGCGCCGAGCCCTACGAGGCCGCACGCGACGAGGCCCTGCGCCTGCTCGGTGAGCGCGTCGCCGGGGTGAGTATCCGTGTGTAGACGGTGGACGGTGGACGACCGTTCACCCCCGATCTGCCGAGACGCCCGGGCCCTTTGGACCACGAAGGCGCGAAGGGGTACGAACCACCGCGAAACCGGCCACGCGCCGTTCGTGCTCCCGATGTTCGCGCCGTTCGTGCCATTTCGCGCCGTTCGTGGTCCAGAGGTTCGCGCCGTTCGCGCCGTTCGCGCTCCAGACGGCCTGGGGCACGGCGCTCACCCGTAGCCACGTTCTGCGCTCTACGTTCTACCTTTGTCGGGGGGGCGGTGGGCGGTGGACGGAAAGGAGGAAGCCATGCAGCGTGAGCCGCTTGTGGAAATCTACCCTAGCCTGGAGGGTTTGCAGGCCGCCGCCGCCGAGTGGGTTGCGAGGCTGGCAGAGCAGATCGGGCGCGAGCGCGGGCGGCTGCTGCTGGCGCTCTCGGGTGGCTCGACGCCGCCAGGAGTGTTTCGGCTGCTCTGCGATGAGCCGCTGCGCAGCCGCGTGCCCTGGGCGCAGCTGAGCGTGATCTGGTGCGATGAGCGCATGGTGCCCTTCGACAGCCCCGACAGCAACTACCGCCTTGCCCGTGAGACATTGCTCGATCATGTGCCGATCCCGTCGCTCCAGATCTACCCGGTAGCCACCTACTACGAGCCGATGCGGGCCGCCGAGCTGTACAGTCGGCAGGTGGCTGCTCTGCTGGAGGCCCACGGCGGGCAGATCGACATCGCGCTGCTCGGCATGGGCCCGGATGGCCACACAGCCTCGCTCTTCCCCGGCCACCCCGAGCTTAACGCCCCGCCCGGCGCCCTGGCCGTGGCCGTGGCCAACGCGCCGAAGCCGCCGCCAGACCGTGTGACGCTCACGGCGGAGGCGCTGAACCGCGCTGCCCACGTGCTCTTCCTCGTGGCGGGCGCCGACAAGGCCGCCAAGGTGCGCGCCACCCTGCACGGGCCCAACGACCCGCACGCCACTCCGGCCCAGCTTGTGCGCCCGCTTGCAGGCAGCGTAACCTGGATGCTGGACGCGGCGGCGGCGGCGCAGCTGTGACGGGCGGCAGGCGGCAGGCGGCAGGGGCAGGCGTCAGGCGGCAGGCGTCAGGAGTCAGTTCCAGTTGTCAGGCGTCAGTCACCAGTGCCAGTTGTCAGGCG
>ENA-ORBV01002095-ORBV01002095.1-microbial-mat-metagenome-genome-assembly--contig:-NODE-2095-length-42865-cov-6.007853_pt1 | contig 42865 bp, 41 predicted proteins | sample MGYA00237777_ERZ505514 | MGnify/ENA primary metagenome ERZ505514 (study PRJEB26160, sample SAMN06269048) | microbial mat metagenome | isolation source: Oligotrophic lake microbial mat | place... | reverse complement strand
CCCTTCTGCTCTCGGCGACGCCAGTAGCGGCGCAGTCGCTCAGCGGTACGATCGCCGGACGCATTATTGACGCACAGGGTGCCTCGTTGCCCGGCGTGCTGGTGACGCTGGCCAGCCGCACGGGCGAAACCACGCAGACCACGGACGCGAAGGGCGACTTCCGCTTCCTGGGCCTCAATCCCGGGATGTATGAAGTGCGCGCGTCCCTGCAGGGCTTCAAGCCTGCGGCCCAGTCGAACATCGAGATTTCGATTGGCCGGGTGGTGGACGTCAAACTCACGCTGGCGGTTGGCGGCATGACCGAAGCCATTACCGTCGTGGGGTCTGCGGCCAGCATCGACACCACGACGACGGCCACTGATACCAATATCTCGCAGGACCTGTTGTTCAGCATGCCGATCTCGCGCACCAACGCGGCGGTGAACATCCTGAATAACGCGCCGGGCATCAACAGCGGGTCGGCATTCGGCGGCGCGTCGGGTTCGGCCAACTCCCTCCGCCTCGACGGCGTGGACGTGCGTGACCCCGAGGGCGGGACGGCGTGGGCCTTCTTCAACTACAACATCATCGACCAGGTGCAGGTGGGATCGATCGGCCAGCCGGCCGAGATGGGCGGCTTCACCGGCGCGATCATCAACACGATCACCAAGTCGGGCAGCAACCGGACGGCGGGCCTGTTCGAGTATCGCTACACGAACAAGGGTCTGCGCGGCGACAACCTGTCGGCCGACGTCAAACGGGTGAATCCGTCGCTCAGGATCACGGGTGTGGACAAGCTGAACGACTACACGGTGCAGCTCGGTGGACCGGTTCGGCTGAACAAGGCGTTTTATTTCGCCAGCATCCAGCGGTACTCGATTGAAGAGGATCCCGTTGGTCCGCGCACCATCCGCACGGAAGTCAGCCCGCGCTTCAACGGCAAGCTCACGCTGCAGCCGACCTCGTCGGACAACATCGTCTTCTCTGGGCAGTACGACCAGTACAACCAGACGGGCCGCACGGGCCTCGGTGGAGCCAACGGCACCACTGACGCCCGCACGGTGGTGCAGGACTCGCCCGAGATCATCTACAACGCGCAGTACCGCAAGGTCATCGGCAACTCGTCGGTGTTTGAGTCCAAGTTCACCGGCTACTGGGGGTACTTCGACCTGGATCCACTGACGCCGACCTCGGCGCGACAAGATGTTGCGACTGGGGCCTACACCGGTGGTGCCGGCTACAGTGCGCAGTACGACCGCACCCGTAACCAGCTGATCGCGTCGTTGGCGAAGTACGCGGAGGCCAAGGGCACCCACGCGTTCAAGTTCGGCGTCGAGATCGAGCGCAGCACCATCCGCAACCGCTATGCCTACACGGATGGCTTGTTCTTCTACGACTACGGCGGCGCGCCATACCTCGCGTATGCCTACTCGTATGACGTCAAGGGCCGGACCGATCGCCAGAGCGCGTTTGTGCAGGACCAGTGGCAGACCGGGCGACTGACGCTCAACGCCGGCTTGCGCATGGATCGCATCACGGGCACGAGCACCGTCGATGACCAGCAGTACTACAACACCACGACATGGGCACCCCGACTCGGTGTGGCGTATGACCTCATGGGTGATGGCAAGTCGGTCGTCCGTGGCTACTACGGTCAGCTCTACGACGGCGCTGTGTTTGCGTCCTGGTCGCAGGCCACACCTGGCATCGGTGACTACATCGGGTACGAGGTGAGTCCGACCGGAAAATTGACCGAGATTTTCAACGTCTCGGGTGAGTCCAAGTTCAGAATGGATCCGAACATCAAACATCCAAGAACGGACGAGTGGAGTGTCGCCTACGAGCGGCAACTGGTCCGCGGCCTCAAGTTGTCTGCCACCTACATCAGGCGCGACAGCAAAAACTTCATCAACTCCGTGCTGCCCGACGCGACCTGGGCGACGGCCAACTACACCAACCCGCTCACCAGTCAGGCGACGACGGTGTATCGGTGGACCAATCGCGTGTCTGACCAGAAGTTCCTGATCACCAACGTGGACAACTACGCGTTCAAGGGGGCGCCGGCGGCTGATGCCTACCGCACCTACAACGGCGCGATGTTTGTGCTGACGCGCGGATTTGCGGATCGGTGGCAGGCGCAGGTGTCCTACGTCTATTCAAAGACCAAGGGCACGGTGACCAACGGCACGTTCTCGGGCATCACGAGCAGCCAGTTCCAGACGCCAAACCTCGCGCTGGTGAATGCGGACGGCCTGGTCGGTTTCGATCGGAAACATGAACTCAAGGTGTTTGCCGGATACCAGATTCCGAAACTCGAGATCTCCGCGAACATGTACTACCGGTACTTGAGCGGACTGCCGTGGACGCCCTTCCAGCGCGTCTCGTCTGGCACGTTCAACTGGACCGGGTCCATCGACCTGAACCTCGAAGCGCGCGGAAGCCGGCGCAACGAAGCGCAGCAGCTCATGGATCTGCGGTTTGAGAAGGTCTTCCAGGTCGGTGCGAACCGGCTCGGTCTGTACCTCGATGCGGAGAATCTGCTCAACGCAGGGTTTATCACCGCCGTCCAGACCCGCAACCCGTCGGTCAGCATCAGCGGCACGTCGGTGCCGCTGGGCGGGGCCACATCGGTCACCACAGCCCGCCAGTTGACGTTTGGCGGTCGCTGGAGCTTCTGATGTCATAGACCACAGGGAGGCACGGAGACACGGAGTTTTTTTTAAAAAGACTCCCAACCTCCGTGGCTCCCTGTGAAATTTCCTAGAATGGGGCGCAATGCCTCTGTTCGACTTCCTTTGCCGCGTCTGCGGCACCCAGTTTGAATCCCTCGTGCGGTCCGCCTCGCACGGCGATCCCCACACCACCTGCCCCTCCTGCAAGGGCCAGGACCTTGAGCGCCTGCTCGCGTCGTTTTCGGTGAGCTCCGCAGAGAAGACCCGTGCGGCGGCCGCGTCAAAAAACGCCAAAGCGGCGTCGGTCGCCCGCAAGGACACGGTCGCGGAGCTGCACGACATCGAAAAACATCGCAAGGAAGATCACTAGATTTGACAAATATTATTGTCAATTAGTAAAGTCTGCCGCGTGGTGACGCGCGCACTGGACATGGACTCGGGTCTGGCGGTCGTCGGCGACCGGAAGGCCGCCGGCGCACTGGTCCATCCCCTGCGCCGACAGATCCTCGAAGCGCTGGCCGCGCCCGGCTCGGCGACCACGGTGGCCGGCGCCCTTGATGTGCCCCGCCAGTTGGTCAACTACCACCTGCGTGTGCTCGAAAAGGCCGGGCTGGTCGAAGAAATCGGCAGCCGGCAACGACGCGGGTTGACCGAACGCCTGGTGCAGGCCACCGCCGCGCACTACGTCATGGCACCAGACGTCGTGGGTGGCGCGTCAGCCACACGCGACACGTTTTCCTCCACGTATCAGGTGGCCGTCGCGGCCCGCACGATTCGCGAGGTGGCGGCGCTGGCCTCTCTGGCACGGGCGGCCGGCAAGCGACTCACCACCCTCACCCTCGACACCGAGATCACGTTCGCCTCGCCCAAAGACCGCGAGGCGTTTGGCAACGAACTCGTCTCCACGATTACGGCCCTCGCCGCGAAATACACCGCCGGCACGGGCAAGAACCGTCGCAGTTATCGCCTGTTTGCCGGCGCCCACCCCGTCTATCGCCCCGATCCCACAAAGGAACCCACGTAATGACCCGACTCTCGACCGCGCTCTGCAGTGCCCTCTTCACCCTCGCCGCGTCCGCAGCCTTCGCGCAGACCCAGCCCACACCCGAGCAAATGGCGCAGATGCTCGAAGAGATGCGCCCGACGACCGAACACCAGGAACTGGCGAAGCTGGCGGGTCGCTGGAATCAAGAGGTGACCTGGTCGATGGGCGGTCCGCCAGTGAAGGCCACAGGTATCGTCACCAATCGCATGATCCTCGGAGGCCGATTCCTGGTGTCGGAGGGTACGTCCAACAACCCCATCGGCTTCGGCGACACCACGATTGAGCTCATGACAATCTACGGGTTTGACCGTCGCACACGCGACTACACGATCGTCGGCTACGACTCGTTCGGCACCTACTACGTCACGGCCGCTGGCAAAAAGACCCCTGCGGGTCTGGTGCTGATGCACGGAGAAACCCTCGAGCATGAGGCCGGCTCGACAACGATGCGCAAATACGACATGACCCTGCGCGTGGTCGATGCCAACACCTACGTGACCGAGGTCATCTTCAAGGTCGCCGGGCAACCAGACCAGACGATTGCGTCCGTCACGCACCGGAAAATTCAGTGAGCCGCGAGGTCGCCAAGGAGGTCTTCATCAACGCCCCTGCCGACGTGGTGTGGAAGGCGCTCACCGAGGCCCGCGGGCTGACGCAGTGGTTTTCTGTCGACGCGCGAGTGGCGCCTGGCGTGGGCGGATCGGTCTGGGTCTCCTGGGGCGAGGGTGCCGCAGGCGAAGCCCCGATCACTGGATGGGAACCCGCTCGGCATTTCCAATGGACCGAGACGCGCGGTCCCGTGAAGGTCGCCATCGACTTCCACCTTGAAGCCCGCGACGGCGGCACGGTCGTCCGCCTTGTCCAGTCCGGTTTTGGCGATGGGCCGGAGTGGGACGATGAGTTTCACATGGTGGAGGGTGGGTGGTCGTACTTCATGGCGCACCTGCAGTGGTATCTCGAACGCCATCGCGATGTCCGCCGCGACCTGATCGGATTCAGGGCACGCGTGGCGATGACGAGGGAGGACGCATTCGCGCGACTCGTCTCGCTCACCGACGGTCTGGAAACCACACCGGTGGTCTACAAAGTCGCGACCTGCCAGGCGGCATTCCTCATTCCGTCACTCAACGACGCGATCCTGTTCATCGAAATCGAACCTGGAGCTGGGATGGTGCGCGGTGGATTCTGGTTGTCGACGTATGGGTTAGGCGACACACGATTTGAATCCGTGCGCGCAGAGTTCACCGCAGCGTATGATGCAGCGCTTGGGTTAGGTGGAGGAGACACGCGGTGAAGAAGCAGATTGTCGGAACGGTATTGGGTGCGGTCGCGGGATATCTCGTCATGGTGATCTTCATCCTCGCCACGTTTGCAGGCGCATTTCCTCTCCTGGGAATGGACCGGCTGTTTGCGCCGGGCACCTACGAGGCGTCCATGGGCTGGATCGCGCTGAGTTTTGTGCTGGGTTTCGCCGGCGCTCTGCTGGGCGGGTGGGTGGCGGCGTCGGTCGGCGGCAAGTCCCGCGCGGTCCCCGTGCTGGCCGGCTTGGTCCTGGTGTTCGGCATCATGTCCGCGATCGCAGCGCAGAGCGAGGCCGAGCCACGCGGCGGACTGCGGGGCCCCGATCCCACCATGTCGGACGCGATGAACCACGCTCGTCAGCCCACATGGATCACGCTGGTCACCCCACTGCTCGGCGTCGCAGGCGTGCTTGTCGGCGGCCGCCGCCGCCTCGGCTTCTGACAAGAGTCGCGTCGCGTCGTCAAAAGACCTTTTCAACATGGATCTTTATGCCACCCCTGTTGAATGCTCTTTCTTAAACGGAAGCGTACAATCCAGGTATGCCCTCGTCGTCTCGGCGCGAGGTGGCGATCGCGGTGCTCGCGGTCGTGGCCATCGTTGTCCACCTGACGCTCTGGCCGGTCCGACCGCTGCAGGTCGCGCTGGCGCTGGGGGGACTGCCGCTCATCGTCGGCCTTGGTCGCGAACTGCTGCGACGCAATTTCAGCTCTGACCTGCTGGCCGGGATCTCGATTGTCACCAGTGTCCTGCTGGGCGAATACCTTGCGGGCACGCTGGTCGTGCTGATGTTGTCCGGCGGCCAGGCTCTTGAGGCGTACGCCGTCGGCCGCGCGTCGTCTGCCCTTTCGGCACTCGCCAAACGTCTTCCCAGCATCGCCCATCGTCGCACCGGCAACGCCGGTCAGGAGACCGAAGACATTCCGCTCGCCTCCGTTGAACCCGGCGACGAGTTGGTCGTGTTTCCTCATCAAGCCTGCCCTGTCGACGGCATCGTCATCGAGGGCCGCAGCACGATGGACGAGTCGTATCTGACGGGTGAACCGTACCTGTTGTCAAAAACAGTCGGCGCGTCGGTGTTGTCCGGTGCCGTCAACGGTGAAGGTGTGTTGACCATCCGCGCGGAGAAGCGTGCGGTGGATTCCCGGTACGCCCGAATCATGGAGGTGATGCGGGAGTCGGAACAACGACGGCCTGCCCTGCGGCGCCTGGGCGACCAGCTCGGGGCGTACTACACACCACTCGCGGTCGGGGTCGCGGTGGCCGCGTGGGCGATCACGGGTGATCCGCGGCGCTTCCTGGCGGTCATGGTCGTGGCCACGCCGTGTCCGCTGCTCATCGCCATTCCCGTCGCGATCATCGGGTCTGTCTCATTGGCGGCCAGACGCGGCATCATCATCAAGGACCCGGCTGCGCTGGAAACGATCGCGACCTGCCGCACCGCGATCTTCGACAAGACTGGCACACTCACCTACGGCCAGCCCGAGGTCACGGCGGTGCATGCAACGATGGGTTTCACGGAGCGCGAGGTGCTCTCGGCGGTCGCCAGCCTCGAACGGTATTCACGGCATCCACTCTCTGCCGCCATCCTTGCCAGAGCGACGGCCGACAAGGCCCCCACCGTCGAGGCCGTCGAGGTCAGTGAGCGACCGGGGGAGGGATTGCGCGGGCGCGTGGGCGGACGTGAGGTGCAGGTCACCAGCCGCCGCGCGCTGGCGGGGACTGACCCTGATGGCGTCGCTGCACTGCCCCCCATCGAAGGTGGCCTGGAATGTGTCGCCGCGATCGACGGGAAGGCGGCGGGCCTGATCCGATTCCGCGATGAACCACGCTCGGATGGCCGGACGTTTATCAGTCATCTTGGGCCACGACACGGCTTTACGCGCGTGATGCTGGTTTCCGGAGATCGCGACAGCGAGGTGCGCTACCTCGCCGAGAAGGTCGGCATCACTGAGATTCACGCCAGCCAGAGTCCGGAGCAGAAGCTGGCTCTCGTCAGAGCGGAGACCGCACGCACCCCCACGGTGTTCATGGGTGACGGCATCAACGATGCCCCGGCGCTGACCGCCGCCACGGTCGGCATTGCGTTCGGGCAGGCCAGCGACGTGACGGCCGAGGCTGCGAGCGTAGTGATCATGGACAGCTCACTCGGCCGCGTGGACGAGTTGCTGCACATCGGCAAACGCATGCGCGCCATTGCATTGCAAAGTGCGGTGGGCGGCATGATCCTGAGCGTCGTGGGCATGGGCCTGGCGGCCGCAGGTTATCTGCCTCCGGTGACGGGTGCGATCGCCCAGGAACTAATCGATGTCTTTGCCGTGCTCAATGCCCTGCGCGCGTCGGTCGCACCGACGTCTCTCACCGATATGCAGTAGCCAGAAGCCTGCCGGCGATAGATTCACAGGGAGCCACGAGTCAAGGCCTTCACAACCATCCTGAAATCGACACGTGGTATTCTTCCCGCGTTTCCAGATGCCCCATCAGATCACCAAACTCACGCCCAACCTTGTCGTGTCCAACGTCGAACAGAGCATTGCGTTTTATCGCGACGTGCTGGGATTCACTGTCGCGATGACGGTTCCCGATGCTCCGCCGTTTGCTTTTGCCGGGGTGACATTCGGAGAGGTGCAGGTGTTTTTGAACTCGGTCGAGTCTGCGACCGAGGAGTACCAGTCCTTCAAGAACCAACCGCTCGGCGGCACGCTGACGTTGTTTTTTGAGGTCACCGAGATCGAGCAGGCCTACGCCACGCTCGCGCCAAAGGTGCGAGTGGTCATGCCCATGGAGAAGAAGTGGTATGGCTTGACCGAGTTCGCGTTTCTCGATCCCGACGGCTACGTGATCACGTACGCCCAGCGGGGCTAGTCGCAGGACGATTCACAGGCAGACACGGAGGCACGGAGACGCAGGGCTGGGACTATTGATCCCCAAGCGCCGTCAGGGGATTCACCCTGGCGGCTCGGCGGGCGGGAATGAGCGTGGCCGCGATGGCGACCATCGTCAGCACGGCGGCCACCATGCCGATGATGGCGGGGTCGTACGGCGCCACCTCGTACAACTGGCTCTTCATCGCCTCACCAACAAAATAGGTGCCGCCCAGCCCCAACACCAGTCCGGCGCCGGCGATCTTCAGACCGTCACCCAACACCAGACCGAACACCTCGCGCGTGGTGCTGCCGAGGGCCATGCGGATCCCGATCTCACGCCGACGCTGTGACACCTGATACGCGAGCACGCCATACACGCCAATGGCCGAGAGGAACAATGCGACCAGGGCGAAGGCCGCCGCGATGAGCATCGGCACCCGTCGACTGACGAGCGACTCCTCCATCAGTTCCATCATGGTCTGCACCGAATACACCGGCAGTTCGGGATTGATCTCGGCCACCTTGGACCGCAGGGTGTTCACGACGGATTCCGGCGAGGTGGAGGTGCGCAGCGCCAGTGTGAGGCTGCGGTCTGGCGACTGCGCCTGCGCGAAATAGTAAGCGCCCACCATGGGCACGCTGCTCGCCAGTCCGGTGATTTGCACGTTCTTGACGACGCCGACCACGTTGTAGAACCGGGTCTCCGGTGTGATGGCCGTCGGATCGTCCATGCCGGCCGGCGGGTACATGCGACGCCCGATGGGGTCCTGGCCGGGCCAAAACTTCTCCGCCAATTGTTCATCAATGATGATGACCAGCGGAGACTGCATCGTGTCGGCCACATTAAAGAGTCGGCCACGGACCAACGGCGTATTCATGGCCTCGAAGTACCCATTGCTCACCGACGTCTGCGCAGGCGACAACAGGGACTCACCCGGCTTCATGACGTAGCCTTCCGCGAAGATCACGCTGCTGCTGTAATCGCCGCTCATGGGAAGCGTTGAGGTGAGCCCCGCGTGTTCCACGCCCGCAATCGACTGCGCCGCCTCAACCAGTCGTCGCGACACGGTGGCCAGTGCCGCCGGATCGGGATACGCGGTGCTCGGCAGGGTGACGGCGGCAGTGATCACGCCTGACGGCGTGAAGCCTGGATCGATCTTCAGCACTTCCCGGAAACTGGCCAACATCAGTCCGGCACCGATCAGGAGCACAAAGGCCAACGCGATCTGTGCGGTCGCCAGTCCCCTGCGCAACAGGTTGGTCCCACGACTCACGGTGCCGCCACGTCCCTCATCGCGCAACGTGTTGTTGACGTTCATCGTGCGCAACTGCAGGACCGGCACCACACCGATCAGGACCCCGACGAGCAATGTCATCCCGAACGCCACGGCCACGGTCGTCAGGTCCATGTGGATTTCGTGTCCTCGCGGCAGTTCATCGAGGCCGAGTGTCGGCACGGCTGAGAGGGCCCACCATCCGAGCACGATCCCCAGCGCACCTCCAACAATCGACACCAGGATCGTCTCGGACAACATCTGACGACTCAAACGTCCATGTGAGGCACCGATCGCATGACGGGTCGCCATTTCGCGCGCTCGGCCACTGGACCGAATCATGACGAGGTTCGCGATGTTCACACATCCGATGAGCAACACAAACGCCACGCCGCCCCAGAGCAGGTACAGCACCGGCCGCAACTCGCGCACCAGATCGGCCTGCAACATGAAGGCATCGGTGCGGTACCCGGCGTCTTTCAGAATCTGTCGAAACTGGAGGAACCGTTCGTCATTGGCGGCGTTGATGGCGTCAAGCTGCTGCTGCACCTGCGCAAGCGAGGCGCCCTCTTTCAGTCGTCCCACCATCGTCCAATTGTTGCTATGGCGACTGTTGTCTGACTTCTCGTTGGCGGTGAACTGGGTGGGCAACCAGACGTCGATGTCATTCCAGAGCACGGTGAAGTCTGCGGGAAGCACACCGGCCACCAGATGCACGTTGCCGTTGAGCCGGACCTCGCGCCCCACCACACCAGGATCGGCGCCGTACTTCTCCTGCCACATGCCATGACTGAGCAGGACCCGACGCGTCGCTCCCTCGTCTGCATCCGATTCAGAAAACAGGCTGCCAACCACGGGCCGGGCACCCGTCAGTCGGAAAAACGATGGGGTGGCTTGCACCGACACCAGTCGCTGGGCGCCGCCGACGGCGCCAAGTGTGACACCCGACCGTCGATACAGCGACTGCTCTTCGAGTGTGGTCACGCTCGTGAGGCGGTCAAAATAGTCCGGCACCGCTGCGGCGGCCCGGGGTGCTCCGGCATTCGGATAACTGTTGAGCACCAGCACCAGGCGATCCGCATCAGGCACGGGCAACGGCCGCAACAGCACTGACTGCACGACGCTGAAGATCGCCGTATTGGCACCAATACACAGGGTCAGCGTCAGCAGGGCCGTCACCGTGAAGCTTCGGTCCTTGATCAGGAGGCGGATGGCATGGCGGAGGTCGGAGAACATGGAGAACATGGAGAACCGGACGGGGATCGAAGTCCCGGCGTTCCGTCAGCGGGAGGAGAGGGGGGCGCCGGTGCCGTGGTAGCGGATCTGGGTGATCTCGGCCATGACCGAGAGGGCGATTTCTGCAGGGGTTCGGCCCCCTAGGTCGAGACCCACGGGAGCGCGGATGGCGGCAATGCGATCCTCGCCGATCCCCTCGTCGCGCAACATCTGTTCGATGAGCACCGTCTTGCGACGACTGCCGAGCAGGCCGATGTATCGCGCGTTGGTGTGCACCGCCTGCAGCACGCAGTCAGCATCGAGCTTGTGGCCACGGGTGGCAATGACGATGAAGCTGTTCCAGGCGTAGGTCAGCGCGCCCAGCGTGGAGGGCACGTCGCCCTGAAGGACGGTGGCACCTGGAAATCGTTCCCCTGTGGCAAATTCCGGCCGGTCTTCCACGATGGTCACATCGTAGTCGAGCGCGGTCGCCTGCCGGGCGATGGCCAGCGCGACGTGCCCACCACCGGCGACCACAACCCGAGGCCGACTAGCGATGGCCTCAATCAGCAGATCGTGATCGTCGCCCTGTTTCACGAGACGGGCGGTGCCGTGGGGCAACTGCGCCACTGCCGCAGCCACGGCATCGGCGTCGTGACCGGTATGGCCAAGTGACCCGAGTCGAGTGCCATCCGCACGCACGGCCAGTCGGCCGGCCGGCGCAAGGCCACCGTCTCGTTTGTGAAGTCGGGTCACGAGGGCAATGGGCGCGCCACCGGCGGAGGCGTCGGTCACCTCTGACAGAACGTCGATGTCATCGAATGCAAAGGCGTGGTCGTCGCGCTGCACCAGAATCCACATCGTCCCGCCGCACACCAGGCCGGTGTTCCACGCGAGATCCTCGGTCAGTTCGTACGCGCGCAACGAGGGCACTCCGGTCGTGATGACCTGGAGGGCCGCATCCACGGCATCGGCCTCCACACAGCCACCGCCCAAGGTGCCGACGGCCGCCCGCACATCCTCACCGTCCCCCAGCACCAGCGTGGCCCCAGGTACCTGCGGGGTGCTTCCATGGGTGCGCACGACCGTGGCGACCGCAAACCGGCGCCCGGACTGCCGCAGCGCGACCATGCGGGCGTACAGAGAATTTCCCGAGTGCCCCGTGGGTTCGCCGCTCACGAGAACGATTCTAGTCGGCGTGGTGCCCTCCCGCGTAACACGCGGCGGGGTCGGGGCGAAATGACGACGGGATGGTATCCAAATTCATGACGTTCTTGGCGACATGTGTGTCTCTCGGTGCGGCATCCACTCTGGCTGGCGCCGACCGGTTCTGGGGGCACTGGCGTGGCCCCCACGCCACAGGCGCGTCTCGAAGACGCCGACTCCGCGGCGTGTTGTACATGCTCAAGTCGAACAACGGGCAGCCTGACGGTCTTTGACGCCAAGACCGGCGCGCAGCACTACGGCCTGCAGCGCCTGGAAGCCGCACCGAACGTGTTTGCCTCTCCCGTCGGTGCCGACGGCCGCGTCTACATCACCGGCCGGGACGGTGCGACCGTCGTGCTCCGCCACGGACCGAAGTCCGAGGTCCTCGCGACCAACACGCTTGACAACGGCTTCGACTCGTCTGCGGCGTTGGTGAATGGGGAGATCTCTCTCCAGGGGTATCGGTACCTGTACTGCATCGCTGAGGGGTGACACGCGACGCCTTGAGGTTCTGGGTTCTTTCCCTCCCCTCGCGGCACATAGGATTCGGTGCGGCCGCGAACCAGGAACGCTGAACGTTGAACCTCTCAGATGTAGTTCTGGCGTGGGGCGTGCTTTACAGGCGCGTCATGGGGGTGCGGCGTTACGAGGATCTTGAGGCGTGGTGGAACCTCACGTTGGATACAATCCCCAAATGCCCCTCATTGATCCAGGCCAGAAGGCTCCCGCATTCACGTTGAACGATCAGTCCGGCACGGCGCACAAGTTGTCGCAGTACGCCGGGCAGCCGGTGGTCCTGTATTTCTACCCGAAGGACGACACGCCGGGGTGCACGACGGAGTCGTGCGACTTTCAGTCACGTCTGCCGAAGTTCGCCAAGGCGGGTGACGCGGTGGTGCTTGGTGTGAGCATCCTGGATGAAAAGAGCAAGGCCAAGTTCGCCAACAAACATGGCCTCACGTTTCCGCTGCTCGCAGATGCTGAACACGAGGTCGCCGACAAGTACGGGGTCTGGCAGGAGAAGATGCGCTACGGTCGAAAATACTTCGGCATCGTGCGCACGACCTATTTGATTGGCGCGGATGGCAAGGTCGCGAAGCGCTGGGACAAGGTCTCGGTCGACGGTCACGCAGACGACGTGCTCGCGGCGATCAAGGCGCTCTGAGGACATACTAGAATGTCAGCGAGGTTTCCTCAGATGAAACAGATGAAGTTGACTCACTGGTTCCGGACGCTCCCTGCTCTGACGATCCTGGCCGCAGCACTCGCGTGTGGCGGAGCACCGGAACGCACGTTCATCAACGTCGGCACGGCCCCGCCCGGCGGCGCCTTCTTCGTGGTGGGCACGGCGCTGACCGAAGTACTTGGCGCCTCCAGCGGTGACAAGAACTGGCAGGTCACAGCGGAGGGCACCAGCGGCTCGCAAGAAAACATCCGTCGGCTCACCCAGGGTGAACTGGACTTCGCCCTCTCCAACTCCGCGATCACCTACTTTGCGGTGCGAGGCGGCGAGGGCTGGGATCGCCAGTACCCGATGCAGACCGTGATGACGCTCGCCCCCAACGTCGCCCTCTTCATCACCAAGGCCGATAGCGGCATCAGGACGATCGCCGATCTCAAAGGCAAACGTGTGGTCATTGGTCCGGCCGGTGCCGGGTTTGAATACTTCGTCAAACCCATCCTTGAGGCTCATGGTGTGCGCTACGAGGATTTCACGGCGCTCAACGCCAGCCAGGCCGCGTCCGTGGACATGTTAACCGACGGATCCGCAGCCGCTATCTTCATCGGCGGCGCCATCCCTACCGCGTCCATCACACAGGCGTCCGCGACAATGGACCTGTACTTTGTGCCGTTTGATGAGGGCGCGCGTGCGAAGTTGTCCAGCGACTATCTGTTCTTTTCGCCCGCCACCATTCCCGCCAACACCTACCGTGGTCAGACGACGGAGTTTGCCGGGCTGGACGTGGGTTCGATGCACCTGATCACGGCAGGCACTCAGGACGAAGAACTGGTGTACCAGGTCACCAAAACCTTGTGGGAACAGCGCGAACAGGTCACACAGAAACACCCTGCGGGCCGCGCGATCAATCCGAAGAATGTGATTCGAGACACGGGCACCCCGTTCCACGCAGGCGCCATCCGGTTCTATCGTGAAATCGGCATCTGGCCGCAGTAACCTCACGCTCGCGCTGAGTGCATTGCTCTGCGGGTTCACACTCGCGGAGGTGAACTATGCACGTCTGGGCCCACAGGCCCAGCTCGCCGTCTTCGCAGGCTTCGGCCTCGTGCTGTGCTTTTTGAACGTCCCGCTGGTGAAGGGCAAGCCCAACACCACCGTCATGCGTGTGGTGGACGGCCTGCTCGTCGCACTCACCATCGCCTGCTGCGGCTACATCGTGTGGCAAACCGAGCCCGCGTTTGCCTCATCGTGGATGGACGGTCGGTCACTCGGCAATCGTGCCGGCTACGAGACGGCGTCGGACATCATGGTGGGTGCCGTGGGACTCTTCCTCGTGATGGAGGCGGCACGCCGTACGCTGGGATGGGCCCTGCCGCTCCTCTCCGGGTTTTTCCTGCTTTACGCGTACTTCGGCGCCTGGTCGCCTGATTGGTTCTTTCCGCATCGCGGCTACCCGCTCGACCGCATCGTCGCGCAATCGTTTCTGCACAGCCAGGGTGTGTTTGGCGTCGCGCTCTCGGTGATGTTCACCTACGTCTTTTTGTTTGTGGTGTTTGGTGCCCTCCTTGGTGCCACCGGCGCCACGCGATTTGTCATCGACTTTGCGGCGCGCAGGTTTGGCAAGACGCCGGGCGGTCCGGCCAAGGTGGCCGTCATCAGCAGCGGCATGATGGGGTCGTTGTCGGGGAGTGCGGTGGCCAACACCGTGGCGACCGGGACCTTCACGATTCCGATGATGAAGAGCGCGGGCTTTCCTGCGCACGAAGCCGGCGGCATCGAGGCGGCGGCCAGTTCAGGTGGCGCGTTGGCGCCGCCGGTCATGGGTGCCGGCGCCTACATGATGCTGGAGTTGGTCCAGCCGCCGGTCACCTATCTCGAGATCGTCAGGGCCGCTGCCATTCCGGCGATCCTGTATTACCTGTCGCTGTATTTCATCGTGCACTTCACGGCGCGCAGGCTGGCCGTCGGCACGGCCGGTGACTCTCCCGATCTTCCGAAGATTGAACGAGGCCACCCGTTTGAAGGCATCGTGTTTGGCGTCGCGCTCCTGAGCCTCGTGGTGTTTCTCGTGATGGGATACACGGCGTTCCGGGCCGTCAGTATTGCCCTGCTGGTGACGACCGCCATCTCCTTCCTGCACCCACGCACACGGCTGACGTGGGCGAAGGTGCGCACGGCCATCATCGAATCGGCCCGGGATTCGGTCCCACTGGTTGCGGCCGCCGCCTGTGTCGGCATCGTGATCGCCGTTGTCACCATGACGGGCATCGGCACTCGCCTCCCTTCCACGATCCTCCCGCTGGCCGAGCAGAATCTGTTCCTCGCGCTCGCGCTGATCATGGTGTCGTCGCTCGTGTTGGGGATGGGGCTGCCCTCAGCGGTCGTCTACCTGCTGCTGGCCACACTCGTCGGCCCCGTGCTCGACCAACTCGGTGTGGTGCCGCTGGCTGCGCACATGTTCATCTTCTACTTCGGCATGATGGCCATGGTCACGCCGCCCGTGGCGCTGGCCGCGTATGCAGCGGCCTCAGTGGCCGGGTCGGACATCATGAAGACCAGTTGGGCGGCGTTCCGCTTCGCGCTGGTCGGCTTCACGCTGCCGTTCATGTTTGTCTACCGGCCGGAGCTCCTGATGATGTCCAACGCCGGAGGGTTTCCCCCTCTCGGCGACATTCTCGCGGCCGTCCTCATTGCCGTCGCCGGCATTCTCACGTTTGCCGCGGGCATCGCCGGCTTCATGTTCTCCCGGACGCCGACGCTTGAGCGGGCGCTGCTGTTTGTGGCCTCGGCCCTCATGCTGGCACCTGGCCCCACGCTCATGATTGGAAGTTTTCCGCTACACCTGCTCGATGCCAGTGGCGTCGTACTCGCCGTCCCCCTGGTGGTCGCCAACTGGCGCCGGGGATCCAGGTAACACATGGTCAAGAGCGCACTCCTTCAGGCGCTGGACGCCTCACGCAGCGCCATCGCGACCGCAGACAGCCGCGGCCGGGTCACCTATGTCAACCGGACCATGTTGGACATGTGGGGATTGACGCACGAACACGAGGCTCTCGGGCGCGATGCCTTCTCGTTCTGGGCCGATCCGGCGGCCGCAGTGGCGGTGGCCGCCCAATTCGCGCAGGACCAGCAGCTCGAGGCAGAACTGCGGGCGCGACGTCAGGACGGTTCGGAGTTTGACGTCGAACTCTCCGGCACGCGTGTCACCTCCGACGCTGGCAAGCACCGGGTGTACTTCGCGAGTTTTATCGACAGCACGGAACGGCGACGTGCGGAACGACAGGTGCTCGTCGAGCAGGAGCGGACCCGGGCCATCGTGGACCATACCCTCGACATCGTGATGATTTTTGACGCCGACGGGCGCATCAAATTCGAAAACGCCGCCGTTGAGCGGGTGCTCGGGTATCAGGCCGGCGAGCGGCTGGAACACAACATCCTCGACTACGCGCACCCGGACGATCTGCCCGAGGCCCAGTCAGGCCTGGCCAGTCTGCTGACGGCCCCCGCACAGACAGCTCGTGTGACCATGCGGTTCCGCCACAAGGCAGGCGGCTGGCGCTGGCTGGAAACGCAGGGGCACAATCTCTGCGATGACCCGGCCATTGGCGGCATCCTCGGTGTCGCGCGAGATGTCACCGAACAGCGCCAACTTCAAGCGCGCCTGGAAGCCACCGACCGTCTAGAGACGGTGGGCCGTCTGGCCGGCGGACTGGCACACGACTTCAACAATCTGCTGACGGCGATTCTTGGCAACGCTGAGCTGGCGGAGCGCACCGCCAACCCAGGTGAAATCCAGCGCCACGTGTCCGGCATCGTCTCTGCCGCCGAACGGGGCCGCGAACTCACGCGCAAGCTGCTGAGTTTTTCCCGCCTGGAGCATGCGCGTCCTGTGACGTTCGACCTGCGACGTCGACTGCTCGATGCGCAGGAACTCCTGTCGAAGCTACTCGGGGAACACATCTGCATCGACACGATCATCGGCAACGCCGATCTCCACGTCACCATGGACCCGGTGCAGTTTGACCAGGTGGTCATCAACCTTGCCGTGAACGCCCGGGATGCAATGCCAGGCGGCGGAACCTTCACTGTGACGGCTGAACCACTGGTGGTGGGTGCGCTGGCTCCTGCGTTTATCGGCGCGGTGGCGCCCGGGCCTGTCGTGCGGTTGCGCTTTGCTGATTCAGGAACCGGCATGTCGAGCGACGTCGCGTCCCGTGTCTTTGAGCCGTTTTTTACGACCAAGGAAAACGGGCGCGGCACCGGTCTCGGGCTGTCGACCGTCTATGGCAGTGTCATTGCCGCCGGAGGCGCGATCAAAATTCGCTCGGCGCCCAACGCGGGTACCACCTTCGATATTCTGCTGCCGCAGGTTGAGGCCAACGCCGACTTCGTGCTGGACGAGTCATCCTCGCCTGTCGGACGCCTCTCAGGACTTGTGTTGCTGGCGGAAGACGATGCGGCCGTACGGCATCTGATGGAGGAAGTACTCGTCAGCAGTGGGTGTCGCGTGCTGACCGCCCGGAACGGCGCCCAGGGCATCACGCTGGCCACCCGGCACAGCGAAGACATCGCCTTGCTGGTCACAGACGTGGTCATGCCGGACGTCAGCGGCCCTGAGCTGGCCGCGCACTTCCGGCGACTGAAGCCTGACGGCCGGGTGATCTTCGTGACCGGCTACGCGCCCGACCCGTCACTGCTGCAACACGCGGTCTCACTCGGGGCGGTCGTGCTCCAGAAGCCGTTCCGGGTGGATCACTTCCTCTCGGAGGTCTCACACGCGCTCCGCGCGGAATGAGGCAATGGGGCAATGGGGAGGGAATGGTCGAGGGTCCTGCTGACGATTGTCGGCCAACTTGCTGACGCCACCACGAGCGTCGCCGGCAACCACCGCGCGGTTCGCCGCTCGCGGTCCACCAAGGAGTGCGCGGCAAAACTCCAAATTGTCAACGAAGAGATTGACGAAGCCGTTCACTGGCTCGAAACGATCCAGACAATCGGCGCATGCCGTTCCCCCGATCGATTGTCCGAACTCCTGAGCGAGGGTCGCGAGCTCAGGTCGATGCTCGCCGCAGCCCGTCGAACGACCAGACGCCTACGCTAGCGTTCCCATGGCCTCATTGCCTCATTGCCTCATCTGGGAGCGTCAGTACCCGGAGGTCAGTACGGAAGGCGGCCAAACCACTGCAACGGAGCCAGCGTCAGCCACGGAAAGTACGTGATGAGCAGTACGGCGATGGTCAAAATCGCAAGCATGGGCAGTGTGGCGCGCATGACCTCAAGCGCCGGCCGCTCGAAGCGCACGGACGCGACCAGCAGATTCAGTCCCAGCGGCGGCGTGAGGTAGCCCAGCTCAAGGTTCGCCACGAAAATGATCCCGAGATGAATCGGATCAATCTGATAGGCCTCGGCCACGCCTGAGATCAGCGGGACGACAACGACGATGGCGGAGAAGACGTCCATGACGCATCCGACCAGCAACAGGAAGACGTTGAGGGCGAGCAGGAACATCAGCGGCGACTCGATGTGTTCGGTCGTCCACGCGATCAACGCATCGGGGATCTGCGCGTTGATCATGTAGTTGGTGAGCCCGACGGCCACGGCCAGAATCACAAGCACGCCGCCGACCAGGCCGACCGAATCTGCGGTGACCTTGACCACCTCACGCATCGACGGAATATCGCGATGGATGAAGCGCTGCATGATGAACGCATACAACGCGGCAACAGCCGCCGCTTCCACCGGGGTGGCGTAGCCGCCCAGCAGCGCGGTCATCACCACGACAGGCAGACCAATTTCCCACTTCGCGGTCCAGAGGGCGGCGCCGGCTTCTTTGGCGACGAACGGTGAGCGCTCCGCGCCGGACCGAATCGCGTGGCGCACCGCGTACGCCGACAACATGACCAACATCAGGATGCCGGGCAACAACCCGCCGATGAACAGGTCCTCCATCGACTGGTTCGCGATGATGGCGTACAGAATCAGCGGCAGCGACATCGGGAACAGCAGGCCGAGTGAGCCGCCCGAGGTCAGCAGGCCGATGGAGAAACGCTGACCGTAGCCTTCTTTGAGCAGCGCCGGCAGCAATAGGCCGCCCAGGGCGAGGATGGTGACGCCAGAGCCTCCCGTGAGTAACGTGAAGAACGCACACAAGGCGACGGTAGCCACGGCGATGCCGCCAGGCAACCACCCGAACAGGCCACGGAAGAGGCGCAGCAGGCGCTCGGACGACTTGCCTTCGGCCAGCAGATAACCGGCCAGCGTAAAGAGCGGAATGGTCGCGAGCCCGGCCGACCCTGTCAGTTCCTGATATGCCGTGATGAGGAGCACGGTCGGCTTGCTGCCCTGCGCCATGAACAACACGGCAGCCGAGCCGCCGAGCAGCACAAAGATCGGCGCTCCGATCAATGCAGCAAACACGAGTACGGCCAACCATGGCCATACGGCCGCGCCCTCGAGGAGTTCTGGATGTGTGGCGATCCAGTACCCGGCCACCGGCCCCACAAGGGCGACGGCGCGCAGTGCCGACGAGGAGGACGCTCTCCAGAGCAATCGCGCGGCAATCAAACCGAACGCGATTGGCAGCACAAGGTCCGCGACCCAGACGGGGACGCCCGCCGCGATCTCGCTGCCGTCCACACGGTCCAGGGCGACGAGATTGATCCCGCCGACGGCAAACACCGTCGCAACAGCCGACCCCACCAGGGCCGCCGCGAACTTCGCAATATCCGCCGTGCGGCTATGCGCGAGGAACTCGCCGGTCGCCAGCGACAGCAGTTTTCCGTCGCGTGCGGCGATTGCCGCACCGAGCATGCCCACCCACATCGTGAGGTGCTGCGCAAAGGGTGCCGCGCCGGGAATGCCGGTCGCGAACCACTTGCGCAGCACGATCTCCGCCAGTGGGATCACGATGATCCCGGCCATCGCGACGAGCGCAATGGAATTTTCGAAACGAACCGCGATCGAATTCGACGCGACGGGATCGGCCGTAATGCTCGCTGTCGCCACGGGGACTTATTTGACGCCCTTGGTCTTGCGATAGGCCGTGCGCGCCTGCATGGCCGCGTCAAACACGTCGGCCGGCACCGTGGTGCCACGCATGGACCCGACCAGCGCTTCGGCCGTCTTTCGGAATTCGGCGGTGGCCGCAGGTGTGAGCGTCGTGACCTTGAGGCCGCGCGTCGCCATCGTGCCGATCGCGGTGGCGTCGAGTTTTGGAGCCTCATTCATGAACCGGGCTTCCAGCTTCGCGGCTTCGGCCAGCACCTTGGGACGGTCGGCGGCGTCGATCTTGTTCCACGCCTCGTTGGTGAGCACGGTGGCGCCAAGCAGTGGCGCCAGTTTCACGTCGAGCATGAACGGCGCATCACGGAAAATCTGCAGCATCGACGCGCCATACGCCGGGCTCGGCGCCGCATCGACCATGCCGCGTTTGAGACCACCCACCATGTCGTTAAACGAGAGCGGAATCGGCTGGAACCCGTTGGATTTGTACCACTGCACCGACTTGTCATCGCCCTCGGTCGTGTAGAGCTTCACGGCCTTGAGTTCGGCCAGACTGCGAATTTCCTTCTTCGAGAAGAGCTGCACCCAGCCGGCGTTGCCCCAGTGGAGGACCTTGAAGCCTTTCGATTCGAGGCGCTGCGTCATTGACGGACGCATCGCGGCAAACACGGCGCGCATCTCGTCATCGTTTTCGAGGAAAAACGGCATCCCGAACACATCAACGGCATCGTCAATCCGTGCGAGTCCCGGAGGCAGAAGCAACGCGGCCTGCAGTTCACCGACGGCCGGGCTCATCATCTTGACGGTCGAGGCTTCGGTGCCCAGGGTGCCGCCCGGATACACACGCAGGGTCACGCGACCCTCAGTGACTTTCGTCCAGGACGCGCCCATGTCAAGCAACGCCTTGTGCCAGGCGGAGTTGGCCGGCGCGAACGTGGCGAGTTTGATGGTCACGACGGCCCGGGCGGCCACCGAGGATGTCAGCACCACCACGGCCGCAGCGACGGTGACCGGAACAACGTATCGGCGAATAGATTTCAGCATTGCGATTTACTCCACGTCTTTCAGAAACAACTCGTCCACCTGCGCCAGCAGCGTCTTCGCGCGGCGCTGCAGCAGCAGGGTGGTCAGACGCTCACTCGGGTTGGCGTCCGGATCAATGGCCAGCGCCATGTTCATCAGCTTCTCGAACTGGGCGCGATCCTGGCGGGCGACCGATACACCCATGGCCAGAGAAATGTAGGGACCGGGCGAGAGCCCCTTCTGGAGCTCGACCGCGCGGTCGAAATGGCGACGCGCCTCCTCCTGTGATCCCCCCAGCAGCTCCTGGCTGTTGAGCGTGATCATCAGTTCGTGAAGGGCGCCGTTCCACCAGCCCGGGTCCAGGGCCAGCCCACGTTCGGCCATCGCCCGGACGGCCGGAAAATCTATGGCCAGCGTATCAGGACTCAGGGCCATCGCCAGGCCCCAGGACGCGGCGGACCAGTAGATCAGCTCGACGTCTTCTTTTTTGGCCTTGGTGAGCGCGGTGGCGGGGTCCTTGAGCAGCGCATCGGTCACACCCGTAAAACGCTCTTCCAGGGCGCGCGCGCAATACCCGTGCGCGCGCAAATACATTTTCAGGGTGCGCTCGTCGATCGCCTTCGCCGCCTCACGGTCGGTGTACCGCACCAAATCGGCGTCGGTCGCCAGGTAGCCGTAGGCGTATGAGGTAAACCCGCTGCAGGTCGCCCGCAGGAGGGGGATGTATTTCGGGAGCGACTCCAGCAGTGACTCGTAGGTCTTGAGCGCAAATGGCACCGCGTCGCGCACCAGTTCCGGATCGTTGTCGGAGGTCATCGATGTGCCGCCCGCCGACAACGTGTCCGCCACCATCTTGGTGGCCTTGTTCGAGATGAGCGAACACCCCGACACGCTGACCACTATCACCGCCGCGCCGACCACTTTTGCCCACTGGCTTGCCATCATCACCTCGCCCGCCTCCCGCCAATCTTTTGATCCTGCCACAACACGGGGCATCCCTGCCAAAACCTGCGCCCGGAAGGAATCGTCCCTGCCCGGCCGTGCTTCGCCCCCGGGGAATTGGCATGTGGGGGGTCGGGCACCGACAACTGCCCCTGCATCGTCGCCGCAGGAAATTGCCGCCAGTGCCCTGCTCAGTTCCTCGGACTGGGCCAAGGCCGTGCCCGCGTTCCGGGTGCTGGTGGCCGCCGAATCGGCCAACCCACGAGCCTGGTTCGGCCTGCACGTGGCACTCCACGGTGTCGAACAGTTTGATGAGGCGCTGACCACACTCGCCAAAGCGGCCGAGCTTGGCTACGCGAACCCGGGTCAAATCCAGTTCCGGTTCGCGCGCACGTATGCCCGCAAGGGCGACGCGGAGAAGGCGTTTGATGCACTCAACGCCTTTGTGAACGCCGACTTCCGTGCCTTCGACTTCTGGATCGGTGAATGGGATGTGCAGCCTGCGGGACGACTCCGCGGTCCGCAGGGCGCGTCGAGCGTGATCGAAAAAAGTCTCGAGGGCTGCCTGATCATCGAACACTGGTGAAGTCCGCTAGTTTGGCCAGCGATCGAGTGACGGCGGCAAGACGTGGCAGATGACGTTTGATTTGACGTACGTCCGCAAGCCGTCGAAGAGCGCTGATTCGCGGTAGACCCCACCGCCGACACTACGGGTCGACGGCCGCGTCAATGCGGTTACAATCCGGTCACCGGAGGGGACGAATATGCGTGGACGTGTAGCACTCGGACTGATTGGTGTGGTCGTGTTTGGGGTCGTGTTTGGGGTATCGATGAGTGGGCAGCCGTCGGGTCACCTGAATCCGATGATCGACCTGCTCGCGTCGAAGAAGCCCAGCTTTGGTGTCGGAGTGCCGACCCAGCCCCGTGCCGGCGGTGGCAACCGCGGCGGCGCACCTGCGACGACACCGCCGCCTGCCCCCGTGCCACAAAAGACCCCGGCCGAACTCGCGGCCGACGCACTGGGTTATCGCCAGGCGGACTACTTCTTCACCGCGGCCATGGAGCGCAACATCGACGCCGGCGCCACGTCGATCGGCGCCATGCAGGATGCCATCGCTGCGGCCGGCCCACTCACGACGACCACGCCACGTCGATTGATGGTGCCGCTCAGCTCCAAAGCGCCAAACATCTCGCGCGCCGACATGCCGGCCGACCCAGCGGCCTATGTGACCAACATCAGTCGACAGCTCAACGTCGGCGTCTCAAGCGTCTCGTTTGTTGAGGTCGACAGCGCCCAGGAACTGCGGCTGGGCATCGCCGCGATGCGCTTCAAGGCCAACGGAGGCGTGCGGCCCGACGATGTCGGCAATGCCCCGAAGTACTGGGGCATCAGTGAGGCCGAGTACCGTCGTACGGCGGACGTCTGGCCGCTCAATCCCCAGGGCGAACTCGTGGTGTGGGCGATCATCGAGACCAAGGAAGGCCTCGCCAATGTCCGCGAGATCGCCCAGGTCCCCGGGCTCAGTGTGCTCGTGCCCGGCGCCGGCACTCTCGGCGGCGTGTTCTCGACGACGGGCGCCGACGGGCGTCGCGTGCGAGACGATGTGGCGTGGGAGGCGGCGATTCAGACCGTGCTGGCCGCGTGCAAGGAATTCAAGCTGGCGTGTGGGTATCCCGTCTCGGAGACCGACATCGAGACCCGCATGCAGCAGGGCTTCAACGTCGGCATCCTGCAGGCGTTTAACGAAAGCGCGTTCCGCGCGGTGACCAAGGGCCGCCAGCTCGGGGGTCGGTAGAGGATGGATCTCCATGAGATCCATGGTGAAAATTTTTTCGTGTCTCCGCGTCTCCCTGTGAACACGTACGTGTCGGGGTTCGTGACACGATGGGATCGCATGCAGACGATCGACACGGTGGACGCTCTGGACGTGGTCCTTGCCGGTGCCACGACCCGGCCGGCGCTGATTTTTAAGCACAGCCTGACCTGTGGCACCAGCGCCATGGCGATGGAGGAGATGCTGGACTTGATGTCGGATCCCCCGACGGACGTGGACGTGTGGCTCGTGCGCATCCAGGCTGCGCGCGTCGTCTCCGACGCGATCGAAACCCGTCTCAAGGTTCGTCACGAGTCGCCGCAGGTGTTGCTCGTGCGCGACGGTCAGGTCGTGTGGAGCGCCACACACCACCGTGTGACGGCGGAGGGGGTCCGTACCGCCCTTCGCTCACACCTGGTCACCTATTCGAGGTGACTGCGCAACATCCACGCGTTTTTCTCGTGGATGTCCATGCGCCGGGTGGCCAGATCAGCGCTCGCCTGATCCTTCGCCTTCTCCGCCGCGTCAAACAGTTTCCTGGCCGCCTCGCCGACCGTGGCCTGATCGGCCACCAGCGTTTCGAGCATGGCATTGGCTTTGGGACGTCCGGTGGCGTCCTTCACCGTTGACGCCCGTGCCGGCGCCACCCTGTGTGCCGTCGGTGACACCCTGCCACAGTCTACAATTGGCAACATGTCAGCGACTCCCGAGGCCCCGCGTCTCGACTTCATCCGCGAAATCGTCACCGCCGACTTGGCGTCCAACCGACATCAGGGCCGCGTCGCCACGCGGTTTCCACCCGAACCCAACGGATACCTGCATCTGGGTCATGCCAAATCCATCTGCCTGAACTTCGGCGTGGCGCGCGATTTTGCCGGCACATGCAACCTGCGCTTCGACGACACCAACCCGGTGACCGAAGACGTCGAGTATGTGCGGTCGATCCAGGAGGACGTCCAGTGGCTGGGTTTTTCCTGGGAGGACCGACTCTTCTACGCGTCCGACTACTTCGAGCATCTCTACGCGTGCGCGGTGCAGTTGATCAGCGACGGGAATGCCTACGTTGACAGCCTGACAGCCGATGAAATCCGGGAATACCGCGGCACCCTGACGGAGCCCGGTCGCGAAAGCCCCCACCGCTTGCGATCCATCGAAGACAACCTTGATCTCTTCGCGCGCATGCGCGCGGGCGGCTTTCCGGATGGCGCGCTCGTGTTGCGCGCAAAGATCGACATGGCCTCCCCCAACATCACGATGCGTGATCCCGTGTTGTACCGCGTCCGCCGGGCACACCATCACCGCACAGGAGACGCCTGGTGCATCTATCCCATGTACGACTATGCGCACCCGCTGTCGGATGCCTTCGAGCGGATCACGCATTCGTTGTGCACGCTTGAATTCGAGGAACACCGGCCTCTCTACGACTGGCTGATTGCCAACGTCACGGGGCTGCCCTCGCAGCCGCGACAGATCGAATTTGCGCGCCTCAATCTCAGTTACACGGTGATGAGCAAGCGCAAACTCCTGCAACTGGTCACCGAGAAACACGTCACCGGTTGGGACGATCCACGGATGCCGACGCTCTCGGGTGTGCGGCGACGAGGGTTTACACCGGAGGCCTTGCGCAGATTCTGCGACGAGATCGGCGTGGCCAAACGCGAGAACCTGATCGATGTGAGCCTGCTCGAATTCTGCGTGCGCGAGGATCTGAACACCCGTGCGCCTCGCGCCATGGCAGTGTTGCGGCCCCTCAAATTGATCATCGAAAACTATCCTGCGGACCAGACCGATACGTTCACGGTAGCGAATCATCCCGACCGACCGGAACTCGGGACACGCACGGTGCCGTTGAGTCGCGAGATCTACATCGAGGCGGACGACTTCATGGAAGATCCGCCCAAGAAGTTCTTCCGCCTGGCGCCGGGCCGCGAAGTGCGTTTGAGGAATGCGTATTTTGTGACGTGCACCGAGGTCATCAAGGATGCCGGTGGATCGATCACCGCCGTGCGATGTACCTACGATCCGGCCACCAAAGGCGGCGACGCCCCGGACGGGCGCAAGGTGAAGGGCACGCTGCACTGGGTCTCGGCCGCGCACGCGGTGGACGGGGAAGTGCGCCTGTACGACCGGCTGTTTACCCACGAAGCGCCGGGTACCGGAGACGCGAACTTTCTGGAGCAGATCAACCCCGCTGCGCTGGAAGTGCTGACCGGCTGCAAACTCGAACCATCCCTTGCGGGTGTCGCCACCGGTGACCGCTTCCAGTTCGAACGACTCGGCTACTTCTGCGTGGATCCCGACTCCGAACCAGGTCACCCTGTGTTTAATCGCACCGTGACGCTCAAGGACAGTTACAAACCCGCGGTTGGCACGAACCCTGGGTTGCACAGGGAGGCACGGAGCCACGGAGGTCTTTAGGTCTTCCCCGGGAGTGTCGTGCTCTTTTTGGGTCGAGTCATGCCGAGACTTGTTACAGCAGACAGGCCTTCGGGCGTAGGGCGGCGGTCAACGGTTGGCGCGGCGCTTGCACTGCATCAGTGCATGGCTATCCAAACCAGCTGGAAGGAAATTGCCAGGCTCCTGGCGGGCGCCGAGGTTCGCGCAAACGATGCGGCCACCGTTGAGGCGTATCGCTGGCAACTGCTTGAAGCCTCAGCACAGCTGTCCACGACGCGACTGATCATCAATCAGCCCACGCCGGCGCTGGATCAGACGGAGGCGCGACTGCTGGAACCACTTGAGGCCGCGTCCAACGAGTCCATCGCGAGATTGCTCGCAGACCTCGGCCCTGGGATCGCGGGACCCTTGGGACGGGCGCGCTGAAGCGCACTATTTGTTCACAGCGTCAAGGAGTGCTACGTGTTTACCCAATTGATGACCACGACGACCCCAGATTCACCGGCGCCCCCTGTGTTGCCACCTGATGATCCGAACGCACCGGACACCATGCGGTTGCCCAGCATTGATCCGCCGCCCACGGTCCCAGACCGGGAGGCCCCATCGGACGATCCGACGCAGCCGGCGGCCCCGGGCCTCACGACCTGAGTCACTGACACCACAGAACGCCGGAGCGTTCGCCACCCCCTGTGAGCAAGATTCGGTCAACAGTGCGGATAAACGCCGCCGTGTCCAAGGGCTTCACACAATAGGCACTGAATCCGGCCGCGATCGCCAGCGCCCGGTCTTCATCGCGCACGTAACGGATCGCGTTCGAGAGAATGTTGCTCATCACCTGCTGAAGCCGGCGGAAGTCGCCATCGACATACGGCGAGTCACGGACGCGGCCTCAACATCGGGCACGAGGATCGGCTCGGGGTCCGCGTGGACGGCGTCCATGGCGTGTGTCCTTCCACGGCACGGCGGTAGTCTTCCGACAACCCCCGCGACACCCCAAGCGCATCGTCAAGGGCGTGTTCATACATGGCCTCAACCGACGTGGTCCGACCAATCGCTCGAATGAGTGACGAACAAACTGACAGATAACGATCAGGGCCTGGTGGGTGTCATGCGTTTGTGCTGGAACAGATATTGAAACAGATCCGAGCGTGAATTCCCATTCGGCGGTAGATAAGAAGGCTTCTGCCCATTTTGAGCACCCGCGCTCCAGGAAGGCGACGCGATGGACCTCGGGTTCCTGGTGACGTCGATGACGACCGTTGCCGCGCTGGTCTGGGCCGGCGTGGCCTACGTCGTCTTTGGATGGGCAGACCGGTTGCCGGTAGCCCGCACGCCCGTGACCAACGCCGCCATTCTTCTGGGTGGAGGCTTTGTCGCACCGGTGATCGTGCTGGCAACGGTGCTGGCGCTGGTCCTGCCCCTCACGGTCGCTGCAGGCCGATAGAGCAAAAAGAAAAAGGACACGTATGACTCCAAATCTGAGCCGAGACGAACGCATCGTGACCCCGGTGGCCAGTGTGGGTGTGCTGGCCCTTGCGGCATACTTCCGATCGGCAGTGGCAAAACGCGCCAGCCCAAGGAGATATCCGCATGACTGAATCCGCCATCTGCCCTGTGTGCGACATGGAAGTCGTCTCCTCCGATTCACCGACGTCCACGCACAACGGCACGACGTACCAATTCTGCAGCGACGGCTGCAAGGACCAGTTCGATGCCGATTCTGACCAGTTCCTCGGCGCATAGACCGTGTATCTGATCCGGCTCGTCGGGCGTGCCTGTATTGCCTTCTGGAATGACAACGGCCCGCGGATGGGTGCGTCGCTGGCGTACTACACGCTGTTTGCGCTCGCGCCGATTCTGTTGATCGTCATCGCCGTGGCCGGCATGGCGTTTGGTGCGGAGGCGGTGCAAGGTGAGGTGGTGTCCCAGATCGACGGCCTCATCGGCACCCAGGGCGCAGAGGCGGTGCAGGCGCTCCTGAAGGGGGCTGCGCAGGATCACAACACGGCTCTGGCGACCACGGTGGGGATCGTGACGCTGGTGCTGGCGGCCACCGGTGCCTTTCTTGAGCTGCAGGCCTCGCTCAACGCCATCTGGCGCGCTACGCCGAAGCCGCGGTCCAAGGTCAAGGACTTCCTGCTCGATCGCGCGCGCTCGTTTGGGTTGGTGGTGGCGATCGGGTTTCTCCTGCTGGTCTCGCTGACGGTCACGGCGGCGCTGGCCGCGTTTGGGTCCTGGCTTGCCCGCATCGCGCCGGGTGTGCCCCTGGTCATCGATGTGTTGCACTGGGTTGTGTCGTTTGCCGTGATCGCCGGACTCTTCGCCATGTTGTTCAAGTTCCTGCCCGAAGTGCCGATGGCCTGGCGCGATGCGGTCGCCGGCGCCTTGGTGACGGCCGTCCTCTTCACCATCGGCAAACAGATCATTGGGCTGTATCTGGGCCGGAGCGCCACAGCGTCCGCGTACGGCGCTGCAGGCTCCGTGATCCTGCTCCTCTTGTGGGTGTACTATTCGTCGCAAATCGTCCTGCTGGGCGCAGAATTTACGCGCCTGTATGGAGAGGACCGCCGCAGCCCTGCGGCCGCCGAGCCATCGTCACCGCACTGATCCCGGCGGCGAACACGAAGTCCCATCACGCGACCGCGTCCACCGCAGTTGTGGTCAGATCCGAATCGGTGCGGTCACGATTGCCTTCAGCAGTTGTTTGCGGTCAAAGGGCTTGGCGATGTGCCATTGGAATCCGGCCTGAGCGCTCCTGGTGACCAGTTCATCAGGGGCGTGGGCAGTGACGGCAATCGCCGGTGTCATCCGCCCCGAGAGCCGATCCAGATCCCGGATCCGTGTGAGCAGCTCGTACCCGCGGTGTTGTCGTCCACGGCAAGGATCGAGATGCCTGTGAGCGACGGTAGCCGGTCGTCGTCTTCACATGGCAGGTCGCTCGTGACGCACGGGAACCGCACGGAGAAGGTCGCCCCGGTGCCTGACCGCAATCTGCACGTGACCGTAAGGCGCAAACTTGACGGCATTCGACAACAGGTTCCAGACCACCTGCTGCAGACGCGCGCGGTCGCCCATGATGACGCACGTATCCTCAGGCAACGCGACGGCGAGGGTCACGCCCCCGTGTTCGGCCATCGTGTCTGTCGTCGTGGTTGAGAGAATCTGCGCCCAGCCGACGATCGCATTGAGGGGAGTCCGGAGTTCGTGCGCACCGTCGCCAGAAGTTCGTCCTTGGGGTTCGGAGATGGTGCGGTTCAGCCGATGCGACAACCGTACAGAGCCCCGTCTTTTCCATAGATGCACGCGCACTCGATTTTTGGGTGCAACCGCAGGTTTGCCGCTCCTGATTGCACATCCCCGATTTTCCCTCACGCGGACGCGGGCCGCACCACCTCGGACACCATACTGCCGAGCGACTGGGCGTCCTGCCGGGCCATGCCATTAAAGCTCGTGCGGAACCAGTCTTTCACTGTGACGCGCACACCAAGGGAAGGACCATCCCATCATTGGTGATGCAAACAACTCATGTGCCGTCGTTTTGGGCCGGAGTGTCCAATTGTTTACATACAATGGGTAAACGAAGGGCACATCATGGCAACAGGTGCGGTTGCGGGGCGGCACCTGTCTTGCTCAAGATGGCTCCCGTTGTGCCAATTCTCAAGGTTTTCTGGAAGTTCTACTTAGTGCCGAGGCAAGGAAAGCAATTGTCTGATCTGAAAGGTCAGGGCATCCGGGGCGCAGGGCTTGACCAGTGCCGCGTCAAATCCCGCCTCGCGGGCCGCGTCGAGCTTGGTGCCGGTGTGCCCGGTCACCGCGATCAGCGGCAGACGCGCATTGGCAGCCTGCGCCCGGAGGGTGCGCGCGACGTCAATGCCGCTCATGCCTGGCAGATCGAGGTCCATGACCACCACGTCCGGTGTGGTGGACTCGACCATCCGCAGCGCACTGGGGCCATCGGCGGCGGTATTGACATCAAACCCTTCGGCGGTCAGAAACAGCGCCCAGACCTCGAGCGAATCGAGGTAGTCGTCGACAAGAAGCACTTTCGGGCGGCTCATGGTACACGGACAAATTATCACGGGTCGGAGGCGCCACATGGCGGAGCTTGATCGGGTCCTGGATGTCCTGCTGCACGACCTTCGGAGCCCGTTGAGCGTGGCCTCGGGATACGTGCGACTCCTCCGACAGGAGCGCCTTGACACGTTCGAGGCGCGGGACAAGGCCTGGAGCCAGACCGCCACCGCGTTGACACGGATCGCGCACATGTGTGACGAAGCGGTCGGTTTCCTCTCATCGGCCGAGGGTGTGCGGCGGCCGGTTGCGGTCGCAACGCTGGCGGCCCGTGTGCGCCAGCGCTGCCAGCAATCGGGGCTGTTGGTTGAGTTGGTTGAGGATGATGCACTGGTCGCCGTGGGTGATGGGCCGATGCTGCGTTCGGCGGCGGATGTGGACCAACTCGCGCATGCCGTGACCACGCTCGCCACCCTGCAGCACTCTTCGGATCGCCCAGCGCATGTGCGCGCAGCGCTCAGCAGCGATCATGAACTGCAGTTTCTGATCCCGCTCGCCTCGGTACCCGACATGCCGAAGGACGCCCCGTTCGATCCGTGGCAGAAGCCAGGTCTGGCGGTCGCGCTGGCCTGTCACGTCATCACCCTCGCCTCCGGTCACGTCCGATCGGCGCACGACCTCGTCATCACGTTTCCCTTGCAGGAGTCACAATCATGAATGCCCGCCTCGCCATCGTTGACGATGATCCGGACTTCACGGAGTTTCTCGCCACCCTGCTGCGTGCGCAGTCCTACGACGTGGACGTGTACCACAGCGGCACCGAGTTGCTCGACGCCCTCAAACGCGGGCACACGCCGCAGGTGATTCTCCTCGATGTCCTGATGCCCAACCTGGATGGTCTCGACACCCTGCGGGCCATTCGCCAGGCGCATCCGACCGCGCAGGTCATCATGTTGTCGGGGCGGCACGCACCGGCCACCGTGATCGAGGCGGTCCGACTGGGTGCCGTCGACTACGTGCTCAAGCCCGGGGATGCCGACGGCATCGGTGAAGCCGCGCTCGAGGCAGCGATCCGCAATGCATTGCAACGCGAGGTCCTGAGCGCCGAGGTGGCCCGCCTCAGCACACAGGTCGCCGACGATCCGGAAGGCACACAGCCGTGCTGGAGCGTCGGGCCGGCGATGCAATCGGTCATGGACATGGTCGACCGCGTGGCCGACAGCTCGGTGGACGTGTTGCTGCGGGGCGAAAGCGGCACCGGCAAGGAGGTCATCGCCCGCGAACTGCACCGCAGGTCCAGCCGCCGCACACGGCCGTTTGTGAAAGTGAACTGCGCCGCGCTGCCGGCGGACCTGCTCGAGAGCGAGCTGTTCGGTCACGAACGCGGTGCATTCACCGGCGCGGCTGCCACGCGGATCGGCAAGTTTGAATTTGCCGACACCGGCACGATCATGCTCGATGAAATCGGCGAAATGCCTGCGGGTCTGCAGGCGAAAATTCTCCATGTGCTGCAGGATCGCCAGTTCACCAAGCTCGGCAGCAATCGTCCGGTGGATGTGGACGTGCGGGTCATTGCGGCCACCAATCGCGACCTGGACTCCATGCTGCGTGAACGGACGTTTCGCGAGGACCTGTACTACCGTCTGCAGGTGATTGAATTGCAGATTCCTCCGCTGCGCCAGCGACGGAACGAGATTCCGGCCCTCATTGAGTTTTTCCTCCTCCGCTACGCCCGGCTCTACCGTCGCCCCGCTCCGCGACCCAGCCAACTGCTGCTCCGGACCCTGGCCGAATACGGCTGGCCTGGCAACATCAGAGAGCTCGAAAACACGATGAAACGTTTTGTTGTGCTGCAGGACGAACGCATGATTCTGACGGAACTCAACCGGCCGCGACATGCCGAACCCGCGCCGGCGCACGTCGCGGCTGTCGTCGTCCCGGCGACTCCGCCTGCCGAGAAGGAGCACGCTCCGGTGGCGGCCTCGACCGAGCCCGAAGACGTGCCGCTGGAATTGCTGGAAGACGCCGATGGACAGATCGATCTGCAGGCACTCGCCAAGACAGCTGCCCTGCACGCGCAACGCAAGGCGATCGACCAGGCGCTGGCCCGCTTCCGCTGGAATCGACGCAAAGCCGCGACCTACCTGAGCGTGAGTTACAAGACGCTGCTGAACAAAATGAAGGAATGTGGGATCAGCGAAGCACCGCCATCATAGGAAGCAAAACGGACTGATCCGGTAGAAACGGCGTGCACGTCCTGCGCGCAGGACGCGCACCTGCGAAAGTAGGCCGTATTTCCGGAGCCGACTGTCTGGAACGAACCTTGATGTAGTCAGGCGGATGGCGATCCGCGAGCACCTGCTCATTCTGGGACGACACATACGCGCCAGGCACCAGCGCCTGGGACGATGGGCGTGGCCCGCGTGGGCGGCATCCCTGCTGCTGACGGTCGCTGCCATCAACCTGTTTCTGATCGTCCCGGGTCCTGGCGGCATCCGCTCGGCAGCGGAAATGCCGATCTCCACGCTCGTCTACGACCACCGCGATCGCCCGGTGTTCAGCATCTTCAAGGAACACCGAACCACGGTGACGCTGAAGGACATCTCCCCGGTGGTGATCCAGGCGGTCCTGGCGGTCGAGGACGACCTCTTCTACTCCCACTCCGGCATCAACATGCGACGCATGATTGGCGCGACCGTCGCCAATGTCCGGCAGGGAGAGCTGGCGCAGGGCGGTTCCACCATCACCCAGCAACTGGCGCGCAAGTCGTTTCTGACCGACGAAAAATCCTTCTGGCGCAAGACACGCGAAATTGTGCTGGCCGTTCGCCTGGAGTGGACCTTCTCGAAGGACGAAATCCTCGAGATGTATCTCAACCGCATCTACTTCGGCCGTGGCTTTCACGGCATCGAAGCAGCGGCGCAGGGCTACTTCGGCAAAAGCGCCCGCACCCTCAACCTCAATGAGGCTTCGTTGCTCGTCGGGCTCATTCAGGCCCCGTCCGCCTACGCCCCCCCGGCCAACCTGAAGCGTGCTCTCGCGCGTCGCGCGGTGGTGCTGACGCGCATGCAGACCGTGGGCGCCATCACGACTGCAGAAGCTGAACGTGCAAACACCTCGACGTTGACGTTCCGTCGCGCGCTCAGTCAGCCCCGCTTCGGCGAATACTTCCGCAACCGGGTGATCCGCGAGCTCACCGACCGCTTCGGCGAGGAACTGGTGTGGAACGGCGGTCTTCGGGTGTATACGACGGTCGATCCCGTGTTGCAGCGCTCCGCAGAGGGAGCACTGGTCGCGGGCCTGACGTCCATCGAACAACGTCGAGGCTATACAGGACCCACCGAAGCGCCGGCCTATCTCCAGGGAGCGTTTGTCGCGATCGACCCGCAGACCGGTCACGTGCGTGCGTTGGTGGGCGGACGCGACTTTGACGACAGCACCTACGACCGCGCCGTCGACGCACAACGCCAGGCGGGGTCGGCGTACAAACCGTTTGTCTTTGCTGCGGCGCTGGAAGCCGGCGCCAATCCGTCCACACTCCTGACCAATTTGAATGCCACCACCCAGATCCCCGGCGGTCAGTGGCGTCCCGATGAAGCCCACGGCATCGGCAACGACGTGATGACGATGCGCCAGGCGCTGCGGGTGTCGAACAACCGCGCGGCCGTACGAGTCCTGAACAACGTCGGGCTGGCCAGGGCGGTGAACTACGCCGAAGGCCTGGGCCTCGCGCGCCCGCCGGCCGTTCCCTCGATGGTCCTGGGGTCGGGCGAGGTCACATTGTTGTCCATGACGACCGCCTACGGCGCGTTCGCCAACGGCGGCATGGTCCGCCCACCGGTGTTTGTGCGGCGCGTGGAAGATCGCAACGGCCACCTCCTGTGGCAGGACGACACGGAATCGCACCGTGCGGTCTCCGAGTCCACCGCGTTTTTGATGGCGGACATGCTGGCCGACGTCATGAACCGGGGCACGGGCGCACGCGCCCGATCGGAAGGGTTCCGGCTGCCGGCCGGGGGCAAGACAGGCACCACCGACGACTACAAGGACGCGTGGTTCGTGGGGTTCACACCGACGCTGGTCGCGGGTGTCTGGGCGGGCTTTGACGAACCCCGCACGATCGTCCCGAATGGGTATGCGACGGGGCTGGTGGTGCCCATCTGGGCCCGGTTCATGCGCGAGGCCACCAAGGGCCAGCCGGCCGGCTGGATCAAGACGCCCAACAACATCGTCACGGCCCAGGTGTGTATGCGATCAGGACTGCGTCCCACCAACGGGTGTCGGGAAGGGTCGGTTGATGCCGACGGCGAGTTCCGATCGGCTGTCGGCACGGAATTTTTCCGCGCGGGCACCGAACCACAGGACTGGTGTCCCCTCCACGGGGGCCGCGGATTTTTTGAACGGTTCGGAATCACCAAAGCGGCGTGCGCGATCTTCGGATGTTAGAAGGCTGCTCCCGCGTCGTCTTGTTTCGATCTGGACGGGCCCTACCGGAACAGCGTGTATGCCCAGTAGCCGATCGGAATCAGTGCGCCGACCGCGACCAGCCACTTGCCACGCCCAGCAAGGCCCACGCTGCCCCGCAGGATAAACATCCCGGTGAGCGCCATCATGATGAGGGCCACCGCGTAGAGGTCCGACAACACGGTCCACAGCCCCTTCGAGGCATTCAGATGCATTTGATTTAACTCGAAGAGGACGGGCCGGGGTCGTGTGTCTTCGATGATCACCGTACCTGTCGGCGTATCGACGAGATAGGTGCGGCCCTCGAAAAACAACTGCAGGGTATCGGGGTCTGGGCGAAACGCATTCAGCGGCGTCCCGGTAATGGCCAGCTTCTGCAGGGCTTCAGCGACAAGTGCATCACGATTGGACCCCGTCAGCGGTGCGATCTGGACGACGGTTTGCGTCTGTCGATAGGAGGGATTCCAGTCGGCCGCGTGATTAAGCGCCAGTCCCGAGACGCCGAATACCAGTGTGAGTCCAACGATCAGGTATCCGACGTCCCGGTGCAGGACGTTATTGAGCCGACGCCACTTCATGGAGCGTTGAAAAACGGTTCGTCAGAAAACGATCGCGCCTTCGCCCTTGATCTGAATGCCGACCTTGGGTCCGGTGACCGTCTTCCGGTCAAACGTGGTCTTCTGCTCCTTGGCGTGTTCTTCGCCCTGGGCGATCTGCTGCGCGACGGTCAACGTCTCGACGCTGATGATGCCTTCGACCTTCGCGTTTTTGCCCTTGACCGACATCGGGAACACGATCACGCCGTCTTCAACCTTGAATCGGATCGTTTCGAATTCCTTGTCGCTGCCCAGCGCCAGCCAGCAACCCATCATGGCGCACACGTCCACGATCGGCCCCTGCACCTGCACCCGTTTGCCGCTGAACTTTTCTGGGTTCGCGTAGATGTCCGACACCTTCGTGACCTCGGTCAGGGTCAACGCTGCACCAAACTTCTTCTCCTGCGCAGCCATTGTCACTGCCACGGCCGCACAAGCCACCATCACTGCCACCATTACGACTCGACGCATTGTTCTCTCCTCCAAAATGAACCCTGGACCCTGTCGAACCCCGGACCGCAATTACACCCGCAGGTGGTCTGCGGTCCAGTCCTTGATCATTTGCTTGATGACCTTCTTGTCATGAATGTGGTCCCGGAGTACCGCGACCGCAAGGTCGGGCAATTCGGCATCACTCGCAAATCGCATCGCCACCAACTGCGCCGGCGTAAAGTCCATGATGCGCGGGTGCAGGCCCAGGGGCAACACCTCCCGCAGCCGCAGCCGCATCTCGAGGCGAATCACACGGTCCTGCACCTGCAGCGCGAATATCCTCGCGAGGAAAAACACGATCACCAGTGCCACCGCAGTCAGTGCGGCCACCAGGCTGTCCATGGTTCGCAGTTGGTAGAGCCGGAACCACGCCCAGCCCAGATTGAGCACGAGTAGCGGGAATGCGACGAAGTGGTAAACAGGAACAAATTTCGCGTGGTTCTTGAGCGTCTGCACTGGCTCGGACATTGGGGCTCCCCAGAGGGCGTCTCACCGCTGATTATACTCCCATGTTGGGCTGTTCGGTTGCCCAAAATAGGAACCCTTCTACCTGGCTGATTCCTGAGCGGTTGTGCACGGGATTTGCAGTGTACGTGGTCGAGGCTTTATGCAGACAACCATTGACACGAGAATCACCCCCATCACAACACCGGTCTTGGCAGAAGCGCCACACACCGTCCTTGAGTTCTGCCGCAAAGAAGTAATCTTCTTCCAAGGTGACCGTGAGGACCACGTGCTGCAGTTGGTCAGCGGCGACGTCATGCTCACGATGGCCACGCTGACCGGCAAAGAGGCCATCGTCGGCACGCTGACTGCGGGGGCGTTTATCGGCGAAGAGGTGCTGGCCGGTCGCAAGTGCCGCGTCGTGACCGCCACCGCCGTCACGCCCTGCAGTGTGCGCGTGTTCACGCGTCAGCAGGTCTGGCAGATGCTGCAGCACGAACAGCAGTTCCGCGAGCGGTTTATCTCGAGCATGCTGACGCGCACCATTCGCCTTGAGCACGATCTGGTGGATCAGATGCTGAACTCGGCCAAAAAGCGTCTCGCGCGCGCATTGCTGCTGCTGGCCGGCAAGATGGATCCAACCGAGGACACGATTGTGGTACCAACTGTCTCGCAGGAAAAGCTCGCGAGCATGGTCGGGACCACGCGCGGGCGCATCAATCGCTTCATGAACGAGTTCCGGAAGCGCGGCATTGTGAGCTACGACCAGCACGGCATCACGCTCACGCGATCGCTGCTGCGTCAGGTGCCGGAGACCGACAGTTCACTGGCGCAGTAAATCCCCTCTGTTGTGCGCCCGGGGCGTCCGCCCCGGGCGACGATGCGTGGGTAAATCAACACTTCTCCAGTCCCCACGCCACCACGTCCTGGCGATCCGCATAGTGAAGGAGCGGCCGCCCCTTGGCGCTCAGACCGAGCGGTGCGAGCATCGTGTTTGTGCGCCAGGAGGCCTCTGCAGCTTGCAGCGACCATGGCGGGTGCTCGATCTCAAGACGCCTGAGTCGTGACGCCCACACGGTATAGAGGCAATACCGCTCCGTGAGGAATGACTCCAGGGTGCCAGGCGCGGCACAAGACGCCGGGCCCGTCGGACGATAGGACACCTCGATCGCCGGATGCCCGGATGGACCCCGACGGCGACTGCGCACGCTAACGCGATCGCCCGTGCGCTGACATGACATCCTTGCCCAATGATACGGAAGTCCCGTCCCGATGCGGGCTGCCCAGACCGCAGCCAGACGCGCGGCATCGAGGCTGAAGAAATAGACGCCGGGCTTGCCGTCCTTGGTGACGTACGTTCGTACGTTGAGCTCTGGGAACGTGGAGAGGTGAGGCATATCGGGAATGCCTCGCAAACTGATGTGGCTCATCTGGAACGGGACCACGCCGACCCACGCAGTCCCATCGTGAAGGTCAAGCAACAGCCCGGGAGGGATTCGCGGCCGAAGTTGCTCGGCCGGCACCGGCCAATGGGCAAACAGCAGGTTGGTCCACGTCTGGCGCATTCGCCATGGCGTGGCTGGCACCGGCCATGGGCGATGTCCATCATCCTGTGTCACCTCAAAACGAAAGCCCGACATATGGCAATCGTCTTGCAAATGTGGGGCCTATGGCAAAACGAAAGCAGCCGTCGGAAGCAACCCAGGGGTTCACCGTCAGCGGCCCTTCGAGCCGTTCGACTCCGCCGGCGCGTGATGACAACGCCGCAAAGATGGACGGCACCAACAGTCTTTCAGCCGCGATCAACGCCAATACCAACAAACCGCTGGAATACGGCCTCGATGAAGCGCTGAACCCGCAGCAAGGCGAGGCGTTTACGCCGGATGATCCCATCGTGGGTGCCAGCACAACCACCGAGAAGCAGGACTCGGACAAAGTGGGCAGCGGCGGGGCCACGGTGGGCACCAATCGCACCATCCGTCCGTTGGACGGCGTGCGGGCAGACGGCAGTGGGCAGCGCCTCACGACCAATCAGGGCGTCCCCATCAGCGACAACCAGCACTCGCTCAAAGCGGGGTTGCGCGGTCCGACGCTCCTTGAAGACTTCATCCTGCGCGAGAAGATCACGCACTTTGATCACGAGCGCATTCCCGAGCGCATCGTTCATGCACGCGGGTCTGGGGCGCACGGTGTGTTTGAATGTTACAAGCCGCTTGACCACTACACGCGGGCGTCCCTGTTCTCCGAGGCGGGCAAGCAGACGCCGGTGTTTGTCCGGTTCTCAACCGTGGCCGGCGAACGCGGCTCGACCGACACCGCCAGAGACGCCCGTGGATTTGCCGTGAAGTTTTACACTGACGAGGGCAACTGGGATCTGGTCGGCAACAACATCCCGGTGTTTTTCATCCAGGATGCGATGAAGTTTCCTGACCTCGTGCATGCGGTCAAGCCCGAGCCACACCATGGGATGCCTCAGGCCGCGAGCGCCCACGATACGTTCTGGGACTTTGCGTCGTTGATGCCGGAGATCACGCACATGCTCATGTGGGTGATGTCCGACCGGGCTCTTCCCCGCAGCTACCGGATGATGCAGGGATTTGGTGTGCACACGTTCCGTCTGGTGAACGCGGACGGCGTGGCGCACTTCGTCAAATTCCACTGGACCCCCGCGGCCGGCACCCATTCACTCGTGTGGGATGAGGCGGTGAAGATCTCGGGCGCGGACTCCGATTTTCATCGGCGGGATCTGTGGGAGGCGATCGAAGCCGGCGTGTTTCCCGAATGGGAGCTCGGCCTGCAGATCTTCACCGACGAGGAGGCCGAAGGATTTTCCTTCGATGTGCTCGACCCGACCAAACTCATCCCGGAGGAACTGGTCCCGGTGACGCCGGTGGGCCGGATGGTGCTCAATCGCAACCCGGACAACTTTTTCGCGGAGACGGAACAGGTCGCGTTCTGCGCAGCGCATATCGTGCCCGGACTCGACTTCAGCAACGACCCACTGCTGGCCGGGCGCATTCACTCGTACATGGATACACAAATCTCGCGGCTCGGCGGAGCCAACTTTCACGAGATCCCGATCAACGCACCCGTTGCGCAGGCCCACAACAACCAGCGCGATGGGATGCACCGTCAAGCCATTCATCGCGGCCGGGTCGCCTACGAGCCCAATTCACTCGCGGGGGGATGTCCGTTCCAGGCGGGTCAGGCGGGGTTTGTGTCGTACGCGCCGCCGACCGATCCCGAACCGTCCAAAGTCCGTGGCAATCCGGAGAAGTTTGCGGACCACTACACGCAGGCCACGCTGTTCTGGAACAGTCAGACACCAATCGAACAGGCGCACATCGCCAATGCCTTCATTTTTGAGTTGACCCGCGTGGAAGTGCCGGCGATCCGTGAACGGATGGTCGCCGGTTTGCTCCACGTCGACCACACTCTGGCCGAGGCCGTTGCCGATGGACTTGGGATTTCACCGCTGCCCGATCCCCTGCCAAAGGCGATGGTCACCGACGTGACGCCTGAGGTGACGTCCTCGGCGGCGCTGTCGTTGACCACGCGTCCTGGAGAGGGGGGCATCAAGACTCGCCGGGTGGCAATTCTGATTGCCGATGGCGTGAACGCCACGTCCGTCAACGCCATCGTGTCCAGGTTGAAGGACGAAGGTGCGGTCCCGCGCATCCTGGGTCCGCGCCTGGGTGCCATCCCGGCCGCCGGAGGCACCTCGGTGCAGGTCGACAGCACACTCGCGGCGATGCCGTCGGTGTTGTTTGACGCCGTGGTGATCCCGGGTGGCGAAGAGTCCGTCCAGCAATTGATGACGGAAGGGCGCGCGCTCGAGTTCATCAAGGATCAGTATCGACACTGCAAGCCGCTGCTCATCGTCGACGAAGGGAGTGCGCTGGTGAACGCCGCCGGCATTCCACAGCGGTTGGCCGATGGCGAAGAGGACCCTGGCCTCATCGTGTCCCAGGGAACCTCAGGCCTGGATTTGTTTGTGACAACACTGGGCCGACATCGGGTATTCGAACGGGAAACCGACCCGCCTGTCGTCTGACAGCCTTTAGTCGCGCAACGCATCCGACGGATCGACCCGGCTCGCCATGATGGCGGGCTGGGTTGTGGCGAGCAACACGGCGGCGACGGCAGGGTCACTCGCGAACAGGCGCGACCACAGGGTGTGGCTGAGGATGACGACCGGTTCAAAGCCGGGCTCGGCGGCGTCGTCGTCTCGAAAGTGGCGACCCATCGTTGGTGCCACGCCGAGCATTGGGAACAACCCGGGCGTGATCGAGGCACCGAGCACCCGCGCGGCATCGTCGGTCGCGGTCACCGAGAAGTTGCGGTTGAGGACTCCTTCAATCGCGGTGAATGCCGACGTGCCGTCGCGCAGGTCGCGCAGGTCCGCGTAGGAGAGTTCGGAGTCGTCCCAATCGGTGGCCTGCGTGGGATGTGTCGAGTGGAGCGTGACCAGGCGATCGCTGCGGTCGCCAAACGGCAGCGGCCGCAGCAACATGGCATCGACGATCGCATAGACGACGGCATGTGCGCCGATCCCGAAGCCAAGGGTCAGGATGGCGGCAAGGGTGAATCCCGGCACCTTGCGGAGCGACCGCACCGCACATCTCACATCTGTGGCGATGCCCGGTCGGCCGCGAGTCGGCCGTCGTTCGCGCCGAAGGTCGCTGCGCACCGCCATTGCGGACGACGACGTCTTTGGCGGCGCGGAGTCGGGCCTGGCCTCGCTCGCGCGCAAGGGTGTTTGCCGTCTCGAGCATTTCGTCGCCGAAGCGTGTCCGGAACTCCTGCGGATACAGTCGCAGCAACGCGCGGTAGAGGAAGGGCGGCATCAGGAGCGCGTCCTGGCTGTGCGAGGTGAGCGGGCGGCCTGCACCAGGCGCGACATGCGGGCGAGATCGGCCTCAAGGACATCACGTCCGAGCGGCGTCGCCTTGTAGTACCGCCGACGCTCGTCGTCGCTGTCCTGCCCTGCGGGGCGTTCCACCTCCACGATGAGGGCGTCTTCAAGGAGCCGACGAAGATGACGGTACAACGCACCGGTCTGCAACTCGGTGCCTCCGTCCGACCGCTCGCGCACATCCTTGATGATCGCGTAGCCATGCAAGGGGCGCCCCTCAAGCGCCATCAAGATGAGGGCGACTTCGGTCTTCAGGGGCAAAAAGGAGACGGGGTCCGGTCGACGCGCCATGGAACTGACGCTATCCCATCTCTAGACGTTTTGTCTACACATGCCCCATCTCCCCAGCTCCTCAACTAGTTTCTGAGCGTCACGGCGGGGTCCAGTCGGAGGAGCGTGAGGGCCGGGAGCAGGCTGGCGATGCCGGCCACCACGAGCAGGAATGCGGCGGCACCGACGTAGGTCATGGCGTCACGTTCGGCGACGCCGTACAGCGACGTCGCCACCAGTGACGAGGCGGGCACCGCGAGGGCGGCGCCAATCACGGCGCCAATCGCCGCCAGGGTGAGCCCGCCGATGGTGACCGCACGGACCGTCTCGGCAGGTGTCGCACCGAGGGCCATGCGAATGCCGAACTCCCTGGTGCGCTCGGCCACCGAGTGTGCAATGACGCCGTGAAGGCCAAGGGCGGTCAGGAGGAGGGCCGCCACGGCGAGTGTGCCCACCAGGGTCATCAACATCTCCTCCATCGCGATCGCCTCCGAGCGCACGCGGCTCATCTGCCGAATGGCACCGACGGGGAGCAGAGGGTCGGAGGCGCTCAACGCGGTGGTCAGCGCCTGCTCGGCCACCGCCGGGGATGACGCCCGCACGGTGAAGACCGGGCCGAACCAGAGATGTGCAGACACCAACCCTGCGTTCATCTGCGCCGCCGGCACATAGATCAGGGGCGCCTCGACGATCGGTCCTGGCGTCATCCCCGTGACAAAAAAGCCTGGACGGTGCTGCACGTTGCCGACCACACCGACAACCTCGCGTTCGACGTTCGAGAGCCGAAGGATTCGCCCCATGACCTCACGATCGTTGGAGTAGTACGTCGCGAACGCCTCGTTCACGACCACGACGGGGCGGGTCCCCACCCGATCACTCTGAGCAAACACCCGGCCTTGACGGGTAGTTATTCCAAGCGTCTCGAAAAATTCAGGCGAGGCGTACATCACACTCGCCGCCCGTCCGTTGGCGTCCTCCGGATACCGGAACCCCATGTTGAGCACACGTTCAAACGGCAACCCGAGCGACACGGCGGCAGACTCCACGCCGGACGTCGCACGCAGTTGTTCAAGCGTGCGATCAAACAACTGATTCACTTCGGCGGGCCCGGGATACCGTGCATCCAGGAGCGAGACCGTCGCCGTCACCAGTCCTTCCGGCGAAAAGCCGGGATCAATCGAGCGGAGGTTCACAAACGTCCGCACAAGGAGTCCGGCCGACACCAGCAGCACCACACCCAGCGCGACTTCCGCGACGACCAGTCCGCGTCGCGTCCAGTGCCTCGCGCCACCCGCGATCGATCGACTGCCACCCTCGACGAGTGCCGACTGCACGTCGAGACGACTGGCCTGTATCGCCGGCACCAGACCAAACAACACACTCGTCAACACGGACAGGCCCGCGCTCATCCCCAGGACGCGGCCATCCATCGAGACCCGCTGCCAATCGGAGAAGCGGTCGCCGGCCACCGCCTGCAGGCCTTCAAGGCCAAGCCACCCCACGAACACGCCCAGCGCGCCGCCAATGAGCGCAAGCACCAGGCTCTCGATCATCAACTGACGGACGACCGACCCAAAAACCGTTGCTTCCTACCTTTAATCCTCCTCCTCCGACTTGACCACACATCTAACATCTAATAACAATTCTTGGATGGAGAGATTTCTGAAAGATAAAATGAGTGCCTCCGATGCAAGCAGCACTGCCAGTGCCACAAGTTTTGGAGCCACGTTTTTTATTTTGTTTTCGGCTATTGTTGGT